>Ga0307945_1001933_pt1 | contig 16561 bp, 21 predicted proteins | sample OrgLakmetagen228_FD_201818 | JGI IMG/M metagenome (GOLD analysis project Ga0307945, IMG submission 201818) | Saline water microbial communities from Organic Lake, Antarctica - #228 | ecosystem: Environmental > Aquatic > Non-marine Saline and Alkaline > Saline | place: Antarctica: Organic Lake...
GCTTAAAAAACCATGTGTACATAGGGTTGGCCAGAACCGTATATATATACACTGTATATGACCGCATGTATGGTGATTTCTCTGCTTAAAAAACCATGTGTACATAGGGTTGGCCAGAACCGTATATATATACTGTATATGACCGCATGTATGGTGATTTCTCTGCTTAAAAACCATGTGTACATAGGGTTGGCCAGAACCGTATATATATACACTGTATATGACCGCATGTATGGTAATTTCTCTTCTTAAAAACCATGTGTACATAGGGTTGGCCAGAACCGTATATATAAGAGTGTTGTGCACCTGACGCTTGACGGCGTCAATGGTAAATGACGCTGACGGCCTAATTTATGTCAGATTGACGGTGAAAATAGTAAATTACGCCGTCAATCGTCAGAGTTTAGTGACGGTAACGCCGTTATCTACGATCGTTACTTACGGTGCCATTTTTGAATGACGCCATATGTGCACAACACTGATATATATACAATGTATATGACCGTATGTATGGAGATTTCTCTGCTTAAAAAACCATGTATGCATCATACATACGTGTAAATGTTTGGCTTTGGCCAACCAAATGTATACCAGTGTGTATACAGTGAAACCAGCAGGACGATCTCGTGCGCACGGTCTTATACAACGTGCATACGGCCCTGGGTAATCCTACGATTTGTGTATAGATGGCTGCCCTGAAAGGCTTGGGTCCATTATCTGTGGTCTGGTTAGAGTCGCTTGGGTTGCGGTTGCGTGTTTGAATCCGCCTGGTCATGCAAGGAATTACTGTCCAACGCATTGTCTCCAACTTGGGGACTTCAAGCGACATCAACGAGCACTCAGATGTGATAAAAAGAATTGCTCTCCACACTCAAGAGTGGCATGGGTGTCCAAGAAGTCCAAGAATAGACCGACCTGGGATGCAGGTAAGAATAACCGACCTGGGGTGCAGGTAAGAATAGACCGACCTGGGATGCAGGTAAGCCAGCACCAATAAACTTTCCGCTGCCCTCCGCAAGTGATTATGGACCCGTATTGTCAAACTACATAATCTATCAAATAATCTTGAACAATCCTATCATAGACAATGCTTTTCTTTACATTCTTTATCTCAAAACCTAATTCTAGTTCTACTCCCGATCTTAATTCACAGAGGATTGATATTGTAAACCAATCAATTGCGATGAAATTAATCTTTACAAATGAGCCCAATCAAGAGCAAAGCCAACAAAAATGCTACGCATTATCGCACAATAAAAACCCCAAAGCCAACTATTCCTCTGCAGATCAGTGCTGCCAACTGAGTCCCCTAAAAAAGTCTTACTGTCACAACGCAAATCATTCACTGCTCGGCCTCATACCTGCAGCTCAGTGGTGATGGAACGGAAGCATCCCCACAGCGGTGGGGTGTGGTGAAGACGCAGGGAGCAAAGCAGTGGGATGCAGTGATCTGTGTGTATATGTGTGTTTCTGTGTTTGTAATTGTGTATGTTTGTAGCATATTATAGTGTGTTTTTGTTTGTGTATGGATACGCGTGCATGTGTGTGTCCTGTAGGCTGTAGGATAGGAAATGTAACGGGTGTGGGTGTGGGTGTGGGTTTGGGTGTGGGTGTGTGGGTGTGGGTGTGAATGTGGGTGTGCACGTGTGTGCTCTACTCTATAGCTCAAAAACTGAGCAGTGGTCTACAGGAGCAAGCAACGTAAAAGGTGTGCAGGCAACAGAGCGATGAAATGCAGTGACCTGAGCGTATGCTTGGGTGCGTGTTTGTATTTGTCTTTGTTTAGATGTAGATTTCTGCATTCGTGATGTAAGTGTTTGTTCGTGTATAGGGTATGCATGATTGTGTAGTTGTGTGCGGGTGTGCATGTGTTTTGCAGGCTGAAGGGCAGGCAACGTAAAAGGTGCGTGGAAATAGAGCAGTGGGATGCAGGAAATATTACAAACAGATGAATTGACAGGTGCAGATCTTTGCAGGAAATATAACGGGAGCAGATCTGTGCAGGCTTGTACAAAAGTTGACTTTACAGGTGCAGATCTTTGCAGGCGATAAAACGGGAGCAGGACTGTGCAGGCTTGTACAAAAAGTTGACTTTACAGGTACATATCTTTGCAGGCGATAGAACGGGAGCAGGACTGTGCAGGCTTGTATGAAATGGTGACTTAACAGGTACATATCTTTGCAGGCGATAGAACGGAGCAGAACTGTGCAGGCTTGTACGAAAAGGTGACATTACAGGTGCAGATCTTTGCAGGCGATAGAACAGGAGCAGGTCTGTGCAGGAAAAATGACAGGTTTAGATCTGGGTAGGTAAACTTGTGTGCGGCAATGGATGGAGAGCATACTGATGGGATACAGTGCCCTGTGGGAATGGCTCTGCGAGTGCAGATTCGGAAGTGTCCTGTGGGGATGGGCCTGCGAGTGCAGATTCGGAAGTGCCCTGTGGGGATGGCCCTGCAAGTGCGGATTCAGAAATGCCCTGTGGTTATGGCCCTGCAAGTGCAGATTCGGAAGTGTCCTGTGGGGATGGTCCTGCAAGTGCAGAATCGGAAGTGCCCTGTGGGGATGGCCCTGCAAGTGCAGATTTAGAAGTGCCCTGTGGTTATGGCCCTGCAAGTGCAGATTCGGAAGTGCCCTGTGGTTATGGCCCTGCAAGTGCAGATTCGGAAGTGTCCTGTGGTTATGGCTCTGCAAGTGCAGATATAGAAGTTTCCTGTGGGGATGGCCCTGCAAGTGCAGATTTAGGTTTGCAGATCAGCCAAGGGAAAGGATGTGCTCATTTCGTCAAACAACACATGTTCTTGCCTAGAGGACTAGAGTTTTATACTGTCTATATTCTCGAATTGACTAAGCCTCCTCGAGGATTGACTACGCCTCCTCAAGGATACGCTCATCTTGTTAATCAAAACACACGTACTTGCCTTTGACTGACATTCCCAACACGAAAGTACTTGGGAATCATCTTATCACTGGCTCATACTGCGCATGTCTGATGGATAGCAAAATATCTGTGCAGTGCAATTCAAAATTATGAAATACATACATACATACACACATTCATACACACACTCAAATACACACACACCATAGGAGGGATCCTTCTTAGCCTCCTGGCAGTTCCCCTGCCAAGATCTGAACCACTGCCAAGGCCACAGCCAGTGCACCTGCTGCTGCTGCTGCTGCTGCTGCTGTGTGGGGTGGCACTGCTGCATCTGCAGCGGCTGCTCCTGCTGCTGCTGCTGCTGAGCACTAGGCCGCCTGGGCAGAAACCGCTGTTGCTGCTGCTGCTGCTGCTGCTGCTGCTGCTGCTGCTGCTGAGAGTCACCCGATCTCGTGCGGGAGCTGATGTTTACCATGGGTGTTGCGCGGCTTGAGACATTGCCATCACTTCCCGGCATGAAACGCCACCACCACCGTGACGAGTGTTGCTTCTGTTGGTGCTGCTGTTGGTGCGGCTGCTGCTGGGAGGTTGGCTGGCACGCTGCTGTTGATGCTGCTCGGTGCCTTCGGCTCAGAAGCACACCACGTCCCCCTTTTTGTGCCCCATCGCTGCCCCCCAGTCCTTCCGTGCCCTCTGTGCTGCTCTTCTTGAGCTGTGCTGCAGTTTTGCTGTGGTCTTTTGGATCTGAGAAGAGAGAAAAAGGGTGAGTACGTTGGTGCCACAGACACACTATGGATCTGAGAAGAGAGCAAAAGGGCGAATACGTCAGTGCCACAGACACGTTTATTTTCTCACCACACACACACACACACACACACACACACACACACACACACACACAACACACACACACGCACACCTCTCCTCTGCAAACAGCAACACAACAAAGGCCTCTGAATGCCTGGCTCTAGCCTTAAAGTCTGTCGTGGTATGCCTGCTTGCTGCATCCACAAAGGAGCAAGGGATTTGCTTTCACGAAGCATGCATCATGATTTGTATCTCAAAGTTCTCACCGTCAGGCAAATGAAGTCACCAAGGCACAGAAACAGCCCTTGCCCATTCAGGTACATACTTGTACATACGTCACATTCAAGCCAGGCACTCGTGCAATCCCACCGCTGTGTGTAACAATTCGTCGAGGTCCAAACAAAGCCCCTGACCAAACAAGTTTTTATACAGACATACATTGCATTCAAGCCAGGCACTCATGCAATCCCAACGCTGTGTGTAACAATTCGCCGAGGTCAAAAAAAAAACGCTCACCAAACAAGTTCTTATACATACCTCGCACTCAAGCCAGGCACTCATGCAATCCCACCGCCATGTGCAACAATTTATCGAGGCACCAAATCTGCCCCTGACCATGCAGGCATTTACACAAGCATGCACCACGCTCAAGCCAGGCAATGCATTAGGGTTTGGAGTAGCACTGACAAAGCCGCCAACCATGCAGGCGTTTACACAAGCATGCACCATGCTCAAGCCAGGCAGTGCATTAAGGTTTGGAGTAGCACCGACAAAGCCGCCAACCATGCAGGCATTTACACAAGCATGCATCATGCTCAAGCCAGGCAATGCATTTAGGTTTGGAGTAGCACTGACAAAGCCGCCAACCAGGCAGGCACTCGGTAAAAGTATAAACTCGGTAAAAGTATAAACTCGGTAAGGGTATAAACTCGAGGCGCTTTGTGCAAGCATGCATCATGTTGAAGCAGTTCAAGCGTTTGGCAGAAAGTTCCGTCAAAGCACAGATCATGACCAGGCAACAAGGCTGCCCTAAAACGTATCCCTCCTTGGCGACAGCACCTCACCGGCAGTAACGCACAAATAATTCACGCACCCACAGATGCTCACACATACCTTGTTGGCAGTAATGCACGAATGATTCACACTCACAAACTCCCACTGACACCTCATTGTCAGTAACGCAGAAACAATTGACACACACAAAAGCCCAGAGACACCCTATCGTCAGTAACGCACAAATAATCGACACATACACAGAAGCCCACAGATACCCTATCGTCACTAACCCACAAATAATCGACACGCACAAAAATGCCCACAGATACCCTATCGTCATTAACCCACAAATAATTGACACGCACAGACGCCACAGATACCCTATCGTCAGTAACCACAAACAATCAACGCGTACAGATACCCGCAACCCTAGGGAACCCTCTGTAGGTGCCACACATGCTAGCAAGACATCTATTCTTACATCAGCCTTACGTGTCGCTTGTTTTCAAACTGGCACACACATACACACACACACACACATACAAGCACCCACACACAGAGAAGGGCACACACATACCTAGGAGGGGTGCAGGGCGCAGCTCTCCTCCCTCTGCTGGAAGGGGGCAGTGCCCTTTTTGCTGCTGCTGCTGCTGCTGCAGGGTCTGCTGGCTCTGTTGATGCATGCGCTGTGCTAGCATCACAGGCTCAAGTGCCTTCATGTAGCCCTGTAAGCCACACAGACAGCGCACGCACACATACAAGGGGGTAATGCACACTTCACATGGCATGCAAGATGCACGTTCACATGCACAGAGTGGTGCCCTACAAAGCATACACACACACAAAAACACACACACACGCACACACACACACACACACACACACACACACGAGTGTGAGCGGGCCCATGCATGGAGGAGGGTGGCAGTGTATGGGGGGAAATCCATCATTCTCATTTCTTATACACACATAAGGGAACATGGCGTGTCATCTGCAAGACACACAATCGCAGTAAAGAGCTCACATTTTATAGGGCTGCAAAACTTTTGAGCACTGAATTGGCGCACATAAAAGGCCAGCAGCCCTAAACAGAGGAGAGCATTTGCAGAAGGGTGACATTGGCTTGCGTTCTTATAATCCCATAAGCTCTCGGCAGAATGACAGTGAATCTAGGAAACTGATGTTGGAAATCAGGACCATCCTGAACTGACTGAATCCCATATCAACCAAGTCCTGAGCCCAAACTGGTGGTACCAAAGGTTGTCCTATGCAAGCAACCGTGGAAGTGAAGAAGAAGAACCGTGGAAGTGAAGGAGAAGAACCGTGGAAGCGAAGATGAAAAACCGTGGAAGTGAAGAAGGACTGTGGAAGTGAAGAAGAGGGACCGTGGAAGTGAAGAAGAAGAACCGTGGAAGTGAAGAAGAAGAACCGTGGAAGTGAAGAAGAAGAACCGTGGAAGTGAAGAAGAAGAATCGTGGAAGTGAAGAAGAAGAACCGTGGAAGTGAAGAAGAAGAATTGTGGAAGTGAAGAAGAAGAATCGTGGAAGTGAAGAAGAAGAACCGTGGAAGTGAAGAAGAAGAACCGTGGAAGTGAAGAAGAAGAACCGTGGAAGTGAAGAAGAAGAATCGTGGAAGTGAAGAAGAACCGTGGAAGTGAAGAAGAAGAATCGTGGAAGTGAAGAAGAAGAACCGTGGAAGTGAAGAAGAAGAATCGTGGAAGTGAAGAAGAAGAACCGTGGAAGTGAAGAAGAAGAATCGTGGAAGTGAAGAAGAAGAACCGTGGAAGTGAAGAAGAAGATCCGTGGAAGTGAAGAAGAAAGAGGCGGATGCAAGATTGCATCTGCATCTGAAGAAAACACCCACAGGAGATCCATAGAAGTCCCTCAGCTGAATGCGGCAGCACGGTAAGCGCGCCGCCCAAAAGTTTTCCCTGCTGACCATCGAGTGCCGTGCTGACACAGGATTGACTGCCTCCCTCAGAAAATGTCAGAGGCTCACGGCAGAATGTCAGAGTCTCACAGGTGATGTCAGAGGCTCGAAAGCTGTCAGTGCTTGAAGAACACTGGCTGCTCCGCCTAATCAGTACGTAAAGAATGCTGGCTGCTCCGCTCTATCAGTACTTGAAGAACACAGGCTGCTCCGCCCTGATCAGTACTAGATGAACTCTGGCTGCTCCTTCTAGAGCTGACAGTACTTAGAATAGGAATTTTACCACGCAGGTGGCGAACACCGCTCTCCCACTCTGCCCCCGCACCTCAGGTAAGCGTGAGTCTCCGTGAAGGAACAGGACCCATGCACGCGAGCTGCGTTCAGCAGCACTGCGCCATCCCAGGTTCATTTGGAGGCCCCTGCCCTTTTGAGGAGCCCTCAAGACCTGCATTCAGTGGTGGCAGTTTGGTGGTGAAAGAGGGTGAGGGTGCAAGTTCAAATGAGGTGGAGCGAAGGAGACATTAATATCCTTGGTAGGGATAAGGCTGATGATACCACGGTGTGTTTGTGTTTTGTGCGTGCTTGTGAGTGCGTGTATGTGCGTGTATGTTTGTGTGTGTGTGAGTGCTTGTGTGGCGCGTGCGTGTTTGTGTGTACGTGTGTGTGTGTGTGTGTGTGTGTGTGTATATATGTGTGTGTGTGTGTGTATGGGAGTGCCTGTGTGCATGCAAACAGTCAGTGCATTCAAATATGGTGCAAGCGTCAGGATACTAAAGATACCTTGGCTCCGGCCCGGGATGCCTCGTCCACTGTCGCGTCACTTGACCCGCCATCAACAACATAGATGTCAGGGCCAAGCAGCTTCGGCTTGTCAAGGGGAGAGCCAGCTTGTACACTCTCAATGGTATGTCTTATGTTGTGTGCCTCGTTGAGTGCTGGGATAATGACAATGAGGTCATTCATTTCTCAATTTAAAGTTTCAACCTTTGACGTGATAATCTCCTAGGATTGCTCTAGTGAGCCCAAAACTCTTTATTTTTCCAGCACACACAATTGGTCATGCAAGCCAACACGCACTTCAGCTCCAGGAAGCAAAGATTGGAAACAACCTCAACATGCAAAGGCTCCAGGTTTAGGGTACGGCGCTTCTGCAGCACAGTTCAAGACCCTGCCACAAAGACAGTAGCACCCAAAATAGTGGATGGACTTTTCTATACAAAGAGAGGTACATCATGGGCACACAAGGGCACAAAACAAGACAGTTGATTGCACACGCACACTTGCACGCACAAACACGCGCGCGCACACACACACACACACACACACACACACACACACACACACACACATACACACACACACACAAGACACACACTTACACACACATACACATACACATACACACACATACACACACAGACACACACAGACACACACACACACATACACTCACATACACACACACATAAAACACACACGCACGCACGCACGCACGCATGCACGCACACACACACACACACACACACATACACACACACACACATGTGCGCAAAAAAACGCTCTTACACGCACGCAAATATATGTACACAAGCACACATGCACATGTACAGGCCCGCACACACGCACACGCAAACGCACACGCAGAATTTGTCAATGCACACTTGTACTCACACATGTGCAAGCTCACGCACGTGCATCCACACAAATACTTACACGCATAAACATACACACACCTACGTGCACAGAAACATACATGCATGTGCATACAGAGACACACATACTCGCAGAGAAACACACTCACACACACACACGCACCATCTCGCCCTTGTGCTTAAGTGCAATGCAGACGTGAGCACAGGCTCAAGCTTCTTTAATGTACATCTCATTGAATCCATGCCGTGCTCCTTGTTTGGTTTTCGGCCCCTCCTCTGCCAGGCTCAGCTGACCAACGCACCTGGCGCATTCGCCCCTACAAACCCTCCGACTTTGCTGCCCTGGTCAATTTGCAAACGGACTCGTTCCACAGCCCTAAGCCCTTCAAAGCCTTTGACAAGCTTGCCAAAACCAACCTTCGAGCTGAGGTGCGTCTGGATGCCATCTCAGTCATCCCCATCCTTGTTGTTAGCGACAGATCTGTGCGCAGTTTTGGTCAATAAATCCTTGTAACTGCCTGCTTGTATGAATGCACCAAGAGAGGTGTTCATTCATGAATGTACCAAGAGAGATGTTCTCTCATGGATGTACCAAGAGAGATATTCACTCATGAATATACCAAGAGAGGTGTTCATTCATGAATGTAATAAGAGAGATGTTCTCCCATGGATGCACCAAGAGAGATATTCACTCATGAATATACCAAGAGAGGTGTTCATTCATGAATGTACCAAGAGAGATGTTCTCTCATGGATGCACCAAGAGAGTGAACTGGTTCGCTCATGGACACAATGCCAAAAGACCATTGCTTGTAAACACAGCACAGCGTTCCAGACACTTAATTTTCCAAGAGACACACACAGTGTTCCAGACACACAGTGTTTTTAATGACACAGCACAGTGTTCCAGACACACACAGTGTTTGTAATGGCACAGCACAGTGTTCCAGGCACTTAATTATCCAAGGGACACACACAATGTTCCAGACACACACAGTGTCTGTAATGACACAGCGCAGTGTTCCAGGCACTTGATTATCCAAGAGACTTTTTTGTACATTTGGTTGTGTGTACGTGTGTATACGGTTTGGGTCAATCCTGTCTTTACGTACGCTCAAACGTAAAATTACAGAAAGAAACATCAAGTACAAAGTCCAGGCCTGCATGCACACACACACACACACACACACATACACACACATACACACGGGCACATACACACATACAGACACATACACATACACACACACTCGCCTTTCATTCCCTCTCACCCTCTTGGCTCAGGTCTTGGATGGGCTGCGCCAAAAAGAAAAGCGCTCAAACCCGGAATGCTACGTTGTGCTTGTCGCGGTGAGTGCGTCATACTGCGTCATAATGCGTCATAATGCGTCATAATGCCTCACAACTGACTCATGTGCATCTACTTTAACCTTAGGTCAAGATTAGGGTTGGCCAGAACCGTACATCTGCACCGTATATGACCGTATGTATGGTAACTTCCCTGCTTAGAATACCGGATGTACACCGTAAATACCTGTAAATGTATGATTCTGAACAACCCTAGTCAAGATACTCACGGAACGCGGTACCGAAGTGGCTTCCTGTACGTCCTAGTTAATGGGGGGAGTGATAACCGCTGCTAGTGTAGTGTCCTACCCTTTTTACAAGCACGTGTGTAGGGTTGGCTACAACCATGTATATACGGTTTGTACCTACCTATACGTTTTTTTTGGCAGGGAAATCACCAAATATTCATTGGTTGTTGGGCTGAGTCTAATGCTTTGCAGTGATGGTGATTTGCTACGACAGGTGTATGTATACTTAGGGTTGGCCAGAACCTTATATATACGGTGTATATACGGTATTTTTGGCAGGGAAATCATCAAATATACAGTCATATACGGTGTATATAAACGGTTCTGGCCAACCCTATGTATACTGTTCTGGCTAACCATACACGTGTACGTGTGTTTTCTTGAGCACCAAACTCTCCTTTCTTGTGAACCTCTGAACCTGTGGTCGGTCACAAGCGACCGCCAACCGCTCAGGCCTCGTGGGTTAATCAAATTGGCCAGAACCGTATTTATGCACCGAATGTGACCGTATATCTGATGCCTCCCCTGCCAAAGATACTGTACACGCACCGTATGTGTATGGTTCTGGCCAACCCTATGCGTTAAGTACGAACAACAGAATGTCCAGGCTGTCATCTTGAACGAATGACGTCCACTTATTCAAGACAGGCATCAAAATGCTGCTTTTTAGGACCCTTCAACTTTCGTCCAGCACCCTGAAGCGCACGTAGTTCGGTCACACTTGCAAACTGTGTTCATCTGTTTCCTTGCTGGCCAAAACTGAAATGAAGGTGCATAATTTGTACTATAAATGTTTAGAGCAGAAGTAGAGAACACGTAGCACCCTGGATGAGTTGTTTGTTTGCGGACGTGTGCGTCTCTATGGAGCGTTTAGAAACACATGCGAGATCAGGCAGGCACATTTAAACACACACTATTTGCGCGCACATACACACCTGGGGCTGAGTGGCCATGCTTTATTGACAGACCTTTGCCCAGTCAGGAGTACCTCAATTATTGCTTTTGCTCAAGGAAACTTGCAGAGGGGGGCGAGCAAATGCCCAATCATGCTATTTTTGACATTCAGGGGGCAACTGCTCACCCACCACTTCATCTAATTGAAATCAATATAGCTTCAGGCCCAGGCTGACATTATAAGCTACCAGAGTATGTGCGCAACTCCATTTATGTTGCTCTATTCACAAATTGACTGATAAAACGCACACGTCGGGCACCTATACCCTAGGTATGTGCTTTCTGTGAGAAATAGCATATTATTTTACATACCTCGCCAACTAATGGGTCTTTTCACTTCATTTCTTTCACAATTATTTTTCTTATATTGTAAGGGCTCCGAATATCACTGGATCTGGTGCAGTAGGTGAATTAAAAGTTATAAAAGGGTGGCAGCAAGAAGTAGGGTCTATGCCGCGGCTTATGGGGCGTGCGTACGCCAATCTGCATCTTTCAAGCTCCAGTGCCTTGGAATCAAATCATAACTCAATTCAAAAGTAAAAAGTTAAAATATTCTGGCACGCTTCCTCTATAAGCATATAAATATATAAAGCACCCCCCTTTGGGGGGAAAGATTCCTCCCCTTCTGGCAAACATCCAGAGGGGGTTATCTGAGGCCAAAAATGGTACGGTTCTGGGTTCTGACATGCTCCTAGGGTATGGCTCCCCTAATTTTCAGGTTTCAAGCTCAGCTCGGATATGCAGATTCCAATGCAGCTGAGCTTGAAACCTGCAAATTAGGGGAGCCATACCTAATCGGCCGCGGCGTGAACTCTACTTTTTGAGCAGCCGTATGCTGTATCTGACCAGTTAGCGCACCAAACCCAATGATTTTTAGTGTTTTGAAATTCTTAGAATAAATAAAGATCATCGCAAAAGGAATGGGGCAAAAAGACTAAGTGATTGGCGAGTTATGCAAATTCATGTGCCTTCCCCCCTGGAAAGCACCCATCTAGGGTACAGGTGCACGACGTGTGCTTTCAGTCCTGTTATTCTGTACGCAGGGCGACTTGTCTAAATCTGAGCACATGCTCGGGTAGCTTAATATAGTCAGCATCAGTTTGAAGCTAGGTTGGGTCCAATTTGATGAAGTGACGTGTGAGTAGTTGCACTTTTCATGCAAAAAATATCATGTTTTGGCTTTTGCCCAGTACTGGCAAACTTTACTGGTTTAGTAAAGCCGTTTAATGTAAGTAGCTAATTAATGCCGGGGGTATTTTTCACTGCCTGCGTCGTTTTTCTGCTTAGCAAGATTGCAACAAGGCCAAGATGAGTCATGTATCAATTTAGAGGACTTCCCTTACTTGCTTGCTAAAATGATGGTCAGGCATTCGTTGCTGCGATGCATCTCACAGTGTATGCACCTGCCAAAGCTGGCCACTGCCTTTTTATTACATCTTTGCCCTAGGGATAATTCCACACAGAATGTTTCAAAGTATAAGACAACACGCACGCGCACATGCACACACACTCACATACACAAATACACACACATACGCACACAAACACACACACACATACGCACACAAACATTCACACACACAAACAAACACACACAGGACGATGTCACGCAAGAGGTTTCAGGCAAGGAGGAGGGCTGGGCTGCTGATGAGCTTCCACAACCATCAGACGAAGATCGAAGGGTGCAAGCGGTGGTGGAGGTGCGTGCGTTTTTTTGGTTAGGATTTCATAGGTGTTGTCAACGTGATAAGGATTGGTAAGGTCACATCGCTATTTTGCCTCTAGGGCATCTGAACAGGAACTTACAAAAAGCCTGCAACCAAAAACCTCCCTAAAACAAAGAAAGTTTGTTGGCATTGGCGTGATATGCATTGACTTTATCGTTTCTTATGTAGAGGTGGGTTTAGAGTGAGGAAATGGGTGGCAAGTGAAGGACGGATCCAAGTTAGAAGATGCAGCGTGTAATCAAGGTAGGCTTTACACAAGCGCTTTGGAGTCTGTGTCTTCCAGAAGGAAGCAGTGTGCAACTTTTTATGGCAGGCTCCGACAAGTGCTCTGACGAGCAGGAGCCTTGCCAAAAAATGGATGATGTAGAAGTTTGAGCAGTTCTGGAAAAATCATGAAAACAGTTCTACAGCTGGCCAGAGCTGTGTAGATATGGTATTGTTTGCCAAGTCATCTTTCCATTACACGGTCAAGCGTGGTGGATAACATTTACGGTTTTGGCAAACCTAGTGGGTTATGTACGAGGTGTGGGAAGTGTGTGAATACATGGGAGAAGTCTAGAGGTCATTATTTGAGTGTATGGGTTGTGTATGAGGTGACATTAGACTGTGCATATATGTGAGAAAAGTCTAGTGGTGATCATTTGAGTACGTGGGTTAAGTACAAGGTGTGAGAAGTGTGTGAATACAAATACATGGGGGAAGTTTAGTGGTGATCGTTTGAGTATGTGGGTTAGGTATGCGGTGTCAGAAGTGTGTGAGTACATGGGGGAAGTCTAGTGGCTAGTGGTGAATGTTTGAGTACGTGCGTGGGTTATGTACGAGGTGTGAGAAGTGTGTGTGTGTGAATACATGGGAGAAGTCTAGTGGTGATCGTTTGAGTACATTGGTTATGTTCGGTCAACGGCAAGAGTAGACTGTGTGAATACGCGGGATAAGTTAAGAGGTGAACAAGTGTGCAAGCTGCAACAATGGGGGTTTGTAACGCAGCAGGGTGTAGGTTTGAGTGCAAAGATTGCAGCTGTTTTGAGGTTGTAGATGGTCATAGGTTGCATGTGGGGTGAGAGTGTGCAGAAAATTAATACGTGTCCCCTTTTGATTTTTGGGTGTGCCCATATCAAACACGGATTGATGCAGCAGAATTATCTCCTCAATTCTTGCACACACACATACGCATACACACACGCGCACGCGCGCACACACACACACACACACACACACGCAAGCACACACGCACGCACACACACACACATACACACACACATACACACACACACACACACACACGCACGCACGCACGCACACACACACGCACGCACGCACACACACACGCACCTATTTTACTTTAAGACCGTGTTTCCACAGCCAAATAATCAAGCTGCTCGCAACTCATTATTGTCTGCCCTCCCTGACTGGCTGACAATTGGCATGCAGCATTTTTAGGGTTTACAAGAACCATATATATACGGTATTTTTGGCAGGGAACTCACCAAATATACGGTCATATACGGTGTATATATACGGTTCTGGCCAACCCTAAGCAATTCTGACCTGCAAACACGTGTCCTGTCTTCATCACCCATATATAAATCAAAATACGCACGATGTATTATCCTCACGCATACACGTGCACACACAAAATCAAATATACCCGCACAGATGCACATTAACATTTTTGCATTCACATGCCAGCAAGAGGTCGCATTGAATCTTTTCCCTACCGTACAGGTGATGCGTGAATATGAAAAGGAGGTGCTGACGCAGCTGCAGCCTGGCACACCCGAATACACGTACATCAGCAGCATGGCGGTGGCAGAAGGCAATAGACGGAAGGGATTGGCGAGCGCAGTGTTGCATGCTGCAGAGCAGCAATCCGAAATCTGGGGGCAACCGCACGTTGCGCTCCATGTGGGTGGTGTCGTTTGTATTTTGTACTTTGTTTGCACCGTGGAATGGCGGTAATTTTGTTACAAGGAAATGAACAGGTGATCTGCGGGTAACCGCACGTTGCACTCTATGCAGGTGGTGTGGTGTAGTGTCCCTGTGATTCTTGCAGCCACATCTGTGCTTGTGTGAACCCCACGGATGGAACTGTTTAGGACCTACGTCTCTTGTTTTGGTTGCGCAGTGATTGTTATTGTGAGCATCATCAGTTTGCGCCTGATCCGTATAACCATCCTGAATACCCTGCTTTTGCTGCGGCCTGCTTTGGCATTTTGCTTGCCCTGTCAAACCTGTCACCACACACACTAAGTGGGATGCATATTTTTTGTGTTAGGCTTTCCCCTTGTGGAGTCTGTCACAACGTGTTAAGCATAAAAGGCAGGAGGTACCTTTAAATGTCTCCGTGTTTTGTTGCTCCTGTTGTTCGTGCATGTTCTCAAGGGAAAGGAGTAGGTACAGGCCCCACAGTTGACCAGATATTATTTTACCTCCACGAGCAGCAAATCCACTACCTTGTTCCTCAGCTCCTATTTAGTGGCATTAGCACACACCTCTTTGCTAGCCACCATTCAGAGTTACAGAGTTACAGGCGAAGCCATCAGTCAAAACGTGCGACTGCTAGGCTGCATATGTAAAACGTGTAAAATCTGGGATAGTTGTTGTTGTAGCACCAGACTTGTAGCACCATTCAACGATCATGCGCTTTTTCACAACAACCTCTGGAGAAACACTCAGTTTGGGCGCACTCATACCACAGGTGTACGAAGACAACCTTCCTGCAATTGAGATGTACACCAAAATGGGCATGCGCATCTTGTGCAAGGATCCCCTGCTGTAAGTCACGCACTTCTCTTTGGCCCACAAAATGTCCTCACTCTCACGCACGCACACGCACTGACACACAAATATACACTTTTTTAAACGTGCTCTAATTGGCAGTGGTCTGGTCTTTGTCGTGTCCTTTTCTTCAAAATGGAAAAAGAATTGCTTCATTTCGTTCGGTATTGCATTACGTGTCCTCCTCGTTCAGCCTGTCACTTGTTGACAAGAACGCATCCTCTGGCTGTTTATACGGACACCTCGTCCACTACTTTCTTACACTATCTGCGTACTTTTCTTCTTCTTTTTTGCAGGAAAAAGATCTTAGGAGGACGGATACGGTTGTTGATGTACAAGCGCCTCAGACTTGAGTCGTCGCAACAGCAAGCGTACTTAGAAATGAGCAAAAGCTAGTGCAAGTCTGCCAATGTAAACTAGAACTGTACAACATGTATTTGCATTTTTGGTAGAAAGCTCCTCCATCAATGAATAAAACTGTCACTACCCTGCACTCGGCCACTTGCAACAGCAGCACTACTTAGTTCTAGCAATGTAGTTGTGTATAAGCCAAAAGAAAGGTCAGCTTATTTTTTATTTCAGATCAACATCTTCGTCGTCGTCACAGCTTTTGTTGTCATTACTGCACTATGAATGTAAATACGGTGTTGCCTCATGACATGGTCACTCCTTTTTTGTGCGGTCTTCGGGTTGGCTACCCATGGCCCCCTACGTTGAAGAGGTGCATGTTTAGCAAATGGGAAGTGAGGGAAGGTGTTTTAGGGTAAGAAGGTTACATCGCTATATTTGCCTCTGGGGGACATCTGAGCGGAAATAAGGGTAAGAAAAAGCATGCAAACTCAGGAAGACGATGCACCTGCATTGCTTGTCAGTTATGAATGTGAGTGGTCTAGGGCTCAGAGAAACGTTTTGATAAAGGAGGGCGTGACAAAACGCTGCATAGCCTAACCCACAAGGTTCAGCATGTTCCAAGGTGTCCGTAGCAATTAGCTGCGTAACATTGCAGGCCAATTCATCATCAGTAGAGAAAATTTCACAAGGTACACAGGGATGTGGCCTGCAAATGCAGAACAAGGCGGCGGCCGTGCCACCGTGGCACAACAATGTACTGTACAAGAAAAATAAAAAAATAGAGCCACTGTACTCGTTGCAGTGGCTCTCTCAATTTTTGTCGGGTCTGGCGACCTGTGTTGGTTATGCATGGTTATCAGGAGACCAGCCTCGCCGTCTCCTCTTCACGTG
>Ga0307945_1001937_pt1 | contig 16539 bp, 17 predicted proteins | sample OrgLakmetagen228_FD_201818 | JGI IMG/M metagenome (GOLD analysis project Ga0307945, IMG submission 201818) | Saline water microbial communities from Organic Lake, Antarctica - #228 | ecosystem: Environmental > Aquatic > Non-marine Saline and Alkaline > Saline | place: Antarctica: Organic Lake...
GTGGGTGGGTGTGGGTGGGTGGGTGTGGGTGTGGGTGTGGGTGTGGGTGTGGGTGTGGGTGTGGGTGTGCGCGTGTGTGTGTGTGGGTGGGGGGTGGGGGGGGGGGCAAAATCGAAGACGGGCTGAGACCCGTAGCTGCGTCTCTGGGTAAATTTGACACTGCTGCGGTGGTTGTGTGTTTATCAGTGTTGTGTAAGTACGGTCAGACGGTACGGTACGATTAGGACGGTACAGACTGTGATTTCTTAAAATACAGCGTCTTAGAATATTTTGGTGACCGTAGTTCACCATCTAGACGGTAAATTACGGTACTGTGTATGGTACGGTGCCAAGCTGGCACTGCCAGTGCAAAAATGGCCTCAGAATGGCCTCTCCGCCCCAAAACCTCCCATTTTCGCTCCCCAGTGTGCCTCTCCCATGTGCTGACGCCACACAATGCTTCCCTGGATGACCCTGGGGCTGGGTTGAGGCTGCATCAGCTCGGGAAAAGGGCCCAGCAGTGGCTTGCGTGGAAACTCAAAATCAGACGCAGGACTTGATTCCTTGTCAATAATTTGTGTATCATTTACTTATAATTGTTGCACAAAGAAAAGAAATGTTTTGAGTCGAAATTGGAGGCAAACGACCAAAGTACAGTCAAAATTGTCCTGTACGGTGGCACCGTCCTTGTACGGTTGGGACCGTACTTTTCAAACAGAACGTACTAGCACCGTCTTGTACGGTGCAAATACGGTATGGACCGTCTAGACGGTCAAAATCGCTCTAGCACGGCGTGGTTGCACAACACCGGTGTTTATACGTGTTTTCAGTCAAATGTGTGTACGTTGCGTTGACATGGCCAAACAGGAAAAGCTGTGACAGGCTCGCCACGTAAGAAACAGAGATGACATGCTCAAATGTCAGATAGATGATGGCTGGTTGGTGACAAAAGTGGGACTCAACAAAATGTTGTACATTTCATATGTCTGGTTGGTGACAAAAGTGGGACTCAACGAATTGTTGTACATTTCATACGTCTGGTTGGTAACAAAAGTGGGACTCAACGAATTGTTGTACATTTCTTACGTCTGGTTGGTAACAAAAGTGGGGCTCAACGAATTGTTGTACATTTCATACGTATACATGTTTCATACGTATACGTATACGTGTACATGTTTCATACGTATACATATTTCATACGTATACGTATACGTGTACACGTGTACATGTTTTATACGTACACGTGTACATGTTTCCTACGTATACGTGAACATGTTTCATACCTATACATGTTTCATACGTATACATATACGTGTACACATGTACATGTTTCATACGTACACATGTACATGTTTCATACATATACATGTTTCATACGTGTACGTGTACGTATACGTATACACGTGTACATGTTACATACGTGTACATGTTTCATACGTGTACATGTTTCATAGGTATACGTATATGTGTACACATGTACATGTTTCATAGGTATACGTATATGTGTACACGTGTACATGTTTCATACGTATACGTGTACATGTTTTATACGTATACGTATACACGGTCACACACTCATCCAGCCTGCCTGGACAACATGATTCATGGCCCCTCCTGACCCCCATGACCCCAACTTCTGCACTGCTCCTCAGTCTGATAGTCCATACAAACAGCACCTGAGCCCAGACTTCTGCACTGCTCCTCAGTCTGATAGTCCATACAAACAGCACCTGAGCCCAGACTTCTGCACTGCTCCTCAGTCTGATAGTCCATACAAATAGCACCTGAGCCCAGACTTCTGCACTGCTCCTCAGTCTGATAGTCCATACAAATAGCACCTGAGCCCAGACTTCTGCACTGCTCCTCAGTCTGAAAGTCCATACAAACAGCACCGTTACGGCCCACCTGAAATCCACCTGAAGTTCCATAAGGACAACATCATAACAACTGACCTGAAATTTACTTAAAATTTAAAAATGTAAACAGCTTATTTACCGCACAACGGCTTAACGAACGCACAACGGCTTAATTAACGCACGACGGCTTAATTAACGCACGACGGCTTAATTAACGCACGACGGCTTAACAAACGCACAACGGCTTAATTAACGCACAACGGCTTAACAAACGCACAACGGCTTAATTAACGCACGACGGCATAATTAACGCACGACGGCTTAATTAACCCACGACGGCTTAACTAACGCACGACGGCTTAATTAACGCACGATGGCTTAATTAACGCACAACGGATTAACGCACGACGGCTTAATTAACGCACGACGGCTTAAATAACGCACGACGGCTCAATTAACGCACGACGGCTTAATTAACGCACGACGGCTTAATTAACGCACGACGGCTTAATTAACGCACGACGGCTTAATTAACGCACGACGGCTTAATTAACGCACAACGGCTTAATTAACGCACAACGGCTTAATGAACGCACGACGGCTCTACGAACGCACGACGGCTTAATGAACGCACGACGGCTTAATTAAGCTTGGTCAAACCGGCATTCTATGGGAGGTCAAAATTGATAATGGAAGGTCAAACAGCATACTATGGGCAACAGCATATCATGGGAGGCTGAAGGAGCAGTTCACGTCTTTCTCCATCACAGCTCTCATTGCACCTGCACCTTTTTCCCTGCTTTTATGAAATCGGCGACAACATGACTTCTGCTCCTTAGTTCATGCTGGGATTTGTGTTCACTGCCTGCGTATTCCTTGTTCATATTGTTTAGCACTCTTGTTTTGCACTTGTGTTTGCACCCTTATTGTGTTTGCACCCTTAATATGACGACAGCACTGGTGAATTTCTGGCCCAGTGATCTGGCAATTGATTATAGGATTACGTTTGCCAGTACAACAGCATGCCTGAAATCTAGAGATGGCCTGATCTTGTCCGCATATCTGACTTTGTTAAGTGCTGTATTTTTGTAGGTCAGCAGCACTAAATTAGGGTTATTTCTGATTGGGCTTGCACTTGCAGGACAACAGCACTAAACTAGGGTTATATTAAATTGGGCTTGCACTTGCAGGACAACAGGGCTGATAACAGTTTGATTTAATTGGGCTTGCACTTGCAGGACAACAGCACTAAATTAGGGTTATATTTGATCGGGCTTGCACTTGCAGGACAACAGGGCTGATAACAGTTTGATTTAATCGGGTTGGCACTTGCAGGACAACAGCACGCGGTATGAGGAGCTGCAAAAGGAGCTGGTGGAGCAGGTGTGTATGAAAAGAAAAGAGAAAGGAGCAACTTGAAGAGATACAAAGGAACATAGCTGGTGGTCCTGATGATGTACAAGAGGAAAAACAAGAGGGGGATTTTGGAAGAAAAGTTTAGATTTTGAAGAAAGAGCTGGTGGGCCAGGAGTGTGAAAAGGCAACAGGAGTGGGAAATTCAGAGAAGCGTTTTAAAAATGAAAAAAGAGCTGGTGAGCCAGGTGGTGAAAGGAAATAGGAATAGGAAATAGAAAAGGGGGTTTAAAAATGAAGAAAGAGCTGGTGAGCCAGGTGGTGAAAGGAAGTGGGAATAGGAAATAGAAAAGGGGGTTTAAAGGTAAGAAAGAGCTGGTAAGCCAGGTGCGTGAAAAGAAAACAGGAATGGGGCAATTGAAAGAAGGTTTTATAAATTAGGAAAGAGCTGGTAAGCCAGGTGGTTAAAAGGAAACAGGATTAGGACAATTAAAAGAAGGGTTAGAAACATAAGAAAGAGCTGGTGAGCCAGGTGTGTGAGAAGGAAACAGGAATAGGACAATTGAAAGAAAAGTTCAAAATGTAAAAAAGAGCTGGTGTGTGTAGGAACGGAACAGGAAAGGGGACTTGTCAGGAATTAATTATTGAATACAGAGCTCGTGGACCGAGTGTGTAAAAAAGAAATAGGAGGTAATGTAAAAAAACGGTGGATCTGATGTGTGTAAAGAAACATCAAAAAGGAAGTTGAGGAACCGTAAAGAGCCGGTGGAGCAGGTGTATAAAAAAAGGAACAGGTGTGTAAAAAAGAAACAGGTGTGTAAAAAAGAAACAGGTGTGTAAAAAAGAAACAGGTGTGTACACACCCACAAGAAACAGGTGTTTACACACCCACAAGAAACAGGTGTGTAAAAAAGAAACAGGTGTAAAAAAGAAACAGGTGTGTAAAAAAGAAACAGGTGTGTAAAAAAGAAACAGGTGTATAAAAAAGAAACAGGTGTGTAAAAAAGAAACAGGTGTGTAAAAAAGAGGAAAGTCGCACTTCCCCAACAGGCACAGGATTGTTTCCTCCTTCAACCGTACACGCAGGCAAGCATGCACACACACACACACGCACACACACACACACACACACACAACACACACACACACAAACACATATACACACACACATCCTCAGGTGGTGGAGGTGGCGCGCTCTTTTGTGGAAGTGTGGGAGAGCCTCACTAGCATTTTATCAGAGCTGGACGTGCTGGCTGGCTTTGCTGACCTTGCTGCCAACGCACCTGACCCTTACGCGCGCCCACAGGTGTGTGTGCGTGCGTGCGTGCTTGCGTGCGTGCGTGCTTGCGTGCGTGCGTGCGTGCGTGCGTGTGTGTGTGCGTGTGTGTATGCATTAGCATGCCCGTTAGTGTGTACATGCATGCATGCAGGTGCTCTTGTGCACACGGCTTTTGAAAGGCCATACACAGGCTCTGCTGAACTTACCGCAAATGCGCCAGACCCTTACTCATGCTTATACACTCAGAAGTGTGTGTGTGTGTGTGTGACCCTTACTTATGCTTACACACTCAGGAGTGTGTGTGCGTGTTATATGCATTAGTGGGCTCAACAGGCGCGTGGCATTGTGTCCCTTGCATGTGTATAAGAGATGTTGCAGCTTTGACCACAGGCACTTCGAGCAAACTGGGCATAATAGGTTACTTTGCGTACGGCATGTGTGTGCTAAATGGTGCGCATTTGTGTCTCACGTCGTTCATGTGTGAGATGTCATACACAAGCTTGTGGTGCCGTACACATGTTGTGTGAGATGTCTTATACGTGTTTGTGGTACCGTACACATGTCGTGTGAGATGTCTTATACCATGTGAGATGTCTTATACGTGTTTGTGGTGCCGTACACATGTTGTGTGAGATGTCACATTTGTGTATGAGATGTCGCATACGTGTGTGAGATGCCGTACGCATGTCGTGTGAGATATCAAGCTCGTGTCAGCGTAGCAGTAAGAAAATGAAAAAAAGGCATGCAGTGAAAGCCGCCCCCACATTAATTAAGGAAAAGAAGCCACTTTGGTACTGCGTACCGTAAAGCTCCTACACCGCAATCAGTCAGTCAGCGTCTCTGAACAAAAACATATATAAAGTTGCTTGCAGACTTGGACGCCTTTACATCTGCTTTTGCATTTTTCACACACACACACACACACACACACACACACACACACACACACACACACACACACACACACACAAAAACCACACACTGTCTACAGGTGCTAGGTGCGGATGAGGGTGAGCTTTCGCTGGTTGGAAGCAGACACCCGTGCGTGGAAGCCCAGGATGGTGTGGACTTCATCAAAAATGATTGTGTCATGCAGCAAGGCCAGAGTTGGTTCCAGATCATCACGGGGCCGAACATGGGGGGCAAGTCCACGTACATTAGACAGGTGTGTGCGCTTGTGCGTGTGTGTGTGCATGTGTACTTGTATGTGTATGTGTGTGTTTGTGTGTGTGTGTGCGTGTGTACCCGTATGTGTATGTGCATGTACGAATGTGTGTGTACCCGTATGTGTGTGTTTGTGTGTGTGTGCGTGTGTGGTACGCCAAGGCCAGAGCTGGTTTCAGATCATCTCAGGGCCAGGCAACACATGGGGCACATTCACTCACCACAGGCGGATGCGCATGTGCGCGGATGTGTGTGTGTGTGTATTTGTATGTGTGTGTGTGTGTGATCCAGTGATTATTCATGGGCAAACGTGTACGCGCACACACACACACATATCTGTGTGTACACGCATACGCGCACATACACACACACGCATGCACACACAGATATGTACACACACATACACACACATGCGCCTCTGCTCAGGTTTCTACGCAGTCTGCCATCCTTGAGTATAAAATTACACATCATACACACGCACACACACAAACACACACACACACACACACGCACACACACACGCACACGCACACACGCACACGCACACACACACACAGGTGGGCGCATGTGTACTGATGGCGCAAGTGGGCTGCTTTGTCCCCTGCACCTCTGCTCGCATTTCTACGAGGGATGCCATTTTTGCGCGCGTGGGGGCTGGGGACTGCCAGCAGCGGGGCGTGAGCACGTTCATGGCGGAGATGCTAGAAACGGGCGCCATCTTAAAGGTGTGTGCCTGTTTTATGTATGTGTGTGTATACATGCATGTGTGTGGGTGTGGGTGTGGGTGTGGGTGTGCGTGTGGGTGTGGGTGTGGGTGTGCGTGTGGGTGTGGGTGTGGGTGTGGGTGTGGGTGTGCGTGTGCGTGTGGGTGTGGGTGTGGGTGTGGGTGTAGGTGTGGGTGTGGGTGTGGGTGTGGGTGTGGGTGTGGGTGTGGATGTGGATGTGGGTGTGGGTGTATGTGGGTGTGGGTGTATGTGGGTGTGGGGGTGGGGGTGTGTGGGTGTGGGTGTGGGTGTGGGTGGGTGTGTGCGTGTGTGTATGTGGATGTGTGCGTGTGTGTATGTGGATGTGTGCGTATGTGGGTGTGGGTGTGGGTGTGGGTGTGGGTGTGGGTGTGGGTGTGGTGTGGGTGTGGGTGTGGGTGTGGGTGTGGGTGTGGGTGTGTCTTTGTGTGTGTGTATGCATGGCTGCTTGTGCCTGTGATTCCGTGTGTGTAGAGCAGGGTGTGTTTGTGGCGTTATGCTGAAGGTTCATGCAGGTGCGGTCTGTACGGCGCGTGCACGTATATGTATATGTGTGTGTGTGTGTGTGACTTAATGTTGGATGTAAGATTTTGTAAGGGAAAGCACAGATGCAAATTGTTGAGCACATGTTTGTATACACATAAGTACACACACACACACACACACAAACACACGCACGCACGCACACACGCACGCACACACGCACGCACGCACACACACATACACACACGCACACACGACACACGCACGCACACACACATACACACACACGCACACACGCACACACACACAGGGTGCCACTGCACACAGCCTGGTCATCATCGACGAGTTGGGGCGTGGCACGTCAACGTATGACGGCTTTGGCCTGGCTTGGGCCATCAGCGAGCATCTCATGGAGGTCACACGTGCACCCACGTTGTTTGCCACACACTTCCACGAGCTTACAGAGATCAGCGGGCCCACAGGTAGGCGTGTGTGTTGTGTGTTGTGTGTATGTGTGTGTGTTGTGTGTTGTGTGTATCTGTTGTGTGTGTTGTGTGTGTTGTGTGTGTTGTGTGTTGTGTGTGTGTTGTGTGTGTGTCTGTTGTGTGTGTGTTGTGTGTGGTGTGTGTGTGTGTTGTGTGTCTGTTGTGTGTGTTGTGTGTGTTGTGTGTGTTGTGTGTGTGTGTTGCGTGTTGTGTGTGTTGTGTTGTGTGTGTTGTGTGTGTGTGTATGTGTGTGTGTATGTGTGTGTTGTGTGTGTGTGTACGTGCGTGTGTGTGTGTTGTGTGTGTTGTGTGAGTGTGTTGTGTGTGTGCGTGTGTGTGTGTTGTGTGTGTGTGTGTAGGTCACTTTGGCACTGCGCACCTTTGGGGACGTTCCTTCCACACACCACACACACAACTCCTCAGGTGCTCACGGCCTGCCTACCTTTTTAAAACTTCACGCACCACACACCACACACCACACACACACCACACACCCACCACACACCATCTCCTCAGGTGCTCACGGCCTGCCTACCTTTTTGAAAATTCCACGCACCACACACCAAATTTCTCAGGTGTTTACAACCTGTATGGGTCTACTATCATAGGCCCTTTTAATGGACACTTAAGCGCTTGTGCCATAAGTGTTTTGTCTCACTTATATAGTTGACCGGAACCGTATATATATATATACACACACCGTATATGACCGTACATTTGTTGATTTCCCTGCCAATAAAACTGTATACACACACCGTATATGACCGTAGATTTGTTGATTCCTCTGCCAATGATACCGTATAAATACACTGTATATATATGGTTCTGGCCAACCCTACACTCACTCATTGCACAACTGCCACGCACTCTTCTAGTTCTCACACAACTGTCACGCAGTTACTCTTCTAGTTCTCACACAACTGCCACGCACTCACTCTTCTAGTTCTCACACAACTGTCACACACTCACTCTTCTAGTTCTCACACAACTGTCACGCACTCACTCTTCTAGTTCTCACACAACTGTCACGCAATTACTCTTCTAGATCTCACACAACTGTCACGCAGTTACTCTTCTAGTTCTCACACAACTGTCACGCACTCACTCTTCTAGTTCTCAAACAACTGTCACACACACTCTTCTAGTTCTCACACAACTGTCACGCACTCTCTCTTCTAGTTCTCACACAATTGCCACGCACTCACTCTTCCAGTTCTCACGCAACTTGTCATGCAGCACTCACTCTCTTATTTCTTACGACCTGGTTGTGTCCATTGTCCATAATCTACATGTGCATGTACTTTCTCACACGCACACACGAATGGCACACACACGCGCACATACATATACACACATGCACACACATACACACATACACGCTCCTCAGGTGTCCGCAACTTGCATGTGTCCACTGTTGTGGACCCCACAAGTGGCCGGCTAACTATGCTCTACCAAATTAAGGAGGGCGCGTGTGATCAATCGTTTGGAATCCAGGTATGAGGCAATGGCGTGCTCTGTCGTTTGAAATCCAGGATTGAGGCAATGGCGTGCTCAGTCGTTTGGAATCCAGGTATGAGGCAATGGCGTGCTCTGTCGTTTGAAATCCAGGATTGAGGCAATGGCGTGCTCAGTCGTTTGGAATCCAGGATTGAGGCAATGGCGTGCTCTGTCGTTTGAAATCCAGGATTGAGGCAATGGCGTGCTCAGTCGTTTGGAATCCAGGTATGAGGCAATGGCGTGCTCAGTCGTTTGGAATCCAGGATTGAGGCAATGGCGTGCTCAGTCGTTTGGAATCCAGGATTGAGGCAATGGCGTGCTCTGTCGTTTGAAATCCAGGTATGAGGCAATGGTGTGCTCTGTCGTTTGGAATCCAGGATTGAGGGGATGGTGTGCTCTGTCGTTTGAAATCCAGGTTTGAAGGTAGGGTATGCTCAGTCGTTTGGAAATCAGGTATGACGGAGGGGCGTGATCGGGCGTTTGGAATCTGTGTAGTTATAAAGGAGCAGTCTGACATTATAAATCTGCCCTTACAGCATCGGGTCTAGGTGTGGTGATATGGTGTGCGAAACTAGTATGTATAGGGTTGGCCAGAATCGTATATCTGCACTGTATATGACCGTATGTATGGTGATTTCCCTGCTAAAAAAACCGTATGTACACCGTATATACCTATAAATGTATGGTTATGGCCAATCCTAAGTATGTACAGAAAAGAAACACAGCTGCCCAAATGATGTGCTCCTCTCCTCTCCTTTTGTGCCCAGCAGCCGTTGTGGGAGCCTCATTAACTTGTGTAATGAAGTCTAGAGCTTGTTTGTTGTTTAAGGTTAGCATTTCCAGTTGCGTCACAGCCCTTTTTTACTTGGTTTGTTTTGAGGTTTACCTCGTTCTCATAGGTTGAGCAGCCATTCCAGGTTGAATGCCTTTGTAGTCCAAACTAAACTAAACTAGAGCTTGTTTGTTGTTGGAATAGAGGCCCACAGTAGAAAGGCCCAAGAGGCTCTAGAGAATGGGTGTCAAAATCATTGACTTGTGTGTGATGAAGTCTAGAACTTGTTTGTTGTTAGAATAGAGGCCCACAGTAGAAAGGCCCAAGAGGCTCTAGAGTATATGGGTGTCAAAGGTACAAATGCCTGAGCACACCACCGCTCTTTCAGTCGATTGAAGCTATTCTTTCCCCGTTTGCCAATTGAGTTGACAATGAAGCACCGCTTTCACAAAAAATTGGATTGACCTGTTCTTCATCTGCCAATTGAGTTGACAATGAAGCACCGCTTTCACAAAAAGTTGGATTGACCTGTTCTTCATCTGCCAATTGAGTTGACAATGAAGCACCGCTTTCACAAAAAGTTGGATTGACCTGTTCTTCATCTGCCATACTAGTTGTCAATTGAGCACCGCTTTTACGGTCACAACTGAATCGACCTTTTCTATACCTACCAATTGAGAGTTGTCAATACTTTTGAAGCCAATCGTTTTTTGCGCCCCCTGCCTATTTTTCTGAAGCCAATCATTCCTTACGCTCCCTGCCTATTCTTCTGAAGCCACTGTTTGCCTTCCTTTCATCTCCTGCATGACTAGTGAATGGACTAGTGTATGGACTAGTGTATGGACTAGTACATGACTAGTGCATGACTAGTGTATGGACTAGTGCATGGACTTCAATAAGCTGAGGTGTGCGCACAATGCCTGCGCTGTCATTGATGCCATGAGCTGCACACACACACACACACACACACACACACACACACACGCACACACACACACACGCACACACACACACTGCGTGCAGGTTGCTGAGAGCGCTGGCTTCCCTCCCAGCATCGTACAGTTTGCAAGCATTACGCGGAGGGATGTGCGCTCGACTCTTCACTCAATACTTGCTTGAAACTTGCTCAACACTTGCTTGAAACTTGCTCGACACTTGCTCAACACTTGCTCAAAATACTTGCCACACGTAGGTTGCTGAGAGCGCTGGCTTCCCTCCCAGTGTCGTGCAGCTTGCACGAGAGAAGCTAGCTCAGCTGGAAGGCGCAGAGGTCATCAGCGTCAAGGTAAGCGGCAGTTGGACCAGACGTCTCTCAACTGCTGTCTCAAACACACATACTGGGGTCCCAACTCTGTGTGGCGTGTCGAAACCAAGGGACACCCGTGTGTTGGCCTTTTCATGTCTCTTTAACTGCTGTCTCAAACACACATACTGGGGTCCCAACTCTGTGTGGCGTGTCGAAACCAAGGGACACCTGTGTGTTGGCCTTTTCATGTCTGTCGACAGCTGGCAAACAAAATTGCTGGATGTTGAGCTCTGTAAAGCGCAAAGCATGTCGGTTTTCTTCATTTTAAAGGGGTGCAGCAATCATCGGTGCCAGGGTGCTTTTATTATTTGCGTCTGCACTTTGTGAGTGCCCTTTCTACATTGTATATTCTCATGAGGTTGCCTTAATAAATGTGGGGAGTGGATTTTCATTGCTTGCATAGTATTTTCTTTTGGATCAAAGTGGAAAGAGCAGGATGGCAAGAAGCATGGCAGATTGTATGTATGTATATGTATGTATGGCAGATTGTGTGTAGGTATATGTATGGTAGGTTGTATGTACAAGATTGATTTTGTTGTGTAACTCTCAAGGCACGCGCACGCGCACAAACATACACACACACGTACACACACACACACACACACACACGCACACACGCACACACACGCTCACACGCGCACACACGCTCACACACACACACACACACACTCACACACACACACACACACACACTTACACGCACACACAACACACACATACACTCACACACACACGCGCGCAGGCTGCAGGCAAGAAGAGGCAGCGAGAGGAGGGAGAAGGCTCACAAGAAGCAGAGGCAGCCAAAAGAGCGCGGGCGTTTTTGCGTGACTTTTCTCGACTGCAACTGCCAGAAGGTGTGCTTATGGATGCGTACAAGCCGTGTGATTGGTTTCGTATCATTCATGTAGGGTAATTACACTGCCTTGTATGTTTTTACTGCGGCATTATCATGCACGAAGCTATCCACACTGTGATGTACGCTGGAAATGTGTTAAGAGAAAGGGTCCCTTGATTGTTATCAGGACCAGCCTTATGTGATCACATCATAATATCATCACACAACAGATCAGGCATATCATCATAAAACAGATCTACAACAGATCATACAACAGATCATACAACAGATCAATGGAATATGTACAGATCCAATTGGATGCCGGGAGTGGCTTTGTTTCTCTGCTTGTTAATGTTCTTTGAACCCCCTCTGTGTTGTGTGTGTGATATTCTCCTCTGTGTTGTGTGTGTGATATCCTGTGCAGATCCTCCTCTCGTTCACTTGCATGCATCAGTGCACGAAAGGGTTGCGTGCTGTGCTCACTCCTTTGCGTGAACAACACACACACACACACACACACACGTGCACACACATGCACACACGTGCACACACATGCACACACACACACACACACACACACACGCACGCACACACACACGAATACATGCACATACACACAGGAGCAGCAGCAGACGAGGGGGCCCGGAATGACGCCTTAGGCAAGGCTGTTGCGCTGATGCACCAGCTGGAGGCTGATGCTGCTTCAAATCCAGCCCTGGCAGGCCTGATAGCTCAGACTGCTGCGAGCTGAAGTACACATTAGCTCAGACTGCACGCACATACATAATGTAATTTATGTGCATACACACGCAATGTGTGTGTGCAGTGTATGCAGTGTGTTTGCACTTGTGATGTCTAGTAGTCTAGTGCTGGGTTGCTCGACACGTTCACGCAATGTGTGGTGCCCTCAGTGAAGCTGTTTTCTCATACCTGCTTTAATTCATTAGCCGCAATGCACAGACGGTAGCCTTTGAGGTACTCATTTGGATTGGAGCTGCTTGTTTTCTTGTCCACACAAAATTCTAGCTGTGAGATTAGGAATTGAAATTCTGGATTTCGGTGCTTGGCATTAGGCTGTACACTAAGTTAATAAAAAACAGCTTTATTTTAGGCTGCCAAGATGAAAGAACGCCTGTGTAATGTTAACTTTGTTAACTTTTTTGTGTGAGGACGACAAGGTTTACAAAGAAAGGCCTTCAGTCAAGAAGTGCGACTGCTAGCTTGTTGGAACATGCATGATCTTTGTGATCTTGGGTAGGTGTGAGGATTACAGCACATTACTTTTTACATGCGGTACTTGTACCTAGTACGCATAAAATTGACGTCTGACCGATAAATATGTTGCTATGCAACATCGGTGGACAATGGTTACAAGGGGGGGTGACCTTCAGCCAGGTTGTTTGGCTGATCGGCTGCTGACTGGTTTCGGCCAGCCACAAATAAGTGTATAATAAATATATATATATATAATTAATCCACAAATGGCATAGCCACCTGGGTCTCTGAAAAAGTTTGCTTGGAGAACAAAAATGGTAGCAGAGTCTAGTTGCTCTTGGGTTCTTGCAATATGCAGAATGGAATGTACACCCAGTTTGTCTTGCAAGTCTGAGAAAATGTCTGGAGGAACAGAGGGCACGTGAAGGTGGTTTTGTTGCAAAAACTATTCCGCTATCATCACATTTGCGTGTTGATGCTCATGGCAAGTTTACATGTATGATTTGCGCTAATTCGCTAATGCATTCCTAGAGCTATGTGTATGTGTATGTGGAGCTATGTGTATGTGGCTGTGTATGTGCATGTGGAGCTATGTGTATGTGTATGTGGAGCTATGTGTATGTGGCTGTGTCAGCGAACTCGTGCTTCATAAAGGCAGCCTGGAACGGACGTAGCATTCCCTTTCCCTTTGTTGGTAATTGGGATATTAGGGACTCCATGTCAGCTTGAGTGCGTATGTGCCCTCTCACTCTCTCACTTACGCACACACACACACACACACACACACACACACACACACACAAGGGTGTTACCACCACCAGATAACGCCCCATTGTGACTAAAAGGAGGAGCATCGCTATGTCTGCTATTAAGCACCACCATCAACCGGCCTGCCCGACCTGCACTGCTAAGCTGTAAGCACTCTTTGCTATTAGTTACACCCATCAACCGGCCTGTCCAGCCTGCACTGCTAAGCTGTATGGGACTCGTTCATCCAGCATGTGCATGCCTCCAGGCTGGGGCGCTGCAATTGGTGTAAATGTTTAATTTATGGGTTTGTGTATGTGTTTTCTTTTGTCATGGTGACCATGCATGCTTTTCTGCGCGTTCAGTGTTGGTACTGTGTGTTTGCGTGCATGCACACTGTTTTGTGCACAGGGTTATCATTTGCATTACTAAGCTCGTAATCTGGATACAAGGCTAGGTCCCCTGAACAACTCGTACCCACCAATTCTTTTTAAGAGATGATCAAACACACAGGCACCCGTCAAATCTCCAGACCTGCGACGATATTTATAACCTTTTGCATTTAACCCTCACGTGTATTTCATGCCACCTTTGCAAGAGTATTACAATCAACCCTCATGTGTATTGTATTCAACCCTCACGTGTATTTCATGCCACCTTTCTAACCTATTGCATTCCTTTGCAAGAGTATTACAATCAACCCTCATGTGCATTGTATTCAACCTTTACGTGTATAACATTCAACCCTCATGTGTATTTCATGCCACTTTTGTAACCTGATGTGTATGTGCATCCAACCCTCACGTGTATTTCATGCCGCCTTTGTAACCTTTTGCATTCAAACCTCATGTGTATTACAATCAACCCTCATGTGTATTACAATCAACCCTCATGTGTATTACATTCAAACCTCATGTGTAGTTCATGCCACATTTGTAACCTGATCCATAGACAACACTTCGTGCCTTTCTACCGTACGGTACTGTAACTGCTCCTTAATGGCACGTCCAACCCCTGATTTGTCGTTCGTTGTGATTTGCTTGCCGGCACATTTGATTTGTCACCTTGCCAACACATTGAGTGTTTACCTTCCTGTACTCATCCCACGCCCCATATTATAGAAGTATACTTAGGGTTGGCCAGAACCATATATATACGGTGTATATATGGTATTTTTGGCAGGAAAATCACCAAATATACGGTCATATACGGTGTATATATACGGTTCTGGCCAACCCTATATATACTGTAAAATCTCACACCTCTTCATCCCAAACATATAATTTTGCCCTTTCCGTATAAGCCCGCCGGGCTTTTAACCCTGCTCAGCGCCAATTAGCAAACGACAGCTTGATCAAATGTGCATTTGTGTGTGCGTGTGCGTGTGCGTGTGTGTGTGCACGAGTGCAGAGTATGTTTGTGCATATATGTGGAGCATTGGGTATATGCGTGTGAATGTGCGGGCATTGTGTGCGTGTATGTGTGTGTGAGTGTGTGTGTGTGTGTGCACATGTGTGTGCGTGCGCGCGTTGCTTGCATGTTTGCACTTGTTTGCATGTATTTGTGTTGCTATCAGTAACTTGTCAAGCCACAAAGACATATTTGATGAGGGTAAGGTATCCCCCTAGGACGTAAGCTGACAGCGGGATAAAATTGTAGGGTTGGCCAGAACCATTTACCTATATACGGTGTATGTACGGTATGTTTGGCAGGGAGATCACCAAATATACGGCCATGTACGGTGTATACATATACGGTTCTGGCCAACCCTGCAAACTTATTTTGGATCCCTCCCTGGCAAGTCTGGCTCTCAGCTGCAAGCTCTTAGGGTGTGTCTGGCAGAGTTTGTTGAAGCAGTGTGTGCTGGGAAGGGCTGACCAGGGCCTGATGTTCATTGACAGATGCCCGGCACAAATAGGTCTGAACAATAGCGCAAGAAACCATGATATTTAGGTATACTTAGCAGCACGAAAACAACAAACTAATGTAGAGGGGTGGGTTCTTCAAAGTGGCAGGGGGCAACTGAGGGAGACTGGGAGCACCGCAGCAGCACCACCAGCCACCAGTAGAGCCACCAACCCCAGACAGCACCGACCTAAAGACCTCAGCCAAACTCGGCGTGACATACACCTCGTTAAGATCAAGTAGTGCAAGGACACCAGACCTCAGAACCAGATGAACGCCGCAAAGAAACAGCACAAAGACCTTTGCAACACCTATAAGAAGCCTCCGTTACTCTTCACATCATCCATCTGGGTGTGGGTGGCACCATCTACAAAACTCACACACACTCTCTGAAGCCTTTCAAGGAACTGGGTTTTGATTCTCAGATAGTTAAGAAGCTTGCCTCCAAGCTCCATGTGCACTCTGTGAATTTTGCTAAACTTGTCCATACTGGACGTTCCAGTTCTGTCATCAACTCTCATCGGGAGCCGTTTTTAGGCCAAGCCTGCAACCCTCTTGATCCCCATTTATTCTTCGTTTCCTTTTTGCGGTGGAGGAGCTTTACGATACTTGGTACCAAAGTGGCTCCTTTTCCTTTTTCAATGTGGTTTTCACTGCCTGCGTGGTGTTTTCTTTTTTTCTTAGCAGCACATCAAGCTGTTTATACCAGACACACACACAGTCTTTCCATAACTTTTTGCATCAACTCTCATCAGTAGCCGCTTTCAGGCCAGGCTTCCTACCCTCCTATTCCCAATCAATCTTTCTTTACAGTGCCAGGTACCAAAGTGACTCCTTTTCTTAGTAATATGTGTGTGTGTGTGTGTGTGTGTGTGTGTGTGTGTGTGTGTGTGTGTGTGTGTGTGCGCGCGCATGTGTGT
>Ga0307945_1001938_pt1:0-15000 | contig 16529 bp, 16 predicted proteins | sample OrgLakmetagen228_FD_201818 | JGI IMG/M metagenome (GOLD analysis project Ga0307945, IMG submission 201818) | Saline water microbial communities from Organic Lake, Antarctica - #228 | ecosystem: Environmental > Aquatic > Non-marine Saline and Alkaline > Saline | place: Antarctica: Organic...
CGGACTTGGAAGTGTTGACAATTAGATGTTTATTCCTGGCATACACAGCCAACCGACTCAGCATGATTTGCATATCACGGGGCTCATTAGTCAGCAAAGTCAGATCATCTGCATACAACATGTGTGCAAACATCAAAAACTATTAAACCAAGGACCTCCTTTTGGATGTGAGTGTCGCAGATCATGATGTATGATGGTACCACCCGCCAACAACAGGTAGGTACTTCAGGCAAGACGAACATACTCGTGAAATAAACTAGTTGGCCTTCAAGTCCATTCTCCCGTGTTGAGCTGTACGGCTACATAAATTGGAGGGTGAGATGTTGTGTAGGGGTGTGCACTATCCTAGTAGAGGTTGTCGTGTCATGATCATAACGATCATGAGCAGCTGGTATTGTTTCGGCTTGTTGGCACACATCGTGATATATTACGCCTTTCTGCCAGAACTAGCTGCTTATTAGTAATAAACGCCGCAAAGGAGAAGAGCAATTAATTCTGCACCTCTTTTCTAGGGGACTCCATTACTGCTAAATAATATACTCCTACCATCATTTCGAGAGAAGGGGACACATTTAAAACACTCTTGCCCTAGAGTCTAGATTAACGATTTAAATCTTAATTTTTAAAGAGTCAAGATGGCCTCCCAGCTCCAAGTGCACTCTGGCTTCTGTCAACTGCGCTGCTAAACTTGTCCGTATATCCATACCACACGTGCGTGCCTGTCTCAGGCCAAGCCTGCATCCCTTCTGATTCTTGATCCCCATTGACAAATCTCACGTCATTCCTGTGGTGCGTGGAGGAGTTTTACGGTACCTGATACCGAAGTGCAAGTGTGTGTAGTTGCCTGCATCCTTATGGGGGCCCACCTTTATTAATTGGTGAGAATAAACCACCCGCTTTGTACACTTTTGATGTGCTGCTTTGTTATCGTTTTTTGACTCGAAGGCATGCAATGTCTGAAAGTGAGCAAAAATTTGGGGGAGCACTTCTGTTCTTGAAGATAATTACTAAATACCTTTATTGCTAAACTATCCAGGATGATCCTGTAGCGCTTTCATGTAGCCGGAAGCCGAAAATGAAGGTGCCTTGTAGCCGGCTGCTGGTCTTTGAATAGGGGATTATACAGAACGTATAATACCAGGATACATGCGTTCCCATCTTATGTTATTACCTTTCGGCGGGCCTTACCTTTCCAACCGTCTTCGTAACTTTCATTTGATGCACTACGACCTTGAACATGCTAACATGCACTTTAAAAGGATTGCATGCATGTTCATGTAGCTGGACCTGGCAGGACGTGCACACTTTTATTGCCTTCACTATCAGGTGCAGACAATCAGAACAAGCGAGATGCTGGCTATTGCGCCTTATGTATCGACCTGTGTGGTGCAAGCATCTGGAATGCACTTAGTCAGTCTGTTTCCGTCTTGTAGGAACGGATATCCGGAAACAAACACAAGAAAAGGCGAAAATTTTTGCAGGTAGAAATTTGGGCGGGCGGAGCCCTTTATTTGATGAACTACGACCTTAAACATGCTAATTAGATTTTTACGACACAATTGAGCAGGTCTTACAATCAATGGTTCAGCTTGAAAATCGCAGTTGAAATATATTGTGACACGCGAGTGTTATACCGTACCGATTTCATACAGGGACGGTGTCCAACATATATTGCGTGAAATTCAAAACAAGGCCTTGTGCTGTCACTGTTTTGCGAATCACGTAAATATTATTAATTGTGTAGTGTACAATCAATCATTATAAATACTATGTCTCCGCCTACTGAGTGCACGAGCTTTCAGCCTCCTGTATTGCTGTAGCGACTTCGGAGAACTCACCATGAGCTGCGTTATATGAAATCCAGGCTTCAATAGGATGGATCTGGCCAGGGATTGGCGCAGGCGGTTTCCTCCGCACTACAGAGATGATTGGTCATCCTCCCGGCCCTATGGACTCAGGTTAGCCTATTATATAATCAGCCAAGAAGAAGAGAGCCCTGCGGACTTATGATGGCGGCATCCTGCCAAACGTGGGATAACGAAAGAGACCTGGGCGTATTGCTCATCATCGCATACATGCAAGTCAGTTTAATAGGCGGCACATCAGAGGAATGGGTCAGGAGGTCAAAAATAAAAGAAAATGTTTCCTTGTATGTTGTATGAGTGTCGTGCGCTTCTTGCTTCTTGGCCCCACCTGCAGAATTTTAGCGCCGGCTACCTACATTTTTTTTGCGTCCGTTTTACCAGCGGTCTCTTTTGGTGAACAGGTAAATTTTGGCCAGCAGCAACAAGTGGTTTCTGGCACCTTTTCATTCTCATACACGAGCACGCTTCAGCTCTTTTGCCGTTTTCCGTCCTTGCCTCTGACGGAGGGATAACCTTGCATTGTAAGGACATCCTTCGCCCATTCTCCAATGCAGCTGGCTCAAAACACTGACGGTCAGCTGACCGTCGTCCAGGTAAAAAGCTGAGGAGGTTTTTGTACCAACGGAATGCAGGCTTAAAGTGCCTTTGAATGCTTGACACGCATTACTTTCTGTCCATGCATTTCTAAACAAAAATTCAACTTTTACACTTGCAACACACACACAAACGCACATGAACGCATTGCATCTGATCTCTGTTTATGCCCAGGTTTTAGTGGCCACGGCATTTTCTGGTTTGCTTCAGGTAGAAATTTGCAATACAGGCAGGCCAAAGAATCAAAAGGAATTATGGTGGGGGTCTATCTGGCCGGCGTGTACGTTAGATTGGAGCCTAACACCGTGCTCCATGCACTCAGTCTAGCCTCTGATTGTCACTGACATTCATACGTAGAGTATTGATCCTTTTTTGTAAGCTTTCAAAAATTCAAACCAACATTTTTTCAATCAAGCCAGGTGCCAAGTCCCTCCTCTTTAACATCCGCGCAAACACACAGACACGCACGCACGCACGCACGCACGCACGGGCGCGCATTACACATACACATACACACACACACCAAACACATGCCATCACCACAGTCATTTGTTGGAGGTCATGCTCTCCTCATCAATGGAGTTGCCCAACCAATAGTGACCATCTACACTTTCATGTTCGCGTTCTGCAAATCGAGGTAATCATCCCTTGGCCATAAGAGGCTGGCAAGGCAGCAAATTTGTCTTTTTCCAATCCTGTTTGAACCTATTGCAGCAGATGCTGAGCATCATGATACAAACTGTTTCTGGCTTGGATGCTTTTGAAGGGAACAACACTTTACTCAGTCTAATTTTAGTTGGATTTGCAACAGGCTGAAGCAGGATGGTGTTGTATTCCTTTCCCACATGGATGTGCATCTTACTTGGCTTGATTCACGACTGCTAATTTCCCACAAGAGATCAATGTTGAAGTGAAGAGGGTGTTTAATGTTACCTTGCTGTATGTCACACGTATATTTTGCCCAACATTTTGCAGGCCCGACTTTGACATAAATCTCTTCTTGCCTTGGGCTGCGTGGGTGTGCGTATGGTGAGGCACCTCGTCTGCAACCTCTATGCTTTTTGCCGGTGCTTTTCATCAAAGCAGCACTGTGCTGGAATCGATCTGCTGCTGCAGCTTGGCTTATTATGGACTAACGCATCACTGGAACCAGGTGTGCCATATTTCTGGTGTTGATAGCGATGTCTGGACTGTGTCGCATGGTGGAGAAGTTCACAAGTAAGTCCATAACGAAAAAGAAAAATCACGCAGGCAGTGAAAACCACTCCCCACATTGATTAAGGAGAAGTAACCCACTTTGGTACCGAGTACCGTAAAACTCCTTTACCGGCAGACAAAGAAGGCCCAGTCAGAGAAGTCCAACAGAGTACCAGAAGGAGAAACAAGCAAGAGCACCAGGCACAGACATTGCAGAGCTAAGCTAAGGGTCTACCAGGGATGACCACCTGTCTCGGCCACTGCCAATCCACAAAAACTACCAAGTCTCATAGCCAGCCCTACAGCACTGAACCTGCCGTGCTCTCCACCACACAGTCGCTCGGTGCAAGCCTATAGAAAGGTCTACTAAGCAAACACTGCTTGCACTACCTCAGCATTACACCGCTCCCACCGTGCCTGCCTTAGTCTGAGTCCATATAAATAAGACCATATGGAAAACATGGAGAAATTCAAAAGTAAGCCTATAGTCTGAGTCCATATAAATAAGTCCATATGGTGGAAGTTCACAAGTAGTCAAATTCCAGTAATCAAAGGCTCTTCTCGTGCTGCTAATCTAGTTCATCTTCAATTCTCTCTCTTGGATAACTTACTCATCTCGCTGCTGATGCCCTTGCTGCTAATCTAATTCATCCTCAATTCTTTCTCCCTCTCTCTCTCTCTCTCTCTCTCTCTCTCTCTCTCTCTCTTGGACAACTTCCTCAGGAATGGCTGGGGAGATTTTTGGTAAGATACCTGGAGGCTTTGCTTGTTTAATGTTGGAGATTTTGCGTTATCTGGATATTCCTGCTGAGACGTAGTAGAGCTGCAAATGGTTTGAAAAGGTGGACACGGGAAAAATAAGTCAGTCACACGCTTGAGCAGAAGTGAACCACGCAACCTGCTTGATAGCTTTAGTCAATTACTGTAAAATCCCTAGATGAGGGCTGGGTATTTTTATTTGTGTGCAGGGATGCTCATTGCTGTGCTTTTCCTCCAACAGGCAATCAGGGTGGGTGCCGTTTGTGTTGTACTGAAGCTTTAAAACAGTGTTATCATAATTACTTGTTAAGGGACTTGAACTCCGTCTAGCTTGTTTGCATTGTGCTATGCCCAATCGAGTGATATAATGCCAGCACATGAAACATGTAGAAAAATCATCAGTTCTGTGCTTCAGCTGTAGAACTGGAGTTCTTGCGTAGTGAGCGTAGGCTGAGATCTGGCAGGCACTTTGCATAAAGTGCTGTGTACTCTCGTTTTAGGCACTTTTTTTACGCCTTGCTTTTGCTCGGGTTGTTTTTCCCGCCCCCCCCCCTCAGCTTTGTGCTTTGAATTGTGGGTGTTCGCATCTGAGCTCGCTTAATTCTGACTTGCAGACTTGCTGCTTGCTTCTTTGCGTTGCTTTGCTTTTATGAGGGCCTACAGCCCATTTTTGGTTGTGGCCTTGCTGGCCGGGCGTTGTAGAGCTGTGCTGGCTGAAAAGTTGTAGGGGTCTTGCTGGCCTTACGGACTTGCCGCTTGCTTCTTTGCGTTGTTTTGCTTTTATGAGGGCCTGCAGCCCATTTTTGGTTTTGATCTCCCTCCACGGCAGCTTGGTGTAATGACGAAGCCTACAGTGAACTGTAGCATAGAACCATGAGAGACAAACAAAAAGCAATAGGTACATATTGCTCTGTCGTGCTGCAAGAAGGGGACGTCCCGTGTTTCTCTTTGAACTGCAGCAATACATACCCACAAAAGGAGGCTTCATACCGCTGTAAGCGCTGCTGTGCTTGCGGTGTTTTCATAATGTACGCATGCAGGGATTGATCGGTGAATTCAGACCAGAGCCAAGTTACAAGAGGAATGCTTCTTTGAATGAAGCTGGGGGCGTGGACCCCGGAATGCCCATTGTGGACCCTGCAGAATCAAATTCCATGTGAGTAGAAGACTGAATAAAGTTGAGGTTCTGAATCAATCTCAAGTTAAGGTTACATCACTATGTATGCCTCAATAGTCTCAATCACAAAGGCATTGTGAAAGGCCAGAAGTCTGCTCAAGTCATCTTTTGCAATGTTGTGTGGTACTGCTACTCTTGCCTCCTTTTTACACCCTGATGGTATATAGGATTCAAGTAAATATATCAGGTTGTTGAGGAAATGGTCATCAAAGCCCTTTCTAATCTCTGACCGAAGCTGTTGCGATGCTGTTTCTACATTTGCTGATTTGCCTGTACTTGTTAAAATCTCATGAAATGTCAGGCTTCCAAGAAGGGAAGACGAGCCCCACTGGATCCTTGTAAATGGTCTGTGGAGCCTATTTCTTGCCTCTGGTTTTATTCTCACTGCCGTACTGGTGGTTCAAGCGCGCTCGTGGCGATTCGGGAACAGTAAGTTTCTGGCAAGGTGTTTGCATTACATCAATGCACTATTGTAAAGAAATCCACCTCCCCTATTCATTTGTGGCCTTAGTAAAGGGTGTTTTGGGGGGGAGGGCGGGGGGCAGTGCCGCAATAAAACAGCCAATAAATACGTGTTTACCTGTGGAGGAGTGCGGTTGGAGTGAAACAGTGTGTAAAAGGAGTGAAACAGTGTGTAAAATGAGTATAATGCATGCTGCTTTATGGTGTGTCTTAGGGGTTTGGGCATGAAGCGGCAAGGTCAGGCCTGCATGAGCAGTTGTTTGCCTGGCTGCACGAGAGTAGCTCTCCCAAGCTGTGAAAAGGGGTGCTGAGGATACGGGGGCGGTTGCATCATAATACATATTGCTAGGGAAGGAGTGTTGTTTGTGTTTGTTTTAGAGGAGAAAGGGTGATGAGTGCATGCACTAAAGAGGGACACCAGGGCTTTTACTTGGCGTATATATCAGCAAGTGTGTCCACCGCTGTATGTATGCTGTGTAGCGATGCCTCCATGTACAGCATGCTTCAGCTTGAAAAACTAATACCTAAGCCCTATAACAGCTTGTTGATAGGCAGGGTGGCTATTAAAGGTAGAACAGAGAGGTGGCTAAGAAGGGGAAGTATGCTCTTTGTTGCATACTTGCCTACAAAAGATGGAGATCTTCTGCATGCTGCAGAGAAGTAATGCTTTTTCATTCGCTTGCAGGTGTGATTCGTGGCATCCTAGCTGATTACGGCGTCCCGCTGCTTGTGGTTTTTTGGACTGCACTCTCTTACGCCTTTAATGCCGGAGGAAATCCTAGAGGTGAAACCAGGACTGCCTACTTGCAACCATCCAACCTCCCTTCGAAATTTTAGTAGGCAAGCGCAAGACTATGGCTCATACTTGCAATCCATGTTTAAACTGGTACCATGATTCGTTGTGACAGACCCTACTTGACGCAATGGATACATTGATGCAATTGACTTTGATATTTGACCTGTGAACAACACATACATATATATATATACATACATATATATATGTGTGTGTGTTATTGGCATATATTGGCAACCACCCTATGTAACCCCATTTATTTCATACATAATTTTGTTTGTCGTAGGTGTGCCATCAGATGTGCCCAGGCGTGTGACCAGCCCTCTAACCTGGGAGGTGAGGAAAAGCAAGCACTTGCAGGTTTCTATTACTTGCCACTTGTTCCATTCACTAATACAGCTGTTTTCGTCCTCTCGGTTTAGCCTGCCTGTACGGTCTCCCTCCAAGACATAGTAATGACCGAGGATAGCTAGATGACCTATCCGCTATCTTTTAAAGTGTATTGCAGCTTAGATTACCCTTCCATATTTCGAATCTTGTTCTCGTCACCTTGACATGCGTTGTTGCTTTGTGTGTATCCATGCTTACAGATCTCAGAAAGCTGGAGCACAGCCTCAAGGATGGGTCAAGTGCCAGGTGTATACATTGCGGTGGCACTAATCCCCGGTGCGTTGATTCTATCCCAAGGTATTAATAAAGGCAAGGAGGAAGGGGGCAGTTGTGCACACTGCTGATTGCTTTTGACCTAAGTAGTTAAATTTACAGCATTGTTATGTGAGTGGCCGTGGCTGTGCCTGCTACCCTGCAGGGGCCATCATTGCTGTACTCTTCTGGTTTGACCATGGTGTTTCCTCTAAGCTGAGCCAACAGAAGGTGCGGTGCTTTTGGCTTCAGAGGCACGCAGCTCCTGTTCATACCTTAAATGTCCATGGAGCATTCTAACAAGTGGTGTGTAAATGTTAGCAGCTTGCCTAGTCTAGTATCTGACCATTTCAAACATTTTTCCGGCACAGGAGCTGAATTTGCAAAAGCCACCAGCGTATGCATGGGATCAGATTCTTTTGGCGCTTTTCCTGCTCATAGCTGGTGAGCATGTTTGTTGGATCTGTTGGAATTTGTATCCCTCTCCTGTTACTCAATTGCATTCATTTGAAACCGCACACATCTTCAACTTGTGTTTGAACACAAAGATAGTCAACTTGACACATTTTCTAAGCAAGCTTGTAGAGGTCCTTGCAATCACCTTATGTTACAAACGAATGTGCTTTGATTGCAAGGGTTCCTGGGCACTCCACCTCCCAATGGAGTACTTCCACAGAGTCCACTTCATACTCGAGGTATGCCTAAGAAAACGTGAGCGAGTAGGGTTGGATTTTGCTGTGCGCATATATATATATATATATATGCGCATATATATATATCTGGATGTATATATGGTCCATATATGACCGTGTACCTTACAATTTCCATGCTTCAAATTTGTCCACACACGGCATACTTGTACGTCTCTGGCCCACCCTACATGTAATGTTAAAACCTGATCACCGGTGAGGTGTAGATAATGCAGCTTTGCAGGGGAGGCCTATAATCAGTGCAAACGCCTTGCGCAATGGTTTTTAGAATTAAACACGAGCAAGAGATTTAGAGATTGCAGTGTGCACATTACATGAGCACATGAGGCATTAGCTGCAAGGGTAGTCTATGAACAGAATGTCTAAGTACATAAAAGTATGAGTTTGCCTCACAAAATCGTTGTCATCTACAAACACCTTTGCAAAGGTAAGAATCCTCCTAGACTGACGTACATCCCTGCCACCATAATTTCATTCGATATCTCTTGCGTGCATGCTTGCACTCTCCATTATGCTGCACATTATCCCTACCACCATTGTTTCAATCCATATCTTGCGTGCGTGCTTGCATTCTCCAGTATGCTGCACGTTACGAATGCAAGCTGAAGCTCGGAAGGCTGATGCCGAGAAGCAGAAAGGTACGTGTGATTATTTTTGTGCTTTATTAAACTTCACCACAGCACCATGTATTAATTTTGATTGTGCTTGTAAGCTTGTACTTAGGTCTAGCTTGTTATTAGCCTACCAAAAGACGAGAGTTGAAAATAACTATTGTTTGATCTTGAATGTTGCTGACCTATCTGCTACCGGCCCACCTATTGGATTATGATTTGCAGATTCTAAATTAAAGCAAGAAAGTAGGGCAGGACAAGAACCTGCTGCGGCAGCCCCGAGTGGTTATGCTGAGGAGGTACGAACAATCTGATTAATGTACATGGGCACATGTTAAATTATTGCATGAGTTTCCAAGGACCTTGACACGCACGAGGCTCATTTAAGCTGAATTAGTTAATCCAGGGGCATTCAGTGGTGCACCACCAAATGCACGTAGCCCACATTGCACCGCAATTTGAAACAAGAGCATAAAACTTATGAGTTCAGTGTGAAACACCTGAACTCAGGTTCTTAAAGTGTAGCATAAAGTGAGATGATCTCACTTTCTGGTTTTCTCAGGTTTCTGCTTCCCTTCTCCATTCTTTTTATTCCTTGGAGAACACAACTCTTTCTTTAGCATACTTCTATTCTAGGTTGCTTCCTGCAAGGCGCTATGCGCCCCAACTCTCAAACCACGGCCCAGTGGACCCTTGTCTCATGGCTTTTCTCGCTCCTGACGCTTGAGACTCCTGCCTCTGTCGCAATGTTCGCTGGTGGGATTGCTACAGCCCTGATGGAGGAGGCTGCGACCTGGCTTGTACACGGCGGGGCACTCGCTTTTGTTCTTGCCACTGACACTTACCTTCTCCTCTCCCGCACCTTTGTCCACACCACGCTCTCCCGCACCTTTGTCCACACCACCTTTTCATCGACGCTGTTGAGTTTCATGAGAGCGCACGTTGTATCTCTAGCTTGGGGACTTGTCGTCGGGGCAGCCGTCATTGATTCTGGGCTTACGTTTGACAAGTGCCTTTTTGCGCCTGACTTTTGAGACCCTACTACCTTACAACAATTTTCATCAGATTTTGTGATGAGCGGCTCATCATGAGTTCCACGTACTTTCTCGCTTCGGTGATGCTGGTTATGTTCTGGGCTGTCCTTCTTAACGAAGACGACTCCTACGACTTGCTGGACAATGATAATTCTATGACGCTTTCCCTTCTTATCACTGCTGCGGCAATCAGTTTTGTTCATGTCAGGGAGGAGTGGTCGTGGTGGTCGTGGTGGTTGTGGTCGTGGTGGTGGTCGTGGTATTGTACAACCTGGTAGCAATGTTGTTGATATCGATGTTTTCCCCCCTCCTCCACCTCCCAGACCTAGGACTAGGAGCCGTGGTAGAGATGATGGATATATGCACAAAGAAGTTGGTATTGCTCCTGATGGGGAGAACGGCAATGAGTATGGCACTGAGGAACCTGAACCTGATGCGCGCCCTGCCCAAAGAAACAAAGAAGCTAATAAGAAAAAACAGTTCAAAAAGTCCAAGAAGCGCAGCAAGAATTGCAAACGCAAGCATTCCTCCTCTGACTCTGACTCGTCATCTACTTCTTCTTCCTCTTCTTCCTCTTCTTCCTCTTCTTCATCTTCTTCCTCTTCTTCCTCTTCTTTTAACTCTGATACCAACTACGACTCTGCGTATCACCGCAAGAACAAGAGCAAGAAATAGTACAAAGTGAAGCTGACTTCAAAACATAAACCGAACCTCAACGATAAGCGTCCAGCGGAAGAGAGGCATGACAGGTTAGTTGAGCTCAACAAGCCGCTACACAGGGCACTCAAGCACGCCGAGTCCAACCTAAAAAATGTTCAGAAAGCGGGTGCTCCACACAAGACTGCCAAGAAAGTGGTGGCAGAGATCCAAGGTGTGTCGAGGGTGCTTGAGAAGCAACCTAATCATCTCTTTTTTGGAGCGACATACGGTTGGGACAAACTCAACTACGCAGTAAACCACAGTCGCCTGCCATCTAGTACAAAGAAATTTGCTAAGAAGTTGGGCGTGAAGGCTGGTGACGTCAGTAAAGCACCTGTTTTCTTTCTTCCCAAACGCCGCCCACCTTTTACCACTCAGACTTTGAACCACTCTTTGCGTCTACAACATAACGCACCACTCCATCCGGCCCCTACTTTTCAGCAATCATTTCCTATGCCGCCCCCCGCTCCACCCCCTTATATTAATGGTCATGCGGGAGGGAATCATAGTGGCCTACCTTACACGTCTGGTGCACATACACATGGCCACAACCAATCTGCTGCAAACGGTTTCCGTAGGCCAGGGTACAACGACTACAACAATTTCAGCGGCACTCCACGCTGATTTGGGCACACGTGACCCTTGATTATTTTCATTCCTACAAACCCTCATTCTTGAGGCAAATTCCTCTCTGGTACCACGCATCCGGCAATTAATTATCTTTGTTAGGTACTTTTTCCAGGCCAGGCCTGAAGTGTGCCAGGCACCGTGGAGGCCCAGGGCCTGCCCACATGTTCACAACTGACCCAGGCCAGGCCTGAATTTGCATAATTGATTCCCTTGATCCCTGATCTCATCCAGGCCAGGCCTGAACCCACGCATTTATTATCTTGATCCTTGAACTGATTCAGGCCAGGCCTGCAAGGTCCAGGAAACACGGAGGCCCAGGGCCTACCACTTTGACCTTGTTATTATTTATTCTCCTTTATTTTCTTGTCCCTAAGAACGTGTATGTAACCTTCCCATATTTCAGGGCCCGGGCTTCCTAATTACTTTCCTTTGCAAAGCCGGCAGTTCCGTCTTCAGGTGGGCTGAAGCGGCATCGTTCTTGGTGGTTATAAAAATATTCAGACCAGTGGGTACTTCAGTGGGTGCAGCATGGCTTCCCCTTATTTTGGTCCTTTCTCCCAAGCCCAGCACCACCTTTTTCCAACAAAATAACAAAGAGGCACTGGCCTGCAGCGATTTTGTCACATCTTCCATTTTTGACCTTCTCCGCGCAAATGCTATTATGAAGTGGCATACCCAGCCCAAATGCGTGTCCCCCTTATACATTGTTACTAGATCAAATGGCAAACAATGTTTGATCTTCGACCTTAAACACGTGAAATAATTTCTGATGGTACCTTCTTTTCGCATGGACTCTCTCAATCTACTGACGGACCTGGCAGACCTGGATGACCTCATTTTCTCTTGACCTTGCCAGCGGTTACCACCAGGCGGATATGGATCCTAAATATTACACGTACCTTGAATTCCAATGGGAGGGTGAATTCTATGTTTCCACAGAGTCCTTCCTTTTGATCTTGCTTCTGCCCCCTGGTGCTTCACAAAAATTATGAGAACCATCTCTTTATACCTGCGCTTTTGGGGGGTCCGGCTTATAAGCCACTTGGATGACTTCCTTTTCCTTTTCTCTGATTCCCAGTCTACAGCACACAGGCAGTTGGTTTTGGACACTTTCAAATCAGCTGGCCTGGCAATCAAATGAGTCCAAGTCTCATCTGCAATTTACACGCCTCCTGACCCACCTCGGTTTCGTCATTGACTTGGATTCTGGTTCCTTTGAAGTGCCGCAAGAGAGACGGGAGAGTTTGCAACAGCTGATCACAGTAGCATTGTCAAGACAGAAAGTGCTAGTGCACCTGCCTTCACGAATAGCTGGCCACCTTAGCAATTCTTTTTGTTCCTTGGTAGTAATGGCAGAGCCCTATGCGTCTCATGATGCAAGCGAAATAGAAATCATCAGTTCTCTGCTTCAGCTGTAGAACTGGAGTTCTTGCGTAGTGAGCGTAGGCTGAGATCTGGCAATCACTTTGCATAAAGTGCTGGGTACTCTCGTTTAAGGCATTCCTTTTATGCCTTGTTTTAGCTCGGGTTGTTTTTCCCGCCCCCCCCCCCTTCAGCTTGTGCTTTGACTTGTGGGTGTTCCCATCTGAGCTCGCTAACTTATGGACTTGGCACTTGCTTCTTTGCGTTGTTTTGCTTTTGTGAGGGCCTGCAGCCCATTTTTGGTTTTGATCTCCCTCCACGTTCCTTGGTGTAAATGACAAAGCCTACAGCGAACTGTAGCATAGAACCAAAGGATCGTCCCATTTATTTACCACATAATAAGCATATGAGCTGTAGGAATACAAGTAATTTGTCTGACGATGCTTCTTATTTACTGCACGTAGCTCTCCAGGCAGCGTCCTCAGCATGAAATGGAAATGACGCCACATCTGTTAAGCCGCATACCTCCAATTTGTCCGACTGTGCCTTTTAATTACTGCACGTAGTTGTCCGCCAGGCAGCGTCCTCAGCATGAGTTAGAAATGATGCCACAGCCACAAAGCCGCATACCTCCCTTTTCGTCGCTAATGAGTATGCTGAGGCGCCCAACTGAGGCTCTGCGCAAAGGTGTGGTCAAAGCTTGGCTCTATAATTAGTGGATCTAGATCCTCTAAACATGGCCACTTGCATTAAAATGTCTTAATGGCCCACCTTGCTGTGCATTGACTGTTTTGCCAGCCTCTGCTGGCCAGCAGGAACTCTTGCTAGCGGTTCTACTTCCATCCCCCGCCCCTCTTGCATGTTCTGTGCAACTCCATCTTTCATTTCTCACAATTAAACACAAATTGTAATAATACTCAAGATGCTGTGGGCAAGAAAACCACTCACACCGCCAGGCAAGTTCGATTTTGACCCCTGAGAGCCTGGCCAAACCACAAACAACCATAGTTCTATTCTGTCTGCATCATTAGATGGCATTGGAATTATTTACAAGGAAGTAAAAAGATGGAGAATTAAGTTAAAAGCAGTTGTTAGGACCAAAGAAATAAAAAGATGAAGAAACAGGAGAGAAACACAGATAAAAGGCAAGAGTGATATCACTTTGCTGCTCTACAAGAACTGGAGTTTAGGTGTTATACACTGAACTCATCAATTCCTGAAGAACTGTCCTTGTCAGCTATTATCCGTAAATATTTATTTGCATAGCTGATTTGCTATTTGTCCGTAAAAAGTAAGGACGTACAAAGACCAAACATTGTAAAAGCGCAATCAACACCAACATGCTTGCATGATAATGTTTTACCTGTAATACCTTTCAGCATGATGCACGTAGGTGTTTCTTGCTTGTTGCAGCCTGAGATGAGCATTATGCCATCATACCACTACTTAATACTCGTGCTGCATTTCTGATCACTGTTTGGCTGTCTTCTTGATGCCCATGATTAAACACCTACAGGAGTGTGGAGGTCTGACAAATGCACTGTAGTTTAGAGTCTATGTATGACCCACTTTCTATGTATCTTTCCAGCCTCTTCCCTCTGTTAATCATGCTTTCTGCTTTTAACGCCGCCAGCAGTTTTTTTGTTGTACAGGCAGCAGCAGTGTTCAAAGGTCAGGGTCACGTTCCCATGGCGGTACCTCTACCTCACATCATACACAGCCAGCACAAACCAGCAAGGAAAATCCGACAAAAATGCACATCTCACCACAGCATGAAGAGGGGAATGGGGGTGGGCATTTAGGGGCAGGGGGTGGGCAGCAGCAGCAGCAGCAACAAAAGCAGCCGGGGGGCAGCGGCAGCAGCAGCATCACTGGTGATAGGGGGTGCTACCACCAAGAGGGTGTGGCACCAGGCGGATATGGTAGAGGTTGCCCCAGCCCTTTTGCAGCAGTTGCGCATGATGTTGAAGAAAAAGGTCCGATATTCCTTTCATTACTTTCATTTCATCTGCTGAAGAGTTGTTGCATCCTTTTCATAAGTGTGTCGTTTTACTGGCAATAAGTTCCAGTTGTATGCTGATTTTTACCTACTGGAAGTAGTATGTGCATGGTGAGTTGTTAGAGCCAAAGGAGATCCTGTATTTTAGTGTGGGACATACATGGCCTGCACAAGTCTTTTAGATTTTCTTTGCACTGAAGGCCGGTGATAGAAGTTACTGAGTACATGGGCGTTACCTTTTTTACCGATATTCAGGTTGAAGTGCAAGTTCATATGTTGCATGTTTGAGCATAATTTACGTGTCGAAGAACAAGCAGGCCATTCGTCCACATAAAAAGCAGTGATTACGTCCTTGCCTATCTGAGCAATCAGCCATGCACGCCCAAGCCAGCCTTATCCTACCACTCCTTACCTACAAAAACATACCAACAACGTATGCATTATGCTATGATTAAAGAAGAAA
>Ga0307945_1001941_pt1 | contig 16525 bp, 21 predicted proteins | sample OrgLakmetagen228_FD_201818 | JGI IMG/M metagenome (GOLD analysis project Ga0307945, IMG submission 201818) | Saline water microbial communities from Organic Lake, Antarctica - #228 | ecosystem: Environmental > Aquatic > Non-marine Saline and Alkaline > Saline | place: Antarctica: Organic Lake...
TGTGTGTGTGTGTGTGTGTGTGTGTGTGTGTGTGTGTGTGTGTGTGTGTGTGTGTGTGTGTGTGTGTGTGTGTGTGTGTGTGTGTGTGTGTGTGTGTGTGTGTGTGTGAATGTAAGGCTGGACAATGAGACAGAGCTGACGTGGTGAGAGAGTAGCAAATGATTGGGTTCTGAAGATGAGTACACAGCTCATAACAAAAACAAAATCGTCGCCTCACAGGCAAACACTCTCTTTCACACACACACACACAATCACACACTCGCACACACAAGCACAGACACATGCACACACACACACCTGGAGGGCCCATAGAGCCCACAAACTGGGTGTCAGTAATGGCTCTGAACGGGCAGGGAGGCTTGCGCTCATACCAGCCCCCATGGTCAAACCACTGCCGTAACAACTCAATGGGTGGCTGGGCAAAGTACTTTTCACGCTGCACGGAGCAGTGCAGTGTGTCATGTGTGTGTGTGCGTGTGCGTGTGTGTATATGTGTGTATGTGTGTGCGTGTGTGCGTGTGTGTGTGTATGTGTGTATGTATGCGTGTGTGTTGTGTGTGCATGTGTGTGTGAACTAACGGCAATGAAACAGAAGTAAACTTTATGTGTATGTGCGGTTGTGTGTGTATGTACTTTTTTTGGATATATTTATGTGTGTGCATATATATATATATATATGTGTGTGTATGTGTGTGTGAGTGAGTGTGTGTGTGTGTGTGAATTGTGTGTGCATATGTGTGTGAACTAATGGCAATGATACAGGAGTAAACTGTACGTGTTTGTGCGTTTGTGTACGTGTGCACTAATGACATTGACGCAGGGGTAATAAGCTATTTTTTCCTGCAAAACAAATAGCCAGAGTTAGGTCAGTGTTGGTTACTTACTCTACCTGGAACTAGAGCAGCGTGCATTTACGACAAGAGTCCAGATGAATGATAGCCAGAGTTGAAGCACATGAATGCTGGTACTTGATGCAGCAATGAATTCCCAGTTCCCAAAAACCTGGCACTGTACTGCGATGGTGTAAAACACAGATGCGGTGTGGTGGTGGTGCGTGGTGAGCTGCTGGTGTGCAATCTCAGTAGGATTGGCCAGAACCGTATGTATACACTATATATGACTATGTTTTTGGTGATTTCCCTGCCCCAAATACCGTATTTGCACCGTATATAAATGCATATGGTTCTGGTCAACCCTAAGCATGTGGTTTATTTGTGTCTGTACATATTGATGTATGTCACGTGTAAGAATGCACTGCTTTGCGTACGCGTGCATGTGTGAGGTCTAAGGTTGGCCAGCACCGTATATATACACCGTATATGACCGTATGTATGGTGATTTCCTGCTAAAAATACCGCATGTACACCGTATATACCTACAAGTGTATGGTTCTGGCCAACCCTAGTGCTTTGCGTACGCGTGCATGTGTGAGGTCATACCTGAGGCATGTTGAGGTCATCCACAAACATAACAAACTTTTTACCGCTGGGGGGCCCAAACACATTCTGCATGGTGTAGCGTGTGTGTGGGTGTGTATGTGAGTGTGTATGCGTGTTTGTGTGCGTGTGTGTGTGTGAGTGAATGTGTGTGTATATGTGCGTGTGTGTGCATGTGTGTATGTGTGCGAGAGAGACAAAGGTGCATACACATGCTACACATGCTCTTAGCATGAGTTACGTTTGAAAGCTCAGGGCACAGTAGATTCCAAGCAAGTGTACATATGACGTTGGGGTAGGCCATACATGTATATGAAAGGGTAGGCCATAAATGTATGTAGACACACTGTATGTGACTTTACATACGTACAGAGATTACCCTGTGAGCACCACCACATACAGACAGTGTACACACATATGGCTCTGGCCAACACTACAAAAGATCCGGCACAAATACATCATTTAAACTTTTTTCTCCGGCCGCAAGCGAGTCTCAACCACAACTACTGCTTGTCTTTCAAAACCGCCACGCTAAATCCTCCTCCGAGCTCCCCTCAACTCATCCGTAACGTTTGTTAAGTTCAGTATTGTTTATTCTGTGGGTCTTCCACCCGTCTTGTATGGTGAGCAGTAAAATACGTTATAGTAAAATACAGAATCGTCTAGAGATAGTAGTAATTCCGAGGCAGCCTGATCAGGACTTCGAAAAGAATTTAGGGTTAAGCAGTGTTAAGCCGAGTTTAGCAGCAACGTAAGCGTAACCCTGACTTGAGGAGCCTTGCTTTTTTCCAAGAGAATGGGATCAATGGGGGGCAATGGGGTTAGGGAATTAGGGGGTCAATGGGGGTCAGGAGGGCTGCTGCAGGCTTGGCCGGAAACCGGCTCCTGATGACAGTTAATAAGCGTACAGTTAATAGGCGTATAGTTAATACTCGTTGCAATTTATAATTGTTACAGCTTATTATTGTACGATTAATAATCGTACTGGAAAGTGCAAACTCAAGATACCTTGCGTTTCTTCTCCATTTTGGCATCCACGATGTCCTGTGTCTGGTTGGCGCTTGTGCGTGCGCTGAATGTGAGGAACATTGGGATGACCTGCAGCAGGCGACCGACATCAAAATCGAAATGTGTAAAACATCCAGTGCGCTGAACGTGAGAAACATTAGGAAAGAATGCAGGAGGCGACATCATGACTAAAATTTGCAAAACATTTAGTGTGCTGAATGTGAGGAACGTTGGGATAACCTGCAGCAGGCGATATTAAAACCGAAATGTGTAAGACAACCAATGCGTTGGACGTGAGGAACATTGGGATGACCTGCAGTAGGCGACCGACATCAAAATCAAAATGTGTAAAACATCCGGTGTGCTGAACGTGAGAAGCATTAGGAAAGAATGCAGGAGGCGACATTATGACTAAAATTTGCAAAACATCCAGTGTGCTGAATGTGAGGAGCATTGGGATGACCTGCAGCAAGCGATATTAAAACCGAAATGTGTAAGACGACCAATGCGCTGGACGTGAGGAACACTAGGGTAGCATGCAAGAGGCGACATCAGAACCAAACTGTAAAGAACAACCTTGGTACAACCTTGTCATGTACGTGCAGCAGCTTGGGGTACACAAATTTTGATGAAGCACATATGCATGCGCACACACAAACACACACACAAACACACACACACACACAAACACACACACACGTTGAACTGCTTGTTGGCCAAGTTACGGGTCGAGCTACTCATACGCAGCAAGGTACACCAACGCACACAAACATGCATAAACACACACACTCATGCTCACACACACACACACCTCCTCTGGCATATTGTTGAGCAGCTTGCTGGCCACGTTCAAGGTCTTTCCAGTTCCAGTCTCTCCCACGCACAGCACGTGCTTGCCAGCAGCCAGCAGGCTGTCCAGCAGGTACGTGTAGCACACGCTGTCAGAGGTTGGCACGATTATCTGCAACGGGCGTAAAAATGACAAAAGTCTGAATGGAAGTTGCCAGCAGCCAGCAGACTATCCAGCAAGTAGGTATAGCACACGCTGTCAGGGGTTGGTAGGATGATTTGCAGAGGGGGGAAAGACGATTAAGATCTTTAAAGGTGGGCACAATGTATTGCACAATTGAGGAGGGGGTTGGGTTGCGCATGCTAAAGCAGGGTGTGTCCAGCAGGTGTGTGTCGCACACACACTGACAGAGGTTGGGAGGAAGATCTGCAAGCAGGGAAGTCAGATCTGCTAGGGTGATCTATCGAGATAAGGAAGGGCATGGTAGGTCATATAACAACGAGAGAAACTTGACTGGCACTAAAAAACATCTGGGCGAATTGCACTAGAACCTCAACAAATGCACAAACACACACACACACACACACACGTACACACACACGTACACATGATGAGGCGAGCTTAGCGCACCTCGGCACTCGGTGGGTTGTCGGAGCTGCACTGTAACCTAGCAACGAAAATTGATCTCACACAGGAGGTTTTGCACACCTCTGAAAATGGCTTGTCTGGGTTGCACTGGAACTCTGGAATGGTCGACATCCAGCCCACCCACGTTCCTGCTGTTTGGTCAAAGCAGTACTCGTACACAGTGTGTTCCATAGAGGGCATCGCTCCTTCCAGGATTTCGACGCTGCTGACCGTGACCATCTCCCGCAACCACCTGCATGTGTGTGTGATTGTGCGTGTATGTTTGTGTAAGTGTCTGAGATTGCGCAATTGTGTGAGTTTGTGTGCGTGCATGCATTCCTGTGTGTAATAAGAGAGCGGTGTGTGTGTGAACTAGTGCACGATTGTTTGAGCATGAGCGATGCACCTGCATGCGTGTAAGTTTAGAGCATCACCATCCTACCTGTAAGTTTAAAACATCACCATCCTACCTGTAAGTTTAAAACATCACCATCCTACCTATAAGTTTAAAACATCACCATCCTACCTGTAAATTTAAAACATCACCATCCTACCCCTGACCATCCTACCTGTCAAAGAGCTTGCGTCCGGCCTTGTTGCATGAACCTCCCAGCGACCAGATCACGGAGAACAAAAATAGGTTGGGTAGAATGCTTCCTAAGGTGCTGACCTCTTTGTCTGTAAGGGGGTCCATACCTGAAAGCATGTGTGTGTGTGTGTGTGTGTGTGTGAGTGTGTGTGTATGTGTATGTGTATGGCTGTAATTTGTGTGTGTATGTGTGTGTATGTGTGTTTGTGATGTGTGTGAGCGCGTGCTCATGTGCACGTGTACGTCTGTCAAAGGGTCAATACCTGCAAGTAAATTGTACGAAATACTTCACAATAGACCAGGGCCAGCATGTTTGTTTGAAAGGACTCCTAATAAGTGTTGACCAAATCAGCCAGAGCCATATCAACAAGGGTATGTGTATATACATGCAGGTCTCGGCCCATGCATGCATGTTGGTGGGTCTGACTCCAACCCACACGGAATCACATCACTCAAACCACAGAATAAACCCTCTCATAGCCACCCCCCCCCACACACACACAAACCCACACACCTACATCCACGCCCACGCTCACACCCACACCCACACCCACACCCACACCCACACCTTTACCCATACCCACACCCATACCTGCACCTGCACCCGCACCCGCACCCGCACCCGCACCCGCACCCACAACCACACACACCCACTACCGCTTTCGCAACCACACGTACCATCGCCACGCTTCCATGGCATCAACAGGAAGTCCATGATGTTGAAGCAAGAGGCAACCACATTGTTATCTACGGTGTCCACAGTTTCTTTGAGGGACTTGCGCAGGAAGGTCAGGCCTTCGGGCACCAAGGCATTGAACATGGAGGCCAGTAGCTCCTTGTGATTGTCGAAGCCTGCAGAGATATTCAGATAGCAGATTTGGCTCAGATCAAACCAGAGCGAGACAGAAATGTTCAGTGTATTTAAAAGGCAGAAAAAGTGAGTGTCTTGCACCAAGGCATTGTGCTTGAAGGCAAGCAGCTCCTTTGTCACTGCTGAAGCGTGCTGCATTGATTGTGTAACTGAGTTGTAGGAATGTCTTTGTCACTGCTGAAGCGTGCTGCATTGATTGTGTAACTGAGTTTTTAGGAACTTTGTCACTGCTGAGTTTGTAGGAATGTCTTTGTCACTGCTCAAGCGTGCTGCATTGATTGTTAACTGAATTTGTAGGATTGCAACTCAGAGATCGCAGCAGTTTGTGAAGCTGAAACATTCAAGCAGTTGACATCCAGCAAGCAGTGCGTATGAGTGAGACAGCTTGTCGGGCATTGTGGCATTCAGCCTAACAAGGCATTAAGGTATGAGGCCAGCAGCCCTTCACTTGGCTTATGGCCATCAGCATATTGGTCTGAGGATATAAGACAGCCGACAAATTATTGCAGTATTTCAGCTAACTCTTCTCTCTCTTGCAGTATTAGTGCTAATTCTCTTCTCTCTCTTGCAGTATTAGTGCTAATTTTCAGCCAGCCCCATAATGAACAGAGCAACACCAACACAATGAAGTAAACATACTCACAACAGGCCAACATACTCATCCTGCACCCCAAATTTTCATAAATAATGATTCAGATCCCAAACCTTCCCTGCATCCCTCAGGGAAACATGTAGGGTTGGCCTGAACCAACAGAATGAAATGAAAACACTCACAACAGGCCGTACATGCATACTGGACAACAGCATACTCATCCTGCACCCCACGTTCCATAAATAATAATTCAATTCCCAAACCTTCCCTGCACCCCACATTTCATAATCCTAAACATTCCCTGCACCTTTCATAATAAATATGTAGGGTTGGCCAAAACCGTATATATGCACCGTATATGACCGTATATTCGGTGATTTCCCTGCCAAAAATGCCGTATATACACCGTATATACATATGGTTCTGGCCAAACCTATAAATATGTTTGCATCAACCTCGCAGGGCTCGCCGCTCATGAACATGATTTTCTATATACGTATCAGGATTAATCAGGCACAATAGCCTGACCCACGCAACTGATTTTTTCTATACATACGTGTTTTCTATATAGGTATATATACTGGTGGCGTCCCAAACAAGGGTTAAAATCACCAACTCCGCACAACCCCACAGGACAAAGTAAAACATATCTATTCTATAAACCGCTGGTTATCCCGAGGGCATAAAATACATGTGGGGTGTTTTTCTTTACGAACACTTTGCACATAACTATAACACACGGCCATGCACGCAAAGACACACACACACAATTACTTGTGCATTCTTACACGGAAACACACACATATACACATACACGCACACACGTGCATACCTGGTGGAAGCTTTTGCAGCACACACACACTCACACTTATGCACACTGACACTCATGCACAAGCACACATACACACCTGATGGAAGCTTTTGCAGCCAGCCATGCACGCAAAGACACACATACACTTACTTGTGCATTCTTACACGGAAGCACACACATATACACATACACGCACACACGTGCATACCTGGTGGAGCTTTTGCAGCACACACACACACTCACACTTATGCACACTGACACTCATGCACAAGCACACATACACACCTGATGGAAGCTTTTGCAGCCAGCCATGCACGCAAAGACACACACACACACACACTTACTTGTGCATTCTTACACGGAAACACACACATATACACATACACACCTGATGGAAGCTTTTGCAGCCAGCTGGTGAGCAATGGCTCTACTCCCAATTGGGTAGGCTCCATAAACACCATACCACAACGAGATACAGTAGCAGGTGAGGCAACAGCGAGGTCCTCCACCTGTGAAAGTGCGTGCATGTGTGTGTGTGTGTGTGCGCATGTGTGTGTGCGTGTGTGCATGCAAGTATTTATGCGTGTGTGCAACAGGGAAGTTCAGTTTGGGGTTCGGTTGAAAGTCTGGGTTTGCAAACTTTCACGCATTTTAACGAACCACAGAAATGCCGTTCGCAAACTATTAAAGGTTTGTTAGATTTAAAGCCCTTTTTCCGAACATTTGGGTCCAAAATTGCAGCCCAAGATGCTAAAAATAGCCCTAGATGGCCATCTAATGTTCTAATTATGTGTGCACTGATTATTTGAATTATATATTCAAGACAATAGAAGCACGAGTATGAACTCAGAAGTTAACAAGATTGTCCTCGAAAATCTTCAAAATTGCATTGAACTGCTCAAACAGTTCGAGGGTTTTAGAACTTTTACAAACATTATCGAACCCTTGCACCCAAAAGCGAACTGAACAACCTCGGTGTGCGTGTAATTGTGCATGCGTGTGTGCATGTACGTATGAGTATGCGTGTGTATGTGTGCCTGTGTGCATGTGTGTGCATGTGTGGTCCTGAATGGGTGTTCTGTGCTGAAATTCCATATGCATAAGTGTTAAGTCACACATGTTGATATTCTCATCGGTAGGATGCGCATCTTAACAAGTTGCTGCACCATTGTGACCTCTATATTGTAGAGGTCACAATTGAGCTGCTTAATTGATCAACCCCTCTTAAAACACACACACACACTATGACAGATAATGAAGTGTATAATCCAGCACTTGTGCAGCGAGACACACCCACACCCACACCCACACCCACACCCACACCCACACCCACACCCAAACCCACACCCACACCCACACCCACACCCACACCTCAAACATCATGGTCATGGAGGAGCTCAGCTGGATGATCTCCCCAGACACGAGGCACAGCTTCTTGTTGTCGTCCAGCACCGTGTTCATGTTCTCGATCCAAACAGCATCCACCGGCCCGTCAAACATGATCCACTTCTTGTCAGACTTGGTGTCCTGCAGGAAGTGAGCATTGAAAGCAGGAAACCATAGAGCTGTCAGACTTAGCGTCCTGCAGGAAGTGAGCAATGAAAGCAGGAAACTGTAGAGCTGTCAGACTTGGTGTCCTGCAGGAAGTGAGCAATGAAAGCAGGAAATGATAGAGCTGTCAGACTTAGTGTCCTGCAGGACGTGAGCAATGGAAGCAGGAAACTGCTGAGTTCAGTGTGGAACACATGAACTCCAGTTCTTGCAGTGCAGCAAAAGTGACATGTCACGTTATCACTCTTGCTTTATATCTGTGTTTCTCAGTTGTTTCTTCATCTTCTTATTTTCTTGGTCCTCACAACTTGCTCTTAACTTAAGCTTAGTTTCCATATTTTTATATCCTTGGTAATATCCCCCGCCTACTACATCTCACGATGCAAACGGAAAAGAATGATAGAGTTGTCAGACTTGGTGTCCTGCAGGACGTGAGCAATGAAAGCAGGAAGCCATAGAGCTGTCAGACTCAGCGCCCTGCAGGACGTGAGCAATGAAAGCAGGAAATGATAGAGCTGTCAGACTTAGTGTCCTGCACGATGTGAACGATGAAAGCAGGAAATGAAAGAGGCTTCCTGGTGATGTTGAGGCTTGAATGTGAGGGTCGAATTCAAAACAGCATTCGTGGTCAATCAACACCCATCTTTCTTGCTGAAATGATAGTGTCCTGAGGATTGCAACAATGAGCTTAAAAGCAGCTGCTGCTTGTTGATAAGTAGGGAAGAAAGCTTAAGTTTGATGTCGTGACTGTAATGAGTGTTACTTTAATCAATTTGTGTTTACGAGCAATCAACACTGCACAAATCCATACATTCACCCAATTCAAAATCCTTACTCACACATCCTCACACCCAAACAATGGTACACACCCATATATCCACACACGCACCTCTGAGCAATCGCGCATGTTTGCATGCCAGGACGTCACCTGTCAAATCATGAATGTTTTCACATACACACACGCACCTCTGAGCACTCGCACATGTTTGCATGCCAGGACGTCACCGGTCAAATCATGAATGTTTTCACATACACGCACGCACCTCTAAGCAATCGCGCATGTTTGCATGCCAGGACGTCACCTGTCAAATCGTGAATGTTTTCACATACGCACACACACCTCTGAGCACTCGCGCATGTTTGCATGCCAGAACGCCGTCTGTCAATTCGTGCGTGTTCACACACATGCACATACGCACACACACCTCTGAGCAGTCGTGCATGTAGCATGCCAGAACACTGTCTGTCCACTTGTGTGTGTTGTCATATACACATACGCACACGCACCTCTGAGGACTCGCGTATGTAGCATGCCAGAAAACTGTCTGTCTACTTGTGTGTGTTCTCATACATACATACATACGCACCTCTGAGCAATTGCGCATATAGCATGCCAGAACACCGTCTGTCCACTTGTGTGTGTGTGTGTGTGTGTGTGTGTGTGTGTGTGATCACATACACATACACACTCACGCACCTCTGAGCACTCGCGCATATAGCATGCCAGAACACCGTCTGTCCACTTGTGTGTGTGTTGTCACATACACACACACACACACAAACACACACACCTCTGAGCACTCGCGCATGTAGCATGCCAGAACGCCGTCTGTCCACTTGTGTGTGTGTGTGTGTGTGTGTTGTCACATACACACATACACACACACACACACACCTCTGAGCACTCGCGCATGTAGCATGCCAGAACGCCGTCTGTCCACTCGTGTGTGTTCTCATCAAACTCGCCGTACAGCTGGCCCAGGGTAATGGACTTGGGGTTCAGCGCAATGGTGCGGACCTGAAGGTTAAATGGATGGATGACAAGGACGCTTGATTAAAGCGTGCGGCCTTGATCAAAAAGTGTGCGCTCTAAATAGAAAAATCTGCCCATTCTATTGATCTGGGCTGGAAATTGTCTAGGTGACTGGGTGGTGGTCAAATTCGAATAGGCCAGCCAGCAACTTGTGCAGATTGCTTGCACCTTTCAGCACATGGCAAGCCATCACAGCCATTTACGCACCTTCTCGTACTGCTCTGGGTGGCTGGCATTGAGGCTGGTCATCGCTTTCTGCAGGCTTCTGTAGCAGCAGGTCTTGCCTCCCATAGTGGGTCCGACAAGCATGAGGCCGTGTCGAACGATGGTGGTCTCAAACAGCTGGATGACCTGTGGAGTATGAGAAGCTATGCAGTTAGCAGTTAGCAGCATGTGCTGCCCCTATGGTGGGATTAACAACTGGAAGGCAGCGTCAAACGATGGCAGTGTCAAACAGCTAGATGGCATGTGGAGTATGAGAAGTGATGCAGCTAGCAGTCAGCAGACTGTTCTGCCCCCATGAGTGGGACTGACAAGCTCCAGACAGCGTTGAAAGATGGTGGTATGAAACAGCTGGATGGACCACAGGTTGCAAGGTACTCAAGTGAGTCTGGCCAACACAAAGACAGTAACTGACAGGCACCCACGGCATATTGAAAATATTTGAGTTTTCACGAGAAAATTTATAATTTTCTTCGATAAAAGATAAAGTATTGATGGAGTGACCTGCAATAAGGCATCTGGTCAACACAACGACGACGGAAACATTAGCGGCTGATCTGGTGTAGGCAACGTATGACATTAAGGTATGAAAATGCAAACAGAGAGACTCATTGCAGGCAACCCGATGCACAAGCAGTTAGGTCACATGCATCTGCGACGCACCTTGTTCACGAACGGCTGCACGGGCTGTATGTCCATCTGATGCAACAGCACAGATGCAATAGCACAGATGCAACAGCACAGATGCAACAGCACAGATGCAATAGCACAGATGCAACAGCATCCAAAGCAAAACACACAAACACCTTGTTCACGAACGGCTGCACGGGCTGTATGTCCATCTCTGCGCAGGCTTGGTGCAGACCCTTGAGAAGCAGCTTGTAATCCACCTGCAGAGCAATGTGTGTGTGTGTGAGTGTGTGTGTGTGATTGTGTTTGTGTGTGTGTGTGTGTGTGTGATTCATTCCAAACAATAACGAACTGTACAAATTATGGAAGAAGAAAGCAGCAAGGGCTCCGGATACAGCCGCAGCCAGGTTGAAGGTAGTGGTGACAGGCTTTTTAACGAACACAAGAAGTGATCACTCCTGGAAATAAATCTGAAATGATACGCCATATAGCTCACACCAGTAAGACTTGCTCCTGGGAAACAGATCTAAAATGATGTGACATATGACATATGACATATGCAATATATCTAACACGAGAAGTGATCGCCCCTGGGAAACAGATCTGAAATGATATGCCATATAGCTCACACCAGTAGGGATCACTCCTGGGATATAATCGCATTAAGAATCACATCTGGAGGGATGAATCCTGGAAATCAGATCGGACATGATATGCCCAAAAACTCACATCAGGAGGGATCACCCCTGGGAATAGATCTGAAATGATGCCGTTGAACAGCGGCAGGTCGTGGCTCAAAAACTTGGGATAGTTCACGTCGCGAAGCGCGCGCAGCAGCAGTACATCCTCGCTCTCTGTTGGAAAGTCGCGCTTGAGGTTTCCAGCCGCAGTGATCACGGACTTGACGGCACGCATACCTGTGTGGAGAAGTATAATAAAAAGTAAAATATTGCCATGATGTAAAACTTCGGGCATGGATCAGGACGGCACGCATACCTGTGTGGAAAGCCAATCAACAATTCCAATCACATCTTTAAAAACAAGGAGGCAGCATATCCTTGCCCTCGTGTGTTATGCAGCATCCTTGCCCTCGTGCGTTACACAGCATCCTTGCCCTCGTGTGTTATGCAGCATCCTTGCCATTGTGCGTTATGCAGCATCCTTGCCGTTGTGTATTATGCGGCATCCTTGCCCTCGTGTGTTATGCAGCATCCTTGCCCTCGTGTGTTATGCAGCATCCTTGCCCTCGTGTGTTATGCAGCATCCTTGCCCTCGTGTGTTATGCAGCATCCTTGCCCTTGTGCGTTATGCAGCATCCTTGCCGTTGTGTGTTATGCGGCATCTTTGCCCTCGTCTGTTATGCAGCACTTGCAATCATAAAGCAAAGGTTATAGCAAACTTGATCGCATCATTCTCATACATAGCAAACTTGATTGATGACCATTCTCATACATAGCAAACTTGATTGATGACCATTCTCATACATAGTGCAAACAAGGGCAACACGCAATGTGTTCTTACACTACTTGACAAAATGTGTGTTAAATGGACACAGAACACAGTGTAAACGGGATAGAGGAACACACACAGGAAGTGCAGTACTGGTAGGGTGTGTAACAAACTCATCATAGAAACGCCTGCATGAATTTTGACAGACAATCGGTCTGAGCTCAGCACAACCATAACAAACATCCTATACATTTTACAATCGATGTTTCATACCTTGCATGCAGAAGTGTGCGCCCACTGATCCCCACCCACCCAAATCCACCCCCCTAACCCCCCTGACACACCCACACACCGTAATCACCCACACACCCTCACACCGTAATCATAATGGTCTTGACACACCCACACACCGTAATCACCCACACACCCACACACCCACACACCCACACAACATAATCACAACGGTATTGACACACCCACACACCCACACACCGTAATTACAATGGTCTTGACACACCCACACACCCACATACCCACACACCCACACACCATTATCAGAATGGTCTTGACACACCCACACACCGTAATCACAATGGTCTTGACACACCCACACACCGTAATCCTAATGGTCTTGACACACCCACACACCATAATCACAATGGCCTTGACACACCCACACACCCACACACCGTAATCACAATGGCCTTGACACACCCACACACCCACACACCCACACACCCACACACCGTAATCATAATGGTCTTGACACACCCACACACCCACACACCGTAATCATAATGGTCTTGGCTTGATAGCTGCTCTGAGCACAGCTTGAAGGTGGCCACCATCTTGCGTGCCAGGTTCTTGCCATCTCGGAAGCCGTAGCTGTACAGACTGATCTCACCGATGAGCGCGTAATCTGGCACCATCTGCGAAGATAGAGAGCAGACGTAGTGTTAGGTTTGTATATGGCTGATCAGAAGGACCTTGCTAAGGAGTGTGTCAGGTGCCATCAACAGGGACATGAAAGAGACGTTGCTTTAAGGAATGCTGGAATCGGATGAGTAGAGTGATGGATATCCGATGAGTTTGTGATTAAGCCTATTTTGGTCTGTGAAGATATGTGTAGGACATTATGAGCAGGGCTAGCATGAATAGGATCAGACAGTGCAACACACACACAAGCACAAACACACACACACAAAACACAGTGCAACTCACCATAGCGCATGGGCGGAACAGGGCCTGCAAAAGCATGCAATTCAGTGTTAAATTTGTTATTAGTTAATAGTGTGAAATATCCATCGCACAAGATGCTTTCCTTGCCAGTGACATGGAGGATCTGAGAAATGATGGTGCAACTGGCCACAATAAAAACACCGACAACCCCGACTTAACGTATCTGAGTTGCACCGGATGACAATTTGATACCACACAAAATCCAAGGTATTGAAGAAGAAGCAAGTAATTTCAGAAGACGTAAATGCCGATAAGAGATGACACTTTAATAACACAGGGGCATTGACTTCCCCTCCCCCTCACACACACACAAACACACACATAAACACACACACATACACACACACATACACACACACACACGCACACACACATACACAAACATACACACACATACACACACACACACCGCAGGCTCATTGATCGAGGCATAGCAGCAAGCACGAGCGTATCTAAGCCTGTTAAACAATTCAGCCAGCCAAACTCGGAAGAGCAACAAGCATTTCAAACACACAATATTTAAGTTGCCATAAACAATACCCCCACCCCCCTTCTCCCTTATGGCTTCCAACCACATCATAGAACACCCACCCACCTTTAGATTGTCAGGCAGCTCTGACCTGCCGGCATATCCGGGATTCATAGTGATGTACACTGAGCATGCGGGGTTGAGGTCAATCTCTGTGTCTTCAAAAATGAAGCGCTTGACCTTGGCTTGGATGGACAGCTGGATGGTCAGGATCTGCAGCGTGCAAAGCGAATGGCATACGTCAAAGAGGGTGCTTGAATGAAAGGTGTTGACTGGCAAGGATTAGATTGGGCTGGATGGATATAAAAATGGTTGGTAGCTACAGCACGCAAACCAAATAGCTCAATAAGGGGGAGATTTTTTGTCATTGCCTGGAACAGCACAGATGCAACAACACAGGTGCAACAGCACAGGTGCAATAGCACAGGTGCAAAAGCACAGATGCAATAGCATAGATGCAACAGCACAGCTGCAATAGCACAGATGCAACAGCACAGATGCAACAGCACAGGTGCAACAGCACAGGTGCAACAGCATCCAAAGCAAAACACACAAATCCACCCACCAAAACACATAAACACACTGCTGTGCCACCAAAACACATACACACACACCTGCTGTGCAACCAAAACACATACACACACCTGCTGTGCCACCAAAACACATACACACACTGCTGTGCCACCAAAACACATACACACACCTGCTGTGCCACCAAAACACATACACACACCTGCTGTGCCACCAAAACACATACACACACTGCTGTGCCATCAAAACACATACACACACTGCTGTGCCACCAAAACACATACACACACTGCTGTGCCACCAAAACACATACACACACTGCTGTGCCACCAAAACACATACACACACCTGCTGTGCCACCAAAACACATACACACACTGCTGTGCCACCAAAACACATAAACACACACTGCTGTGCCACCAAAACACATACACACTGCTGTGCCACCAAAACACATACACACTCACCTGCTGTGCCACCACTGACAGCACTTCCAGGTCGATGCGGTTGAACTCGTCAAAGCAGGCCCAAGCTCCGGCAGAAGCCAGGCCCTTGAAGAACTTGCCCATGGCAATGTAGTCCAAGCCGTCAGAGCAGTTGAAAACCACACACTGCTTGGCCAGGGCCTTGGCCAAATCCTTGGTGGTTTCGGTCTTGCCTGTGTACGGCAGCACCGACAGAAGCAAACCATTTGGTAGTTAAGCACTGTGACGCACTGCTTGGCCAAATCTTGTATAGCCTGTCGTATTGTATGTGGCAGCATTGAGATCTGAAGCAACGCATTTGGTAGTTAAACACTGTGTAGCACTGCTTGGCCAAATACTGTTAAACCTGTTTTGCTTGTATGTGGCAGCATTGAGATCTGAAGCGAGCCATTTGGTAGTTAAACACCGGGTCGCACTGCTTGGCCAAATCTTGTATAGCCTGTTTTGCTTGTATGTGGCAGCATTGAGATCTGAAGCAACGCATTTGGCAGTTAAGCACTGTGTCGCACTACTTGGCTGAATCCTGTTGAACCTGTTTTGCTTGTATGTGGCAGCATTGAGATCTGAAGCAAATCATTTGGCAGTTAAACACTGTGTCGCACTTCTTGGCCAAATCTTGTATAGCCTGTTTTGCTTGTATGTGGCAGCATTGAGATCTGAAGCAAACCATTTGGCAGTTAAGCACTGTGTCGCACTACTTGGCTGAATCCTGTTAAACCTGTTTCGCTTGTATGTGGCAGCATTGAGATCTGAAGCAACGCATTTGGTAGTTAAACACTGTGTTGCACTGCTTGGCAAAACTCTTGTATAGCCTGTCGTGCTTGTATGTTGCAGCATTAAGAAAAGAAGCAACGCATTTGGTAGGTAATTAAACACCGGGTGCACTGCTTGGCAAAACTCTTGTATAGCCTGTCTTGCCTGAGTACGGCAGCATTGAGAATAGATGCACAGCAACTGAGCAGCAACTGGGCAACACTTTGCACTTCATGCACACTTCAGTCACGACTTAGAGAGCTGGCATCACTTTGGAGTAATTTTGTGGCTTAAAATCCTGCACAAAGTGGAGCCATTTTACCACGACCCTCAGTGTACAAAAAGGTACACATCTCAGCAGCAGCTGGCATAAGGAGCTAAGGAGGTTTTTCATTAATGTTAAAAACGCACACATACGCACAAACACTGGCACACACTGGCACTCACACTCACACGCACACACACACACACAAACACACACACACGTGCTCTTATAAGATTACACACCCAGACGGAACACATACACAGACAAACACACACATGCACACAAATGTACTTACACAAGCGTACACACCCTGACGCGCCCCCCTCCACACCCC
>Ga0307945_1001944_pt1 | contig 16506 bp, 16 predicted proteins | sample OrgLakmetagen228_FD_201818 | JGI IMG/M metagenome (GOLD analysis project Ga0307945, IMG submission 201818) | Saline water microbial communities from Organic Lake, Antarctica - #228 | ecosystem: Environmental > Aquatic > Non-marine Saline and Alkaline > Saline | place: Antarctica: Organic Lake...
GGGAGGGGGGGTAATCGAAGTAAAAGCGGGGGGTGCTGCTATTGTGAGGGTGCAAGAGCACTGTGAGTAGCAATTAATTTGAGTGGTGTCCAAACGAGTAGCATTAGCAGGAGCCCTTTAGGCGTAGAATGTGCACAGTACCTTCAGCAGAGAGGTGTCCAAATATACCTTCATCACACACAGTGCACATCATCACACAAAGTGCACATCATCACACACAGTGCACATCATCACACACAGTGCACATCATCACACACAGTGCACATCATCACACAAAGTGCACATCATCAAACACAGTGCACATCATCACACACAGTGCACATCATCACACAAAGTGCAAATCATCACACACAGTGCACATCATCACACAGTGCACATCATCACACACAGTGCACATCATCACACAGTGCACATCATCACACACAGTGCACATCATCACACACAGTGCATGTACAAACAGGTACCATGTTGCAGGTCAAATAGTGCATTGGCTTCACCACCTAGGGTACCAAAATGAGCTGAGGTCGTCTGCTGCAGTCTTTTCCAGAAAGAGCTGAGATACACAAACTCGCACACACACACACACGCACACACGCACGCACACGCATACACCAAGTACCAAGCCTTGCACTTGCCTAAACGGAAATTGTGGCACACTCACACACACATGCACACACACAGATACACAAACACAACAGGTGTCAAGCCTTGCCCTCGCTTGTACAGAAATCGTGACACGCGCACACACACCACACGCACACACATACATACACGCACACATACAGACATACACACACACACACGTAAACACTCTGAACAAGGTTGCGCACAACCGAATCACCTTGGGAGTGAGCCGCGTGCTGAATGCTGCGAGGAGAACTTAAGTCCACATCCACAGGCCACTCGTCGTGGTTGATGCAAGTGCCCACCTGCAAAGGGGTGAGAAGATGCATTTTTGGGAGGGGATTAGGAAGGGATCAAATGTGAAAATGGACATGCATGAAAGGTTGCAGAGGTAGCTTACTCTTGCTGATAGACTTTTATCAATGCATGAGGAACAAAAGGAGGAGGAGAGACCTGCATGCACATCAGGTACTGGGAAATGCAATAATGCAATATAAATGGAATGAGCATATTTACGTGTGTGCGCGTGTATGTATAAATATATGTAGCAGGGAAATTACCATTTGTATGGTAAGTATACGGAACATATGTAAGGTTCTGGATAACCCTATGCAACTCAATTGGTGCAACTCGATTGGTGCATGCCCAAATGCGCACATCCCCTCACATAAAGGAAATAGGTTTACGCAAACAACGCATCACAATCATGCATGCCCAAAGAAATAACCCACACACTGACAACCATTTGTGTACAGACAAAGCGGTGAATACCAAGTTAAGCATGCAGACCCAGCACAAACACACATACACTCACACACACACACACATACACACAACACATACCGTCAGCCTCCCCGCCCGCAGTGTCACGTCTGGAGAGTCTGCAAGGTGCTCCGTGCTGTTGCTGTGCGCAGCGTTGAGGTAGCTAAAGGGCAGGGGCGAGAAGAAGACGGATGCAAAGTCTGAGGGTTGGATGTGGGATGCCCCTTCAGGAGCTGATGGGTTAAGGAGACTCGTGGGCACAGCTTTCTCCCCTCCCCCTCTCATTACTTTTTGAGCCACGTCAGGGCCCCTGTGCAAATTATGCTGCTGCTGGTGGTGGTGGTGGTGGTGGGCAGCACAGGAGGCAGGGATGGGACGGGTGGGGGCGTGGGAGGAGGGGATGGGGGCTGGGCTGCTGGCAGGAGCAGCGTAAGGAAGCTTGAGCCCTTCCCACATTCCAGGGGATGAGGAAACTGGGGAGGCTACATCACCGAGGCTGTGCGGGCACGATGCTCGGCCATGTACCGGGGGGGCATCAGCATCGTGCCCTGAGGGTGCGCGAGGTGTGCTGCTGCTGCTGTTGCAGGAGCCACTCCTCGTCACTGCTTCGGTGCCTGCTGCTCCCTTGCTCTTGCCTGTGTTATTGCCGGCAGGTACGGACCTGAGTAAGCTGTCTGCCTGTCCCTGGGCTAGAGCAGTGGCTGCTGGGGGTATGGTGGTGGCTGGGTCCCCCATCCAGGCCCGCTCCATAGCCTCAATGACCTGTGGGTGGCGTGACGTGGCGTGTGCGTATGTGCATGTGTGTGTGTATGTGTGTATGTGTGTGTGTGTGTTTGTGTGTGTGTGTGTGTGTGTGTGTGTGTGTGTGTGTGTGTGTGTGTGCATGTGTATGTGTATGTGTGTGTGTTTGCGTGTGTTTTTATGCGTGTGTGTATGCGCATGCTTTATAACCTGCACGATGCGCATGCTTTATAACCTGCACAGGTGGAACCGAGGGAGAGAGAGCCCCAGCGGACCCTTCCTAGGGAAGGGCAATTGCTGGAGGGCCATCCTGGCCCAAGCAAGACACACACACTGGAAATACACAAAGGACTCACCATGTCTGTCAGTATGCCCTGGCTCTCTGAGTTGCTGCTGGAGTGAGGCCCATTGGGAGAGTCTCTGCTTGGCCCGGACGAGACTCTCTTGTGCATGTCCTTGCGATGTGTGTTCCTCCAGCCATTTGGTGAAATTCCAGACTGAGAGGCTGAGAGGACTGCTCCCGACGACATGTCTTAATTGGTGGACTGCATTGAAGCCGGCCTAGTGATGTTTTTACTACTAATATACATTATGCACTTCCCACAAAGACCATTTTGATAGGAGGCTTTTTCCACAAGTTTTAATTTCAAATTAATTTCAAATTAATCCTGAAGCACTAATAACAATGCCGCCTCCAGGTAAAATATAGTGTTCGCACCTAACTGCCCCGGTGGGCCCTCCCTCACCTCAAGTCTTTCATTTCCCAGGTCAAGACATACCTATCAATCAGCAAGTGGATGACAGCCCTCAGCAGGAAGAGAAGGGAGAGTGCCCCATTTGCACGCTCATGCGCGAGGGAGGGTGCGAGCAGCAATTCCATGTGAGTTCAAGTTTTGTCTGTTTCTAAGTCAAGGAGGAGTATGCAGTTGTGCAATTGTGTGTGGTTTGTGAGCCCATGCACGCGCATCCGCTCTTAAACGATTGACACATGCCCACAAACGTAAATCGCAGAGCTTCATGGACTGCGGAACGGATGCAGAGAAAGGGACGAGGGAATACGCGGACTGCATCAAAGCTGTGAGTGAACAGGTCTGACAGTCATTTTGTTGTTAAGTGAAATTTCCTTTGCAATTGTGCTTGTTTTTGCCTCGTTGGCCACCCCCTGCCAGTGTGGGGCCGTGCAAATTGTTTAAGGTCTTTATGATTTCGTTCACAAGTTGTGTAAAATTTGCATGGGCCTAACTTGAAGTGTTTCCTTAATTGAAATCATCCTGTGTTACGTCCACAGTGGTAGCGCAGTGGGGAAGCTCTAACCCTTGAACATAGTATAATTTCAAGTTTGAAAAGGATTCACTCGTTTAAAAGTCTTTCGGCTCCATATTTTAACGCTTGTATCTCAAGGAATGCTACCAACTCGTTTAAAAGCTACGTGCATCAACTTGCACGCGTCAAAATCCTCACTTTATCAGGGGATTTATTGTTGGTTGAGCCCGTTTTGTGCTCAGGTTCCTTTCTCCCGTACGTACATGTACTCACCACCACCCCCTCCAATTAAAATAGTACAAGATTCATTTGATTACCACCACCAGAGGAGGACAACTGAGCAAGTACTCAAGTGAAATATGTCCTTTACACATTCAAGGGGCAACTACTCACACCCTAGTTTGTTACTTTGTCAAAACCTGGCACCAAACTAATATTATTATCTACCAGAGCATGTGCTCAGAATTAGTTCCGTCGGTTGTGTACAGATCGACAAAACGCATATAAAGGGCAGCTTCATCCGTTTTTCCACTTCATTTCTTTTGCAAAGATTCCCCTATTTACTGTAAGGACCCTAAAATACCAAATATTGTTAAATCTATTGCAGTACAAAATTATTGTGAAAATTTGGTAGCAAGAAAGTGGGTTTCATGCCACAGAAAATAAAACAGAATTGTTCTTTCGAAAGATTTTTAAACAAACGTGCTTACAATCCTAGGTTTGGATCTACTAATTCAGCCGCACGTGAGCCAAAGAGCATATCAAAACATGCCCGTTCAGTTGCCCCCCTCTGCCAAAATCCCCTAATATCCCTGCAAGACCTGGAAGTTTATCTAAAAATAAGTGTTTACATAATTCATTTGATCACCTTCACCCCCCAAAAACGTTGATTGGGGCAGTGGTTTTCTTTTTGTACGGTACTTCATTAGAACGAGCCACTCCTGCGCGTTTATTTTGCGTCTCTCACAACGACAGATTGAAGCACCAGAGAGAAGTAAAAATATCGGTGCACAAAACAAGCTAGTCGACGGCTCATATTTCATGGTAATCCTGTATCAATTTCCCATCCCTGCAGTTTGAAGCTATGCGGGGGTGTATGGAAAGCAATCCTGCTGTCTTCGCTCCCTTGCTTGCGCCCCTAGGGGACGACAAAGAGGAAGGTAGTAGACCTAAGCAGCAAGAAAAGGCGACTAGCTAGTGTGTCCATGAGGTAGGAGAGCTGGCATTCTGAGGGAAGTTGATACGAGCGACGCTAGCGAATTGTTGACTTTGATTCCATACTTTGCTTTTATTGCCGTGAAACTGAACCTTAGGGTTAATATGTTGTACCTAAGATCTCTCACAACATATATACCTTAGTCACCCACCTTTTATTTCCTTTTCTTAATGCCTGCCTGATCATTTGTATGGGAGTGTGAGAGTTTTGTATGAGTGGTAGGTAGAAGGAGCAGGAGTAAGATGATATACACCACTTGTTATCGATGAATGAGCGTAGGCAGGTCCCCTTCCTTCAGCATCATAATATATTGTTTCTAGAGCATGACCTCATGCATGAGTCACTGTGATCTAGCGTTTACTGGATTTGTTGTCGTTGTATTCATGCACTAGGTTCAGGGTGGAAAGAACAAGAGAACAGTTTTGCCGAGCTTTTTGTTAATGGGATTTGAGATGCTTTCAGCCTGGCTCTTACTCACAAACTACAAAGAGTTTGAAAAGGGGGTCATCAACAGCCATGATTATTAGGCTAATCATAGACTTGGCCCAAAAAGTTTTTGGAGCTCAGCTTGCGACAAAATAAACATAAGCTGTGAGGCAGGGGGACTGGTTTTAAGGTTGACAAGAAAAAAGTCCTTCAGTCAAGAAGTGCGACTGCTATAGCTTTAAGGGAACTGGTTCCAGCCAGTGCAAAGAAGCAAAGAGAGCTGAATCAAAACTGGTCTCAGCCAGTGCTACAGCACTGAACTAGCCGAGCTGCGCCGAAGATAGTGTAAACCGTTTACAGAGCTATTGACATGTACATATGCGACGTCAGTAATCGTACCTACCATTGGCAGTGCCTATTAAAAACCAATTGCTACAGAGCTACAGAGTTACAGAGTTACAGATAAAGCCATCAGTCAAAACGTGCGACTGCTAGGCTGCGTATGTAAAACAAGTAACAAATGTGATAATTGTTGTTGTAGCACCAGACTTGCTTGTAGTGTCAAAAAAACCCTGGAAAGGGAAAAAGGCACAACGCTGTTTGAAACCTCTCAAAAATGATTAGGTGAAAGTCTCGAAGAACCCAACATGGGAGCCAGAAAAACTGAAAAGTACTTGTGAAAGTTTAAGGCGCAGCCTCCAAATAAACGAAGAGCATATCACGGCACCAAACCTACCACAACCTGCATCAGACACACACCTTATTGGTCTTCAAAAACAAGGGTTCTCAGTCAACCAAGAAAGGAATTCCTTCCAGCCCTATGACATCAAACTTTATAACATAGTCAATTTTCACATCCACTGGCAGCCCACCAACCCTCAAGCAGACATTGTAGCCACTGGGCGCTGCAAGTGCTGGATCATTGACGTTGATTTCAACATGAAGCATCAAGGAAACGACACCGTATCTCCCTCAGACGACCCTACACTCCAAGAAGTGTTCAGTGCCACAGTAGCTTGCATCTACAACGTAGATGGAAACTGCAAAGGCATACTCACCCCTGAGCGTCTCAACATTCTTCAAAGGGCTTTTGAAAAGGCAAAATACAGCAGCTCACACGACAACATCCACCCACCCCCCATGAATCTCGCATCAGACTCGTAGGCCTCATCACACGCAAAGATATTGCAACCTCCAAACATACAACAAGGCAAAAGATTAAAAACTCACTCTCACGGATGCTTCCACCCCACATCATCACCGCCCTACATTAAGAAAGAATGGCATCCCCCCTTACTATGCCCCCACGCTCCCCCAATACTGGAGTGAACACCCAAGAGATAAGGCCTTTGGGGCAAACTGCAACGTCTTCATCTCCAAGTTCACTGGTTTCTCTATTTGCCATCTCATTTACAATGCATGAGAACACCATGTATTTAGCATTTAGCAACAAGGCATGCCATTTACTCTACTGCCCACAGGCAGTACAGAGGCAGCAGTTACCTTCATGCTTCTTCCCTCTTGGAATAAAAGGATGGTCACAAATCCCTACACATCACTCCACCGCAGATTCTTACATATGCAAATTCTTGGGCTCCACACCATCAGACCAACTCCAATAATCCAATATGCAGAAGTACCCTTCTGGAACAAAATACAGACGCCCCTTCCCAAACACGCTTGGGATATGCACATCATTGCCATATGGAATAAGGAAGGCAGAAACTGCCTCAATGCTTGCAACAAAAACTGGTCAAAACAGCTTGCCAAAGAAAAACCTGAGGCAAAGTGGGAAATCAATAACATTCATAACGACCCCGCCCTACCCCTCTGCACTAGGCACTGAAGGCTCCTGCCCTTAATAAAGCAAGGAAATTGCCCAGCGGCCACCTTCATGCATCAAACCCCACAAGGCTCCTAAGATAATAATAGTGCCCTGGACCCACCTCAGAGCTCTGACGAAGCGACCCAAGCAAAACAGCAAAACCCCAAACCTGATGCGTAAAGTACAAGATTGGCGGGACTGGACCTACACTGATGGCCGCCAGCCACTAGCACAGCCACCAACCCCAGACAGCACCGACCTAAAAACCTCAACAAAACTCAGCGCGACATCCACCTCGTCGAGATCAAGTACTGTGAGGACACCAGAACTCAAAACCAGCTGAACGCCGCAAAGGAACAGCATAAAGACCTTTGCAACATTCCAAGGAACCTCTGTTACTCTTCATATCATCCTTTGGGGTGTGGGCGGCACCATCTACAGCACTCACACTCTGAAGCCTTTCAAGGAACTGGGTCTCGATTCTCAAAGAGTTAAGAAGCTTGCCTCCAAGCTCCATGTGCACTCTATGAACTTTGCTGCTAAACTTGTCCATACCAGACGTGCCCTATCCAGTACTGTTATCAACTCTCATCAGGAGCCGGTTTCAGGCCAAGCCTGCAACCCTCCTGATCCCCATTGATTTTTCCTTTCCTTTTCACGGTGGAGGAGCTTTACGGTACTCAGTACCAAAGTGGCTCCTTTTCCTTATTTAATGTGGGGAGTGGTTTTCACTGCCTGCGTATAGTATTTCTTTTCTTTTCTTCTACACTGATGGCAATTTTAAAAACCACGAAGAAGGGCAAGACACAGGATCAGGTGTATACCACCCTTGCTTAAACGTATCCCATTACGTGAAGGTACGTGAAGTTTGGTCGTCTGTTGAGTTTTTTTGCAAAGGTAGTTGTGCTTTATAACGTCGTTGATTTGCTTGCCAGCAGTGGTTCAGGCAGTTGATCATCATAGTCGCAACGATGTGGCTTGCCACAATTATTTCCTGTCCTTCATTTTTTCAGTGCACCTTCTGCCTGCTTGGTAGACAAGGCAGACGGGCCACTGGTGCTTGTAGTAAGAGTGTGTAATACAAGCCTAGGGGTGCTCAAAAGCAAATAATCAGCAGCACTTGACTGTGGTTGGAGAGGTTGAAATATGCGGTTGAAGCGGTTGAAATCAACTGCAAACTCCTGTACACAAAAACACAGTTGAAGAGCAATTGAAGCGGTTGAAATGAACCGCAGTTGAAATTTGCAGTTGAAGCGGTTGAAATCGACTGCAAATTCCAGTACACAAAAACGCAGTTGAAGTGCGGTTGAAGCGGTTGAAATCAATTGCAAATTCCTGTACACAAAATGCAGTTAAGATGTGGTTAAAGCGGTTGAAATCAGAATCGGATGAAGTCCAGGTTAAATTCTACCGCTTCAACCGCATTTCAACTGATTCCTGTTTTGTCTGACAAAGGGGGTATGGATTGGCAGCGCAATCTGCTAGGTTATTATGGACGACTCTTCTTGCATTATTGGCAGACCTAGTTTGATAAGTGTTTGTTGGTTTTGTTTGAGGCGTATTTGCTGGGTCAGAGTAACTTTAATTGCATCTGGCTTGCTAGGATTTCCGCCGCTGTTGTGCATTGAGATTGGAAGGTAAGAGCCAGGTTGGAATCATGAGATTGGAAGGTAAGAGCCAGGTTGGAATCATTCTTAACTGTGCGTGCCTCTTCTGAAGGGCGTACAATGCCTTGTTGTCCCATAGTTGCACGACTGCCTAGGTTTGCTTGCTAGCAGGCATGCACCCTGTGTTCCTTGTCGGATCGCTTTTAGGATCATTTGTTCAGCAGTGCTATGCCTGTCAATAATCGTTTTCACCTGATAATTACTATACCACACACACTCTAGTCGGCTGCCGCGCCTTTTCTCCCCAGGGCTGGGAAGTTTACTCAACCAACTGGCAGAGCACTTAGTGGTTTACTGAGCTAATTGGATACCGCAATATCAAAATCAGAAAATGCTACTTTCCCAGCCTGTTAAACACGGCTCAGCAGATGAAAAATCAACTGAAAAACCAACTAACCAAATCACACAAATCGCCACTGCCATCAATTGGCGTGACATTTTATTTATAATGGGATGGCTGCAGCCTAAAGGCATGTGGTAGGTGCAGTCTGGCTTCTGGCAGATGGGGCAGGTTGGTGGGCCTTCTATATGGTTGCATTGAGCGGCATGCTTTTGGTTGTATATCAAATCTGTTTGGCAGAGCATGACATTCTTCTTTTCTCTAGAGGTGACTGACACTTGCATATTTTTAATATGAGCATGACTTATTTCTTATTCAACAATGCCTTCCTTGATCAATTTGTGGCATTTTGTGTAGCATTTTGTGAACTGATGGTGCCCACGCTACCAAAAGTAGATGGTGCCACCCACTACCTGGGGATAGTACACACAGAGAAACACTTTCCTGGGAATACAGTATACACAAAGAGAGGCAACATTATTCTGCAGGCCGAGCAAGTCTGCAAACCATACATAGGAGGTTGGCTTAAATGTTTCCACGTATTTACCACCTATCGGTCAAGCTGTCTTTTAAGCTCCCTTTGTCTAAGCTCCCTTTGTCTAACGTGGAAATGCACAGAGGCGGCGCAATGGCAGAATGGGTGAGCAAAAAAACCACCAACAAACCAGGCATGAACACTTAGATGTCCCCCTTCTAAATCTCGTCCACGATTGGATCAGACCTGGGAGTAGAGGATGTGGTGAAGCAAGCACGTGAAGCAAAATGAGCACATGGTTATCAGGCGGAAGAAGTCGTGATTACATTGCAGCAAAACGCTTCAGCCTCCCCACTCTCAGCCAGTCAAACATTCCCCTCACCCATTAACAAAGGCACCAATATGATCCAGAACCACAACTTCCTGCTCCTGAGCATATGTATGCATGCTTGATATGGCTTGGATGAAAACGTTGTCTTGCACCGCAGCTGTAAAATGGGAGCTGCTAGAAGGATGCATAGACAAGCGACCTATCATAGAACACACCTGTGCCTTGAAGCTGAAGGTCCCAGCCCCGTAGTCAAGCTGCACAGATGCACGCACAGAAGCCATGAAGTCTGCACCCAGCACTGGGATGTCAGCATGGTTGCCACTTGGCCCTTGGACACACAGGCGTGCCTCTGCACGTTGCCCATTGATGCTCACAATGGCTGCAGTGGGCGTGGACTCAGCACCCAAAGCCTCCAATGCGTGTGGGCTGAGCTCAGTGATGGGGGCTCTTGTGTTGAGCAGGTACATGATGGACACCCACACACCCTTCCCAATTTGGTTGGAAGGCAGATGAGGGGCCTCTTGCATGGGCCAAACAGAACCCCCTCCACTGGCCATGGCACATGACCAGCAGCATGAGAGAAGTGCTTGGTGCCCAGGACGTCAGACACCTCTGTCAGGAGCTGGTGCTCTGAGAGGTCCAGCCCCAGCCCAGCGTGCTCCTGCTGCTGCGGGACTTCCTTGGGCGGAGAGCGTGGAGAGGAGGAGCTCGTGTATGATGTCATAGGGGCCTCCGACAAGCATTGCTCTCTCTCTCTCTCTCTCTCTCTCTCTCTCTTTCTCTCTTTTTGGAGGAGGGGCACCAGTGCTTTGTCGATTTCAGAGAGGCGAGGGTGCTTGTCTGGAATGCGCAGAAAGATGCTCCTCTTTTAAAGCTTGAACTGCATTGCTCAGCTCTTCCACGCTAGACATGAATCTCTCTCTCTCTCTCTCTCTCTCTCTCTCTCTCTCTCTCTCTCTCTCTCTCTCTCTCTCTCTCTGTGTGTGTGTGTGTGTGTGTGTGTGTGTGTGTGTGTGTGTCTGTGTGTGTGTGTGTGTTTCTGTGTGTGTGTGTGTCTGTGTGTGTATGTGTGTGTGTTTCTGTGCGTGTCTGTGTGTGTCTGTGTGTGTGTCTGTGTGTGTCTGTGTGTGTCTGTGTGTGTGTCTGTGTGTGTGTATGTGTGTGTGTGTGTGTGTGTGTTTCTGTGTGTGTGTGTGTGTGTGTGTGTGTGTGTGTGTGTGTGTGTGTGTGTGTGTGTGCGTGTTTCACCGATGGGGAAAAGCTTGCACGAAAGGACAAACACACCACACCAAGGTTGGCTTCTCGGAAATGAAAATTTGTGAGTTTCTGGTAAAGTTGTGTGTTTTCGTATTTTATTATTATTACCTAACCTCCCCGTTCAAGTGCGTGCGAGCTCTTCCGCCTGATTTCAGACCCGCGTTGTAGGTGAGTCTTGTTGCCATCTCAACCGTAGCTTCCGTGACACTCCTCGCGCGCGCGGCTGGCTTGTTCAAAGCCTTTGATTAGGCTACCCTAGGCTGCTTTTGGCTTTAGCATGAACGAACGTAGCTGTCGTCGCTGCGACCGTTCGGTTCTTCCTGTGCATCTCGTTTAATGCCCCGCGGCCTACACCACCGGGCAGTATACTACTTGCTTGATTGTATACTGCTCAATACGGCAAGTCGCCTGCGCTGCGCCAGCCGGGAGTCCGGCTGGAATAATCCCTGCGGAATAACGTGCCAGCTGGCAGCGGTTTCCCTTCCATATCATCCATCCATCTCCCCGCCTCCTCTCCCCCTCATACATACCCTTTGATGTAGTGCTCGCATTAATTTGGCAAGTCGAAAAGTCGACAGCATGCAGGCCTGGACTACGACTTCGATTCCTCACTCTATCTGCTGCCCTCCATTTTTGAAGTTATTACTGCTCGCTCCACAGATGCTGCTAGCCATTAATAAACACACCAGTACCTTCCCTTAGCAGCTTGGCTGGTTGCCCGTAATAATCAAGAAGCCCCCATCACTGCAGGATAACAGCTGTATGTCGCGTTCGGACAACGACAGCTGGCTTGTTGTATGTAATATATGTCGCCCGGGCCCTCCTTGCTTCCCACCTCTCCTAGACACGCTCACTTTCACAGGCAAAATATTCACAGCAGGGAGACGGACGACTCCAGGAGGATCCTGCTGGCTGGCCGCTGCTTCAGCCCGCCCTTTTGAATTCCACACTTTACCTTTCGTATTCCAGCATCACATACCTAGATGATCATGCGCTCTATTTCTTCAAGTTTAACCACTTGCTGCCCTTGCTTCTTTGTCTGTTTGCTTGCAGGATGGTATCACCCATCATGTTTGTGGCGCTGACGGCCCTTTTTGCCGGTTAAAGGTCCTGCAGTCATTGACGCTGCTGGAGTAGCCACGTTCACGGCATTGGCAATGTTTGATTCTACCAAAACACGAGATGATGTTTGTGGGTTTGCCTTGTTTGCTTGCTTCCCGCTGCTCTTAATAAATAAAAAAATAAAACAGGTTCTTGTTCTAGTGGCTTATCTGCTCCTTCTATGTCGCATTTGTTTTGCGCTTAACTTATAGCTACACAATTGTTCCCCTCCTTTCACAGATGCTGGTAAAGCTAAAGCAGAGAATGCTGTGGAAGCATGGATGAACCAGCTTGATATCCCTGACAATACTGTCTCTGATGTGTCCATCAAAACCGTGTATAGCCAAGACAATAGCGAATTGTACATGGAAGCCAAATTTGCCATCAGCAGTGCAAAAGTAAGAGATGCAGCCAGGGTGCATTAAATGGTAATTTATTGAGCACACAATGATGCCGTGGCAGCAATCAAGACGGGATTGGTGCTTGCTAATTAAACTGCTACTTCACATAATTACGTCGTTGCCCATCTATCTAGATGCCCATCTAAATCCTGACTCAAGCCAGGCGTTAGGGCAGTGCCCATCTAGATGCCCATCTAGATCTACATTCGACACTTTCACATGTACTGCTGTTAAAATGAGCATCCTCATTGCTTTGCAACCCCTTCTTGCAAACTGCTGTTACTTCCTCACTCATACGTAGGACAATGCAGATGCCAAGGAAAAAATTGACACAGCCCTCGGACAAAAAATTGATACAAAAAATTCGGACCGCGTTTGAAAATGAAATTCAAAAGGAATTTGCAGGCGCCACGCTCGAAGAGCAAGGATTTTACGCATACAGACTTGTCGAAGGTGAGCTTCTTGCGTGATGAAAGTCATCAGAATAGCAAATTGGCATCAGCAAGCGCCCTACCATTCCTAGTGGCTTTATTTTAAGGCTCTGCCTAGTTTGTTTGGTAAATCTAGTACGCCTCCATCATACATACTCTGCATTTAGTATTGCATATCTGCCGTGGGCCTCACTGCATGATGCAAATTCCCAGCACTTATGGAGCCCTAATGTGGAATTCGTATCAAGGTTTCCCTCAGCAACATAAGTGCTGGGTTATCCTCAGCACAATTTTAAAGTGCTATCCTGTCTTGTAAACAAAGGCACAAAAGGCCAGAAACAGTTGTTATATTGTGCCGATATTGTGCACCCCCCTTCTCGTCATCCCAATGTAATAATGACAACAAGACCAGTTATTTCCCACACCAACTTGCAGGGGATACTACTGGAGGTAAAGGAGGCGTTGCCACGTTCACGACCACCGCACAGTTCTTGTCTGGCACAACACGAGACGATGCATGTAAGCGCTTATCTTGTTTGTTTTGCGCTTCTGCTCCTTGTTGCTGTTTTTCACTGAAGAATCTCCACACTTGTTTCTGCTTTCACAGTCAAGTCTGAAGCTAAAGCAAAAGATGCTGTGAAGAAGTGGATGGAGCAGTTTTCTATTTATGACAACACAGTCTCCAACTTGGATATCTCTAAAGATGGTGACAAGGGGCTGAAAATGAGCGCCAAGTTCACAATTAGCAGCAAAGCGGTAAGAGGAAAGTAGCCAAAGGCGCATTCAAAGGCAGCAGTGTTTACAACTAAAGCAGGTGGAAAAAGATGTGCTTATTAAATCACTCTTTGCAAGACAGTGCAACAAGTGCAAGAAAAGCCAGCGTTCAATTTCTCCTGCGCAGCTTGTTAAAATAAACTTTGTTTTGCACTCCCTTAAAAAAAGACTTGCTGTTGCTTTCTCACTGTCATACAGACTGGCGCAGATGCTGTGGACTTTATTAAATCAGAGCTTGGTAAAGACACCGGTATTCAAAAGGAATGGCAGGAGTTCAATAAGGAAGTCAAGGATGAGTTTACCTCAATTGATACTGACGTCGTCGACGAGAACGGGTTTGACACGTACACAGTCGTTGCAGGTGAGTTAGTTGTGGTGAAAACGAACAGAGCAGCTTACAAATTAGCACTGTCATCCTGGTTGCCTTTTTGAGGGCTTATTGAAACTGCTGGGCGTTTGGAAAAAAAACCATCACAAGCGCTCCTCCCGGATTGCATGACCTGTTGCTTTTGTTTTGCTGTGAGCCTGACACATAACTTTTCTTGCTTAGGAAAACAGTAGGGGCCCGTGGCAGCTCCCAAGGTCTAGCTTGCTTTTTTGCGTCCCCAACCTTACTGCTTCAACATAGTTCGTCTAATCGCATTAACTTATTTGTCAAGGCAAGCTCATTTCCAGTAGGCAAGACAGCTGGCTTGCCGGACCTCTTTGCAGCCCCTCTATCTGGCATCCCAGTTCACTCGCAAGTTTAGTTTGGATTACAAAGACCTCCACCCTGGCATGGCTGCTCAACTATAGGTCCCAACAAAAGATCGATGGCAGCTGCACTTGTAACCCTGGAAACTTGTTCTCTGAGTTGTGTCATCCCAATTCATTCACAAGACCAAACACCGGCTTGCAGGGTATGCTGGTGAAGAAAGTGAGACTGAAGACGAAAGCACGCCATCTGCCACCATGACTACAACACTCACCATGTCCGCTACAAACCGGGAGTACGCACGTGAGTACAGACCTTCAGCATATTGATTGTACTTGCAGGCCAGGTTTCAAAATGTGCTTCACAGTAGTTATAGGTCCAGATTCTGTCAAGGCTCTCCAGGTATACAACACGCAGGGTGCAGTGTGCTTCACAGTAGTTATAGGTCCAGATTCTGTCAAGGCAAGCTCTCCAGGTATAAAACATACATCTGCCTCGCCCTACAATTCACATGTAGTTGACAAGGTCAAAGAGGTGAAAGAAGCCATTACAGCATGGATGGACGACGTGAAAGACGTCACAGTGACCGACGTGAGCATCAAGAAGGGAAGTGAAGACACAGATCTGGTAGTCGCAGTTGCTGCTGAAATTTATGGAGTTAAGGTAAGAAATCCTTGTAAGCATACAAAATGTGTGTTTATGTGAAGAACCAACAACATGCTTGCTGCTAACCCGTTTGGCGAATTACTGAAGGTGTAACAGCTAGCACTTTGTTGTTTTGATTACATATTGCAAAGGCTCCCTATTCCCTGAGAAGGAGCTTGCACAAGCGTTCTGTTCAAAAATTCCCTCTACACACCGCTCTTGCAGACTGACGACGGCGCAAAGAATGCTGTCGAAAACTACTTCAGCACGACTCCAGCATCAACCAAGGCTGTCAGTGCCACCATCAGGAACGACTTGAATTCAGAGATTGAGAACAAAACAGGGGCGAGCGATGTTGTGACAGCCATGAGTGATCCCGAAATTCAAGCTGGCAACACTATTAGTAGTGCCACCGCCCTTCGCCTGACTGGTATGGCTGTCCTGGGTGCCTTCCTATGCGGAAGCCTACTGCTCTGAGCTGTCAAGGAACAGGACAACCCACTGACTTTTTGTTTGGTTATTATATATGAGTGAGTGAAATTACTTTTGTTAAATTTGTCCAAGGAAAATCGTTACAGAAGTCTTATACAGAGAAGAAAACCTACTGTCTGCTTTGATCATCCGGCCCTTGGATTAATTTGGTTGTTGGTGCAAAAATGCCTTTGATCCTGGTCCTAGTCAGTGTGCGAATTGGTATCACTGCATGTATGTGTAAAATGTGGCATTGACGTCTATAAATTTAACATTTTGTAGGTAGGCTTGGATCGAAAAGAAGGCTTACAGCCTGGCTTGGCTGGTAATAGTTTAGTTAAGTTGGCTTACAAAGGCATTCAGCCTGGGATGGCTGCTCAACTTAGGGGTTTAGAAACTAAACTGTAACAAATTTGAAAATAGCAGAGTATGAGCTAACAAGGAAAGTGGCAAAACGAAAAGCAGCTGCGTACAAATGAGACGTTTGATATTAAGTAGCAAGGCAAAACCTATGGCTGCTAAACTTGTAAGGATCCCCTCATCTTGAATATGATCCCTGTTATCACACACGTTGCAAAGACGATATTTAGATTTATAGATACATGGGGGGACCTTCAGCCAAACTGTTTAGCTGATCGGCCTGTGACTGGTCCTCGCCAGTTGCAAAGACAAGAGATCCTGTCTGGCCTCCTCCTAACATATAAACCAGTTTTCGACCACTTCAGACCGTAATTTTGTGTCATAAAACGAGCTACGTTCCTAATGACTTTATTCATTATTAGAGCTGCTTTCATATACTCTGGCAAGTCAAAAAGGGCGAGAATGTCAGTAACCTCTAATAATAGTAATACCGCAAACCAGCTTGAGGGCCACTAGGTTTCTGAGATATTAAAGAAAAGGAAAGAAAAGACTCCGCTGGTAGTGATGACACAGCCATTTTTTTTTTTGGTGGGGGTTGTTACACGGTCCTCAGCAAGGGCCTGACAGAATGAAGGAAAAAACCTATAAGACTGGGAAAAGGAAAACTCCTGCCTAAACAGAAAAACCCTCCTTGAAAAACCA
>Ga0307945_1001950_pt1 | contig 16477 bp, 18 predicted proteins | sample OrgLakmetagen228_FD_201818 | JGI IMG/M metagenome (GOLD analysis project Ga0307945, IMG submission 201818) | Saline water microbial communities from Organic Lake, Antarctica - #228 | ecosystem: Environmental > Aquatic > Non-marine Saline and Alkaline > Saline | place: Antarctica: Organic Lake...
TCTCTATGCACTTTTCTCTTCTTCATACATCAGTTTCCTCTATTTCTTTTGTTTAGCCAGGTTTAGTTTCAGGCTTTTTCCAAACTTCCGCTGAGATGCCCTTTGAGGCATATATAGTGATGTAACTTTACCTTTACCTTTACCTTGAACAAGATCACAGAAACAAGACGACAGCAACAGTGATAATGGGGGATCTGGAAGGGGGGTTATTGGTAGAGCGGCTGGCTTCAGGAGGGCTAGGCGCAGGCCGGATCGCATGGCTGACAACCCGCCGGATCCTCATTAGTCTCTGTTGTTTCTCTTTTTTGTCTTTTGTGGGGCTCTGGTTAGTGTGAGCACTAGTTGAGAGCCTTTCCTTAATGCACGCTGGTGACTCCAGTGTAGACTTTTACTTTTACTTTTGCCGAGTCTCGTTCAATAAGCTGGAGAAGCCAGTTTGAAGATAGCATTTTCTGGTTTTGATATTGTGGCTCAGTAAACTACTAAATGCTCAGCCAGATGGTTGAGTAAGCTTCCCAGCCCTGGGGAGGAGAGGCGCGGCAGCCGACTAGAGTGTGCGTGGTATAGTATATGTCAGTGTGTTAAGCAGTTGTATTTATTTGAGAAACAGCGGAGAAAGAGAGAAAGAGAGAGAGAGAGAGAATCAGGAGAATTGCCAGTTTGAAGTGCAGTTTCCAGCCTTTGCTCGAGAGGGACTCACCCCGGCTATAATCCATTCTTCAGTTCTGCATGAGTAAATGCAAAATAAGCCCTTTCGAGTACCGTTACCAACTCTCACCAGGCGTCGATCTCAGACCAAGCCTATAACTCAACGATTCCCATTTTTTTCTGTGTTGGTAGCATAATACCTGATCCTCATTGGTCTTTTTATCTTTTCTGTGGTAGACGGTACCCAGTACCAAAGTGGCTTCATTTCCTTAATTAATGTGGGGAGCGGCTTTTCACTGCTTGCGTCGTTTTTCCGTTTTTCTCTTTCCCTCATTTAAGGTGGAGTGCTTTTGTCACTGCGTTAATTTTCTTAATCTTCTCTTCCAGGCAAGCCAACTCAAGCGACAGTCAGGAAAAGTGGACAGTGTACCTGATTTCCATCTTAGAAGTTGAGAAACAAAGAAACCTGGAGTTTTAACCTGCGGCTGCTCTGATCCTGGTAATGGCACTTCGCATGTGGTTTGAATGCTCAAACAAAGCAGTCACTAAATGCTCCACTTCTCTACCATTGAAGCCGACAGCCTGGGGAATGTTGTAAGAGCATGGCAGCGTCAGTAAAAAAAGTCTTGGTACTTATAACACTATCTGTGCATGAATGGTGGTGGCAGACAAAATTGTGAATCACAACAAAATTTAATGGCAGACGCCGCAGCTAGTTGTAAGCCGTAATTACGAGTTACATTTTGGGAGCGGTTGGTGCAAAGTGCCTGTGATGGAAATGATCTCCTAGCAAGGCTATCGTCAAGAATTTTGGCGACCACAGGTGTTCATATGTATGGGTGAGCTTAGAACCTGCAGGACTGCCCGTGCACTTTTTGACATATAAGCGCGTCTCATTGACGGTACAAGTGGTGGGCAACGTGCACTTCTGCCAGACATGGCTCTGAACATTAGCTTGAGAAGGTTGTGCAGCACTGTCCAAACTTTTGGCAAAACCACACACGTAGCAAATCAAAGGAGCATGTCTCAACTCAGATTACCTGCAGTTCACGACGCTCCCATAAGCTCACGATTTGCTTCATAGGACAGTCCAGCATGTCGAGCAGCATGCGCAGTTTGCCTAAGGGCTGGCATGCCACACCAACGGCACTGCGCAACTGTGATCAGTAATGGCAGCAAAAGAAATATATATCTGTAATCAATTGAATCAATTTCATAAGTCTAGCAGTTATTAGAGCAACAGTTTCGTCAGAAATTAGTCTAGCAGGAACGTGGGACTACCTCAGGGGCTGGTTGCAACTTCCAAAGCAACTCCAGCATGAAAGAGCAGGGCAAATGCGCAGACAAATTTGAATTCCATTTTGGAAGGGAAGTTTTTAGACAAGAGAAGCTGGTTTACTCGTCTAAAGCATGCTGTATAAAGCATGCACTGAAGAAATAAATTACAGTTCTCTTGGTAGCAGTACTGCAGCCAGCATGAGTAAGGTGCGCAAACAAGTGAGAGATCAAACGTGTGAGCAACAAGGACACAGATCTAACAAACTGCAGCCAGCATGGGTAAGGTGCACGATTAAGTAAGATCAAATGTGTGAGCAGCAAGGATATAGATCTAGCAGGGTTGCGCAGGGGCTGGCAGGAAAAAAAGATCAAGCAGGCAATGAAAGCCGCTCCGCATATTAGTTAAGAGAAAATCCATGTGAGCACGACAGCTTAGGATTCCAAGGCAGTCTTCCCTTCACAGGGGATGGCAGACATAGATACAAAACAAACCACAAAAAGCAAAGGTAGTTTCAACCCAGGTGTATTGAGAACCACCAAGCTGGATATGCTTTAATAAGACAAGACCAGCACAGGCTTTTTCTTAATACTTTATGACTGCATCCTTAGACAGAGACCAGATACGCGTGTCCTGTTGCTGACTTAAAAAGGGGCTCGTCGCATCAAAAGGTGGAAGTGCACAAGCACCTGCACCTTTTGTGATGCACCAAAAGGCGGAAGTGCACAAGCACCTGCACCTTCAATGATGCACCGTCGTGCGTTTCCCTTCCTCAAAAATCATTTGCACCCCCTCATCTCACTGATCCTTTTCCCCCCATTCATCCAATTCATCATACCCCCCCTCTCTCCAAGTCTTTTATTTACTCTAAATTAAAACAAGCGGTGCCCAATGTGCATCTGCATTGGCGCTCAAAACACAAAAGCCCTGTATTTCACCTAGTAATATACTCCCATCGGAAGCCGGTTTCAGGCCAAGCATGCAATCCTCCTGGTTTTCATTGCTATATTTCTTATTTCTTTGGGTGAGGGAGACTTGCGGTACCCGATACCAAAGTGGCTCCTTTTTCTTGATTAATGTGGGGAGTGGTTATTTACTGCCTGCGTAGTTTTTCTTTTATACGACACACATAGAGGCTTGACCAGGACTGTGCACTTGAGGATGTCCCTGTTATAAGCGATGTCCCTGTTATAAGCACCCGTCCCTGTTACAAGCAATGTCTCTGTTATAAGTGCGTCCCTATTAAGAACGGTTGTAGTCTCAAGAGAGCCCTTGCCTGAAGTACCATTTGTACATCGTATATACATGGTATCGGGTCAAAACTTATGGCTTTACCTACACATAGACCGTAAGCAGTAGAGGCCAACTCTAGAAAACACACGCTCACCAGTTCTATGGGCACTCCCGAGACTGATGGTGGTCCCTGCACAGATTCTAGCTTCTCATCCCCTTTATGCTGTTGCTGCTGCTGCTGCTGCTGCTGCTGCTGCTGCTGCTGCTGCTGCTGCTGCTGTTGCTGTTTACTAATGGTAGAAGGAGGATTGGGTATGAGGGACGGCAAGGCCTCAGCTACCAGTGGGCTCAAAATGTCTCTAAGCTCACGGCAGTCGTCTATACCAATGTCGCTGTACGTGTGTGTGTGTGTGAGTGTGTGTGTGTGTTTTTGTAATTATATGTTTGTGTTTTTGCGGGTGTGTGTGCATGTGACCAGTTGAAACAGCTCTCATGTTTCATTGGAACAACAAGGCAGCATATCTTGTGCGTGTACCTTCTCGCCGGCGTGGTAGAAAACACGTATTAACGGAAATGAACGCACTTTGTTGAATGGCCTGCCCTGCCGTGTTGGCTGCTAATGCGTGGCAGCGACAAGTAAAGACGTCTATTCATAATTATTTATGATTAGTTGTTTGTCAAAATGGCTGATGATCCGAGCCTGAAGCTGGCTAAGGAAGTGGTCAAGCTGAAAGCCTAGTAGAATGCGGCGATCACCCACTCACCCTCCCAGACACACACAACAGCATGTTACCCTTGGATCCTCACCTCTTGGCCATGACATCTGCCACCACTGTGCTGCACACTCCTGCTAGACTTTGACAGCACACCTGCAACACAGATGTGCAATTACACACACGGTCAAGGAGTAGCATACACACACTGACACACACACCAAAACAGTGCCAGGCTCAAAACAACGAGCTCACACACAACTAGCTGGAGGTGCACAGTGGTACAGATGTTCGCCAGCCGACCAAAGCTACGTATTATAGGGTGTGCGGTGCACCTTCTAATTGATATGCGTTTTTGACGCATGCAAGTACAATAATAATGCAACTAAGTTGCCAAGTCTGTATGCGTACAATTTTGCGTGTGTTCAGGGTGCGAGGCACCCCCATAATATGATTATTATATCATATTGTATAATATGATTATTATATTCTATTGTATAATATGATATTATCATATTATGCGGGTTCTGCATAGTTTAATACTTTTGAATGGCGCTCAGCGCACTGCAGACGCCTGTTTAACAGATGAAGGGGAGACCATACGGGATAGAAGATAGAACAGGGCCCAGATGGCAAGTATCAATAGAAGCTCATAGGGACTTGCTACACCCTGCTGGAGCTAAAGTCGCAGCTGGAGACCAGAAGCAGAAAGACCATTACAGGCTATGATGCAGTCATCACCGACTAGGAACATCAGCCTTGTGCCCTGAAGTGCCAGCGTTGCAACCACCTCATTAGCCCTGCAACTCATCCCAGTCAATCAAGCAGCATGATGGGTGGTGCTCGAGCCCTGATCAGCCTGAAGAGGATCTGATGGAGGAGGAGGATCCTGATGAGGGTGCAGGTGGGCCTCCCCAAAAGTGCGAGGCACGACAGCTCCCTGTTGCCCTTACATTCCAACATCCAAGCAGCAGCAGGATTGCCACAAGGAGCTCATATGTTTTGTCATTGATGCTGAGCTCCCATTTAAGACGCTGGACAATCCCCGAAGGGCCAGCAGGGGTCAGCTGGGGTGCAGCTTGAAATGGCGGCCTTGGGATAAAATTGAGCAGCAGCACCAGTAGCAGCGGTCACATTAGCCGTCTTGTTTTCTAGTTTGTTTGGCAGCCTTAGACAATGGACAACCAACAACTCAAAGAAGTTTTTTAAACAACTTAACCTAACAACCCCGTTAAACCCAGTCTTTTTGTAAACTGCTGGCTTTCCCTTGCTCATTTGACAACTTTCTTCTCAACCAATCCATGCAGGGTTCTCGCCAATCAACTCGTTTGATCCAAAAAAAACCAGAGTACACAGTCTGGGATAAATTCTGAATATATTATCTAATATAATATGATAATATCATATGATGTGGGAAAATGTCATATTATGCCTAGCACCCTGCGTGTGTGTATATGTGTGTTGCTTATTATTAACCCCTGAATATCTGCCTGCCTTACCATGATTATGAAGCTTGTACATAAGCTCTGCATACTTCTGTGCACATGCAGGCGTGCAATACACACACATACTGCCCCATGCACATACTGCCTTATGCACGTACTGTCCCATGCACATACTGCCCCATTGACATACTGTCCCATGCACATATTTGTCCCATGCACATACTGCCCCAAGCACATACTGCCATGCACGTACTGTCCCATGCACATGCTGCCCCAAGCACATACTGCCATGCTGCCACACATACACACGTGTCTGCATACGGGTGTCCATGCGAGCCTGACCTTCTGATCAATTCAAGAAGAATGCACAGCACACAACATTCCAACGAATGCCCTTGCCTGCACGATGGTGTCCGGTGTGAGCGTGCCCATGAGTGTCTTGCCCCATCTGCCTAGAGAGTGGATCACCTGTGGGACAAAACACATGGATTGCACATTCAGCTTCCTTGCCAGTTTGCACAAGTTCTTCAACGTCAATGCCATGAGTACCTTTACCAAGTCGCCCTTGTTGCTGATTATTTGCTAACCAGTCACAATTCAACACACATTTTTGCAAAGCCACGGAGGGGGGCTTGAGCAGGTGACTGAAGCGTGCCTCTGCCTATAGAGCCCCCTGTTTCCCACATGAGTGCTGGGAGGCTGATTTCGTGTTAAAGGCATACATTTCACGCACACATGCGTGTGTACCCATATGTGTGCGTCCTAACATGACTGAGACTGTGATGCTACAATGCTTGTGAGAATGCTGTGTGTGAAGCGGTGCCAGAGGGGCACACACACACTCACACCCGCACCCACAGTTGCACCCACACCCATTTACACCCACATCCATCAACACACAAGTGAGCCAAAACACACAGCACCTACACCTACATCCATTCATACTCACACCCATACATCTGCATTCACCAGTACACGCTCATGCCAAAACTCAAGACCATTTGCACCCACAGCCATTCATCCTCACTCCCATACATCAACATATAACATACATAGGGTTATCCAGAACCCTATATATACAGTGTATATACGATATTCATGGCAGGGAAATCACCAAATTTACGCTCATACACGGTGTATATATACAGTACTGGCCAAACCTACACATATGTGACGAGCATACAACTGGGGTCCAGCACTGGGGTCCAACACTGTGATACATACCCCACCTGTGAGACCGCCCTGCGTGCTGCGATGCCGGACTGGGCAGTCCCAGACATCCCCACCCATTTCAATCCTGCAGCAATGCACCAGGGGTAGGGTTTAAGGGAGCACAAGCATCCGCGCTGTGCGTTTGCGCACGATGATACAAAAGGTGTCCAGAGGAGGAGGTCGCCAGCACCATGGCCACCAAGTCGGCCGTCCAAGGCCGCCAAAGTCAACCTTTCCAAGGCCACCAATCTTGACCTTAACAAAGTAGGCCAACTCCAAACACAGCTGAAGGCACATGCACAATGCACAACACTGCACAGGATCTCTGTGTACCTGTCCGTGGGTGCAACTGATACCTATGCACTTGCTCGTGCCGCATTTGATCCATATGTATTATTTTCCACTTAGAACACTATTGCTGTGTGGGGTCGCAAGTGCTAGCATGAGCAGCATTCGTATCGCACCTTGTAACCCAGCCATGAGCTCATGCAGGTGCTGGTGCTGCTGTGACACCTGTGTGTGATTGTGTGTGGTTGTGTTTGTATGCGTGTGTGTGGATGTGTGTGTGGATGTGTTATGTGTTATGTGTGTGCATGCAAATGTGTATGTGTGGATGTATATGTGCGGATACCTCTGGTATGCGTGAGTAATCCTAGACAAGGCTTCAGAAAAAGTGGCACGGTGGCACAAAAAAGCAAATCCAATTACCTTTTGAGCGTGCACATGCACATACACATGTACATACACATGCACATGCACGCACACACTCACATATACCTGCTCTGTCAGCATCCTGCCTTTGCAGGTCACGTGTGTGCACACTCACAAGCGTGCACACAAACACACACACCTGCTCTTTCAGGACTTTATCTGCTGAAGCGCGCAGGAGGAGGGCCTCCCTGAGCAGCCCCAGAGGCTCTTCTGTCAGGCTCTCCAGGTCAGGCTGCAGGGTGGGCAAAGAGCAGGGCAGGCTAAGCTTTAAGTGCGTGTGTGTGTGCGTTTGTTTGTGTGCGTGTGTGTATCCATAAAGAGTGTGTTGAAAGGACCCACAAGTACTAAGGATTTAGTCCAGGTTCAGGCAGAAAAAGAACATGATCCAGTGACAAGGTAACGGTGTAGGACTGAGTCTTGCTGAGCGTGCATGCTCATGCACACACGCACAAACACACACATTCACAGGGTGAGATAGTAGGGGCTGCTGAGACAGCAGCCTCTGTGGCAGAGGTCCTCCAGCAGCGCTGCCACCAGAGCGACTTGCAACTCCAGCAGGTGTGTTGGACACACGCACGCACACACACAAGGCTGAAAAGGAACCCAACTCAGTGACGGGAAAGGTAACGGCTTAGGACTGAGAGCTGCTGGCCTCCCGTATCGAGGTCCACAAATGGTACAGGGAAGGTGTGAGTGTACTGTGTAGTAATATATGTGTCTATATGTGTGTGTGTTTATGAATTGAGTTGTCAGCAAGGACGACTTGCAAACTAAACATACCATGATGTGCTTACACACAGGGGTATGCACGAGCGCACCCTCCTCAACATGCTAACTTGCAACTATAGCAGCAGCAGCAGCAACAGCAGCAGCAGCGCACCTGCCAAACATGCCAGTGCGCCATAAGGCGATGAGGCAAGAAAACATTTTTAATCCATCTCTTTGCACACACGTGCATGTGTACACATATACACAAACTTAAGCACGCACGCGTGCACACACACACACACACAAACACACATAAACACACACGCATGCACATGCGCGCTTAGACACACACATACACATGTGCACGCACGCACGCACGCACGCACGCACGCACGCACGCATGCAAGCAAGCACACACACCCTCCTCACCCCGTAGCTAGCTTGTAGCAGCAGCAACGCATCTGCCAAGTGCATCAGTGCGTTGTGGTGCACCAAGCCAAGCAGGGGCACTGTCCGGAGGGATGCTGCTGCAGAGGCCGGCAAGGCTGCGGGGAGCTCGCGAGCGAGGAGCGCAAACTTGTGCACACTGCCTACGAGGGCGCGTGCAGCCACTTTGTTGCCTGCACGTGTGTGTGTATGTGTGCTTGCATGTGTATATGTGTATGTGTGTCTGGCAACAAGTAGCCTGTGTGTTGGAGCGTGTTTGTATGACACTCTAGGACTAACTTCAACTTGTGACAAGCGTTTTCAACTGAGCTTTCCCCCCCCCTCTCTTCACAAACATCAATCACCAAGCACGCCCGCACAAGCACCCTGCCATCCCCCCTCTCTTTCCCCCCCATCCCCCCTGAGCTTCACGCTCCTAGCACCATACTATATACAAGACATACATTGCACCTGCATCCACATGCGTGTATTTGCTGCATATATATCCCACTATCCCACCCACCCACACAACATCCCCATCACCTGATCCCATTGCTTCTCGCAGCACCTCCCCTGCTAAGCCTGCCACCCCCACCATGCCACAGGGCACCTGCACCAAATAACGAGTCTGAGTGCATGGACACTTTCAAGGATGCGCATGCATTGATAGACATGCCTGGGCGTACAATCACTTTTAAGGGTTCTACCTTTGCATGAGACAGCACCTTTCCTGCTAAGCCAATCTCCAGCTGGGAGCAAGATCAGCTAGCGCTTGCATCTAGTCGTGCAAAATTTGTTAACCAATCAAACAAACAAGGGGAAAATTTACTGCTAACACACATATACACACAACCACCTACCGGGGGGGCCTGACGCACTCATATCTCATATCATACTATGCACGCAAGGGCGCACGCAAGGGCGCGTACACAAACATGCACATAAGCACGCACATGCGCATGCACATGTATACACACACAGAGACATACACAAACACACACACCTTATAGGTCCCACGCGCAAGCAGAGGGCCTTCAGGCAGGACTCCACAGGGGGGGTCTGAAACCTCCCAAGGGGGGCACTGACCGCTGAGGAGGCGACGGTAGAACACTGAATCTAGGGGAATGGGCTTGCCCACCTGAGTGTGTGTATGTGTATATGTGATTGTGCACCTGAGTGCATGTGTATAAACGTATTTGTGTGTATGTGATTGTGCACCTGAGTGCATGTGTATGGATGTATTTGTGTGTGTTTATGTTTGTTTGTGTATGTTTGTGCGTGTGTGTGTGTGTGTGCAAGTGCGTAGCTGTTGCGCAAACAAGCATGGCAGTGCAAGGAATACACCAAAGAAGAGGCAATGGCGGAAGGCGGAGGAGGCGACTGGCTCTGAATGCTTATATGTAGGGTTGGCCCAAACCGTATATCGGATTTCCATATACCGTATATATGCCGTATATGACCGTATGTACACCGTATAACCGTATATACCGTATATAAGGAAATTTTGATATACTCAGAATTAATTCATAAGGAGGTCATTTTGTAGCTCTTGAAGACCTGAGCACGCATGAACCAGTGTTTCATACCCAAAAAATGAAAGGCTGGGGAGCTAGGCCTGCTCGAAGCCAAAAAGACCAAAAAGTGGCATTTTTCAGTGTAAAGAGAGGCGTAACTACCATAACCATACATTATACAAAGCATTTAATGCAAATACATGCATATAAGCAAGTAAGAAGTTAAGGGAATGCTCAGTTAATAAAACCGCGAGAAAAAAACTTGGACCAAAAAGAGCAAAAATCGCTTTTGCAAGGAATTGAACCCGAGTCTGGGGTGTACCACCTGCAAATACGGTCCATATACGGTCATATACGGTCAGAAATCTCAAATACGGTACCGGATATACGGCGTACCGAGGATACGGCGTATATACGGTCATACGGTTTGGGCCAACCCTACTTATATGGTGCAGCCATGATCAGTCGTGCAAAAGGAAGAGCAAAAGCATGCAGGCACACACACACACAGGTGCGCCTAAAATGTGTGGCAGAAGGTCAAAGGCAGGGTCCAAGAAACTGCGACGTGAGTAGGGTTGGCCAGGACCATATATATTATATATACAGTGTATGTACGGTATTTTGGGCAGGGAAATCACCAAATATACGGTCATATACAATGCCTATATACGGTTCTGGCCAAGGCACGTGATGAGGAAAGGCTTTGTTCTTGTCACAGCAAGAGCGCTGCTCTGCTCAAAGTTGGTTTTCAGTTTTATGCTTTTTTCTTAGGAGGGGCTGATCTGGTGTGTGTACTTCACAGCAGTGCAAACCGCAGTTGATTTAGATTTAGAGTTTCATAATGCACTTCACAGCTATGCACACAGCGGTTAATTTAGATTTAGATCTAGATATACATGGGGCACATCACAGCTATGCATACAGCGGTTGCATTGCCCAGCAAGTGCTCCCCCAAAATGCAGCTATGAATGATAAGGGATTACGCAGTTGTTAACAACATGAGAGCAGAATGCAGCTATAAATGATAAGGGAGTACTCAGCTGTGTTAAATATGGGAGAGAATTGCAGTTATTAATGATAAGGGAGCACCCATTTTTAAACGCTTAAAAGGAAAATTGCTGTAAGCCTGCCCCAGTTTTTCCATCCTTCCTCTACAACCTCCATCACATCCCTCCCCCACGGATACCTAAACATACGACCATCCAAGCACAGACCTGCACCCACATGCGCCCCTTCTCCCCTCCCACAACCAACACAAGCAGCGCACCTGCACTGGCTCACCAGCTTGGTGGGGAAGCAGGTCAGACATGAGCAGGCTGTGTGCAGTGGCTAGGTGCTTTGCTTGGGCAGCTCCTAGCACCCGGCCCACCGCAGCTTCCACGGCAGGTACGAGGTAAGGCTCTGTGCACACATGGAAACATATTTATACTTAATGTGTGCTTAGCGTGATCAGCTCCTAGCCCTCACCCCACCATTGCCTTGACAGCAGGCACGAGGTAAGGCTCTGTGCACACAAGAATGGGGTTGGTCATGAGGGCCTTGCCCATGTTGCCCTGGCACACGCCTGTAGCAGCTTTATATGGTAAGCCTCTGTGCACACATGAGAGGCAAACTGTGCGTGTGCCTTTTGCTCACCCTCGACGGCTTGTACAGCTCTGATTTGCACCAATGATGAATATGTAGTGTTGGCCAGAACCATACATTTATAGGTATACACGGTGTACATATGGTTTTTGTAGCAGGGAAATTTCCATACATACGGTCATATACGGTGCAGATATACTGTTCTGGCCAACCCTGTGCATATGCTGACTGGGCACCAAGAGAGCAAGCGCATTCGACCACACCGATGCTAAACAACACAACAACTGTCTTAATCTTCCGGCATTTCACCTTCTCATCCAATATTCACACACCTTACGAAACGTGCAATGCGTTAAGCACCTTTTCCTCTACCCTCCATCCCATTGCAGTAAGGGAATTCATTGTACTAAGAAAAAAGTAAACTAGTATTTACGCTCTACACTAGCCAATAAGTAAAACAACTAGTACTTACACTCTTCGCTGGCCAAGTAAGAAGAACCTAAGTGGAAAGAGCACCACAAATTGCCAACAAATTCCAGACCTCAAGGTGACTCATAATAACTCCCAACAGCCTACAGCTTCCAGTCAAGCCTTCACCCCTGAGAATATTTGCAATGGACCCCCCACTTGCAAATCAGCCGCATAGCAAGCATATAAACACACAGCATGAACGCAACTCGCCCTCTAACAATTAACAGCTGTAAACTCCATTTTCACGCTGCAAAGCAAAGTGTAGAAAACCCTATGTGTACACTTAAAAACACGTGTGTACACACAGCCCACCTTGCAGCTAACAAACCTAGAAAACGGGCAAGGGAACAACACGACATGACCGCAGCTCACCCTCTAACAGCCCACAGCTTTCTGCCCAGTCCTCGAGGCCCGAAGCTGCTTCCAACAGGCCCTCCACCACAGCAGACCCCCCTGCCTCGTAGGAAGTGCTCACCAAGGGTTGTACATGGTGCTGCACGTACGCGTCCGCCAAGCGGGGCCATAGTATCTCCCCTGTACCAATGCACAGGAAGCACAATGAATGTGGACATCAGTTTGGATGGGCCTGCGTCTGGTTGAAACGTGCTTGAGTGAGTGTGGACACGGGCACGGGCACGTGAATGAAAACAGCCACAAAGGAGGACTCTCGCATCTTTTGCAGGGTTGGCCAGAACCATTTACATATACACCGTGTATGACTGTACTTTTGGTGATTTCCCTGCCGAAAATACCTTGAATACACCGTATATATAGGGTTCTGGCCAACCCTAATCTTTTGACATGCAGGCAAGAAGGGTTTCACCACCCCATCGCAATGTGACCCTCTTACCCCTCCTAGCCTCCACCCCGCCCTCTTACCGAAGGCTATGGGCAACTTCTCCTTTTCAGTGTCCAAGGACAACACCTTTTCATTACGCCTGTCTCTCACCCTCACGCAGCCCTCTTACCAAAGGCTTTCAGCAATGTCTCCTCCACGTCAAACACTGCGTCAGCCATGAGCTTCAGCAGCGACAGGCAGGCAGACTCCACGGCTGTGGCAGATTCTGCTGCTGAAGCCGGCTCCCAAACCAAAGTACACCCTCCCCTGCATATGTGCATATGTGTGCATATGTGCAGTTTATAAGCTGGAATGCTGGAGTTGACCGGTTCTTACACCAAAGCACACCCGCCCCTGCATACGGCCGGCTTCCACAGGTGTCTAGGTGCACCTGCCCCTGCCGCGTATGGACGTGTACATGATTCAAAAGTATTATTGTTGCATCGTCCTTCCTCTCTTGAACCGAGGTAAAGCATGTGCGCCATGCCTGAGTGCAGACAAAGCTGCTCCTTCCACTGCACATGTAGCTTCATTTCCTTTTTTATAGAGGAGTATGTGTGCAAAACCATAGGTAGAGAAAGGAGGGGACGCGCTTCAATGCCTGCAAAGTAGTTATCGTTCGCTTCAGGTGAGTGCCAACCGCAGGATGCAAGGGCATGCAGTGTTGCATGTGCCAGTACGGCTAAGCATGCAGAAACGACAAATTAGGTTGGCCAATATTGCAAACATAACATACGACTGAGTATAATATATCGTTGCAACTGATCAGTACGCACATCGCCGAGCCATTGCTTGGGCCAAAATTCAGTAGTATAGGCGTGTAAATTGCTGAACGCAGAAGTTGTCATCATTGTATATATGCGCAATCGGGTGTGTGCATGCAAGGAGGTGCAAGGTGCAGCACAAGCAGGGACAGGGGACATATCTTTGGGAAAAATCAATGCTGCCCTGTCCCCAAAGCTTTTGTCGGTGCTCATTTTCTACGTATATATCTGCTTTACAGAGCCAATCTGAAGCAACCTAACAATAGACAGGCTTCATACAAGTCGAATTTCAATTGTATATGCTTCTCTGTTTTTACCACAGTGAGCTGAAGCGGTCCAGCACAATGCACAGACAACTTACACAAAAAGATGGGCTCTCTGCATTTCTCTGGTTGCCCAGAACACAAGCATGAACACACACTCACAAGCACACGAGCAAGGCGCACTTGCTAGACACAACAATGCACTCACACCCCACACACCCACACACTCACAAACACACACACACGCATGAGACACTTATTAGGCACAATAACACACACTCATACACATACTCACGAATTTCCACATGTCACACCTGCTTCCCCGGGACTGTGCAGACATGCTGCTGCTCTGATGCGCCAGCTCCTGTCTACTGGTGTCAGGGTTGGACACAGAAGACGGCCTGTCAGTGTCTGCGTTTGGTGTGTGTGTGTGTGTGCATGTGTGTGTACATGTGTGTGTGTGTGTGTTTGCTACTGTGTATGTACCCAGCTTGAAATGGTGTCAGAGAGCTTGTTCCTACTATCTACTAGCGTGCACAACGAGTGTGAGCACACATGCATTCTCAGAGTTCCCTTGTTATCTGCGCGAGCATTTCATCAGCAAAAGGGATGGAGCCGCCGTGTTAAAGGGCAAGCCCTCACGCTTTGTCTCATAACCAACACACACAGGAACGACAGGGGTGGCCGCTACTTCTATTCCACAGGCAGTCGTGCATGTCCAAAGCACTGCTGGGTGAGAATAGGGAAACTGGTATGCAAGATTACCGATGCAGCTGCAAGGCCTGAGTGCATCACATTGACCCTGAGGCAAACGGGTGCATCACATTGACCCTGAGTTTGGTGAACAATGGTGAGTTCATTACATTGACCCTGAGTGCAAGGCCTGAGTGCATCACATTGACCCTGAGGCACAGGTCTGCAGGGTAGATCACTAGGGTTGGCCAAGATCCTATATATGTACCGTATATGACCGTATATTTGGTGATTTCCCTGCCAAAAATACCGTATATACACCGTATAAATACGGTCCTGGCCAACCCTGTAAATCATAGGTCTGAAGTAGGGCGCTCACCTGCAGCTTTACCGAAACAAAAAAAGTGTGTGTGAACCTTTCAGCACAGAAGTAAAGGGGGGGCAACAGTCACACATATAATAAAGGGGCGAACACAGAGCTGTACGACAGCAGAAGGAGCAAAAGGAATGCTGGTAATTAACGGCTAGCACAGGCCTGCATAGCAAGCAAACGAAAAAGGGCAAACACAAACCTACACAACCAACAATCAGGGGCAAACACTAACGTACACATTATATAACAAAGGGTATGCACAGACCTACACAAAAAACAACAAGAGGCAAACAGGCATTTAGTCACAGGCATAAGCACAGACCTACACAGTACACAACAAGAGGCAAACGGGTAGTAAGTCACAGGCATAAGCACAGACCTACACAGTAAACAATAAACAACAAGAGGCAAACGGGTTTTAATTCACAGGCATAAGCACAGACCTACACAATAAACAACAAGAGGCAAACGGGCATTCAGTCACAGGCATAAGCACAGACTTACACAGTACACAACAAGAGGCAAACGGGCATTCAGTCACAGGCATATTCACAGGGCGCACACCTGGGTGGTGGTGCTCAGAGGCCAGAGGATCATTTGATGACGGAGGCAGTGCATTGTGTTTGTACAGCTTGAATCTCCCTTTCAGCAGAGGCACCAGCACGTCTTGTACGAGCAAGCCTGCGTTGGACAAAAGCAACGCCCCACAAGACAAAGTAAGAAACTCACTGACACACAAACCCAAGCGTACACCAGTAAACTTATGTCCTCGTGCACACACACCCTCACCCTCACCCACACCCACAGCCACCCACACATACAAGCTCACCTGACATGGCATCTAGCCTGGTCTGCAGTTCTCCCCGCACAGAAGCAGCACCCCAGATCTCAGCTGCTTTAACTTCGACAAGCTCTGCAGGCACAGCAAAAACAAGGGGTTGCACGACTAAATAATTGGAGAACACTTTGGGATGTTGACTACCTATTAAACTCCCTGAGCTGCTCGGCTATAGCGCAGCCTGCACATGCAAGCAGGAGGAAAAAACAAAAATCAAAGACACCAGATGCAACACGAAATCAAGCCTCTAAAAAGCCATCGACTTTTATATGCTTTGGCTCCAGCGCAGCCTGCACGTGCAAGTGCACGCAGGAGTAAAACACATATTTCAAAGACACCAGATGCAACACGAAATCAAGCCTTTGAGAAGCAATCGCCTTCCATTCATTTTGCTGGCCCGTTCCTGTTAGCAAGCACAGTTGCGGCATGTGGCACACACACACTCATTACACATACCACATAACATGTACACCATTTGAACAAACATCACCTCAAGACATCACCTCAAGACATCACCTCAAGACATGTACACCATTTGAACAAACATCACCTCATGACATAAACCTCACGACCCCGCTCACCTTCACCTTTGCTCCAGGCTTGCGCAGCCCCTCTACAGAGAAATACCCACTCCGTCCCAACACACACATCCCCTACACCCCCACCCAAACCCTCACCTGCCCACCCACGCACAACACAGTCCCCTGTCATTACCCCCTGCTACTCCAGGCCCACGCAGCATGATAGCAGGGAGAGCAACGGTGCCA
>Ga0307945_1001957_pt1:0-15000 | contig 16466 bp, 18 predicted proteins | sample OrgLakmetagen228_FD_201818 | JGI IMG/M metagenome (GOLD analysis project Ga0307945, IMG submission 201818) | Saline water microbial communities from Organic Lake, Antarctica - #228 | ecosystem: Environmental > Aquatic > Non-marine Saline and Alkaline > Saline | place: Antarctica: Organic...
GGCCACGTGAAGAGGAGACGGCGAGGCTGGTCTCCTGATAACCATGCATACCAACACAGGTCGCCAGACCCGACAAAAATTGAGAGAGCCACTGCAACGAGCACAGCGGCTCTATTTTTTTATTTTGGCCCACACCCAAAAGGATGATGTGGAGAGTAATGGAGGCTCCTTGGAGAATGTTGCAAAGGTCTTTGTGCTGTTCCTTTGCGGCGTTCAGCTGGTTCTGAGGTCTGGTGTCCTCACAGTACTTGATCTCGACGAGATGGATGTCACGCCGAGGTTTGCTGAGGTCTTTAGGTCGGTGCTGTCTGGGGTTGGTGGCTCTACCGGTGGCTGGCGGTGCTGCTGGGGTGCTCCCAGTCTCCCTCAGTTGCCCCCTGCCACTCCGAAGAACCCACCCCCCTGCCATAGTTTGTTGTTTTCGTGTTTTTGCAGAGGTTGGAGTAACCAACACAATACCTGGCGGCTGGAGGTAAATCTGTAAATCTGTCAAGTTATTACTGCCCCCTGCAGCTAAAAGCTTTAGATATAATGTATACAACAGCAAACATATTAATCAGTTATCAGTTAACTGAGATCCTTGTGATCTAGAGAGCTTGGCATCTAAGACAAAAGTAGCCCTTGCTTGAGAGCAGCAAGCTTACTGCCCCATGCAAATAAAAACGCTCGTAAGTAAACAAGAAAGACTTGATAGTGACATAGTTCCCACACAGTTCATTCCCAACTATTATCGGCTCAACTAACTGATCCTTATGACAACAGGCTGCTCCGCTCTTAAGCAACCGGCTTTTGCCCTGCTGCTACTGCTGCTTGTTGCTGGAACAGCGTCATCTGTGCTGATTGCTGATGATGAACCGGCTGCTGCTGCTGCTGCTGCTGCATCTGTACGTGGTGTTGCTGCTGCATTTGCGGAGGCGGCATCAGTTGCTGCGTGTGGTGGTGCTGTTGGTGCAGCAGCCCTCCTCCCTGCTGCTGCTGTTGCTGCTGCTGTTGCTGCTGCTGCAACTGTGCTGGCAACACGGCTCCGCTGCCAGTTCCATGAGAGCTTGAGGGCATGCTGCTCTGCAAATTCTTGGCGCTTGCCCGAGAAAAGCCCTCCGGCACAGGTAGCTTGGCCACTGCCTCCTCCAAGGAAATCCCAGGGGGCACCAGCATTTTCAGGTGCGAGTAAAGCTCCCTGTGAGTATGTGTTTGCGTGTCCGTGTGTGTGTATGTGTGTCCGTGTGTGTGTGTCCGTGTGTGTATGTGTGTCCGTGTGTGTATGTGTGTGTGCCTCACTGTGTGTGTGGGTGTGTACGTTTATGTGTGTGAGGACAAACATGTATGTATGTACGTGTGTATATATGTGCAAGGGGGAGCGGGGGGTGGAGAAATGGGTGAGAAGGTGGGATGATAAGAGCAGTACTCCGTGTCTCGGTGGTGAGGATGTGCATCATAATTCGAGCTTGTTTTTTTTGCAAGGAACGGTCTTGGGGAACTGACCGAAAGTGTAAACCATCTCTGAAACAGCAGACAGACAGGATCTGGATGGGTTTGACAGAAAAGAGCTGAGGACAGACAGGAGCTGCGGACAGACAGGAGCTGAGGACAGATAGGAGCTGAGGACAGATAGGAGCTGAGGACAGATAGGATGGGTCTGACAGACAGAGCCTGATGGGTCAAGACTGCGTGCTCTCTTGCACACTGCTTTAACGGTACAGCAATTAAGACCAGCACACTCACTTGTACACTGCTTTGATGGTCACTTGCGCCACGTTGGTGACCATCACGATGTCTTGCATGGACACGGTCTCTTGGGGCTGTGTGTGTGTGTTTGTGTGTGTGTGTGTGTGTGTGTGTGTGTGTGTGCGTGAGTGCACGTACATGTGTATGTGTACGTGTGCGTGCGTGCGGGTGCATGTGTGTGTGTATGTGTGCGCGTGCGTGTGGGTGAATGCATGTGTGTGTCTGCTGTAATTAAGGTCTGTGCATGCAGCGACATGGGCTCAGAAGAGTGCACTGGCAGGCACACCACTGCAGGTGCAGCTCCGTGCTAGCGTGAGTTGCGTTTACGATGCTTGTACGTATCATACACACACACACACTCTCTCTCTCTCTCTCTTACTCTCTCCCTCTCTCCCTCTCCCCCCCTCTCTCTCTCTCTCTCTCTCTCTCTCTCTCTCTCTCTCTCTCTCTCTCTCTCTCTCCCTCTCACCGTCTCCCCCTCTCTCCCTCTCCCCCTCCCTTCTTACTTCTAGCTCCCAAATCAAATTAATTCCTCCTGTTTACCTAAGTGCCTTGATGCTCGTGCCTGGGTTCCTGGCAGCGCCTGGTCACCCTTGCCTGGTCACTTTATTTCAAGCCTTGACGCACAAGCCTGCTTGGCCACTTTTAAGGCCTGATGCACGTGCCTGTATTCCTGGCAGCACCTGGTCACCGTAGTGCCTTGACGCACGTGCCTGCCTCGCTGCCCTTGTGCGTTGATGCACATGCCTGGCTGCCTCAATGTACTTCATACATCCTGCCTGGCTGCCTCAATGTACTTCATACATCCTGCCTGGCTGCCTCAATGTACTTCACACATCCTGCCTGGCTGCCTTAATGTACTTCATACATCCTGCCTGCCTGCCTTAATGTACTTCATACATCCTGTACTTCATACATCCTGCCTGTCTGCCTTAATGTACTTCACACATCCTGCTTGGCTGCCTTAATGTACTTCATACATCCTGCCTGCCTGCCTTAATGTACTTCATACATCCTGTACTTCATACATCCTGCCTGTCTGCCTTAATGTACTTCATACATCCTGCCTGTCTGCCTTAATGTACTTCATACATCCTGCCTGTCTGCCTTAATGTACTTCATACATCCTGTACTTCATAAATCCTGCCTGTCTGCCTTAATGTACTTCATACATCCTGCCTGCCTGCTTTAATGTACTTCATACATCCTGCCTGTCTGCCTTAATGTACTTCATACATCCTGCCTGCCTGCCTTAATGTACTTCATACATCCTGCCTGCCTGCCTGGATGCTCATGCCTACGTTTCTGGCAGCACCTGCTCACCTTTGCCTTGATGCACATGCCTGCATACAAAATGGCAGCCGCCACTGACAAAGGGCTACGGCTGTCCCAAGGGAGCAGCTTGGAGGCTTGGCTCTCCTCCTGCAAGCACGCACACACTTTGCGTGGTAAGAACATGTGCACAAATACGTGACCGCTGTAGCCGAAACGCACAGAGGCACCACAGCTGAAATGCACAGAGGGCGCTGTAGCTGTAGCTGTAGCTGTAGGCGCTGTAGCTGAGATGCACAGAGGTTCTGTAGCTGATTTGCATAAAGGCTCTGTAGCAGGAATGCGCAGAGGCACCATGACAGAGCTGCGCAGAGGCACTATAGTTGGAATGTTCAGCGGCACGCAGACACTGTCACACACAAGCCTGCCTTTGGCTTGGCAGCACGTAGACACTTTCACACGAATGTTCAGCGGCACGTAGACACTTTCACACAAATGATGCACGCAGACACTTTCACACGAATGTTCAGCGGCACGTAGACACTTTCACACAAATGATGCACGTAGACACTTTCACACAAATGTTCAGCGGCACGTAGACACTTTCACACACAAGCTTGCCTTTGGCATGGCAGCAAAGGCCATGGCCTGGACATACCTACACACATATACGCACCTACCCACACACATACACACACATTTGCATGCACACGCACACCCACCCACCCACACCCACACCCACACCCACACCCACACCCACACCCACACACACACAAGCGCTATCACACACACACACGCACACAACACTGTCACATGCACAAGCTCACCTTTGGTTTAGCAGCGAGGGCCATAGCTTGGCAGGTCTTCCGCGTGTTGAAATCCAGCCTTAGCTCTGTGAGATGTGAGATGTGAGATGTGATATGTCAAGATGCGGTTTGAACAAGCCTCTGATGGCAAGATGTACCTACCACGTGCTTTGGTGTAATGGTTGAGGAGATAGGTGTAACTGCTATGTACATGTACTCACCGCCCCTCTTCTAACAGTAAATGTTTTTGCACAAACCCGATCACCGCCCCACCCCGAATTTTGTAGATTCCCTGCAAATCTGGAAGATTATTTGAAATAAATATTTAACAAGAATGAAATCAATCACCCCCGAAACGTTAATCAGGGGCGTTGATATTCTTTTACGTACAACATCATGTATAATTTGTGTACCTAAGGAAGCACCTGTAAATCTGATTCTTTTTCTGTCAAAAGGAAAGGAGAAGTAATACTGAAATTAAGCACACAAGGATAGCCTGTTCAGAATAGGGTCTTGCAGAGCCGAAGGGGAGGGTCTACACATCTTTTGTTCTCATTGAGTCACTGGACTTCTGGGGTTGTCAAATGAGAGGCGAGTTGATTCTTACTATTTTGCGTCAAAGTGCACATTGCACATTTACATTGTGCGTACCAGCAGGGACTTGCACACTCAAACACAATTACACATACACACTCACGCACACTCGAACACAATTACACATACACACTCAGCACACGCACAAAACTGTAGAGAAGCACGGCATGAGGTCGGCGGGGTGACGTATGAGCGGCCACTGACACACACACACACATACACACACACGTAAACACACACATACCCACACACACTCCCACACCTGCAGAGAAGCGCGTCATGAAGTCAGCGGGGTGACGCATGAGCGGTGCCATTTGGGCCATGCTGTTGGCCGGGTTGGACCTGTGCATGTCATATAAAAAAGGGGCTCTTTTTCATTTTATAATGCAGGGGAGACTAATAAACAAAGGCAGGGAGATTAGTGTGTGTGTGTGTATGTGTGTGCAGGTGCAATTTTTTTAGAGACTTACTCTGGAGTACTAGGTAATTTCTTTTGAGCTTCCCCTATTATTATTTCTCGATTTCTGCAAAGGGCGCTTTTCTCACTCAATTAGGCAGCCACACTCAAACACATGCTCATCATTCATCTTATCTTCTTTGTGCTTGCTTTCTTCTTGATCAGTTTGAGGCTGAGGTTCAACGCACACATACACACACTTGCACGCGCACACACACACATTCATACCAAAGGTCAATAAAAAGTCCGGGTTCGCAAACTTTCACCCATTTTATCGAACCATAAAAATGCCGTTTGCGAGCAATCAAAGTCTGTCGAACTTTAAGCCCCATTTTCGAACTGTTGGGTCCAGAATTGCAGCCCAAAAAGCATGAGAGAGCCCTAGATGGCCGTCAAACGTTTTATTTTTTCGTGTACTGATTATCTGTAATGTATTATATACATTTCAGACTATAGAAACACGTTTAGGACGAGTACGGCCACGGAAACCAGCAGAATCCTCCATCATTAATTTTGCACATCGAACTGCTCGAACAATTCAAGGGTTCTAGAACTTATCGAACCCTTGCCCCCCAAAAAACGAACTGAACAACCCTCATACATACATACATACATACATACATACATACACGCACGCACGCACGCACGCACGCACGCACGCACGCACGCACGCACACACACACACAACACATGTAATTATATATAGGTATACATAAATACACACAGGCACCCTACTCACTTTGAGCTTCGTTCTCTTTTAATAGGCTTATAACTCTATTTCAATCACACACACACTCACACACACACAAACATACATACACACAGGCACCCTACTCACTTAGAGCTTGCGTTTTCTTTTAACAGGCCGAGGATCACTGTGAAGCAGCGGCTGATGTCCTTTTTGGTGACCTTGAGGAAAGTTTAAACAAAGGCAAGTTGTCAGAACAAAAATAACCTTTACCGACAACGTCAGGAGGGGAAGAGCAAGGTTAGAAGCCTTGGCTGTTATAATCAACCTTCAGATCTTCAATTGTTTACATAAATAACAACAAGAGTGTGTGTGTGCACGTGAGGAACATCTGACTGCTTTAAGGGCGTGTGTGTGTATGTTTGTATGTATATGTGTGTGTGTGTGTGTGTGTGTGTGTGCGTGCGCGTATGCGTGTGTGTGAGTGTGTGTGAATGTGTGTGCGTGTGTAGAGTCCCTCAGGGACCCGATAACGCAGAGCAAGGCAGATCATGTTTGTTGCTGTTGGACCACATCTTCAAATGAAAGATGTGCCAAGAGCCTGGGTCCCTGTGTGGGACGAAGCTGTCAGCAAACTCATAGCACCCATGACAGATGAGGAGATAGAGGAGAGGGATATCTTCAGAATGGATCATGGTCTTGCGGAGATGGGCAACGAGAGTTAATTTGTTATATTGTAGCCTTCTGTTCTAGTGTAGCTAAAGCGTGTCTCACTGTTTGGTAACGGATCTGTTCTATTGTAGCTAAAAAGTGTCTCACTATTTTGGTAACGGAGCTGTTCTATTGTAGCTAAAAAGTGTCTCACTGTTTGGTAACGGATTTGTCTCACCGGCTGAGGAACCGAGAAGGGACTGTTCAAGAGAAAAGAAAAGCTGTTTGCACCTCCACATATACATAAATTTTGTATGTACAAGAAAAAACACACATACAGTGAAAATTATTCTCCATATTAATCAAGGGGAAAAAAGAGCCATAACTTTGTCCGCTTAATCCTAACAACAAGCATACTCAGTAGGGATCCTAAAAAGAGCATACCACAGCAGGGGTTCTTCTAACAAGCATACCTCAGCAGGAATCCTAACAACAAGCATACCGCAGCATAGGTCCTAAAAAGAGCATTGCGCAGCAGGGATTTTTCTGACAAGCATACCTCAGCAGGGATCTCAACAACAAGCATACCGCAGCAAAGGTCTTTAAAAGAGCATACCGCAGCAGGGATTCTTCTGACAAGCATACCTCAGCAGGGATCCTAACAATAAGCATACCGCAGCATAGGTCCTAAAAAGAGCATACCGCAGCAGGGATTCTTCTAACAAGCATACCTCAGCAGGGATCCCAACAACAAGCATACCGCAGCACAGGTCCTAAAAAGAGCATACCGCAGCAGGAATTTTCCTGACAAGCATACCTCAGCAGGGATCCTAACAACAAGCATACCGCTGCATAGGTCCTAAAAAGAGCATACCGCAGCAGGGATTTTCCTGACAAGCATACCGCAGCATAGGTCCTAAAAAAAGCATACCGCAGCAGGGATTCTTCTAATAAGCATACCTCAGCAGGATTCTTCTAACAAGCATACCTCAGCAGGGATCTTGACAACAAGCATACTGCAGCATAGGTCCTAAAAAGAGCATACCGCAGCAGGGATTCTTCTAACAAGCATACCTCAGCAGAAATCTTAACCATGAGCATACCTCAGCAGGCATGACGGCCGTGATCTCCTTGAACGACCGAGGCACGTTGTTTTGCCGGCAGGATAGGTAGAGGCATGCGGCACAGATGGGCTACAGGCAAAACAGGGGGATGCACGATTACCATCTTTCATAAATTAGCAGCTACAATGTGTTGCCGGCAGGAAAGGTAGAGGCATGCGGCACAGATGGGCTGCTGGAAAAATAGGGGGATGCATGGTTTTGATTACTTGGCGGCTTTGTTCTTTTGCCGGCAAGAAAGGTAGAGGCGTGCGGCACAGATGGGCTACAGGCAAAACAGGGGGATGCACGATTTTCATTAATACGTTCTTTGCCAGCAGGTAAGGTAGAGGCATGCGGCACAGATGGGCTACAGGCAAAGCAGGGAATGCACAGTTTTCATTGTTCAATATTTGGCAACTACGTTGTTTTGCTGGCAAGAAAGGTAGAGGCGTGCGGCAGGGATAGGCTGCTGGGATGCAGGTTGAACAAGGAATTTTTGACCCTAACTTAGGGCCTAAGGTTATGGCTACTTGGATGTTTTGCTGATGTGTCAAAGAAAGGTAGAAGCAAGCAACTGCAGATGGGCTGCTAAGCTGTAGGATGCAGGCAAGACAGATTAAGCAAAGCGACACAGACGCGAGAACTGCTCACAAAAAGTGTAATTAGAGTTGGCCAGAATTATATATATACCAATATACCGTAGGTTTACGATCACTTCGGGACCACACTTTCAAAAAATTTATTAAATTTTCGATTTCAGTTCGTGAGGGGGTCTGGGGAATAATTTTTGGGTTCGAGGGCACTTCGGGAGGGCTCTGTCGGGAATTCATTTTTGAGTTCGAGAGCCCCTGTGAATTCTGCCTGTGCACTGCTACTGCTGTTTGTTGAAGAGGCTGAAGCTGTGGCTGTGGCTGAGGCTGGGGACAGGGGCTTGAATAATCCAACCAGGGGGTTCACACTGGCGCGCTTGGAGCTCATTTCGATATCACCCTCAAAATCACTATAAATAATTAATTTATCACTTCTAATTCAGTTCGGAGAGGCCTCCATGAATTAATAAAAATTTTCGTTTTCTGGCCAAATAATTAATTAATTTCCGAAGTGATCGTGAACCTACGGTATACCAATATATATGTATGGTTTATGAACAGCGTCTTCGCAGGGTCTCACCTAATATACGGTAATGTACGGCGTATATATACGGTTTTGGCCAAGCCTAGGTGTAATGTTGTCAAGCTCGTGGCGCTTCAATTGTGCTGTGCAGTAAACCAACTGTGCTGTGCAGCAAACCAACCAGCAAGGGCTGTGCAGCAAACTTGGCACACCCATACAGCAGACACACCCATACAGCAGACTTACCCATACAGCAGACTTACCCATACAGCAGACAGCAAACACAGCAAAGGACGTGAACAAACACTAGAACACTAGCTACACCTAGTGCCATGAATTAGACCAAAGTGCATACGAATACAAGCCATGTCTAGTACAATGATTTAGACCAAAGCGCATACGAAGAAGGTGATCAGAACGGGCACCCACCATCACCCCTCGCCCTTTCACACGCCCGCTTTCAGAGGCCGTCTTGTACATCTCGCAAGCTTGATCCTTGACCACATTGCTAGTCTACACGCAGTGTGTATGTATATGTGTGTATGTCTGCGTGTGTGTTTGTGTTTGTGTGTGTTTGTGTGTATGTACATCTCGCAAGCTTGATCCTTGACCACGGTGCTAGTCTACACGCAGTGTGTATGTATATGTGTGTATGTCTGCGTGTGTGTGTGTGTGTGTGTTTGTGTGTATGTACATCTCGCAAGCTTGATCCTTGACCACGGTGCTAGTCTACACGCAGTGTGTATGTATATGTGTGTATGTCTGCGTGTGTGTTTGTGGTTGCGGGAGTGTCTGTGTGTTTGTGTGTGTTTGTATGTCAGCGCAAAAGGAGGTGTTTTCATGCACTGTTGAAAAGCAAGCACTGTTTGGGAATGCAATGACCGTCAAACCAAATCCAGCTGTCCGTACGACTGTCCGCCTAGTAAGCTTTGAATCTGAGAGTCGTTACATTCTGTGTTCCTTGCACGGGTATATCAAGTGCCGCTCAAACACTCACACCTCCTACCTTGCAACTCTGTTAAAAGTGGGAAGAGTGACAGAGGGGGTTATCTGAGACCAAAAATGGACCAGTTTTTGCATGCTACCAGGGTATGGGCCCCGTAACTGGCACGTTTCAAGCTCAGCTCTGATATGTAAATTCCAATGCAGCTAAGCTTGAAACGTGCCAGTTACGGGGCCCATACCTAATCGGCCGCGGCGTGAACCCTACTTATTGAGCAGCCATATGATGACCAGCCAGCGCACCAAACTGAGTGATTTTTGGTGTTTTGGAATTTTTTGAGTAAAAAAACATCGTTGCAAGAGAAATGGGGCAAAAAGACGAAGTGGTTGGCGAGATATGCAAATTAATGTGCCATTCCCCCTGGAAAGCACCCATCTAGGGTACAGGTACACGACGTGTGCTTTTAGTCCTGTCATTCTGTCGCAGGGCAACTTGTCTAAATCTGAGCACATGCTCGGGTAGCTTATAATATCAGCATCAGTTTGAAGCTAGGTCGGGTCCAATTTGATGAAGTAGCGTGTGAGTAGTTGCACCTTTCATGCAAAAAGGAGCATGTTTTGGTTTTAGCCCAGATAACCCTTACCCTTACCCTTACCCTTTGGTTTTAGCCCAGATAACCCCCTCTGGAAGAGTGATAGAAGAATTAAACTTTGCTTTCGCATTCAAGCCAGATGACTTGACGAAATGAGTTGAATAAGCATTGGTTATTGAAGTGCCAAAATGCTGAAGTAGCCGATGGTAGGTCTGTAGTAGGAGTTGTAGCACAACCCCCCTTGTTAGGAAAGAGCCTAAGCAAAGTAAATGACAGCCGACAACAGTACCAGGCATATGACAAGCTTCTATAATGAAACTTTGCTTTCGCATTCAAGCCAGAGAAAATCTTGGGGTCATTAGGACCAATCAAGGATTCAAGGAGCCACTGCGGTACCATGCATATAACGCTCCTACCTCAGATTCAACAGATCACGGGCATATAATTAGGCCAGAACTTTATAAAGAATATATACTGTGTATGACCGTATACTTGGCGATTTCCCTGACAAAAATACCGTACATACACCATATATACCTATAATATATATTATATTTCTGTCCAAACCTACATTTAAGGTACGCCCCATGCATCCAAACCATTCAGACGTGCAGGGCTGAGCATGGCAGCGCTGAATCAGCTCAACACAAATCCAAACAAACCTCAGGTACGCCTGACTTTCACGTCAAAGGTAGGATCTATTGCAAAATTGTGAGCACATGACTTAGCTGCGCACGTGATTAAGCTGCGCATGTGACACAGCTGCGCACGTGACTAGCAGCGCACGTGACTCAGCAGCGCACGTGACTCAGCTGCGCACGTGACATAGCTGCGCATGTGACTTAGCTGCGCACCCGATTCAGCTGCGCACGTGACTTAGCTGCGCATGTGACTTAGCTGCACACCCGATTTAGCTGCGCATGTGACTTAGCTGCGCACCCGATTCAGCTGTGCATGTGACTTAGCTGCGCATTTGACTTAGCTGCACACGTGACTCGCTGCGCACATGACTTAGCTGCACACCCCTACCAGCTGCATCATCTCGCAGATCTCTCCCATCTTCTTGAATGCTGATATGAGGGCACGGTCCGGATTGTTGCTGCAAGCACAGTGGAATATAAATTATGGATTATGGATAGGGTTGGCCAGAACCATCTATATACGGTGTATTTAAAGTATTTTGGCAGGGAAAAGACCAAATATACGGTGCACATCTCCGGTCTGCAGAGAAGGCAAGCGTCTCTGGCATCGAAGGGCCGCTTTCCTACAAAGTCCGTCCTATTCTTCCTAAACGTCTGCTGCCCGAAGTCGAGGGACAGAGAAAGTTGAACACTGAGCTGTTGCGAGCATTTGAATTCATTTTTGAGGCCCTCAGGTTGAGCAGCCAACCCGGGTTGAATGCGCTTGTAGTCCAAAACACGCACGGATGGACTTAGTCGTGGCTGAAACCTCTACGGCCATTGGGCTGAACAATTAGTCAGTGGCTAGAGGCAACACTCCATTGTGACCATATATCCAACAATCCATTGTGACCATATATATTACCATTGTGGGCATCTGCTGCTGGGTAGTACAGGTCCTGAAAGGTATCCCCTTCCTCGACGTCTGCGGCAACTTACACCATCCCTTTTCCAATGCCAGAGGATTGGTTTGAGTGATGCAGACTGAGAAATCCTGAGAGCACGGACTCTTGGGTGGGGCAGGTGGCATACTGACGTACAGACGGAATGCTGAAACGTACACATGTCCCTTGTATATATATATACCCTATTACGTGCCCCTATTGCATGCAATCTGCCACAAGTACGGACTACTTCACATCTTGTCATTATTCTATTCCTGGCTGAGTTTGGCAAAAACACCCACCAGCCTACCGTACATGGCCGCCGGTTACCCCAATTGTAAACCCCTTGTAAACCAAGTCTGGTGTTATAACAATAACAGTCACAACTTTTTACATGTTTTACATACGCAGCCTAGCAGGCGCACGCAGACACGCTTCTACAGTTGGCAGACACGCTTCTACAGTTGCTGCTGCGTTCTCTTTCTCTATACACTTTTCTCTTCTACATACATCAGTTTCAGGTTTCCTCTAGCTTCTGTTTCTTTTGTTTAGCCAGGTGTAGTTTCAGGCTTTTTCCAAACTTCCGCTGAGATGCCCTTTGAAGCATATATAGTGATGTAACCTAACCTTACCTACAGTTGCTGCTGAATGGGCTCTTGCTCCTCACAACAACAACTTTCAGCTTTGTCTTTTGTAATGCCAGTATGGGATAACATGATTTAGAGCAGCAACGGCCATTAAATGCACATGTCTAAAAATAAAAGCAGAGCAGAAGCCATGAGCTCATGGCTGTTCCCATGAACGGCCCACCCTTTTGCAAGCAAAACAGCCCCATCTAACTTTGAGTCACCATATCTCTGTAACCCCTGCACCGTTTTGAGACCTGAGACATGCGTTGGATAACCATTTTTGTTCAAAGTGTTCATGGGGACAGCCTCATAAATAATTGTGCCCAAATGTGTTCGACTGTGTCCAGCCTACCTGCCGACGAGTACGTCTGTCAACTCCCGAAAAAGCTATTAATACTGTATATCACGTGGCAGGGTTCAATGAGTTGCTTTTGAGAAAGACGCACAGCCTTGGTTTCATGGACACTTCAACAGCTTTTAAGTTTTCAAGGTACTTAGACCTCCTGTATAAGAAAAACGTCGTTTGTTCACACAGCTGCACGAGCTGCACAATAAGTAATCAGGAAATAGATATAATCTAGTAGCTTGCAAAGGCCTTTGCATCAGCCTGACTACACGATTAACTTAGGGTGGCAAGGGAAAGTGCTTGACGTAGCTCCTCCAGACCTCCCCCCCTGGAAAAGGACCAACATTCCCATGTCTCCGTCGACAAGGAGAGCCTAACATAGCTCCTTCTCGAATTTCCCCCTGAAAAGGAGAAACACACACACACACACACTCAACGACAACACCTCGCACCTGCGTGTGTGCAGACGGTTAAGAGCGAAGCTGTTGTCCCCGTCCCTGCCTTTCCCTATGATGGTGCTCAAGCCACCTCCCTCCAAAAGAGGGTTGGTAGGGCCACCCACACGGTTGGGGTCAGTGCCCTCTTTGTCCTGCATAGGAGTCATTCACGCAGCGTTGGCGCTCAAAAAGGTTCTCTTCCCCATATATTGTATCGCTCTTCTTGAAGCTTTGTTTCAGGAAAGCCTAAAATTAAGACACTGCGGTTTGCGCCTACGTTTCTGTAAGGGCTTGCCACTGCGTACGCACCTCCACTTTTCCTAGCTTGGCTGAGAGGAAATTGCTTAAGGTGAGCGTTGCTCGATAACGAGTTACTACCATACAAAAGTCTGTGCCATCAGTGCACGGATTCCCTGTAAGATTCACTAGCGTAACTCGTCTCAGAACGCCTTTGATATAAGAGAAACTATATCCTGCAGGATACACTTGTTTGCCTCCTTTCACGCCCATATGAGGGCCAGTTGATATGCATGCATGGAGGTTATCTTAGTGCTGCTCTTCTGCATGCAGCGTCACAGAAGGACCCAGGAAAAAGAAGGACCCAAGAAGGAGTTTAAAGAGACAAACCTTGTCGCTGAACGTCCGCCATTCAGAGCGCTCGTCTATGATGTGGGCCTCTACCACAAGCCCACAGCTCTGTGCAGCAGCACAACGCGGGGGAGAGGAGCATGAACACATCAATTCGTGTCTCAGTTCTGAAACCCTCTTTGTCTTCTTCTATAAGCAGAGCACAAAGTGCATGCCACGTACAGAGCAAACAATGTCTCCTGCGGAACGGTCCTCCACGAACCGGTTGCCACCGCAGTCTGGGCAAGTTTGGCCCTTTGCTTGCTGCGCCATGAGTTTGTTCGTACGGAATGCCGCCGGATTTAAATTATATTTTATTTATTATACAGCAAAGCAGGTTTACTTTTCACTCACTTATTTTGAACAGACTTATTTTTGCAGAATCTGCAGGTTGCCTGGGCCAATCCCAAAACTGTAATTCTATAACAATTCATGCCGACTTCGATTCGATTCCGGCGTCGGGGCGACGGTGTGTCCGTCCTTTATTGCCGCTTGTTTGTCAGCCTTACTGACCAGGCTTACTGCCGCTTGTTTGTCTGCCTTACTGTGGCTTTCTAGCCTGCTTCTTTGTGGCTTACTGATCTGGCTTACTGCATTTTTCTTAGACAGGCTTGCTGCCGCTTGTTGTTAGCCTTACTGTGGCTTCCTGGCCTGGCTGCTTATTTGTGGCTTACTGATCAGGCTTATCGCCGCTTGATTGTCAGCCTCACTGTGGCTTCCTGCCCCATTTATATATTTGTGGCTTACTGATCAGACTTACTGCATACTTCTTAGGCTGGCTTACTGCCGTTTGTTTGTCAGCCTTACCGTGGCTTCCTGCCCCGCTTATTTGTGGCTTACTAATCAGGCTTACTGCATGCCTCTCAGGCAGGCTTACTGGCGCTTGTTTGTCTGCCTTACTGTGGTTTCCTAGCCTGCTTCTTTGTGGCTTCCTAATCAGGCTTACTGCATGCTTATTAAGCTGGCTTGCTGCCGCTTGTTTGTCAGCCTTGCAGTGGCTTCCTGATCGCTTATTTGTGGCTTATTACTGCGTGCTGATCTCTGTGTGTTACCTGGTCCTGCCGAGCCTGTTTCCTTGGATTCTTGCTCCAGTAAGACCCCCTGCTTCATAGCTGGATTGCTAACGTACTTGTGGCTTACTTGACTACAGTTCAGCAAAGCAAGCCTTGCCAGGGTTACTAGCCTGCTTCCTTAAATTCGCTCCTGCACCAATATGAACCCACCGCTTCCTAGCTGGATTGTCAAGGCACTTAAAATTTTATTAAAAATAGCATTTCTGGAAAGCATTACTCCTGGCTTCCTGTCCGCTTCCTAGGTAGTAATCAAGCTGGCTTACTGGCCGCTTGTTCATCAAATAAGCGAGCAGTAAGCCAAACAATAGATCCTAGTAAGGCTTTCTAACATTCCGACGCATGTTTTTTAAACAGGTGCGGTGACACAATCTCCTTTCCGC
>Ga0307945_1001958_pt1 | contig 16465 bp, 15 predicted proteins | sample OrgLakmetagen228_FD_201818 | JGI IMG/M metagenome (GOLD analysis project Ga0307945, IMG submission 201818) | Saline water microbial communities from Organic Lake, Antarctica - #228 | ecosystem: Environmental > Aquatic > Non-marine Saline and Alkaline > Saline | place: Antarctica: Organic Lake...
GCATGAGAGAAGGAGCTGTGTACGAAACCGGGGTCAAGGCCGGGGCTGTGCCCCCCGCGTGGCCAAGCCATTAAAGGTGCAGACCCGCAGGGATGGTCCGCTGAGGGTGGGGAGGCAGAGGGGGGAAGGTTGAGATTACCTTAATATTTTAATAGCATTTAACAGGGTGTTTTTTCACAGACACAAGGAGACAGACCCACACAAACGAGATCAGTGCATTCTCCATTCTCTCTTGCCTACGACTTACCAGCATAAATAAAATAGCAAATTCTCTGGCATCCACCATTGCAAGCCTTGCAGAACTGTTCAGCATCATCAACCTTAGAGGAGCAGTTAGTTATCAAATTAGCGGTTTGCAACTTACTCACTACTCACCCAGCGTTTTGAAAGCTTTCAAACACCAGGTCCATGACAACCACGTCTCTGCACAAACCTTCATCCTGCACAATCTTCAAAAAATGCTGTGCAGTTGCCTGCGAGTAACAAATGGTCGGGCGCATCATTTCAAATAAACTACAGACTGACTCTGATCTTGGTAGTCTGAATTGATTCAAGTAAGCATCCTGTGCATCTCACTCGAATAAACATTGTTGACATTTGGGCAGCAATCATCTCAAAAGTCTAACCATATCTTTGCTTGAGCGCACAACCCCAGCTTCCTCAGTTGCACCTGTCACACCCACCTGCACTTGATGGGTGTTCCGCAGATCTATCTTTGCTCCTTGCTCGTTATCTGGGTGAGGTGGGATGGTGCCGTCGAGCCTGCAATTGTACACAGCAATGTATACGAATTGCTCTATTGTGCCAACGAGGTTTAGTTTGTGCCAACGAGGTTTAGGCCAACGAGGTTCAGAATTGTGCCAACGAGGTTTAGGCCAATGAGGTTCAGTACTGTGCAATGCATCATGAGTCATGATCAATATCATCGATGCAATTTTGACAGGCTTGATCCATCCTACAAACTCACGCATTCGTGCTGGACGACGGCACACCCAAGAGGGCGTCACGCAGCTTGCGCTCCGGCACCTGCGTGACGCATAGAACTACACGATCTAGCACATCCACTGAGGAATGTGCAATACCTACTAGCAGAGATTTTTGCTTGCATACCCTTTATACGTAGGTTTAGTTTCATGTTGTGAAAGCTGATAAATTTTTATGGCCTTTCACTTTTCAAACTGCTTTCTCAGTAATTTGTGCGGCTGCAGGCTATTAAAAAAAATCCTGGATTAGCACCTTGGATTCATGCTCATAATCGTTGTCCCTGTGGCTGTGGAATCAGGTGTAGTTTTGTGGGATCTTGCAGGTGAGCAGCGGCACACACACGCAGAAGCTCGGCGTCAAGTCACCACGCGCAAGAGTTCACCCTCACCCTTGTTATATACACATCTCTGTTATCTCTTGAGGTCTATCTCTTAATCTGCCCGGAAAGTTTGAGGTCCTAATTCGTGAGCGTGTGGATGTGCATACTCACACAAGCGAGCAAGCACACATGCCAGGATAGAAGCAACTAAGCCATTGTGATGACTGGTGCGCCAAAACCAACTCCGACACAACCCAAAGAGAAGAGAGAGTTCCCCTACAGACAACGCAGCTGCACCAATACGTCACTCTCAACATTACGAGCCCATACTAGGGAGACATGAAAGGAGTACAGTGAGCTAAAGGTTTAGATAACAACAGTCGGATTGTTCTACAAGGAGCCGAGAGCAAGGAAAAGCAGGCCAACCTATACCTGGAGCACGGAGGTAGACACACTAGGGAGGGAGCTGCAATGAAACAGCTAAGGAGCCTTTTGGCCTAGCATACACAAAGGGGTGAGCCTGGACTAGGTCAGAGAAACTGGAGACACTACCTTGGCAGGCTGCAAAGTCTTTTAAGGCTGTGAGGAGAAGATCAACTGCCCTAGTTTCTACTACTGCGGGCTCTAAGCCTGTCCTGGCTAGCGTGCTAAACATCATACCCCTAGCTCTTAACATGGCAGTCAGTGCAGCTAGGCACACAACATACCACACTTTCTTCCTCATTGTTTGGCATGGCTGCTCTAGCAGCCACACATGCCGTGGTAGCAGCTGCTATAGTCACAAGTAGGTCTACATGTGAGATGACGTTGGTTATAGTACCCACGCCTCTTGGTATACGTAGTGGGAAGTGGTAAACGTTTGCTTATGTGAAGGTGGTGCACACCTGATCCGGCATCTTGCCCTTGTTTGTTCTTCTGGGGGCTGCCATCAGTGTAGCTAGGTCCAGTCCTGCCAACTGTTTACCAGTTTACCCTCGGCATCAGGTTTAGACTTGAGCTTTGCTTGTCAGAACTTTGAGGTTGGTCAGGGCTAATTGGAGCACTTGATACATCTGAGTTTTGAGAGTGGTCGCTACACATCTTCCTTTCGTCAGGCCTGAGTTGTTTCCAGTATTAAGAGCAGTGTTGTAAGGATTGTTTTGTATGCTTCACTCTACCTCAGGGGATTTCTTTAACGAGCTCTTTTTGTCAATTTGCTTTATGGCGGACAGTGCTTAGTAAGGCAGATTCTGAATCCGGTGTCTTCCATCTGGCAATAATAACATGCAAACCCCAAAAGAACCCGGCCGGGCCCTTTTGGGTAATGGAAGTGGTCTAAAAGAACGGAGCTCAAAGCACACCGTCTCTTTCCTCTCTATACTTTAAATGTGCTAAGTTTTATACTTTGCAGTGACAGTACTTTGATCAGACAATTAGGACTAACCTGTTTCATAAAGCCCATAGTTGGAAGACTCTGTGTGTGAATTTGTGTGAGTTCTATAACTAAATTGACGGTGTTCCAGCCTGCTTTTTCCAGGGCTTTCTTTTGTTCATAACTCTGTTGCCTTTGTTCTGTCTCATAAGTATTGTGTGAGGAATTTTGCAGGATACAAATTAAGTCTACAAATGTCTGAATTTCGTGTAAATCTTTCTTCTGTAGTCTTGCCAAGATTAAGATCTATCAGAGCCCGTCAATCCAGACACACACGTTAGTGGCGGTAAGCAAGAGAGAGGGGGTAAGCAACTAGCAAAGCAAGAGAGAAGATAAGAAGCAAGCAATCCACATCAGGCTCCTGCCAGCCTCGAACACCAAGCACACACACAATCCCACTCGACAAGCTTGGCAGCACAAAGCAGCAGAGCGGCAGAAAAGCAACGTTATAAGAGGTGCAGCAAATCTCACTCCATATCATTACAGAAGTTGCACGCGACATCATTAACGTCCCCCCTTTTGTTTAGCTAGATGTGGTCACAGGTTTTTTTCAAGCTTCCGCTCAGATGCCCCTTGAGGCGTATATAGCGACGAAACCTTACCTAATGTTTGTTTTGAGGTTTACCTCGTTCTCATAGGTTGAGCAGCCATTCCAGGTTGAATGCCTTTGTAATCCAAACTAAACTAAACTTACCTAATGGGATGGGCCCAAAAATTGCATTTTTGTGGAAGCTGGCGGCAATGTGACGCATAATAGTGTGCAAGGCTGGGTAGGCATCAGGGGGTTCACATAAGGAGCTTGCATCTTCGGCTTTCTGTGGAAGGGTGTAGGTTTTGTGTGGGGGTGATATCTTGTTGGCGACTTCTCTGGCTGCGCTTTCTTGTTAACGGTATTGAGAGAGCGACGGTTTACTATGGTCATCGTCCTCAAATCTGTTTCTCAAAGCAACGGCTTCACTTCAGCCTTCAAACCACATAATCCCCTTAATCATCCTCTATTACTACGCCCTATTACAAAAAAAGGATGCAAGTTATAAACTCGAGTACAACTCATTAGTAGGTAGTACTGTCAAAATTGCATCTCAAGTCGCTGGTAAAATTGCATCTAAGATATGCACCTAGATTAAAAAGTGACCAAAATCCTCATGGCAAGGCACGTATGAAATGAAGCGCACGCAGGCAGGCACATTAAATCACGCACGCGCACTAGGCAACCATTTTGAACACAGCCAAGTCAAATTGCAAGGTATAGCCAGCACCACAACAGGGCCTACCTATTAACTGGCATAAATATAAACTTTCCCTCCTGTTTATTGAGCTAAGCCTGTATGTGGGAACCAATAATATACCTGCCGCCGATAGTTCACTGCCACCTACACTATGTGAAAAAATGCGCAAGAAGCCAAAATTTCGAAATCCATTTCTCGTTTCTTCCTAATTTTTTTGGCCCCGCTCAACACGCTGCTGTGCATCCCAGGGTCTCAACGCAAAGCAAGTTCTAGCGGATGAAAATTTTCATAAAAGGTCACAGGTGGTACGCTACATCCTCCTTGAACCTTGAAAAGTCCCCTTACGAGGATCAAGCTCCTAAGTCCCCTAGAAGGATCAAACCCCTGAGTCCCCTTAGGAGGATCAAGCTCCTAAGTCCCCTAGAAGGATCAAACCCCTGAGTCCCCTTAGGAGGATCAAGCTCCCAAGTCCCCCAGAAGGATCAAACTTCTGAGTCCCCTTAGGAGGATTAGACCCTTGTGACTCCGGCATTGTATCCACCACCATTCAAGGCTGCGTGCAAATGAGTAGCCACAAAATAAATGTGTGTGAAGGCAGTTAGGCCAGCTGATTTACATTGCCTTGGTGTCAAGACAAAGTGGGTTTAGACAGGCAAGTTTTTGAACGGTTTGAGAGGTGACATGGGATATGTAAAGACGGGTGCATACATATTCCAAGAGAAAACAGGAGCAAGTTCATGATGTGCTCATTTATATACTCCACTCACGTGCATCTTGGCCGGGGACGCTGCTCACTGGGTTGTTTTGTGTGTGTCTGTATTGGTCCTGCTCCATTCGAGCATAGGAGCTGCAAGCACAGTTTAAACACACACACACACAATTAACACAGTAGTCAACGTGCCTCTTAGACTACTGTGCGATACTTAAAGATGCTAGGTGCGCGCAGGCGCAGTTGTAACAGGACGGAAGGCTTGCACCAGGCCTGACAAATTAGAATACAGCAGATATCCTGCAAGGACTTCAAGTCACAGTATAGAGGATTTAGTGAGGACTTCAAGTCATGGTATTGAAGTCTTAGTGAGGAGAAGTTGTCGCGTTAGACCCACCTCCTAGGCTGCTGAATGCAGCTTGATAAGCTGCTGTTTTTCTTCTTCCAGGCCACCCAGCAGATGATGAGTGTGATGAACACACCAGCGAAAAAGAGGCCTACTGCAATACCAGCTACGCCACCGTCAGACATGCCGGAAGAGGCCTGGAATGGACAACAACGAGGTAGGAATGATGTGGTCGAATATATTACAAACCCCTTCTTGCAGCTGATGTTATGGAGATAGTTGCTGGCACGGCAACAAGAGCCCTCAAGAAGAAAGGCCGACTTCATCTTAAACACAAGGTCTGAAGAAAAAACTACGCAGGCAGTGGGAAACCACCCCTCACATAAATTAAGGAAAAGGAGCCACTTTGGGACCGGGTGCCGTAAAACTCCTCCACCATAACACAAGGTCCACCATAACCCCACAACCACCATAACACAAGTCCACCATAATACAACACAAGGTCTGTAACACAGGATCCACCATAACCAACACAACCACCATAACACAAGGTCCACCATAATACAACACAAGGTCTGTAATCAGCTGTGATAAAACTCTTGTCTAGTCCTCAACTTGTAATTCCTCGCCTCTCTGGTAGACGAAGCTCATCCTCGACCTGTACTTCCTACTCCTCAACCTGTACTTCCTTTTCCTCAACCTGTACTTTCTAATCCTCAACCTGTACTTCCGAATCCTCGACTTGTACTTCCTAATCCTCAATTTTTACTTCTTTACCTCTCTGGTAGTGGAAGTTGCCGCCTGCAAAACGCAGGCAGGAGGAAATAGAAAGGGTTGTGAGTAGGGTTGGCCAGAACTGTACATACGGAAATACGGAGTATCCAGATACGGCGTATGTACAGTATATGGAAATCCCATGTACGGTTTGGGCCAACCCTAGTTGTGAATGATGAAGGAAGCCGTGTATAAGTGCAGCAGCTTAAGCAGCAAGAGCGTGATGGCATGGATTCGAGAACATACGCAGACTTCTTTGATCAAGGAAGGATTTAAAGGAAACACACAGTGTCGGTCACAGAAAAGAAACGTTAAGGCTGTGCGTCAGCTTGAAATGCAAGTAATAGCAGGCAGACCGGAGGGTGGGCCAGAAATAATATTTATACGTATGTACGGTGTACAGGTATTATTAGCAGGGGACATAAATGATGTATATACGCTTGTGGCCAGCCCTAATTATATGCAGTTTTGTACATCAGCACTCAAACATACCGTGCTCGATGCCAATCCAGCGCTGGTCACTGACCCCCCTCCCAGCTCTGTCATGCCCTTGACTGCCTCTTGCGAGTTGGTGGACGTGGAGCCGCTGGCTGTTGCTTTGACCTCGACGCCAGAAGCCAGCAGTGTACGTCGCTTGGCCGAGGTGGTGAAGGTCACCTAGGCAAAGGGCAGGAGGTGGTGCAGAGTACGGGAACATGTGTGTGTGTGTGTGCGCGTGTGTGTATGTGCGTGTGTGAAGGTGTGCGTGTGTGTGTAAAGGTGTGTGTATGTGTGTGTGTTTGCGTGTGTACGTTTGTGTGTGTGTGTGTGTGTGTGTGTGTGAGAGAGTTTGCTTGTACATGTGCGTACGTGTGCAAGCTTGAAGCCCCAGGTTATAATTTATTAGTTGGCCCGAGGTGAGTGCGATATTTGGAGGCAATTATTTGTTATAGACAGCAAGATGATCTCAGTGATTACCCAAATTACCAGTCCCAAAACCACACAGACAATAAGGCTATTTCAGCACTTCATTTAATATGCAGCAGAGGCATGCACCCCCCCCCCCCTCTCTCCCCCTTTTCCCCGCACAACAGGTTACATACACAGTGCATATTTAGAAATCAGACCTGAGCAGTGAACGCATTTATTGACTAGGCACATAGAAATGGACTCACCTCAGTGACTGTGACCACAATGTCCTCGTTGCACCTGGAGCTGTCCCTGGGATCCCCACATCCCTGGTCCAAAATCTCACGAACCTCGTCTTCTAGGTCAGCCACCCACATGCGGCAGGCCTCCCCATCGCGAGACGCCTCTTCCTTGGCATCTGCAGATGCAGGCACCAAGTTTGCACTTTGATGTGGGTTGATGTTGCCAGTTGATGTGGGTTGATGTGGGCTGATGTGGGTTGGTGTTCTGGTCATGTCCCTTCATGTGGGTTGGTTTGGGTTGGTGTTGCCAGTTGATGTGGGTTGATGTGGGCTGATGTGGGTTGGTGTTCTGGTCATGTCCCTTCATGTGGGTTGGTGTGGGTTGATGTGGGTTGATGTTGCCAGTTGATGTGGGTTGATGTGGGCTGATGTGGGTTGGTGTTCTGGTCATGTCCCTTCATGTGGGTTGGTGTGGGTTGATGTTGCCAGTTGATGTGGGTTGATGTGGGCTGATGTGGGTTGGTGTTCTGGTCATGTCCCTTCATGTGGGTTGGTGTGGGTTGATGTGGGTTGATGTGGGTTGATGTGGGTTGATGTCGTCGGTTGCCAGAGTCAAGCGTGTTTTCACACAGCAGGGGTGTGGCTGTGAGCCCTGTTGGATAAGATGGATGCAGAGGTCCAAAAGCAGCCCAAAATGCAGGAAAGGGCCCTAGATGGCCGTCAAACGTTCTGACTCCTGGTGCACTGAAAAATCATAATATATTGTATATATATTGTATGTAATCAAGACAATACAAGCATGTTTTGGACAAGTATGACCACGAAAACAGCAAATCCGCCATTTCCAAAATTCCACATTGAATTGCTCGCAGTTTGAGGGTTATAGAACTTTATTGAACCCTTGCTCCCAACAACACAAACTGAACAACCCTGCTTTTACCACCTACATATTTTCCTTGCACCTTTGGATGCCAACAGGCGCAATGCTTTGCAACTTCTCACCAATGGATTCACGAGCCTACCAGTACACTTGTAGCATAAAAGAGGACTGCATTCTCACCAACGATAGCCTGTGTGATGTCAATTTTGGTGTCTGGAATAGTGACAGTTGTAGCATAAAAAAATGGGCTGCATACTCACCAATGATAGCCTGTGTGATGTCAATTTTGGTGCCTGAAATAGTGACAGCAGCGCCTGCGATGGTGAACGCCAAGGTGCTGCTGGTCTCCTCTTCACCCACACCAGCATCGACCAGCTGCAGACATACATTGCACGTGGATTGGGAGGCAGGTAAATTGCTAGAGCTAAAACAAATGCAGAGGTGGATGCGCTAAACTGCAAGGGGATGAGTGCACATGGATTGGGAGGCAATATCGCTAGAGCTAAAACAAATGCAGAGGTGGATGCGCTAAACTGCAAGGGGATGAGTGCAAACAGCTGCAGAAGTAAGGATCTGGATTGCTAGGGAATGTGCTGGAGCCCAGGTAGCTGCAAAATGAAGGAATTAAAATGCTAGGGGATGAGTTAAGTTCAAATAGCTGCAGAAATAGAGGAAGTGCAAAATGAAATAGAGGAACTGCAAAGTGAAGGAATTAGAGTGCTAGGGGACAAGCTAGAGCTCAAAAAGCTGCAGATCAGGCACACATTCACATGGTTTGTGGGAAGGAACTGGCCAGGGCTACGTGACTGAGTAAATGCTCAAAAGTTGGTGCGTTCAATTTTTGATTGAGGAAGTGAATGCTCAAGTTTGTGAGTTCCAATTTTGACTGAGAAGAGGCATTGCTGCAAATCTAAGATGAGAGAGCACTTGAACAACTTAGCGGGCACGCTTCCAATCACAGCTTGAATAAAATCACACATCTCTCTAAGGCCGTGACGTATTACGCATGTCAACAGCACAGCTTGATGGAAAAAACACTCATCTCTCTAAGGCTGCGACATATTACGCATGTCAACAGCACAGCATGATTAAATCACTCATCTCTCTAAGGCCGTGACATATTACGCATGTCAACAGCACAGCTCAATGGAAAAAAACTCTCATCTCTATAAGGCTGCGACATATTACGCATGTCAACAGCACAGCTTGATGGAAAAAACTCTCATCTCTCTAAGGCCGTGACGTATTACGCATGTCAACAGCACAGCTCGATGGAAAAAAACTCTCATCTCTATAAGGCTGCGACATATTACGCATGTCAACAGCACAGCTTGATGGAAAAAACTCTCATCTCTCTAAGGCCGTGACGTATTACGCATGTCAACAGCACAGCTTGATGGAAAAAACTCTCATCTCTCTAAGGCTGCGACGTATTACGCATGTCAACAGCACAGCTTGATGGAAAAAAACTCTCATCTCTCTAAGGCTGCGACGTATTACGCATGTCAACAGCACAGCATGATGAAAAACACTCATCTCTTAAAGGCCATGACATATTACGCATGTCAACAGCACAGCTTGATGGAAAAAACTCTCATCTCTCCAAGGCCATGACGTATTACGCATGTCAACAGCACAGCTTGATGGAAAAAACTCTCATCTCTCTAAGGCCATGACGTATCACGCATGTCAACAGCACAGCTTGATGGAAAAAACACTCATCTCTCTAAGGCTGCGACGTATTACGCATGTCAACAGCACAGCATGATGAAAAACACTCATCTCTTTAAGGCCATGACATATTACGCATGTCAACAGCACAGCTTGATGAAAAACACTCATCTCTCTAAGGCCGTGACGTGTTACGCATGTCAACAGCACAGCTTGATTAAAATCACACATCTCTCTAAGGCCGTGACGTATTACGCATGACAATAACAACTCTGCTTCTGCTTGACCAAGCGTGTATTTGGATCACACTCACGTCCTAGTTGTGGGATTGATTGCGTACTTGTTGTAAAAGTACACAATTGTTGTGGGTTTAATTGTGTAGTTGTTGTGGAAAATGTGGATGCAAGCGTGTGCTTGGCTCCGACACTGATCAAGCGTGTATTTGGCTCACACTCACGTCTAAGTTGTGGATATAATTGAATTTCACGTAGGCCGTGAAGAAGGCCTTGAAGCCAGCATCAGTGGTAGGGTTGTCAATTTTGTAGAGTCTCTTGGTACTGCTCGACCAGATGCCTGCCGTGTCTTTTTCCACCAGCGCTGCAGCCTGTGCTGAGGTGACTGCGGTAGAGCACACAAAACAGAAGGTTTGTTTCGTTTGCAACGTGATCGACGGTGAGATATTAAAAAATTTATGGGTGATATCACTTTCCTTTACTCACAGAACTGGAGTTCAAGATTTACACACTGAGCCCAGCAGATGTATAACATTGGTCACGAATCATTGTTGTGCAAGGTGCTTGCATGCGAAAACACATATGTTGACATAACATGCAACACAAATTGCTCGACAGGCTGCTTGACAAATGTCACAGGTCAGCGTTGCGTGTGTTTGCAGGCAATGCGAAGTGAGAAGAATGACCGGCAAAGGAATGGTAAAAGATCTTTGAAAGCCATATTTTTGCCTGCGACCCCTTAACGTCCTCATTACGCAGCGCAAAATTCAGCAATGTTAAAGTAGATTTTGCACCTTACCTGCACCTGAGAAGTGAATATCAATCACAGAACCCCTCAGAAGAAATGTGTGCAAAGTGTGTATGTGTTTGCGTGTGTGCTTGTATGTGTATGTGTATGTGTGTGCCTGCCCATGCACTGCCACACAGTGCATACACTTTTTTTGCTCACAAAAGGACTGTGCTATCCTACTATAGCATTCACCACAAACTATGGCGTGAACAAGCCAACATCTGGGATCACATTCCAAAGGCATGCAGGTCACATCTGGGGTTCCGTTCCAAAGATTTCCAGGTAGGCCTGGGATCACACTTCAAACACATGCAGGCCATGGTTAGGATTTTCTCCCACTTTTTCACACACGAAAGACCAGACGACACTCCAAAGACATGCAGGCCACATCTGGGCTTTCACCAAAGACACACAAGCTACACTCCAAAGACACGCAGGTCACATCTGGGATCACACTTCAAACACATGCAGGCCACACTCCTGGACACGCAGGTCACATCTTTGGATTACACCAAAGACACGCCAACTAAGCTTCTGATTCCACCAAAGACATGCAGGTCACGTCTGGGATCACACTTCAAATACATGCAGGCTACACTCCAAGGCATGCAGGCCACATCTGGGCTTTCACCAAAGACATGCAGGTCACATCTGGGATCACACTTCAAACACATGCAGGCCACACTCCTAGACACGCAGGTCACATCTTGGATTTCACCAAAGACACGCCAACTAAGCTTAAGATTCCACCAAAGACATCTGGGATCACACTTCAAACGCATGCAGGCTACACCCCAAGACATGCAGGCCACATCTGGGCTGTCACCAAAAGGAATGCAGGCCACACTCCAAGACACGCAGGTCACATCTTGGATTTCACCAAAGACACGCCAACTAAACTTAAGATTCCACCAAAGACATGCAGGTCACGTCTGGGATCACACTTCAAATACATGCAGGCCACATCTGGGCTTTCACCAAAGACATGCAGGTCACATCTGAGATCACACTTCAAACACATGCAGGCCATATCTGGGCTTTCACCAAAGACACGCAGGTCACATCTGGGAGTTCAGCTAAGACACGCCGGCTATACTTAGAGATTCCACCAAAGTCATGCATACACACGCAGGGCACACAACTCCACTCACCCTGGGCATCGATCTCAGCGCTGTTGCTGTCGGATAGGCCCAGGGCCAAAAGCAGGTTCGAGTACTTGGTGGTGTCGGCAAAGTCCTTCCTTGCCACAAGGGCGTTGGCGGCGGATCTGCCTGTGGTGCAGTCTGAGGACATGGCGTTCTCAGAGGTCCAATCCTTGCAGCCGTTGCCACAGAGCAGCTGCAGAGAATCCTGCGAGGTGTGTGTATGCATGTGTGCTTGCGTGCTTGTGTGTGTGCCCATGTGTGTGTGTGTGTGTTGTGTGTGTGTGTGTGTGTGTGTGTGTGTGTGTGTGCTGCAGTCAACTTTGTAAGCAGCCAGCTGCTTTTAAGAGCACATGAAAATGGAACCGCGTCTTGTTTGGCATGAATAAGATTGAATTGCAAATTGAATTATGTTGTTGAAGAGCAAAATTGATTATGCATGTTTGTGCGCTAGTGCTGCAAAGGTCCTGGACAATAACAAAGACAAAAATACATAGACAGAGGGGTCATTCTACTTGCAATCAATCAAGTAAGTAGACCACTCTTTGCGCAGTGAGACTCCCCTCATGCAAGAAACAAAGAGGAAAGGCTCAGAAGATCCTGCACCACCTCTCCCAAGTCCATTTGTGGCAGCAGTGGGCTATTGGTAGGTAACAGAAAACGCAACGGACAAAGATAGCATAGGAGAAGGTCCTGCACCACCTACCACACCCACACGTCTTACGTGGCAGCAGTGGGATATTGGTAGGTAACAGAAAACGCAACGGAAAGAGATAGCACAGGAGAAGGTCCTGCACCCCCACCACACCCACACGTCTTACGTGGCAGCAGTGGCTTTCCACAAACACCAGAGGAGAAAGGAAGCACGGGAGGATTATACCACTCAAAAAGCAGGATGTCCTATAACATGAACTCATTACTATCAAGCACCTACCTCAAAGCCCTGATCATGGGCACTACTGTGTAGGGTTGGCCAGAACCATATACACACGGAGTATGTATGGTATTTTTGGCAGGGAAATCACCAAATATAGTCATTTACAGTGTGCATATCCCTTTCTGGTTAACCCTAGGGGTTTCCTTTACTAAGGCCACACATACCGTGCACCTACCTATCAGCACCCTCGTCGTTGGCAGTAATGCGCTTGTCAAAGGCCACACGACCACCAGTGCCCCCCATACCCACATGACACTGCACCTACCACATCAGCACCCTCGTCTTCAGCAGTGGTGTGCTTTACAAAGGCCACCCGGTCATCAGCATTTTCCATCATGCACTTGAGGGCGCCACCGTAGCCAGCGTACTCGTCCTCACCAGTGCAGTCCTGTGCGGATGGAAGCAATTGCATCATACCTAGGGTTGGCCAGAACCATATATATACGGTGTGTATAAGGTATTTTTGGCAGGGAATTTACCATATATACGGTTCTGGCCAACCCTAATTATACCGTTTCGTTGTCGTCACTGAGCTTCACAAAATTGCAAAGGAGGCGCACCGATTTCAGGACGGTCATTAAAGACATCTGTGATCAAAAAGGGTGTAAAAAGTAGTACGTAGCATTTCAGGACGGTCATTAAAGACATCTGTGATCAAAAAGGGTGTCAAAAGTAGCACGTAGCATGTGGCGAAAGCAGGATGCTTTTGGGGACAGCATCAGACAAAAAAAGAGAGGTGATGCGGGTGTGCACTTCCAACACAAACAACTCACACACGACTGATGCATGCTCTAACAGCAACGTACTTACGCTGTTTTGCAGGCAGTGCACAGGCCGTCGTATTTGACGCACACTCCGACAGAAACCAACCTATGTTGGTGCAAGCTGTGCGCAGGCCGTCGTATTTGACACACACTCTATCAGAAACCTGCTTGCATTGTTTTACAGGCAGTGCACAGGCCGTCACATTTGACGCACGCTCTGACAGAAACCTACTCACGTTGTTGCAAGCAGTGCACAGGCCGTCGTATTTGACACACTCTATCAGAAACCTGCTTGCATTGTTTTACAGGCAGTGCACAGGCCGTCGCATTTGACGCACTCTATCAGAAACCTGCTTGCATTGTTTTACAGGCAGTGCACAGGCCGTCGCATTTGACGCACGCTCTGACAGAAACCTACTCACGTTGTTGCAAGCAGTGCACAGGCCGTTGTATTTGAGGCCACCCTTGACAGGGCCTTTGGAGGTAGTCCTGCACGACACAAGACGTTTGGTGTGACGTTTGGTGCACGACAAAAGATGTTTGGTGTGACGTTTGGTGTGACGTTTGGTGCACGACAAAAGATGTTTGGTGTGACGTTTGGTGTGACGTTTGGTGTAACGTTTGGTGTGACGTTTGGTGTGACGTTTGGTGCACGACAAAAGAAGTTTGGTGTGACGTTTGGTGCACGACAAAAGATGTTTGATGTGACGTTTGGTGTGACGTTTGGTGCACGACAAAAGATGTTTGGTGTGACGTTTGGTGTGACGTTTGGTGTGACGTTTGGTGCACGACACAAGACGTTTGGTGTGACATTTGGTGCTCGACAAAAGACGTTTGGTTGCCAATTACCAACACGTGGCAACCAAACAACTACAGGAACCTTGCAATCTGGGATTGAGTACTTCTGTAACAGAACCAGGGATTCTGGAAGATCAGTAGGTCTCTGTCCCTTTTGTCAACACTGATGGTGATGGTGATGATGATGATGGTGACCCATCAATCAACACAAGATCCAGGAGCTCACCCGGGAGAGCAGATTCCCTTGCTGAAGAACTTCGCAGCAACATAGGCATCCGCATTGGCGGGAGGCTCGTTTTCAGAGTCCCTTCGAACCGGCACAATGTCGTCATCCAGGAGGGTCCCTCTGTGTGTGTGTGTGTGTGTGCGTGTGTGTGCGTGTGTGTGTGTGTGTGTTTGTGTGTGTGTGTGTGTGTGTGTGTGTGTGTGCGTGTGTGTGTGTGTGTGTGTGTGTGTGTGTGTGTGTGTGTGTGTGTGTGTGTGTGTGTGTGTGTGTGTGTGTGTGTGTGTGTGTGTGTGTGTGTGTGTGTGATGGTTAGCAGTTGCCCTGCCAAATCGTCACAGGAGCTTCACGTACGATTGTGCTCAGTAGACCAAGCAAAAATTGAATATAAAAGCACAGCATCCAGCATGTACAAGCACATCATTTTACATTCAAGCATCCTCAGTTGCGCAATACTCACATGGGCAGCATCCAGCCAGCTGTCTTTCGGTAACCCGTGCTGCAGGCCTTCATATCCTACAGACAACAACAAACCAGGCACACACGCATGAGGAAAGAGAGGGACGAGATCGCAACAGCAACAAAGGATGCAGAGCAGGAGAAAACGTCAGAGAGGGGGTGGGGGGCAAGCAGGTCAGGAGATGTGCAATATCATAAACAACGCACAGATTAATCACAATTTAACGCATGCTCCAACATTAGAAACAGCGCACATATTGGACACGGTCCAGCATATGCAAAACCTAAAAAACATGTACAACAGCGTCCACATTGGACACAGCCCAGCATTTGCAAAAACTAAAGACATGCATTGTACATGCATACATAATTGGACACGTCCAGCATATGCAGAAACTAACAACGTGTATTGTACATGCATACATATTGGACATAGTCCAGCATATGCACAACCTTATGATGGCCATGTGCGTTGAGCTCAGCCACGAGCAGAACAATGACTAGGGAAAAGAGTATGCTTGCAGCGTGGCTAAAGGCGTGAAGGGATTTGGAAGCAACAGAGTTAAAAAAGGACGCAGTACAGATTGGACAATGACGCACTGCACGGTCTGGGAGGTGCTTGGGAGGGTTAGGGATTGAAAAGGAAGGATAACATATAAGATAAGAGTCGGAAGTGTAGCACAGCTAGCGTTGACAAGAGAGACAAGAGAAACAACTCTCTGGACCAGGTCAGTAGGGACAGGAAGAAGGTAAATCTCCAGATTAAACAAGCGTGGTTCCTCCACCACACAAAATCAAAGCACCTACCCTGAGCGAGGCTTTGTCAAATGCAAGGTCTGAGTTGGCGTCGCACTGAGACTTCTTGACCACGGCCACTCCATAGTAGGAGGCAGTTGCCAGGCTCTCATCAGCCCCACCCTCGGCCACGTACCCTACCAGATCGTGCTCACGGTTAGCCATGAACAGCTGGTTTCCTGCAATGCGCGCATCGTTGTGAAGTGGCACTTTGTGCCTTATTGTTAGCCATAAGGTACAGCCTGATGAGAGGCTGGCCACCATTTCACAATGAGCAGAGAACAGCTGGTTGTGCCTGCATCGCGCGCATCGTTGTGAAGTGGCGCTTTGTGCCTTATTGTTAGCCATAAGGTACAGCCTGATGAGAGGCTGGCCATTTCACAATGAGCAGAGAACAGCTGGTTGTGCCTGCATTGCGCGCATCGTTGTGAAGTGGTGCTTTGTGCCTTATTGTTAGCCATAAGGTGCAGCCTGATGAGAGGCTGGCCACCATTTCACAATGAGCAGAGAACAGCTGGTTGTGCCTGCACTGCGTGCATCGTTGTGAAGTGGCGCTTTGTGCCTTATTGTTAGCCATAAGGTGCAGCCTGATGAGAGGCTGGCCACCATTTCACAATGAGCAGAGAACAGCTGGTTGTGCCTGCATTGCACATCATCGTTGTGAAGTGGTGCTTTGTGCCTTATTGTTAGCCATAAGGTGCAGCCTGATGAGAGGCTGGCCACCATTTCACAATGAGCAGAGAACAGCTGGTTGTGCCTGCATTGCGCGCATCGTTGTGAAGTGGCGCTTTATGCCTTGATGCGGGAAGGCTGTCTTGAAGTTGCAGTATGATGAGAGGCTGGCCATTTCACAATGAGCAGAGAACAGCTG
>Ga0307945_1001960_pt1 | contig 16437 bp, 21 predicted proteins | sample OrgLakmetagen228_FD_201818 | JGI IMG/M metagenome (GOLD analysis project Ga0307945, IMG submission 201818) | Saline water microbial communities from Organic Lake, Antarctica - #228 | ecosystem: Environmental > Aquatic > Non-marine Saline and Alkaline > Saline | place: Antarctica: Organic Lake...
GAGAGAGGCAGAGAGAGAGAGAGAGACTGAGAGAGAGAGAGAGAGAGAGAGAGAGAGAGAGAGAGAGAGAGAGAGAGAGAGACTGAGAGAGAGAGAGAGGTAGAGAGAGAGAGAGAGAGAGGCAGAGAGAGAGAGAGACTGAGAGAGAGAGAGAGAGAGAGAGAGAGAGAGAGAGAGAGAGAGGGTGGGCAGGGGGGCACAAGTAGGTTGTCAGCACAAAGTTGATATACCAATATAAAGATATGTGTGCCTATGTGCTGTTTTTGTGTACGTCAAGCTCGTTTCTGGATCACAGTGGTAAGTTTTTTCCTATGGTTAATCTCTTGTCAAATGCGCATGAAATGCTTGCCTGCCAGCCAGGAGAATTGCTGCCTCCTTAGAGCTGTTGTTGTTTGCTGTTCCTTGCAGCTGTCGTTATCTTGCTCAACCTTGTTTCTGTATTTTCTGTTTGCTCTGAGTTCCCCGACATCTTAATCTACGTAACAGTTGAAACCATTTTGCTCTATAAACATTTCATTCGTGACCACACTCATCGTGCGTTTCTTGACATCATTTCTTGACATCATGGTGCGCTTCTTGATCGCACTCTCCCAGAGTTGAAGAGGGTCACTGAGGCAAAGGCAGCCGCGGAGTGTAGGCGGGCAGAAGCTATGGCAGCATCTGCAAAGAAGCAGGCTACTGATGCAAAAGCAGCTACAGAGAAAAAGCAGGCTGCGGAGGCAAAAGTAGCTACGGAGAAGAGACAGGCTGCAGAGGCAAAAGTGACCGCAGAGAAAAAGCAGGCTGCGGAGGCGAGAAAGGTGGAAAGGCAGGCTGCTGAAGTAAAAGCTGCAGAGGAGGAAAGGCAGGCTGCGAAGGCAAAAAAGGTGGAGAGGCAGGCTGCCGAGGCAAAAGCGGCACGAGAGGCAGATGACACTGCACGAGCACAGAGGGAGGCCGAGGCAGCAGCAGCAGCAGCTGCAGAAGCTGCAGCACCCAAGAGCACCACCCCTTGCAAAGCCGCCGACGTGCCACCCAGCGCAGCGACCCCTGTGTTTGTGAGGCCACAAGTGCCCAAACTGAACATGGAAGCGGTTGCTGCCGCTGCTGCACGAGATGAAGACAGCCCACAGCACTCCCCTTTCCCAAAACAGCACCCTCCGCCTCCGGCAGCTGCCATTGCCCCCCCACCCCTCCCCCAAACAGCACCGCCTTCTTCAGCAGCACCCCCTCCCCTCCTCCTAAACACCGCTGCTCAAGCCACAGCGGCAGACAGTGCGAGTGAGGGCAGGGGCACCCTAAGCAAGGCGAGCAGCATCAAGCTAGCATCACAGTCAGGCAAAGCAGCAACTGCCGCGCCAGTGCGTGCACACCCACCCTCCTCCACATCCACAGCCAAGCCACCCTCAAAGGCCACACCACCTGTGAGGCCTGGAACCGCCCCTGCCGCTGCCCCTCAAAAGGCCAACCCAAATGCAGCCGCCACCAACCAAAAGGCGGTGGCGAGCACCAAAGGCCCAACAGCAGCCACCACCCAAAGTGCAGTGGCAAGCACCCAAGCCTCAGCGGCAGCCACCAAGGGTGCAGCGGCTGCTGTTCCTGGCAGTGCTCCTTTCTCACGCATTGTGGGCCGTACCCGCAGGAGCAGTGCAATGGTGCCCCAGGTGTGTGTATGTTTGTGTGTGTGTCTGCACGTGGGTAGTCCATTTCTTAGGTGTACGTGAGTGAGTGTGTGTGCCACTGATCAGGTGCGCATACGTGCATGTGAGATGAGTGGTCACAGGGAATAGTACAAGGTTGGCTGCAGCATGTCGCACAAACAAGAAAGCCATTCCTTATCATCTGTTACTCAGAGGGCCTTTTTTGCGTACTGCCTCCAAGGCCTGCACCTGAAAGAAGCAGTGTGAGGTGTGTGCCTTAGATTTGGTGGCCGTCATGGCACGCTTCATTCATCATTCACTATGGCTCATCAAGTAGTTGTAGCTCTCCTCACAACTTGGTGGCTGTTGTGGCACACTTCCAATTTGCAGGCTAGGCCAGAATGAAGGCCGGTCAGGGTTGACCAGAATTATGTGTTGACGGTGATTACGAAAAAGGAAAACTTCCAAATTCATAGTGTGAATACATATTCATGGTTGTATAGTGTAAAACATACGGTTTCGGTCGACCCTGTGTGGTATCTGTGTGGCTGTGGATATCATAGCAGGAATCCCTTCAGGTGTGCATTCAGATACATACGATCTGCACAATATACTGATACGATTATGGCCATCCCTACCTGTAGACCTCATAGCTGTCAATACCACCACACTACCTGCGGCGCATGCTACAGCAACGTTCATCGACCTAACAACTTGACCGTCAATTCCAGCACAAGAAAGTAACAGTCCTTTTGCTCGTACGTGAGCATTTATTTTGTATTTTGTAGCATGCCTGTGAATGTAGCAACTCCTTTTATGTTGCAGGCTCGTCCTATGGGCGCCTGGTCCCCACCTCCCCCTGCAAAAAAGGGAGCACAGCCTAAGGAGCAGCCGCCCCCAGGAGGACGGGGTCGTGTGCGCAGAAATTCCTGCACGGCAGATCTGAGTGGACCTGCAGGTGTGGGTGTGGGCGTGGGTAATTCCTGCACGGCAGATCTGAGTGGACCTGCAGGTGTGGGTGTGGGTGTGGGCGTGGGTAATTCCTGCACGGCAGATCTGAGTGGACCTGCAGGTGTGGGTGTGGGTGTATGCATGTGAGTGTGCGCCCGTGTATCGTGAATTGTGACGTGTATGTCATTGTGTGTGTATTTGTTTGGAGAGGGGTTGTCAGGGTCTTGTGTGCGTGACGCAAAGCACGTGCCAGTTTTTGCTCACGAGCACCTTTGTGATTTTTTTGAGCTACGTAATTTTGTTGAGCTACGTGATTTTGCTGCGCCCTTTTGATCATAAATGTCATTGAGCCAGATGCCACAGCCCCTCAAATGGCATTGCGCTTGGGATCAGAGGAATTAAAGGAGCTGGGGTTAAGGGCCAAATGACTAGTGAAGACTTTAAACTGGGAGCTCATCAGCTTGACGTCACTTGATTTCTACAAATGCTCACAGTTCCACTCAGGCTGTGCAACCATTAAGGAGCTTGATGACAGATTCTAGGTGTAACTGTTTGCAGGCCCGTTTGCAGCCACGTGGATGCTTGTGGGTGCCACTGTGTCCGTCGCGAAGGGGAGGTGCACGCTTTTGGAAAACAAGGAGTGTGCCTCCACCTATTTACAATACCAGCAGCTACAAATATCCGATCCATTGTGCGCTCACAGGCCCTTCCAGCCGTGCAGTTGCTATGGGTGCTGCCCTGTCTGCCGTCAAAGAGGAGACACGTCTCCAGACAGCCAACAAGAGGGGTGGCCCTTCTCTCTCTGTTAGAGGTGTGGGCGGTAGCACGGGCAACTCACCAGCCAAAGGAGCTGCTCCTGAAGCTGAGGTGCGTGCGTGTTTGTGCGCTCTATGTGTGCATGTATGCGTTTGTCTGCGATTGCTGCATTTCTGTGGCACTTGTTTGGTGTGAGCTACATGTCTGACTTTCCAATCGGCTAGTTTAGGATCCCCCCTGTATTTGCTGCTGAGATCAGCAAGCACCTTAATAGATAAAAATAAAGAGTCCAATCTGATCCTCTTTCACAGTGCAAGAACAAATGAAAAATGCAGCCATAAACCTTCCACACTTTACCTCTATGCTTTTATGCTTTTACTCTTTGCATCATCCATCTCTATCTCTCTCTCTCTCTCTCCCTCTCTCTCTCTCTCTCTCTCTCTCTCTCTCCCTCTCTCTCTCTCTCTCTCTCTCTCTCTCTCTCTCTCTCTCTCTCTCTCCCCCTCTTACATACACACTCAAACACAAAACATTGCATTTACTCACACAGGCACGCGTCTCCCTCATGGGTCGCCTCTCGTTTGGCAGCCCTGTGAGCAACCACCCAAAGCACGCAAGCAGCAACGCAAGCAGCCGCTATGCCACACCCGCCACCACAGCTAAGGTGGACGGTAGCAAGGTGCAGCAGGAGCAGCGCAAACAGAGTGAAGAGGATAAGGAGGTCACACCAACCATCATGCCTAGGCTGAGGGCTGAAGGTCCCACTGTAAGTTATGTGTTATGTGTTTTCTTATGATCTGACGCTGACCTGTGTTGGGCCTGATCTGAAGTCCTAAATTTGAGCAACCTAACAATTACGCCACTAGACTGCAACTCTTTGTACTCAGCTACATACCCCGAATTATAGGTTTTCCTGCATCCTACAAGACAGGCCACACACCCACACATGCACACAGATACACACACATACACACACACGTGCTATGTGCCCAGGACTTGAGCCTTGCCTGGGCTACCACCCCCTACACCAGCATGACGTTTGAGCCCTCCAACAAAGCAACGAATGAGGACCGCTCCCAAGTTAATAACAGCATCGCTTCTTTTGGCAGTGATGGCAGCAGGGGCAGCGCCTGCCTGATGCCCTCTCTAGGTGTGTGTGTTTGTATGCACGTAGGCGTACGTGTATGTCATAGGAAAACATTGTCGGAAACTAGCAGAGGGATTGCTAATAAGCCTTAGTGGCAGCTGGGGAGTTAGGGACGGCAGCAGAACTTTCTTGTGGATGTGGTAGGAGAGGCTGTAGCCTACCCGAGAAGCAGCAGGGGTAGCTCCTGCCCTATGCCCTCCCTAGGCTCTTTATCAGTAGTGGGCACCCCTTTCTATCCTTGTAATGATGTCCGATAGCGTACCTATGCCACTACTAATCCCAAGTGCGTGATAGTATGCCACTACTGATCCCAAGTGCGTCAACGCTACTCACACACAGGTGGTGCCAGCGGCGGTGGTGAGCAGCCTACCCCCTACATGCTAGCTGGCGGCCAAGATGTGAACTGCAGCCAGGTTGGTGAAGGATACCAGGAGTACCATCTTCTAATGTCAAAGCTCCAAATCCCTTTAGGCGCACTCCAGTTGCTGCTGCTTTGCTTGCCAAAAATTCACACCCCATCATCTCCCACCCCTCGTCTTTTCCTGCACCTCCTCTCTTCCACACATACACACATAGCACACGCACACACACATACTTGCCCTTGCAGCCCCACTTTGGAGGGTTGCTGACCTCCTGCAGCAGCAGTGGCACCGACAGCAATGGGCGGCCTTCCATTGGGGCAGCAGCCATGTCTCCAGTGCTCATGCACCCGTTCGCAGCAGCTCCACCTGCGCAACAGGTGCGTGCGTGTGTGTGTGCGTGTGTGCATGCCAGACTGTGCATTGTGAGAGTTTTTGTGTCATAATTATCTGTTGTGTGTGACTGGTGAGATACAGCGCATGGTGTAAATTGAAAATGACTGTTGTGTGGCCAGACGTTGCTCTCTGCGTGAGGGGAGGCTCTGGGCCGTATTGGCGCTTTTTAGGTTAAGGTTAAGGTTACATCACTATATATGCCTCAGAGGGCATCTCAGCGGAAGCTTGGAAAAAAGCCTGTAACCAAACCTATCTAAACAAAAGGGGAAGCGTCTATAATAGATAAGAGGGAACGTCTGTCTGCAGAAGAGTCTAAGTTGTGTACATATCCCAGCACACTGAAAGTGTTGACAGGCAAGGCAAGAGTACACGTGCGCACACGCGCACACACACACATGCACACAGACAGACACATCACATGCACCCACAGGGGATGGATCAGGAGACACCACGGCTTGCTGCAGGAAAGGGTACCGGTGCTGACATGTCTGCATCCACACCAGAGGTGGCAGCCACACCAATGTTCCCCCCAATGCTCACCCCTGCCCCACAGCTTCCAGATGCACAGGTGAGATGATGCGACTTTTTTCCGTTTAGATGTGTGTGTGTGTGTGTGTGTGTGTGTGTGTGTGTGAGTGTGTGTGTGTGTGCAAATTTGTGTGGGTGTGTGTGTTTAACAAGGCCAGATCTTTGGGTTGTACACGGTAGAAGGGGCCAAGCGGAGCTTGTATGGGAATGTTAGGGTTTCAGAGGCAAGTGTTTGCTTTTTTGTGAAGATGTTAATAATTGCTCTGACAATTGTAGGAGCAACCTTGTCGTGAGATGGGTATACGCTAACAGTTATCCTCCATTGTTCACCTCTCCCTTGTTAATGTATTTGCAGGAATGTCTGCTTGATTCTTGTGAGGATCTTGTGACATAAAAGCGTGCTAGCTCTAACAAGACTTACAATAAACAGCACGTGCACACATGAACAAGGGCCTGCACGACTGGTGTTTAACCTTCCCCATCACAACACACAAATACAAAAGCACATGCATGCACACAAATACTTGCACACAAGTACATGCACTCAAATACATGCACACACATACATGCACACAACGTACACAAAGGAGCTCGCACAGCTGGTGCACAAGCACCAGCTGCAGCACCAGCAGGAGGAGGAATCAAAGCATGAAGCAGAGATGCACTGGGGAGGTGGGCAGCAGCAACAGTCGCAGCAGCCCTGCCCCAATGCTCCGCTTCCCCCCATGTTTGACAGCATGCCCACAAATGAGGCCTTTGTGTGGGACGATGCGTCGTACGAGGTGTGATAAGTTATATTGGATCTGAGGCTGCATATCGATCCAACGGCGGTCTTTTATTTGCTATTTGCTGCAGTAACTATGGTACAGGTCAGAAGCGTTGTAGGCACGCACACACTCTTGCGTAGATACATACCTAAAACTTATGGGCACACAGTCACACATGTGCACACGTACATAAGCATGCAGACGGTTAAACCCACATACAACATACACACACAGGCATGCTCTCCCGGGCCACAGGCACCTCACAGCAACAACAGCAGTGTTCCCCCTCTGCCCCAGTATCACGAGGAGTGGGGCTCACCTGACAACGACGGGAGCCCCACGCGGGACCAGGCTGAAGGCAGCCTGCGACTGGGAGGGCAGGCCAGAACTGCCAAGGCACTTCAGGTGGGGAATGAACTGCGCTTTGCGTTCCCTTTGATTTCAGGCCTTCTGCAGGTTGTCTGCTGGCAGGCAGGTGTGTGGACCAGCGCACTACACTTGTGAGAAGTGTGACAAGTCGCACTTATGATCATGTGAACTTGTATGAGGGCTCTTTTGTTCACTGACTGTTCCCTGCGCCAAAAAATCACAAATAAGCAAGTCTTAGGGGCATACAGCTTGCAAAGCTATAGCACCATGAACTAGGGCAGCAACAGTCAAATGCTCCCCTGGGTCGGCAAAATTTCCTGTTGCCTTTGCCAAGGAATGAGCATACACTGCCTGCTTTACCTCAGCATGCACGCTTCTTCTCTGCTTACAAAAAAGAGTGAGTATACATGAGGTGGTGGGGGCCAGAGCAGTCATCAGTTTCTCTACACACCAGCTGCAAGTCTTGGAGGTACTACATGCAACCATACCTCTCTCTATATATAAATATCAAATATCTCTATCTATCTATCTATCTATCTATCTATCTATCTCTTTCTCTCACACACACACACACACACACACACACACACGCACACACACACATTCAAGCCTCATCCTTATTTGCCCCGCAATTCACCGCAACTCCAAATTTCACAACAGCAGCATCGCTACAAACCATCTCACTCTCCCTATACCACACTCCTGCACACACAGGCTCCTGGCATTGATGTAAATGGCAGCACTGACCTCTCGGTGAAGGGGGCCCATCATATGTCCAACTTTTCTTTTACTTCAGAGATTGGAGCGCTGAGGATGTCCACTTTTGAGCCGGCAACTCTCGTCCCCCCTCGTGAGCCATAAAAGGGAGCTGTTGATTACGTAGGCCACATACACTTTTGGACCTTGTATGCCTCACTAATTCTGGAGCTGTCAAGGGGAGCATGTTAGCTTGATTAAAGTTGTACAAATTTTCCCACAATGAGTGGCTTGCGGAGTAATTTTGTGATTGACATTTGTCTTCCTGTTCTGGAGGCTGTCATGCCACGCAAAATGTGCAGCAGATATGAAACGTACAATTTATTGATTTTGGTTGGTGATCTGCTGCTTGGTTCAGTGATTTGACCTGACAGTCGCTGATTTGTGGGTTGTTTCAGTACGCAGAAACGGTTAATACATTTTGGTATCCCCTGTACATAGTGCCAAATTGTGCAATTGGTTAGTTGGTTCGCCAGTGATGATTTTATGCACATCTTTTTGACCATTTCTGCAGAAGTGAAGCGTGTATGGTTTTCAGTTATGCCAGTGCATACTTATGTGAAACAATTTGAGGGTCACGAGGCTTCTATTTATGCTGCTATAGCCGGCAATCATTATGAAATTCCTGTTTTGTGAGAAAATCATAATTGGACAATTCTTAACAGGCCTGCAACTGCTTTTCACTGCTACAATACATATAAGACCTCAACTGATGAAAATATCCCAGAGATGGTCATCTGAGGCCCCAAATGGGGGTGTTTTTGCAATGTGGATTGAGCAAAGGCCCTGGAGCTTGCACTTTCTAAGCTTAGCACCCAGAGGCAGCATTTGCTTAGAACACCTGAGCTTGAAAGTTTCCAGTAGGGGGGCCTATGCCTGATTGCCTACAGCGTGAACCCCACTTTTCACTGCCATTTTGCCATATCTCACCACCTACTGCCCCGATTTGTGCCATTTTCACATGACAATAAAGAATATCATTGCAACAAAATTGGGGCAAAACGGAGCAGTACTTAGCCAGATACCCTATTTCCCTAAAAAACGGCGAAAGGTGTGCCAAAAAGGGTGGAAAACCAAGTTCCACCAAACCTGATTTTTAGCATTTTAAACGACTCCTCATCATGTATGAATTACTTCTGTCGTGTTTTCAGGTGAAAAGAAGCCCTGGTTAAGGTGCTGTGGCCCAAAACGTGAAATCTCAGTGCCAACATTATTTGAACTGAGATTCTGCCCAGGCCATTGGGGAGGGCCATTTTGCCTTGAGCTTTGTGAACCATCTAGTTCTATCAATTGAACATGGTTTGCATCAAAAAAGTCGCATTCCAGGACTTTTGCTCAGAGTGACCCCCTCTGAAAATATCCCGTCATTATATATCAATACCAGCTATAACCATAGTATCCAGGATCACTCACTCCGAGATCACTATATTGATAAAATTTTGGGTAGCTGCCCTGAAAGCCTAGTGGCCCGTGGTCAGGCCAGACTCTGCGGGTTCGAATCCGCCTGGTAGCGTGAGTACTTCGCTGTCCGACAGCTCCGTCTCCGTTTAATCCATGCTTGTATTGTAATCACACCTTCCGTATACTTTTTGGTAAAGTTTCAGTTTAGTTTGGAATACAAAGGCAGGTCTCCAGTCGAGGGTTGCAGGCTTGGCCTGAAACCAGCTCCTGATGAGAGTTGATAACAGTACTGGAAAGGGCACGTCTGGTATGGACAAGTTTAGCAGCAAAGTTCACAGAGTGCACGTGGAGCTTGGAGGCGAGCTTCTTAACTCTTTGAGAATCAAGACCCAGTTCCTTGAAATTTCAAGGCTTGAAAGTCTTCAGAGTGAGAGCGAGTGTTATAGATGGTGCCACTCGCACCCATCCAAAAGGATGATGTGGAGAGTAACGGAGGCTCCTTAGAGAATGTTGCAAAGATCTTTGTGCGGTTCCTTTGCGGCGTTCGGCTGGTTCTGACCTCACAATACTTGATCTTGACGAGGTGGATGTCACGCCGAGCTTTGCTGAGGTCTTCAGGTCGGTGCTGTCTGGGATTGGTGGCTCTACTGATGGCTGGCGGTGCTGCTGGGGTGCTCCCAGTCTCCCTCAATTTCCCCCTGCCACTTCGAAGAACCAAGCCCCCTACCTTTATTTGTTGTTTTTGTGTTTTTGCAGCAATGGGAGTAATCAGCACAAAATATGGGCGGCTTGAGGTAAATCTGTCTTTATCTGAGAAGCGGGGTGGGAAGTGCCATTTGGGAACAATTGTACTTTCGGCTGTTTCAAGATTATGGAGATGTTGCATGGTCATCCATTCGTTGCTGCCTATATCCTTGGAGACAACGCATGATCCTACAGAGCCTGTTTTGCTGATAGCCTTAAGGATCATGCGGCATGCTAAGTTGTGTCTTTCGGTGATCATGTTCCTTATTTGCGTGTGTTGGCACCCAGAAAGGATGTGCAGGGCACTGTCTACATGTTGGCAGAGGGGGCAAGTTTGACTTGTTGAGAGTTTGAACAATACCGCATGTTTTTGATTATATAGGGTGCCTGTTCTATATTTTATAATGATACACTTGGTCTTTAAGGAAACATTGGATGATGTTAGGTAAGCATTGCCAAAGGCTCCATTGGCAGTGCCGTCCTTTATGAGTGTCTGGTAGTACGCATGGTAGTTTGCTTCAGTTTTGGCATTTCCCAGTTTATGGAGAAGATGCATACATGCTTGAAGGGCGTCACGGTGGTTTGGTAGGTACCAAAGCTTTGGGGGAGGGGGAGAATGGGCCATGTTTGTTGTATGGGTATGATTATGGGTTTGTGTTTGGTTTTCTGTGTCTTCTTTTGCAAGCCAGTGGATGTTGTAGAAGGGATTCCCCTCAGAGCCTGCTGTTTTGATGGAGGTGTCTGCAATGTTGGAGTAGGTGGTGGCTGACTTTTTAGCAAGGGCGTCAGCATGTTCATTACCGATAATACCGGCATGGACTTTACTTTTAAGAAATGGATGGGCGATGGTGATTGGCGGAATGCTTTAGCAATGGATTGAAGGACATCTCCTTGGATGTGGTGGCGATGGAGATGCGGGTGTAAGAGCTGCTTTTTGATTTGGTGCAGTGATGTAAGGCTGTCTGTGGCTATATGTGAGTAGCCGTGTACGACTGCAGCTGCTATAGCTGCTAGCTCTGCACGTGAGATGGTGTTGGTTATACCCATGCCTTTTGGGTTTACATAGTGGTAAACATTTAAATGAGGGTGGTAAACGCCTGATCCGGTGTCTTGCCCTTCTTCATTCTAGAATGAAGATCTTTTGGAGGCTGCCATCAGTGTAGGTCCAATCCCGCCAATTTTCTACTTTACGGGTGTGGTTTTGGCTGGAGCTGTTTTGTGGTGCTTCATTGATATTACAATTATGAGGTTGGTCGGTGCTAATCAGGGCAATTGTTTTATCTGGGCCTTCTGAGGCTTGAGGGTGGTCATTGGGTAGCTTATTAAATTTGTCAAGTCCGGAGTGTTGTCCGGAACCTAAGGCTGTTTGGTAGGGATGGTTGTGTATGTTTTGGATTTCCCACTTTGCCTCAGGGATTTCTTTGGCAAGTTCTTCTAGCCAGTCTTTGTTGTGAGCATTGAGGCAGACCCTGCCCTTGGTGTTCCATATGGCAATGATCTGCAATTTTCAGGAGTGTTTGGAAAGTGGTATTTGTATGTTGTTCCAGAGGGGTATTTTTGCATATTGGAGTTGGCCTGATGGTATGGAGCTCAAGAATTTGCATATTTGCGAGAATCTGCGGTTGAGCGATATGTAGGGATTGGTGGTCATCCTTTTATTCAGGAAGGGAGGAGCATGGATGTGGCTATTTCCTCTGTGTTGACAGCAGCAGAGTAAATGGCGTGTCTTGATGCTAGAAACATGGTGTTTTCATGGTAAATGGGATGGCAGATGGAGAACCCAGAAAATTGGGAGAAGAAGGCATTAGTGTTTGCGACAAACACTTTGTCCCTTGGGTGCTCACTCCAGTTATGGGAGAATTAGGGGTCATAGTCAAGGGGGGATGCCAATTTTCTTTAGTGACTAAGGCCCACTTTTGAAAGGCAGCAGTGATATGGGAGGGAAGTATCCGTGCGAAAGAGTCTTCGATTTTTTTGCTTGTATGTCTAATGTAGAGTTGTCTTTATGTGCAATGAGGCCTACGAGTTCTGATGCAAAGCTAATGGGAGGAGGTTGGACGTGATCGTGTAGGCCGCTGCATTTTGCCCTATTAAAGGCCTTTCATAGAATGTTAAGGTACTCAGGAGTAAGCATACCATTACACGTTCCGTCGACATTGTAAATACAGGCTACTGTGTCAGTGTACACTTCAGGAAGCATAGTGTCATCTGGGGAGGATAGGGTACTCTTTACTTGATATTTCATGAGATCAATGGTTGTGATCCAGTACTCACAATGCCCTGTGGCCGTAATGTAATGTCAGCCTGTGGGTTGGTGGGTTGGATGTCAAAGCTAACTTTGTTCTCAAGATCGCCATTGTAGGGTTGGTACGCATTGCCCTCTTGGATGGCAGAGAACCCTTCTTTTTGAAGATCATTTATGTGTTCATCTGGTGCGGGCTGAGATAAGTTTGGCATGTAATTTGCTTTTCATAATAATTGAGGCTCTGCTTGAAGCTTTCACACGTATTTTGTAGCTCTTCTGGCTCCCAGGTTGGGTTCCATAATCCTTTACAAGCTCTTTTATCTGAGAGTAGAGGATACGGCTTTCCTTTTCATTTTGATTGAAATTGATACAAGCAGGGCAGGACCATGGATTATTGGCATCAATAGCTCCCCTTTCAGTGGCGTTGCAGCAGCTTGTTTTAAGCAAGCATTGCTAGTGGTAGGTACGGCTGCAGACGTCGCAAATATACATGTATTTAAAAGGTAGGGAGAGGTCGGGAGATTCAAGTCCTAGATGGTAGGAGCAAATTTCGCAGCTTGCGCACTAAATTTGACTCCAGGCAATACTCCTACTGGATTTGGGCACTAGTCCAACTGATTTAAAGAGGGGTAGGGCCCATCTTTCAATATTCATGGGGGCATAGTATGTGTGGTATTGTTTCTGTCTTTGGGGTGTATCATCTCTGTCTCTTTTTATGGGGGTGAAGAACCTCCAACTATCTATGTGCAGGATGTCCATAGATCATAGTAGAGTGTGTTGATGGCCTCTGTGGGTGTCATTGAGAAACCCTTATCCTTTTGTACGTCCAGAGTTTTTGTTGAATATGCGTTGTGCGTAAGGGGGTCAGGTTTAGGCTAGGAAGGTCATGGAGTATATTGAGGATCTCACATCTCCTTTTCCTTTGGGATCTACGCTGCGATGATGGTGCTGGGTGGTCTGCAATCTCAAAGGATGGGTCGTGGTGCACCTGGTAAGTTATCGGGTTGATGATATTGATATGCTGGGTGGGAGAAGTGATTATTTGATTATTTAAGTGGACGCTTGTGTTGCATGGTGGTTGTGGCTAGTGATTTGCGAGCGTGTGGTGCGTTTGTTTGGCTGACTGTTTGTAGGTTGTTCAGTAGGCTGAATTACTATTAGTGAGTTTAATGCAACAGTGTCTAAATTTTTGAGTCAGGGGCATATGTTGCTGACTTTCTGTTTGGCTGCGTGTCCTCTTTCTGGTACCGGGGAGGGTATCTTGTGTCTGCCGTGCACGCTTTGCTTGTTGGTCTTGGGAGAGAGTGGCCAGTTGGTTAGTGGGTGCAGGGTCAGAGAGGCAAATAATAGCTGTAGTTTGTGGCAGTGGTATTGGCAAAGTGCTTATAGAGTTGTGGTTCCTTTTTGTTTGATTGGATACCCTTTGTGAGTAGCGTTGTGAGCGCGGGGTTTCTGTCCGTGGTGAGGCGAAAGCCCTTCCACCGTTGTGGCGAGAGAGTGTTGTGTTTGGGGAAGCTCAGTGCGGGATATGTTGCCTTGTGCTGTGCGTTTCCTGGGTCAAGCATTGGATACTGTACATTGGGGGGTAATTTCTTCTAAAAATGAAGGTGTAGGTACGTTGAGTGCAACATGACCTTGAGTTTCTGTTTGAGGCTCGGTTGTGATTATAGAGGAGGCAGGGGATGTTTGCGGCTCTAAGTTGGGTGTTTCAAAAACAGAGGATTGGTTGGGGTGTCCACTATTTGTTGGTGGATCTGTGTGTAGAGGTGGTGGGCCTCTGATTAAGTTGTTTGTAATGGGGTGCCTGTGGTGTGTTGCTGAGCATGGCTGTGGTGGGGGTGCTGTGCAGATGGGCAAAGTTTGTTGCGTTTGGATGTATGTGGGATTTGGGGGCACCTCTTCGTGAGCCGATGCGTTAGTGTTTGTGTCTAGGAGACCTGTGAAGGAGGAGTTGTGTATTTTGCGGTAATTAAGTAGGATAGACTGTCTTGGATTCCTTTCTTGGAGTATTTGTGCAATTGATGTTGGACTTAGCTCTTGTGTTCCAGGCAGGTTAGCAATGGCAGCAAGCCTACTTAGGGCTATGATGTGCTTTTTGATCGAGTGTAACTGCTGAGTACTCGCAGAAGTACTCTAGGTCTTGGAGGCGAGTGCGACCAAACGTCAGTTAATACTCTCTTGGCACAGCTTGCGCTGTGCTAACTATCCTTTTTATGCATGTGCCTTAGATAGTTGGCAGCTTCGTTTTAAGCCCTTGCTCTCTTTGACTTCAGCAACTTGCTGCCCTTGGCCTGTTCCTTCCTGTTTTGTGTGGTTCCAGTGTGTCTGTTTCCCCTGCCCCTTTTGTGTGGCAAGCTCAGTTTTTGTTGGCAGGTATGGGTGTCAACGGCCCAGATGCTTTTCTTGGTTCTCTTCTAGGAGGGCTCTTTTGGCCAGTTCAGTGTCTCTCTTGGGGTGTAACTGTATTGTGTTGTTTCCCAGTGACAATGTATTTTTCGTTGGCTGATGTGAGGTCATGGAAGCCAGTTATGCCTAGGTCCATAAGCGGTTTGGTAATGCAATTGAAGAGGGTGGCTAATGTTGGGGGGGGGGCTTGCGGGCGGAGGTGACTTCTGAGCTTGAGATTGTCTGGAAACATGCTGTTTTCTTTCAAGGCTGAGTGGAGCTTGCTGGCGTGGATGCCAGCGAGTTGACGTGCTCGCATATGTAGGTTGAGTTGCCGTTTTATTGGTAGCGACGTTCCTTCTCTTGTGAAAAAAAAAGTAGTGGCAAGGGCCTTGAGTTTGGCGACCTGGTGGGTCAGGAGATGCATGGTCACAGATTGGGGACGTTCAGAAGGGTCTTCTAGGCTTGTTACGAGTGCTACTGCTGAGCACCTGTGGTATTCCACGTAGATGGAGGGGGCACCCAGTCCAAAACTATGGACATCTTCACGGATCATGGCAGTTAGTGTGCTTCGCCATAAGTTGTGTTTGCTTTTGATCACCCTTCCGATCATTGTATCCCACTTATCCACGTCTGGGTAGGAGCATGGTGTGACCGCAAAAGCATAGGCCAGACTAGGGATGATTGCTGTGCGTATTATGTTTAGTGTTTGCCGTGGTGAGGCATAAGAGCCTTCAAGGGCGTCAAGCTTTTGCTTTAGGTTTTCGTCCATGTGCCTGTGCTGGTGCTTCCAATTGAGATCCATCGTCAGTGTGACTCCTAGATAGAGGAAGGGGGAGCTGGGTGTGATGTATTTTGTTGCCTGGTTTTGAACCAATATATTGTTTTTGAGTTGATGTTCGAGTGCTTCAGACGGTGTTAAGCCATTCTGGTCTTTAGAGGGGGACGCAATTAGGCTACCCGTGACTTGAGTTTTATTGCCAGATATAATCAATCCGGCCCGATTTGAGTAAAGGGTGAGTTTATTTGCTTGTACTGTAAGGTTTTTCAGGTTACCCTTGGGGCAGAGTAGTTTGTCTGCAAAGGAGGCGCTGCTGATGTTGTTGGCCAGATGCGTCTGAAGCTCGTTTTCTTTGGGAATGCAGGTGTGGACATAGCCGCGTCCTCCTACATGCAGCCATCGCAGGAGGGGTTCCATATAGAGAAGTAAAAGAAATGGGAAGAGGGTGTCTCCCTGGATCGTGCCTCTCTCTACCGGTATTTGACCTGTGCAGACCCCTGATGGAAGCTTGACTTGGGTGGGGGTATTCTCATAAAGATTTTTGACAGCATCTATAGCGTCAGTCGGGAAACCGAGGTCATACATGATCCAGAGCATGCGATCATGGTCAGTGGTATTGAAAGCTGAGGTTAAGTCCACAATAAGGGCATAGATGTCTTTGTGAAAGAGTTTGGCATCTTCTTCGGGGTCGCGGGTTCGAATCCTCCTGGTAGCGTTTGTACTTCGCTGTCCGACAGCTCCGTCCCCGCGTCCGCAATCCATGCTTGAGGTGTTATCACCCCTGCGTAGTTTTTCTTTTCTTTTTCTGTCATTCGCAGTAAAACTCGCTTCAGACTTCGTATTCACACCCTACGTTTTGAGACAGCAACATAGAATCAAATTTACTCCCCCACTTGTGACCTGCATCATGCTGCCTGATGATATCCAAGATGAGCAGCATGTCCCTCGGTGTGTCTACTTTCTTAATCCAGAACAATAACAAGCTTATTTTTCCCCTCCACGAACTAATTGCTTTCTATGAGCAGGCTAGCAGTGTTGTTGTCTGAGAGTAAAGTGCCTGCGTGCTGGAAGGTCGCCAAGCTGAGCCCCATCCATAAAATAGGGGAAGTGCTGAATCCAGAAAATTATAGGATGATTGCTGTTAGTGGGGTGATGTATCGTATTTTCGCCAACGTGCTGAAAGATTTGGTGACTGATTGGTGTGTGAAAAAGGGTAAGATTCCAGACACGCAG
>Ga0307945_1001961_pt1 | contig 16435 bp, 18 predicted proteins | sample OrgLakmetagen228_FD_201818 | JGI IMG/M metagenome (GOLD analysis project Ga0307945, IMG submission 201818) | Saline water microbial communities from Organic Lake, Antarctica - #228 | ecosystem: Environmental > Aquatic > Non-marine Saline and Alkaline > Saline | place: Antarctica: Organic Lake...
TGCTGTCCCACTACGTGCTTGTGTGATGCTGCTGTAAAGCTGCTGTGCGCCTGCTGCTGCCCCGAACCCGATTCGCTGTTTGCCTGAGATGGTTCGGCCCCCCCGCCCAGCGGACGAGGGGGCAAGTGAAAATGTGTTCAAGGTAGCGCTGTTTAGAATGATTTTTCATCATTAAGTAGTTTACTGAGCTCATTGAATACCGCAATATCGAAACCAGAAAGTGCTATCTTCAATAAACTGGCTTCCCCAGCTTATCGAACGAGACTAGGCAAAATAAGCTCAACTGAAAAACCAACTAACCAAATCACACGATCTGTCACTGCCAACAATTGGGCATGGCATGCCCTTTCGCCTTTTCCGTGCTGGTGCATAGCTTGGTGTAAATTGTCTGGTCCGTGATGGCGCACTCAGACGCACATATGTTATTTGCCTGTAAGAGGAAACTAGCTTTTTTGTGTGGTTATTCCAACCAGCCACTGGTCTTACGAGAAGAGCCTACAACAGATGAGGCGAGACATTGAACACAAATCCCACAAGTATCTGAGCATTACTCCTGATGATGTGCAGGCTTCTGCCTCCCAACCACCTGAACCCCACTAAAAAACTCCTCTTTTAAGGACACTATGGGCACAAGGACAAGGACACACTTATATTCTCCAGGTGGCGGGGTGTTGTGATCTTTGCATCCATCGGGTGGTGCAGGACACAACCTTCTAGCAACCTTTCCTAATCCATGCCGATACTGTTACAAGAAAAAGAAAAAAAGAAAAAAAGAAAAGACTCCGCTGGTAGTGGTGATACAGCCAGCATGATTAAGGGAGGGGCTTACTTAGGTGCTCGCACCAGGCGTGATTATACTATCTGCGTTCTTTTTCTTGCTTTTCTTTAAGGCGAGAGAGGGGGCACAGACTCTACAACGAACCACGAATTCGCTTCTTCACCTGAGGTGCCACCAGTGCTTAAGCGCTTGATAACAATACTCAAATGGGTGGCTCACAGAACGGAGGACGTGGTGTGTGCTGCATACACGAGAGATTCATGGTGGCGCTTGCCTGAGCACAATACCCTTGCTTGCACGAACAGCAGTGCATTCCCTGTGAGAATGTTAAGAACAAACATCATTACATCTTGGTTGCAAGGTGCTGTTGGTTCCAAGGCAGATAGAAAGAGTCAAGTACGCTGTTTCAATTGAACAAGTTCTGGGTTCTCCTGATTGTGCTTTGCTGTGTGAGGTGTTGGGTACATAAAATAACGATCAAAGTGTGAACCTGTGGGGTGTGTGGGCTTAGTTGTGCATGTGAATACGAGTGCCAGTGAATGGTGGAGACAAACGACGGGAAGTGCCTGCTAATCTGTTTTATTCTGATTTCAATTTCGCTCTGTATACACGATTTTACAGTTTTAGCCAGGCAAGTGCTGGTTCAGAGTTCATCGAGCAGCAGGGCCCGCAGCTAAAGAGTGATGAACCAGACCATGATTGATGTTCCAGACCCTCTAATTGTGCATGTGCTGCTCCTCATACATGAGTTTATGCATAGTAATATTTGCCTCCCTCATTTTTGGTGTTTTCAGTGTGACAGTCCATATTTTTTTCCATGCATGTGCCCAAAACACACAGATGATTCCCCCTCTCTGATTTAATGCAATTGGCTGGTCCTGGCAGTTGCTTGAGTGTTTATACTGGTTTTATTCAGTGCTGCAATATCACAAACAGCGTTGTGCCTTTTTTCCCTTGCCAGTTTTTTTTGGTAGGTGCTATAAGTGTGGTGCTACAACAGCAATTTTCACAATTTTCACATGTTTTACATACGCAGCCTAGCAGTCGCACGTTTTGACTGATGGCTTTATGTAAATTCTGTTAACCTTGTAAATGGTCAAATGGCCCTCCAGCATTACACACCAAGTATAAAATATACTCAAGCGATGATAACATCCCAAGCACTCGCGTCACCAGGCAAATAATTGAAACCCAAACGCAAAGAGTCTGGTCTGACCACGGATCACTAGGCTTTTGGGGCAGCTAAATCAGTGAATCCCGTGGAATCCATTCAAACACATGCAAAGCACCAAAAAAAGGTGACCACCAACCAGTTCTAAGCATCTTTTTCCTTCATCAACATTCAAAACCTGTAATATCCTCGGTTTCTTTGTCAACCAGATAAAGCTTGCTCACCATCCAGAGCATCCAGTATCCCATTCTGGCATTCTTATTTGGAATATTGGAAACCAATTTTATTTCTTCTAGGTAAGCGTGCCTGCCTTTTCCTTAAAATTCTGCAAGCTTTGCTTGAGCTTATTACTACCATGAGTACGAAAAGCTGCAGGCGACAACACATACATACAAAAAGGCACGCAAACACCCACACAAACACCCTCAAAGGACTAAAGTGTGAGTGGTCTGCTTGAGCTGGCAGGCCCAGTGTGTGTGTGCTGCATACCACCCTTACACGAACTCCTCGCCCAAGGCACTCCTTGGCTGCCCACATTACTGGCATGGCTGCTGTACTCCTCTGCTACAATTTCTAGAGCCTGGTCCTCTTCGTCGCCCTGTTCCTCCTCCTGCTGCTGTGACTGCGGCTGCTGCTGCTGGGCAAGGCCGGTGCTGAGGAGCGTCTGATCACTTCTTGGCTGCTCCCCCTCGATTGACATTACATCTGAGGCCACCGACGTCGAATGCAAGCTGCGCTTGTGAAACGCAGGGGGGGCGGGGTGCTGCTGCTGCTGCTGCTGCTGTAGCTGTTGTGGCTGCTGCTGCTGTGGCTGCTGTTGTTGTTGTTGTTGTTGTTGTTGTTGTTGTTGTTGTTGTTGTTGTTGTGACTCTTGCTGCCACTGCAGCTGCTCCTGCTGCTGGCGTTGCTGGCGCTGCTGCTGGCGCTGCGGCTGCTGCTGTGGCTGCTGCTGTGACTGCTGCTGTGCTAGTGGTGGTGGAGGTGGCAGAGAGAACTGGCGCGACATTTGGGACGGCCTTTGCGGTGTGTTGGGGGGGTGAGGCTGCACCTTCTTGCTGGAGCCTGCCCCTCCACTCGCGTGCCGTCTGTGCCTGATTGGAGTCTTAGGCTTGTCCATCCCCACACCTAATGTGCCTCCTGCCCCATTGTTGCCGTTGTTGTTGTTGTTGTTTGAATCACTGGGGGTGCGTGCTGAGCGGCGCAGGGGGCCTGCGGCCCCGACAGGGCCAGGCAGTGGGCTCGGCTGCTTGGGGTACCTGTGTTTGCAAATGTGCAACTTTTGTACGTGTGTGTGTGTGTGTGTGTGTGTGTGTGTGTTTGAAGCTGTCCTATGAGCTAATTGCGCACCTGCCAGCTGCTTCAACCACAATGCCCTGACCACTGGGGTAATGACCACCATGCCTTCACTTCTCAGGTTTGAAAAGCTGCAGATGCACTGCCCACCCCCCTATGTAAAGCTAACTGTTTTTGACTCAAAAAACTGCAAGAGCAGCGTCTGACCCTTCTCATCAAAACCCCACTTTGCAAAGTTGATACAAAAACACAATTCTCTTCACTTGCATCCCCCTAACCACGGGCCCTTGATGCACTCATAACTAGGGTTGGCCAGAACCATTTATATCCGGTGTATAGACGGCATTTTTGGCAGGGAAATCACCAAATATACGGTCATACGGTCATACACGGTGTATATATACGGTTCTGGCCAACCCTACTCATAACCACGAGCCCCTTGTTTGCACACTTTACCAACAGCCAGCCCTGCCACATCCTCTTGCTCCTATTCAATCATGTTTTTTTGAGGTCACTTGTTGTAATCCCCTGCATCTCAAATCTCAAATGAGACTTCTTCAAACTGCCACTTTAACCTCCTAGTACTACGTTTCCAGCTGCTACTGCAGCTGCTACTGCTGCTACTGCTACGTTTCCAGCTGCTACTGCTGCTAATGCATGCTGAATAGGAGGCAGCACACACGCCCCATTTCTATTGATCCAAGAATAAAATAGGCAGGTCAACAAGGACACGGATGCTAAAGCAATTGCTCGTAATGGAGATTCATTTACATACCTCGATTCATTAAACGCAATCAGCCCGCAAAATGTGTTGGTGCGCGTGCAATGTCGCATACATCTTCCAAACATATGTCACAACGTACGCATATATACATGAATACAATTACACATGCGCACAGCAATATACGTACATAAATACACGCACGTGTACGTAACAATGGTATGTGCATTCAGTTTTCTGATAAAAAAAGCATGCACACTTGATTACACCCTGCAACTGTAATAGATACAACATACAACACATATACTATAAAGTATTATAGCCAACCCTACGTATACAAATGGTTTTGATGAACCCTACTCACGGTTCTAGCCAATGCTACACGCAGCTCTGGCCAACCCGACGTACACAATTCGTTTTTAACTGCCCCTGCCATTTACCTGCCCTGAGGTAATCCGTCCAACGATGGAAAGTCTTCAGCAAACGACATCGCAAGGGAGCTGGTGGTGCTGTGGGACGCACTGAATCGTGCCAAAGTGCTGCTCTGACCGCCACCCAAATGTGTGGGGATGCCCACCTATGTGTTTGTGTGTATATGTGTGTGTAAGTGTGTGTGTGTGTGTATGTGTGTGTGTGTGTGTGTGTGTGTGTGTGTGTGTGTGCGTGTGTGTGTGTGTGTGTGTGTGTGTGTGTGTGTGCGCGCGCGCGTGCGGAAGTGTTTGTGTGTATGTGTATGTGTGTGTGCTTACAAAAGATGGCTGTTAAAGCAAAGCCTCTATTTGAATCAAAACGACAACCTGTTTTGTACTACAAAGTAAAGCCTTAAAGTAAGCAGCAATTCAAACGTCTTGTACCTCCTCCAGCTTTTTAATCTGCTTGCTGAATTCTTGTGCAGCTCGATGTGCCTCCCAGTCTTCCTGTGTGTGTATGTGTGTGTGTGTGTGCGCGTGTGTGTGTGTGTGTGTGTGCGTGTGTGTGTGTGTGTGTGTGTGTGTGTGTGTGCGTGTGCGCGCGCGCACACGGTGTACGGTGCGTGCAATTATCACAAGCGTGCATGTGTGATGCCAATGTGCCCAGCTTCTCTTTGAAGTGTGTGTACGTGAATGTTCATTCACAACGTTGGCCATAGTTATTCGTAACAAACACACACACGCACGCACACACACGTATAACAAAATAGAATACGTACGTTTCAATATTTCCCTGCCCAACGATACCTTACATGTGCAAGGTTGTCAAAACCATACTGAGTTTCTGGCAGGGACACTACCATACATGCGGTCATACACGGTGCACCCATACAAAGTTCTGGCAAGCCTTCAACGTACACCATGCAGTATAGATTGTCCTGGCCGACCGTACATACTCATCATATGTACATAGTACTACGATATCGCGTACACGAAGCAACAGCAATACAGTATCACGTATACCTTTGTTATTAAAGCATGCTGTGTGTGATTTCAATGTGAGCAAAGAGTGGTGCTATAGCAGCTAAACACGGTGATTTGTGATTTGCCCTGCTGCAAGATGGCAAAGGGCAACAGACAGAACAATTGGCACTGCTGCAAGATGGCATAGAACAACAGGCGCTCATTGTCACCTTCATTTTGCTCATCTCCAAGAGCTGCGCTTCCACAGCTGCTAGCCTGCTCCCTATCTCTGCTACTTTTCCCTCGAGGCCTGTGCTGGACTCTTTCCTGTGCTGCTGTGGGTGCGGCGGCCCAGCGTCGGGATCCTTTTGTTGATGGCTGTAGCTCCTCGTCCGGGGTGCCAGCTGGCCCTGTTTTGGATTGTCGCCGCATGGGGTTTCTAAGGAACCTGGCAGAAATGCTTCTTGGCCGTTTGGGAAACCCTTCGGTGATGCTTGCTGCTGCTGATTTTGCGGCTGCTGCTGGTGTGGCTGCTGGCACGCGTCCAAGCTGGATATTCTGGAGTAGTGAGCCTTGTCCTCCCTCAGACCTCTATCGCTTTTCAGGGCCTCTGCTAAGCTCTTTGCTATTGCCTTTAATTCGTTGACCTACACCGACAAATTAGTGTGTGTGTGTGTGTGTGTGTGCATGTTTATGCGTACGTTTCAGTGTGCATGTGCGCGAATACATGTATGGCTGCGTATGTTTATTTGTGCGTGCGTGTATTTGTGTTTGTGTGTGTGTGTGCGTGCGTGTTGTGTGCGTTTGTGCGTGTGAGTAAGTGTATATCTGTATGTGTATGCGAGCATGAGTATGTGTATGTGTGCGTGTGTGTGGGTACATGTGTGTACGTATATACGTGTATGTGTGCCAGTGTGTGCGAGTGTGCCTGTGACTGTATTTGTGTGTGTGCGCTGTGCACACTTTTCAGTATATACATGCGTGTGTATGTGTGTGAGTATGTGTGTGTGTGTGTGTGTGTGTGTGTGTGTGTGTGTGTGTGTGAGTGTGTGTGTGTGTGTGTGTGTGTGTGTGTGTGTGTGTGTGTTTGTGCGTGCGCGCTTGTGCGTATAATTGTATATAAATGTGTGTGTGTGTGTGTGTGCGTGTGCACGTGCGCGTGTGCATCAGTGTTTTTGTTTTGTGCGTACCAATGTAAGCTTCTGTATGTGAGCTTCTGTACATGCAATTCAACGACCTTCTGTGATAACATGGCAGCCACACATTGTTTCCTTACCTGCTCCTGCAAGTTGTCTGTCCCCTCAGTGCTAGTCTTGCTTAAACCCTTCTCCTCAGCTTGTGGCTTGCTCACAGAATGACAGGCACCCATGTGTTTGTGCTTAATTCACAGGATTTATATTGTCACTAGTAACTACACTAGTATAATGTAACTAGTAACACCCATGTGATGCTCGCCTTCGAAGCAGGTCCTAGTTAATGATACCACTGTTTACTTAATAATTAGTTTACCGAATAGTATGGGAACCGTGATATATATAGGTTTGAGGTAGTTCTCGATCATGCCTGTCACCCAGGAGGAGAGTAAGAGGGTTCAGGAGCTGGATAAGTTCTTCTTCCCGGTTACCGGTAACCTCCAGGGTGGTGATAACGTGCAGAGTGTTGCACATTCACCGAGGCTCAACAACCGTGGCACTGAGGTAGGAGGTGCTGGCGCTGTTCCAGTGCAATTGGTGTTCTTGTGCACACTTATATGTGTGCGCATGTGTATCTATGCGTGTGTGTGTGTGTGTGTGCGCGTGTGTGTGTGTGTGTGTGATTGTGTGTATTTGAGTATGTGTGTGCACGCACGCATGTGTGTGTTTGTGTGTGTGTATGTGTGTGCGTGTGTGCGTGTGCGTGTGTATGTGCGTGGTTTTGCGCTTGTGAGCGCGTTTGTATGTGTGTGCGTGTGCTTGCGTCTATTGTGTGTATGTGTGTGTGTGTGTGTGCGCGTGTGCATATGTGTGTGTGTATGTGTGTATGCATGTTTGTTTATGTTATTGTGTGTGCATCTATGTGTGCGTGTGTGTGTAAACGTGCATGTGCGTGTGTGTGAATGTGTGTGTGTGTGTGCGTGTATGTGCATTGGGGGACAGGGCCAGAGTGTGCGCATGTGCTTGCCTGAACATATTCAGAGTTCCTTTTACTTGCTGTGATAAACGTGTTGTAACTGCTAGCGTCCAGCACATTACTGGAGCTCTTTTGCGGCGGTAATCTGCTCTGGTCTTGGGAAAAAAATGCTCTGTTAGTTCCCTGAGACATGTTTCTCTCCCAGGTGCACGATGAGCACACCCTTCAGTCCTCCCTCCGAAGCAATAAGCGGCAATCTTCACCCACCCAAAGGCACCGACAAAAAGGTAGAACTGAAGCAGGCGAAATGAATGGCAAATTCACCTAAGGGGTGAGACACGCAATGCCACGTAGCCGTGTAAACAGACATTGTTGTGTTACCAATGAGACCATCTGATGTCCATCTTACGCTCTTGTGTAGGTTAGGCCAGAACTGTGTTTATACAAGATATATGACCGTATATTTGGTGATTTCATTCGCCTGCCTCATTTATCGTTTATACACCGTAACTATGGTTCTGGCCAACCCTACTCTTGTGCCTATACACCGTACAGGCTCGCAATAGTTTGCACTCAGGCGCCTATTCTTGTGTCAGCAAATGCGTTCATGAACCCAACAACTCAGCTAGCTTTCCTTTCCTGCCTCCCTCCTCCTGTCCCTCTCCCGTTTGCCACCAACGTGCTCCCTCTTACACGTGGTTGGCTTTTGCATCAACCACCTAACCTTTCCCGCCTCCCCCCTCCTTTTCCTCTCCCGTTTGCCACCGCAACACGTTCTCTCCCACAAAAGTGATTGGCTTTTGCATCCACCTTGTAATCTTTCCCGCCTCCCTCCGCCTCTCTTTCTCTCAGGTCGCTCGTCAGTACACCACCTGAACGCCTCAAAATTTGGCTTCAACCCATTAAACCCATTTGAGTCCGTGGTGGAGGCCGCCCCCGCCTACGCAGGCCTGCAGCCTCGCAACTGGCAGCAGCTGGAGTTAGTGCTGCCACCTGGGTGTGACCCACAAGCTTTACAGGTGGGGCAACAGTCACGTGCAGTTAAGTTTGGATTGGATTGGACTGGATTGGATTGGAGTGGATTGGAGTGGATTGGATTGGAGTGGATTGATTTGAATTGGATTGGATTGGAGTGGATTGGATTGGAGTGGATTGGATTGGATTGGAGTGGATTGGATTGGATTTGAGTGGATTGGATTGGATTGGGGTGGAGTGGAGTGGATTGGATTGGACTGGATTGGATTGGATTGGATTGGATTGGATTGAAGCAACAGTCACGTGCAGTTAAGTTTGGTTTGGGTCACAGTTGTCTGTGGCTGTCAACTGTCTGTAGCAGTCAACTGTCTCTGTCTGTAGCAGTATACTGTCTGTGGCAGTCGACCTGGGGTGGCTGTAGCAATTAACTGTCTGTGGCAGACGACCTGGGGTGTCTGCTCAACCTACAAGAACGAGGCAAACCTCACAAACCTCGTAATGAAAAATGATTAAAATAACAGGGTCACGTGTAGGGTCGGCCAAAACTATACTGTACGTGCGCAAGGGTGTTTTTAGCAGAGAAGCTAACATACATACGGTCATGTATAGACCAACAGGTGTGTTTGTAAGGTGCTGGCCAACCCCAGTGATGCGCTTCACATACCAGACAAAATTTGTGGCAAAGGGAGGAGTAGGAGCTGCTTTGATCAGTCTATTCACATCTCCAAAGCCCCGTGGGGTTAGCCACAGGTGTCTCTTGGTTTCAGCATGTTTACTTGCAGACAAGATGGTGCAGGGCATCCGTACATAAGGATTATAACATGGCTGAGCATGCAGGCGCGGGGGTCACCAGTTGTTTAATATATATATATATATATGTGTGTGTGTGTGTAGAGAGAGAGAGAGAGAGAGAGAGAGAGAGAGAGAGAGAGAGAGACACACACACAGAGAGAGAGAGAGAGAGACACACACACAGAGAGAGAGAGAGAGAGACACAGAGAGAGAGTGTGTGTGCAATGTTTGTTTGGCGTATGTGTGTGTGTTTGCGTGTGCGTGTGTGATATGTGTGTGCGGCTACGCTTTCATGCGTGACCCTACCAAATCCATGCTGCATGGCTTCCATACCAGCAAACCCCTCGGCCGTCACCCTCCGCGTATATGCATGGCCACCCACCCGCACTTGCTTGTCCACCGACACATCCACTGTTTGTGTCCCAGGATTTGAAAGCGGAGCTCAACCAGCACCTCAGCACCAGCACTAACCTCGTTGGTGCGCGTGTGTCATGCAAAGCACAGCCCCGCCCCCATGCCAGCACCCTGTCCCCCCTTCCACTTCCCCACGGTGCCTCCTTCCCCACTTTAGCACCACCCATGGATGGGGCCCTCAACGCACGAAACGCACTCGACACCCCGTCCTGGAATGTGCCACTCGTTTCTCACAGCCAGTACCCTGCTCACACACCCATGGGTGCTCCCAGCCTTAGTGCCATGAGCCTGCCAGATCTCGCGAGCCAAGCTTCTGTCCAGGCCGCAATTGATTTGAAAGTCAGCGGCATGCCGCGGTTAGCACTGCCGTCTGAAGCCGCCGCGGCAGTGACAGCCCGCACAGCGGCTTCTAGTCCTAGGACTCAGCGGCCTCGCACAGCAGGTAGGGCCGTGCTTTAGACGAGCAAACAGTTTTCGGACATGTTGGACAGGGAACTACATGAGTCTTCTTGTGTAGGTGCTTGCTATGCGTGCTCTGCGTGCTTTGTTTAGGCCCGTGCTTTGTATGAGCAAACTTTTCTTGTGTACCTCGCAGCTGGAGCTCAGCTCACCTTAAAGAAATATTTTTTCACTCACACCGCTGTACTGCTCCTTGAGTCAGAGTGGCTTCGTTAGGTATAATGCTGTTTGTTGGTGTGCGTGTGATGACCTGCATTTCCTCAAAAAATGCAAGGGGTCAGCAAAAGCGGTCCCTCTTTGTAAATGAGATGTACCCAGGTATTTTCACTCACACCGCTGTACTGCTCCTTAGGTCAGAGTGACTTCCGTTAGGTATAATGCTCTTTGTTGGTGTGCGTGTGATGACCTGCATTTCCTCAAAAAATGCAAGGGGTCATCAAAAGCGGTCCCTCTCTGTAAATGAGATGTACCAGGTATTCATACCATCTGTGCCCCCCTGTGTGTGTGTGTGTGTGTGTGTGTGTGTGTGTGTGTGTGTCCCTTCTGCCAAACAGGTAGCAGCCGCCCAGGCAGCGCGTTATCGCCACTGCATCCGAATCATGCGACGAGGTTGGATCTGCCTCAAGGGGGCAGTCCATCAAGCCCGCTCCTGCCGCCCCTGCTGCCGCTATCTTCTGCCCCTCCTTCCGGGGGCAGCGGCAGCAGGCTGGGGCGGGTTAGTAGCGAGACCATGTTGGGGGAGGGAGGGAGCAATGACGCAGGAGGGAGTGGTTTTTCAAGGCGGGCCAGACACAAAGGGCTGTACGTTGAAGTAGCCGGGGGGCCCAATATCCCAGCAGGTGGCGTGAACGGTCTGCGTTCTCCATTGCCGCATCACTCTCTACACTCACCACATGACAAGTGCGGGTCTCCGCCCAGCCACACTGCAGGGAGTGCAGCAGCGACGCAGGGTGGGGGGGAGCAGCAGCAGCAGCAGCAGTCGCAGCATCTAAGCAGTGGCACGCTCCAACCTGCTAATATTGGCAGTTGTGGAAACTGGGCTGCTAGGAGAGGGATAACAGGCGCAAATGGGGGCCAAGGGTTGGGGCACGGGCAGCAAGGGGATGGTGAAGAAGTAAGTAGGGCTACAGGAGCAGTGGCGCGTGATTTGTCGAGGAGTGGGCTGGCAGCAGGGTTTGGACCTAGGGCCACGACAGCAGGGGCGACGCTGGCGGGCAGTGCATTATCGGCAGGGACTGCTCATGGGGGGCCTCCTGTGACGCTGGTGGGTTTGTGTGTGTGCGTGCGTGTGTGTGTGCGTGTGTTTGTGTGTGTATGTGTGTGTGCATATGTGTGTGTGCGTGCGTACACGAGTGTGTGCGTATTTGTGTGCGTATGTGCGGTAACGTGTAGGCCTGCTGTGTGTTACAGTTTCCTGCTGCTGTGACACCACTTCTAAATTGAAGGGCTGCTTGTACTTATCGGACGACTGGTTACGATCATAAAGAAGTTGTTTACCGAGTTAATAGCTCGGTTTGCGTTTGCAGGGGTTGCTAGCATTGGAGTACACACTTACTTCTTTCTCACCTCTCTAATTGTTTTGTGCAAAAGGCCCTGGTATCGGAGCGCCGTAGCATATAAGCGTAACAATTCTAAGTCCTGTGTCTGCATTATGCAGGGAGGCTTGTTCTGAAATGCCACAGCATGCAACTCCAGGCACTACTGCTCAACTGGATTTAAATGACTACATAGAGTGTGAACGCAAGCATTTGAATCCAAGCATCCTGATTTTATAGGGAGCCTTGACATCGAAGCGCCGCAGCGTGCGATGTCGAGCATTGCTGAATAAAAACTGAAATGACGACATTGAGTATGAACCCACCCATATGTTTTGTAGGGAGCCTTGGCATCAGAGCGCCACAGCGTGCGACGCCAAACCCAGCTCATTGCTGACTGGCTTGACGATGCGGTTGCTCGCTTGTGGCAGCAGCACGCACAACAGGTCAGGCGCCGTTAGGCATGTTAGGCGTTGTTAAATGATGTTAGGCGTTGTGGCAGCAGCACGCACAACAGGTCAGGCGCCGTTAGGCATGTTAGGTTTGTTAAATGATGTTAAGCGTTGTGGCAGCAGCACACACAACAGATCAGGCGTCGTTAGGCATGTTAGGCGTTGTTGAATGATGTTGAGCGTTGTGGCAGCAGCACGCACAACAGATCAGGCGTCGTTAGGCATGTTAGGCGTTGTTAAATGATGTTCAGCGTTGTGGCAGCAGCACGCACAACAGGTCAGGCGTCGTTAGGCATGTTCGGCGTTGTTAGGCAATTTTAGGCGTTGTGGCAGCAGCACGCACAACAGATCAGGCGTCGTTAGGCATGTTCAGCGTTGTTAAATGATGTTAAGCGTTTTGGCAGCAGCACGCACAACAGGTTACCCAGAAGCTGGCGGTTACGCAAATGCTTGTTCCTGCATGTGAGTGGCTACGGACCAAAACTGATGAGGGTTGGCCAGATTTGCGCAGACATTATAAAAACTTTCAGCGTTATACCAGCGTGTTAACACCAGCTGCCTTACACAGTGTGGTTGTGTTGACATGTGTGTGTGTAACACCAGCTGCCTACATAGTGCAATTTTATTGACATGTGTGTGTGTGTGTGTAACACCAGCTGCCTTACAGTGCACGGTGTGTTGACATGTGTGCGTGTGTGTGTGTAGCACCAGCTGCCTTACACAGTGCATTGTATTGAAATGTGTGTGTAACACAAGCTGCCTACACAGTGCAATTGTGTCAACATGTGTGTTTGTGTGTGTGTGTGTATGACACCACCTGCCTACACAGTGCAATTGTGTTGACATGTGTGTATAGTGCTGGCATACGCATGAAAGGCTTGTGCGTGTGGAGAAGGTTGGTGGATGTACATGATAAACTTGGTGTCGTGTGTTCTGTGTAGAAAGGGTACATCAAAGTATAAAGCGTCATCGTGTTGTGTGTTTTGTGTATGAAAGGGGTACATCAACGTAGAAAGCGTCATCGCTACCAGCATAAATAAGGAAAGGGGAGGAAGACTGTAAGCTTGTCTACATTGTACATGCGCATGTATATATACATATATACCAGAGGGGGTTGACTGGCCAAATTGCAGGGAATGTTCCTTCCTGATTTTCTTTCCCACTTGCAACCATGTCAACCTAAGTTTTGTCAAGAAAGATCACGTTCACCAAGAAATGGTGAACATCGGATGACCCCAGATCACACTTCTGGCCTCAGATCACCTCAAATAAGCCCACAGCTCCGCCCTGGGACCATTTTTCATTCCCGAAACTAAGTATTTATGATTCCTTATACTATGCGACCATCCTGCATGTTCAAAAATAAGATACAAGGAGGTAAAAAATGACCTTTTTGGCACCTTCTTGGCTGATTTTCTCTTAGGGAAATGGCTGGAATTCTGTATCTCTGCAACCCAATGGATCTTTTCCCCTCATTTTTGTTGCAATGATATTTATTTATAGAATAAAGTTAAATGCATTTGTAATGGCATGATGTTTACAGCGGTTGGTCAGATCCAGCACACGGGTGCCTGAAAAGTAGAGTTCGCGCCGCGGCCAATTAGGCATAAGGGCCCACGTTTGCTTCAATGAAACTCAACTGCCTTGCTGCATACAAACAAACACACCACGCACACAAACACACTCACATGCATACAGATACAGACCCATACAGGCATACAAACAAACACACCACACACACAAACACACTCACATGCATACAGATACAGACTCATACAGGCATACAAACAAACACACCACACATACAAACACACTCACATGCATACAGATACAAACCCATACAGGCATACAAAAAAACACATCACACACACAAACACACTCACATGCATACAGATACAGACCCATACAGGCATACAAGCAAACACACCACACACACAAACACACTCACATGCACACAAAACTAAATTCACAGGTATCTGAGCTCGCTATGCGTACTGCGCTTGCCGGAAAAACCAACCTCCCCATCACAGAGGCTCACAATTCCAGCAGCCTAGGCAACCTTCTGGAAGGAGAACGAGGTGGTACCGTTTTTGCAGGCAGCTTTCCACGTGGGAGTCGGATCTGGCAGAATGAGAAAAGCGTGCCACAGAGACACACCAGATCGCCCCCAGATCCACACGGTGGTATGACACGCAGGTGTCAAGGGGATGAGAGGGAGCAGCAGGGGCAATGGCAAGGCCCCGTAGACGTACCCCCCACCCCACAGCACAACAGTGCATTTGACTCCACCATGCAGAACAGCTCGTTTGACGCTACTACACACACTAAACACATGGCGCTGCAGCATGCGCTGTCGACGCTCGCGGGGCCGGTCAAGGACGCTCCTCGATTGCACAATAAGGTGTGTGGGGGTGTGTTGTGCTGTGTTGTTGATGCAGCATGTGTGTGTGTGTTGTTGTTAATTGGTGTGAGTGTGTGTGCTGTGTGTTGTTGTTGATTGGTGTTGATGCAGCGTGTGTGTGTGTGGGGAGGTGCGTGTTGTGCTGTGCTGTTGATGCAGCATGTGTGTGTTGTTCTTAATTGGTGTGAGTGTGTGTGCTGTGTGTTGTTGTTGATTGGTGTTGATGAAGCGTGTGTGTGGGTGTGTGTGTGTTGTGCTGTGTTGATGATGCAGCATGTGTGTGTTGTTGTTGATTGGTGTGAGTGTGTGTGCTGTGTGTTGTTGTTGATTGGTGTTGATGCAGCGTGTGTGTGGGTGTGTGTGTTGTGCTGTGTTGTTGATGCAGCATGTGTGTGTGTGTTGTTGTTGATTGGTGTGAGTGTGTGTGCTGTGTGTTGTTGTTGATTGGTGTTGATGCTGTATGGGGGTGTGTGTGTTGTGCTGTGTTGTTAATGCAGCATGTGTGTGTGTTGTTGTTGATTGGTGTGAGTGTGTGTGCTGTGTGTTGTTGTTGATTGGTGTTGATGCTGCGTGTGTGTGTGGGTGTGTGTGTTGTGCTGTGTTGTTGATGCAGCATGTGTGTGTGTGTGTTGTTGTTGATTGGTGTGAGTGTGTGTGCTGTGTGTTGTTGTTGATTGGTGTTGATGCAGCGTGTGTGTGTGGGGGTGTATGTTGTGCTGTGTTGATGATGCAGCATGTGCTGTCGACGCTTGCAGGGCCAGTCAAGGACGCTCCTTGACCGCACGTCAAGTGCACGTGTTGTGTTGTATGGTTGCTCTCTGTAGTGGTGGGTGTAAGTGCGTTCGTCTAGGCGTGGGCTTGAGTGTGTGTGTGACCTTTTTGTGCAGGGGGATGGGTGTGTGTGTGTGTGTGTGTGGGATTTGGTGTGTGTGGGTGTGGGTGTGGGCGTGGGCGTGGGTGCGGGTGTGTATGTGGGATTTGGTGTGTGGGTGTTGGTGTGGGTGTGGGCGTGGGTGTGGGTGTGGGCGTGGGCGTGGGTGCGGGTGTGTATGTGGGATTTGGTGCGTGTGGGTGTGGGTGTGGGCGTGGGTGTGGGTGTGGGCGTGGGCGTGGGTGCGGGCGTGGGTGTGGGTGTGGGGCTGGGGCTGGGGCTGGGCGTGGATGAGGGCGTGGGCGTGGGCGTGGGCGTGGGCGTGGGCGTGGGCGTGGGCGTGGGCGTGGGCGTGGGTGTGGGTGTGGGTGTGGGTGTGGGTGTGGGTGTGGGTGTGGGTGTGGGCGTGGGCGTGGGCGTGGGTGTGGGTGTGGGAGGTGGGCATGGGCGCGAGTAAGGATGGGTGTCTTTTTGTCTTTTTGTGCACTGTTGCTAGCATATCTGTGTGTAATGTGCTTTCGGATTTCGTACAGTGGTCTGTACACTTGGCAACCAAAACTACCCTGCTCCTTCTGTCGTACCTCTCTAGTTAATAAGTCTGGCTGTCGGTACGAGGTGGCATCTCGAGCCTTGCTGTTGCAATGGTTTCTGAAGATGTCTCAAACTTGAAGCTGTGCCTTGTGGGGACTTTGAGGCATAATATGGGCATGCTTTTCGAATGTTTCAAGATAACGTACCCTGACCAGCAGTTTAAAGATCCATACCAAAAAGACTATTTTTTTATGCCACAGCAGCAGAGCTATAAAGCATCCAGTCTGAGGGCCACAAACTTAAAACACCAAGCCCATCAACCAACTTACAGGCTTGGCCCCCCCTGTTATACTCGCAGGTCCGTCTTGACACGGGGGAAGTGTTGGACTCGTTAGCGTATGAGCATGACTTCATCCACCTTGCTGGGCAAGCCGGGGTGAACCTGCACGGTGACCTCCTTGCAGTACTAGCGGTGAGTCGCTTAAGGGAACTTGTTAGTGAATAAACATGTCTGCATCCACCTTGCTGGACAAGCTGGGGTGAACCTGCACGGTGACCTC
>Ga0307945_1001962_pt1 | contig 16431 bp, 17 predicted proteins | sample OrgLakmetagen228_FD_201818 | JGI IMG/M metagenome (GOLD analysis project Ga0307945, IMG submission 201818) | Saline water microbial communities from Organic Lake, Antarctica - #228 | ecosystem: Environmental > Aquatic > Non-marine Saline and Alkaline > Saline | place: Antarctica: Organic Lake...
GCGTGCGTGCGTATGTGGGTGTGGGTGTGGGTGTGGGTGGAAGGGTGGAGGGGTGGGTGGGTGAGTAAGGGTATGTGAGCGTGTGTGTCTGTGTGTTTGCCGCTCTTGCTTGAGCAGGGTGCAGGATGCATAGGTGAGAAACTTGGACAGAATTATAGCAAGTCAGCATGTGGCTAAGGACGTGGGTGGACAACAGCTGCTTAGCCACTTAACCAAAATGTCTGCCCAATTGCTGTTACGGCATATCCTTGCCACAACGGCACGCTCATGTATGGCGCCTAGGAGCAGTTTGCAAGCTTTTTGCATCGCTTCAGCCTCGCGTATATCCCCTGTCAGGTATATACCACAGGTATATACCAACAAACACGGTGCATGCAGGAGACACGCACACGCGCTCACACATACATGCATACGCACACTGATACACTCCCCCAAACGTACACACACATGCATACGCAAACCGATACACCTCCCCCAAATGCACACACACACACACACTCCCACAATCACAAACACGCCTTCAGCGTCTGGGAGAGCAAGTACGGGGGGAGCTAGCAGCAGCACGTGCTGCAAATGCATCAGCCCAGCAGGAAGCATTACAGAAGGTGGCAGGTGCCGCGGCAGACGCAGCAGGCGCAGCGCAGCGTGCAGCAGTGGCGGAGGCAGAAACAGGGCGGCTGCGTGCTGAGCTGGCTCGCCTGCAGCAGGATGGGAAGGTGTGAGGTTTGTTTGCTGGCGTGTGCATACATGCGCACTTAAACGCTAATGCATACCTACACACACGCGCACACACATACACACACATACACACGCAAAAAGACAGAAGTACACACACATACATGTACTCACAGACTTGAGCATACTCTCCAATGCAATCAGACACGCACAACATTAGATGCATTGGAAAAGCAGATGACAAGAAAGGCTCGACTAACGGATCACAAAGCTAACACACACGCACGCGCACACACACACACACACACACCAATGCATACGGATACACACGCGCATTCACACGCGCACACACACACCTCAGGTGAAGCGCATGGACTTGGAAGACCGTGAGGAGGACCACAAGGTTGAAGTGGGGCGACTGCAGTCTGAGGTGGCAGCTGCTGTGGCCAGGCTGGAAGCGCAAGGAGAGTCACGTGAAAAGGTCGGTGTTCATCATGGTCGGCTAGGGCAACGTGCCCCTGTCTTTGTGCTGCATTCTCCACAGGGAAACCTTGAGAAGCACAATCGTTGCCTAAGTAGCTTTCTGCAATAATGACCCGCACTGTCAAAAGCGTAGTTTTTCACGACAGACGTCAAAACAGTTGCAGATTTGACAGTGTACTTTACAATGTAATTTGTATGTAATGAATCAGAGGAAAAGTGGAAGGAGGGAGGTGTTGGGAATGCTGTGAGTTAAATGGTTTTAACTGTTTCTACGAGCGCATTCTATTTACAGTCGTTCTTTCCCTCCTGGTGTTCCTTTTCCGTTGCCGTTTTGTGCTCTAAACACATACCTTTACTGCAGAGAGTTCCCCATGCCTGTCCTACCGTCCTGTTGCCTTTCCACGCTTCAAACACCCTGCGATCTGGAGCGCTGGCCATGCCTGTCCTTGTACTATTGCCTTCCTTGCTTCAAAGACACATCAATCTGGAGTGCAGTCCATGCCGGTCCTGCTTTTCCATTGCCTTCCTTGCTTCAAAGACACATCAATCTGGAGTGCAGTCCATGCCGGTCCTGCTTCTCCATTGCCTTCCTTGCTTCAAAGACACATCAATCTGGAGTGCAGTCCATGCCGGTCCTGCTTTTCCATTGCCTTCCTTGCTTCAAAGACACATCAATCTGGAGTGCAGTCCATGCCGGTCCTGCTTTTCCATTGCCTTCTTCGCTTAACACACAGCGATCTGGAGTGCAGTCCATGCCGGTCCTCCTTCTCCATTGCCTTCCTTGCTTAACACACAGCGATCTGGAGCGCTGCCCATACCGCCCACTGGGACTGCTTCCACCGCTTCCCTGCTTCATATGACCTCATGCCCTGCCCAGCTGTTTTCAAGAGGCCATGCATTTCCCCTTCTTCATTCCAGCAGGTCGTCAACAACCCCAAAAATTAGTACTCATTCTTCTCTGCATGTGCTTGTTCTATCACCCACACAGTGACTTGAGCTCGGTATTATACTTGTCTGCAGGACCGCCCACAAGAACTTCAAGGCTGTGCAAGAAGCAGCTCCTGCTACTTAAGCACACCCTGGTATCCTATGATCGTGTATGCTTCTTTTCAACATGTATAGTCGCCAAGGGCCGTCCACAAGGACTTCAAGGCTGTGCAAGAAGCAGCTTCTGCTTTTTAAGCACACCCTGGTATCCTATGACCGTGTATGCTTCTTTTCAACATGTATAGTCGCCAAGGGTTGCCACAAGGACTTCAAGGCTGTGCAAGAAGCAGCACCCGCAGAACGGGTTCATTGTGTGATGCCTAGAGATGTCTGCTTCCTTTCAGTGCGTGCAGTCACTAGTGACTCACTAAGGCTCACAAGAAAGGCTTTCAATCAGGACGTGTGACTGCTAGCCAGTACAGTCACTAGTAACTCACTAAGGGACACCCACGGCAACTCCATGGCTGCACAAGAAGCAGCACCTGCAGCAACCACTTGTTGTGTCAAGCTGCCGATTTCATGTTCTGTCTGATGGTTCAAAATGTGTGCAGTCTTTGAGAGCTGCCCACGAGGACTCCATGGCTGCACGTGAAGCGGCAGCTGCAGTGAATCGGCAGTACAAGCACCTACGCAGGCAGTATGATCTGGACAAGGCCCGCTTGGACACAGAGGTGAGTGGTGTTTAAGACTCACTTGCACTGTGCTTGCAGCATAAGTCGTAGGAATGATCAGTTGGTGGTGACAAGAAAAAGATGGCAGCATAAGTCATAGGAATGATCAGTTGGTGGTGACAAGAAAAAGATGGCAGCATAAGTCGTAGGAATGATCAGTTGGTGGTAACAAGAAAAAGATGGCAGCATAAGTCGTAGGAATGATCAGTTGGTGGTAACAAGAAGGATGGCAGCATAAGTCGTAGGAATGATCAGTTGGTGGTGACAAGAAAAGGATGGCAGCATAAGTTGTAGGAATGATCAGTTGGTGGTAACAAGAAGGATGGCAGCATAAGTCGTAGGAATGATCAATTGGTGGTGACAAGAAGGATGGCAGCATAAGTCGTAGGAATGATCAGTTGGTGGTGACAAGAAAAAGATGGCAGCATAAGTCGTAGGAATGATCAGTTGGTGGTAACAAGAAAAGGATGGCAGCATAAGTCGTAGGAATGATCAGTTGGTGGTGACAAGAAGGATGGCAGCATAAGTTGTAGGAATGTTCAGTTGGTGGTAACAAGAAAGATGGCAGCATAAGTTGTAGGAATGATCAGTTGGTGGTAACAAGAAAGATGGCAGCATAAGTTGTAGGAATGATCACTTGGTGGTGACAAGAAAAGGATGGCAGCATAAGTTGTAGGAAGGATCAGTTGGTGGTGACAAGAAGGATGGCAGCATAAGTCGTAGGAATGATCAGTTGGTGGTGACAAAAAAAGGATGGCAGCATAAGTCGTAGGAACGATCAGTTGGTGGTAACAAGAAGGATGGCAGCATAAGTCGTAGGAATGATCAGTTGGTGGTGACAAGAAGGATGGCAGCATAAGTCGTAGGAATGATCAGTTGGTGGTAACAAGAAAAAGATGGCAGCACGACGCAGACACGGGTGTCATCTGGATTAGGTCTGCTTGAACGCAAAGATGTGTGGACGTCCATGTGGAAGGGTGCTGATCAATGCATTCAAAATGGAATTGGTGTGCGTACAGGAACCTTGCAGAGGGCTGCACAGAAAAGGGTCAAACATATCAAGGGTTGGGCAGAAGTGTATGTATATATGTACACCGTATAAGACTGTGTGCTTGGTGGTTTCCCTAGACCACACCGTACATGCACATTTATGTAAAGCTCTGGCCAACTTTTAGTTATCAAAGGAAAAACATTATCTGCACGCATTATGGTGTTGATTTCTTTTCAGACCTTGGAAGCCACTTGATTTCAGCAAAAACCACGAGCTCCTTATATTTTTGTAACGTACGCAGCTTGGGTCTGCACTTCTACAAAACGATCTTGAAATGTGTGATTCTTGTCACAGCCACTCGTGCGCACATTGTACCAAGTTGCATTTAAGCATGAGTGCCCGAGTATTGGTACACCTATTCTGCAAGAAAAAGGTGAGCGAGAATCTTCCCCATTTTTCACCAGGCTGCATCGCAGCGTGATGAGATACGTGCTCATAACGCAGATCTGAGGCAGAATCAACGTAAAGGGATTTGTTGTCCTACCTTTTCAAGGTTTAATTGCTTCACTGCGTAATGAGCTGCGTGCTCATGACACAGATCTGAGGCACCTTTCACTCGACTAGCTTTGCTGTCCTGATCGTACACCCAGCTTGCTTCACTGCGTAATGAGTTGCAAGCTCGTGACACAGATCTGAGGCAACGTCCACTCGACTAGGTTTGCTGTCCTGATTTCACACGCAGGTTGCTTCACTGCGTAATGAGTTGCAAGCTCGTGACACAGATCTGAGGCAACGTCCACTCGACTAGGTTTGCTGTCCTGATTTCACACGCAGGTTGCTTCACTGCGTAATGAAATGCGAGCTCGTGACACAGATCTAGCTCAATTGACTCAAGAGAAGCAAAAAGCGATGGAGGGCTGGCAGGTAAGTGTGGCAATAGAGCCTGCGTTTGCTGTAAAACCAATCCCACCAAGCAACTTGATCAAGAACAGTGGCACCTGTGTGTGCAGTGCTGCCACTCTCTCCTCCAAGCAGCCAGTCACACAACACTTTGCCATGGCGCCCCAAGCATCACTTTTTTTACAATTTAAATCATGTTGTGCGTGTTATCGGGTTGCAGGCAGAGACAGCTGCACGCAAACTGGCTGAGGAGTCTGAGAAACGTGCCCTAAAGGCTGCAAAAAAGCAGGTGCGTCTGCTGGTGTATATGTGTTGTTGTGTGCATGTGCACATGTGTACTCTGCTTATGTAATGCTGGTGTATATGTGTTGTTGTGCACATGTGTGTTCTGCTTATGTTAACAAGTGACCCATACTGGATATGGAATTAGAAACATTGTGGAGTCGGCTCTTTTCCCAGGCACACCCAGCTAGGAACCTCTTGGCCTGCTATTCTTGTTCTGTTCTTCACTCCATTTTTAAGTTCCTTGCAGGCATGTTGCTTGCAGGCCAATGTTGTGGAAGCTTTCTCTCAAGAAGCACACCTAGCCAGAATGTCCTTGACCTGCACCTACAATATTGTGAAGCTTTTTCCCAAGCACACCTAGCCAGAATGTCCTTGGCCTGCACCTACAATATTGTGGAAGCTTTATCCCAAGCACACTTAGCCAGAATGTCCTTGGCCTGCACCTACAATCTCCTTTTGCTCCCCTCCAAAGCTAAGTGCTGACACGTTGCTTGCAGGCGAACATCGTAGATTCCCTCTCCCAGGCACACCAGGCCAGCACTGCCATTAAACAGCAAGCCGTCATGGCCGCCCAACGCACTGCCGCCATGCGCGCGAACGACCCTGCATCTGCTGCTATTCACGCGCCTGGTGAGCTTGAGCTCTTGGTACAGGCGCTCTAGAAGCCTCCCTCGGTTGTACTAAACAAATGTGCGCCGTAGAAGTTTGATGCTCCGCTGTCGTGACCCACTGGTTGTGTGTTGTGGTGCATGCGTTCGTGTGTGCGTAGTGGTTAAGCAGACTTTTCACGGGCTGTGAGTGTTGTGTCAGAAAGCGTTTTCCAGCACGTTCTTGCAACTCGCTCGTTCTTGCAACTTGTTCTTGCAACTCGCTCGTTCTTGCAACTCGCTCGTTCTTGCAACTCGTTCTTGCAACTCGCTCGTTCTTGCAACAAAAGTTTGAAATAAATTGCGTGAAAGTTCATGCAGACATTTGCAATAAAACCTTACCTAAACTGCCCTGATGTTAGATGTACTCAATTCCTGGTTAATTAAAAGTGCGCTGCTCTGCACGCGAGCGGTCACGTAGCTGCTGCCGTCAGTGCTCCTGGTTGCTCGATATACTATAAATAGGGTTGGCCAAAACCATATATGTACGGTGTATATACGGTATTTTTGGCAGGCAAATCACCAAATATACGGTGCATATATACAGTTCTGTTTTTCTTAACTACTCTTAACTAAAGAAAAACAACACAGGCAGGTTAAGCCACTCCCCGAGTTAATCGAGGAAAAGGAGCCAATTCAGTGCTGGGTCATGTATCAGTCGTTGACAACAGAAAAGAAGGAGCCGATGGGGATCAGGAGGGTTGCAGACCAAGTACTTCTGAGCGTTCACTCTTACAATGTACTGTGGATGGAGGACATTATCACTTAAGCTGATGTACTGTGGATGGAGGACATTATCACTTAAGTTCATGTGCTGTGGATGTAGGACATTATCGCTTAAGTTGATGTACTGTGGATGTAGGACATTATCGCTTAAGTTGATGTACTGTGGATGGAGGACATTACCACACTTGAGTTGCCTGAAGCTTGTGAAGCGGCGTACCCAGTACGGGTGCATGTCAAAAGTGGATGCAAGTATGAAGTCTATTATGGAAAGGGTATGTCAAATCGTCACTTTGCTGTGCATCTCCTTTCTCCAACACAGCTGCCGCAACACCCACGCCAATTTACTATACATCTTAACAACACAGCTGCCACAACACCCACGCCACTCTACTGTGCGTCTCCACTCCAGCACAGCTACCACAACACCCACACCAATTTACTATACATCTTAACGACACAGCTGCTACAACACCCACACCAATTTACTATACATCTTACCAACACAGCTGCCACAACACCCACACCAATTTACTATACATCTTAACAACACAGCTGCCACAACACCCACGCCAATTTACTATACATCCTAACGACACAGCTGCCATGACACCCACGCCACTTTTTTGTGCGTCTCCATTCCAGCACAGCTACCACAACACCCACGCCAATTTATATACATCTTAACGACACAGCTCCCACAACACCCACGCCACTTTTCTGTGCATCTCCATTTTAACACAGCTAATACAACACCCACGCCAATTTACTATACATCTTAACGACACAGCTCCCACAACACCCACGCCACTTTTCTGTGCATCTCCATTCCAACACAGCTACCACAACACCCACGTCAATTTACTGTACATCTGCTCATCCACACAGCTGCCACGACACCCACCAGAACCCGCCATAAGGGACAAGCCCAAGGCAGCCCCGTGACAGGTGAGTGTGTCCGCGCATGACCTATGATTAGTTTGGCCAGAACCGTATATATATGTATATATACACCGTATATTTGGTGATTTCCAAGCCAAATACACCGTAAATATATGGTTATGGCCAACCCTACTTATGATGTAGGATGTATGATGCATTGAGCAGGCATGTATGGCTCAAGTTACGGTGTGCAATCGTATTCATGGTGTAGGATGCTTGACCTTGTGTGTGCTCATTTGTGTCTGATACAGGATACAGGGGAAAAGGAGTCAGGGTGTGTGCACTTAGCCTCAAGCGCACGCTGCGCACGTGTGCAAAGGACGTGACAGACATGGAACAATGTTATCTTAGCTGAAGCAAATTAACTCGTTCATATGTGCAAAGGACTTGACAGACATAAAACAGTATTATCTTAGCTGAAGCAAGTTAATTCGTTCATGTGTGCCAAGGACTTGACAGACATGGAACAATGTTATCTTAGCTGAAGCAACTAACTCGTTCATGTTGGTGCACAAGCAAGGTACAGTGCTGTCACTTTTTCACTTATGTTGTCACCTGGAAATCCTCCCACTCGTGCCTGTCCTCACGATACTGGTCATTCCCTGCATATTTCTAGCTGCAGGGTCTGCTCTCAAGCAGGAACATTCCTGAAAGCTCTTTATGCTCTCCTTGGTGATCCTTGATTGTGTGTTTTGAATCGCACATGACTAAAGACGGTCAGAACCATACATTGTGGGTTGACGATGTGTGTGTGTGTGTGTGTGTGTGTGTGTGTACGACGTCTGTTTGCCAGGAAATCTCCTTGTGCACCGTCATGATTGGTAAATGTATTTGGTTCTGGCCAGCCCTGCGCATGACCGAACTATTGAACAATTAGCGGAAAAGGAATGAAAATATATCAAGACGTTATGTAATGACACAAGCCTACCACGGAAATTATCCCTGGGATTATCTGCTAGATATACAGGGCGTATCATAACACCCTCCCCCTCTTTTCACCACACAAATGCACTGAAGTTGCACAAGCTGTCACCCAATGGGGTGCCACTTGCGTGCAACGATCTTGAAAAGAAAGAGGATCAAAGAGGAAGAAAAAGAGGCTTTGTTCCTCTTCTTTCTTGTGACGACGTGCCTGCGCGTATGCCCTGTGTGTAGGGGACGGTGAAAGGGTGGCCTCCCCCAGACGCAGGCCTGTTTTACACAGCACACCCAGGAGTGCAGCCACGGCACAGGCCTTACAAGGTGTGTGTGTGTGTGTGTGTATGGTATTCAGGAGGATGTGTTTGGAGGCCAAATGAATAAACATGTCGGGAGGGTTGTGGGTGCTTTTGGGGAGTGAGTGTGTGCGAAACATGTGTCCCTAGTAAGGTCATCAAGGTACGGGAATGTGCAAATTGCGACAGGACAGCTCTAATGTGGATTGTACCAAGTCTGTCTAAGTTTGCCACGAAGCTGCAACCCTGGAGGGTTGCGTGGACACTCAAGCTACGCACGTATGCAGCAGAGATAGGAGGTCCTCAAAAAGCTATGCACATATGCAAAAGGAGGTCCTCAAAAAGCTATGCACGTTTGCAGCAGAGATAGGAGGTCCTCGCTGTTCCAGCTTTGCCACACGCCCCTTGAGGAGTGTGTGCTTTGTGTTTATTACACATGGTCAAGTGCACATACACACATTCACACACACTACGTGGTCAAGTGCACATACACATGGTCAAGTGCACATACACACATACACACACACTACGTGGTCAAGTGCACATACACATGGTCAAGTGCACATACACACATACACACATACACACATACACACATACACACATACACACATACACACACACACTACGTGGTCAAGTGCACATACACATGGTCAAGTGCACATACATACATACATAAACACACTCCATACACAGGAACACAGACGCTTACGTATCACACACACTCACATATCATTGGACCTGAGGGCACACAGACGCTTACGTTACACACACGCACTCACATATCATTAGACCTGAGGGCACACAGACGCTTACGTTTCACAAACACTCACATATCATTGGACCTGAGGGCACACAGACGCTTACGTTTCACACACACACTCACATATCATTGGACCTGAGGGCACACAGAGTCAGTGGCGCAGCATGTCACCCGCCCCTGCTGCAAACAAAGCAAAGCTTTGGACCACCTGTTGACGTAAAGCGCACCTGTGCACACAAAATCAATCGACACACATACTTATTTAATATGAATGCACGCGCACACATACACACACACACTACACACACACACACACACACACACAAACACAAACACACCACACACACAAATACAAACACACACATACACACACTCAGACTCCAGTGAGCCTGAGCTCACACGAGCGGAGCAGCACCGTGGATTGTCACGTGCCCTTGCTGCAGACAAAGCGCAGCTTGGGGATGTGCTGCGCAGTCAGAAGCGTGCTATGTTGGCCGCACAGCTGGCAGAAAGCAGGGCAGTGGAGGAGGCGCTGGCAGTGGCCCCAGAGCAGCTCAGGTTGGGCTTGGTGTGTGTGGTGCGTGTGGTGTGGCGTACGCTGCATTTGATATGGTGAAGCGGGCTGCTGCAAATGGTTACAGTAGGCTGTCAGTTGTAGGATAGGATACCAAAGCATGCATGTCATCAACTAAAGCAGCCACACAGCAGTCTGTCAGTCGTAGGATAGGACACCGAGGCGTGCATGTCATCCGCTAATGCAGCCAGCCAAACAGCTAGCAGGGAACAGGGAAGTGACAAAGCAGGGAACAGGGAACAGGGAAGCGACAAAGGCACAGGCGGGAGCAGGGAACAGGGAAGGCACAGGCACAGGCAGCGGTCCCAGGAACACCAATTGGGTCTTTATTTTTCTGCTGTGCAGCTGTTTAATTGCAAGCACTGTACAGCTTTGGAGTGTGCCGGCTTGTGGTGTGGTCACTGCTTGCGTGCAATTATTTCTTCTTTTTACCCTTCCGCCGCAGACTAAAACAACGGCATTTTCATGAAGATTATGCCCTACACCTGGAATATAAGCTGTAACTTCAAAACCAGAAGTTAAACGTTACAGCTCTGGGGGTGCCGGGTGTCTGTTAGAGTCACGACCCATTGTTGTTCCTGTTGCTGTTGCTAACCATAGAAATGCTGTGCTGCCAAGGCCGCCTTTACGTTGGGTATTCCTAATGTTAGGCCGGGTCTGTGGTTTTCCCCAGCAATGTGTGACCAGACCTGCCTTTGCTGTCTCCTGTACCTGCTTGCCTCTCGCCGGACGCTCAGTCGTCACCAAAAGCTAGAAATCGTCCAGAGGGGGCTGACTGAGCCAAAAAAAAGGGTTTTTCAAAATGTGAATTGAGCACGTGCGCCTTAAGTTGCTATGTTAAAGCTTAGCACCCAGAGGCAGGCGTGCTCTGAATTTTTATTTGCACCTACGCTTGAACATAGCAACTTGGGGCGCACGTGTCTGATTTTCCGCGGCGTGGACCCCACTTTTCACCACAAAATCTTTACAGCAGATCACCCACTCCTTTAAATGGCATACTTTCGTGTGGTCTGGAGTTGTTGTAATAAACATATATGATTGCAAAAAAATCAAGTGAACAGATGAAGTGCGTGGTGATGTGGCTCAACATGTGCTGTTTTCCCATAGAAAGGCACCAAATTAGGGTTTGGGCACTCAAGGCTCAAGGTGAGCTTTGACCCCTGTCAATTTGCGCACACTGTGAATTACATGGATATCAGCACATCCTCGTGCAGCTTACAATATCAGCTTTCATTTAAAGCCAGGATGGTGTCAGTTGGCTGAGTGTGCAGTGAATGGCAGGATTCAGAGTGCAAAAAGGGCACATTTTCAACCCCCTCTGAAAATCATCGTAAAAAAAACGAAAATCATCGGTGCCTGTAGCCAGCTGTAGACAGCCTGAGCATAAAAGCTTTCGTGAAAAGCGGGAAATCGTCAATGAAGCAAACACGATTTGCTCCGTTAAACGGCGTTAACACTCTGGCCAGTGCTTCAGTCCAGCTGGTGGATACCCACACACACCAGTTTTTCAATTTAGAGTTCAAACCACTCATTGCATCTCCATTGCATCACAAGCACACACGAACACACTCACAAATACACAAAAGTATGCGCTTTACAATCTGCTTATTAAAAACACGACACACACACACACACACACACACACACACACACACACACACACACACACACACACACACACACCTTAAAGCTGCTTAAACCTTTTTCATCACACAAACACATATCTGCAGAGTGCTAGGGCTTGCATTCCGAGCCCTCCTTGTGGCGTCACCCTCGGAGCTCACCCCCAACGCCACAGGAGCACAGCTGGCCATAGGACTGGGCAGCGCAGGCTACCGCACGTTTGTGGATCCATTTATGGTCACGCCACAGGTGTGTGTGCCTGTGTTTTTTGTGTGTATTTGTGTGTTTGTGTGCCTGTGTAATTTGTGTGTAATTGTGTGTTTTGTGTGTGTTGTGTGCCTGTGTGTTTTGAGTGCATTTGTGTGTTATGTGTGTGTTTGTGTGCCTGTGTATTATGAGTGTATTTGTGTGTTTTGTGTGTGTGCCTGTGTATTTTGTGTGTGTGTTTGTGTGCCTGTGTATTTTGTTTGTGTTTGTGTGCCTGTGTGTATGTGCCTGTGTGTTGTGTGTATTTGTGTGTTTTGTGTATGTGTGTGTGTGCCTATGTATTTTGTGTGTGTTTGTGTGCCTGTGTATATTGTGTGTATTTGTGTGTTTTATCTATGTGTGTGTGTGTCTGTGTATTTTGTGTGTTTGTGTGCCTGTGTGTTTTGTGTGTATTTGTGTGTTTTGTGTGTGTTTGTGTGCCTGTGTGTTTTGTGTGTGTTTTTGTGCCTGTGTATTTTGTGTGTGTTTGTGTGCCTGAGTATTTTGTGTGTGTTTTTGTGTTTGCGTGCCTGTGTGTTTTGTGTGAGTTTGGTTGCCTGTGTGTTTTTTGTGTGTTTGTGTGCCTGTGTGTTTTGTATGTGTTTGTGTGCCTGTGTGTTTGTGTGCCTGTGTGTGTTTGTGTTCCTGTGCGTGTATTCGTGTGTATTTGTGTGTTTCGTGTGTGTTTGTGTGCCTGTGCGTGCAAGTGGGGTCCAGCACAGGCAGGCTTGAGCTGTCATTTGATGTTACAACGGGAGCCAGAAAATTTGACATTGTTCATAGCTTGGGTGAACATATCACCAACCAAATCCATCAGCACTGTCGAGTCTTCTGTCTATCGTTCAGACATCAGATTAATGTAATTCCAGCCTTCTGGTGATGCATGGCTAAGGATGCACCCGCAGCTTGTTTCCTGACAGGCGTTGAAATTAACAGCCCTCGTATTCTAATTGTCGTGGTATTTTTTTGTTGCATGGCCACTAGATGATGTTTCTCTCACTTCAGTACCACCAGACGTATCCACCTCAGGTTTAAATAATCCAATAATCCATAAATTTTATTTTTGAGTGCCTTATATTCACCCACTTTGTGCAAGCATCCCTGCTTAACTGACTTGCTCTTACACATACGTACACACAGGCTTACAGTTACACAAAAACACAGGCTTACAGTTACACAAATACACAGGCTTACAATTACACAAACACACAGGCTTACAGTTACATAAACACACAGGCTTACAGTTACATAAACACACAGGCTTACAGTTACACAAACACGCAGGCTTACAGTTACACAAACACACAGGCTTACAATTACACAAACACACAGGCTTACAATTACACAAACACACAGGCTTACAATTACACAAACACACAGGCTTACAGTTACTCAAATACACACAACACAACACACGCACACACAGCCACCCCCCTTGCCTTTGGTCCCTGGCCTAGAGATCCCCCCCTCCGCCCCAATGGTCGGCATCTCAAGCGCAGTCGTGCTCCTTGCCTCCCATGGGCTCCTATCCACCCAGCAACACACCCTCCACTCACCACCATCATCATCACAACATCAGACAGCAAACGACCCAGGCCTGCACACCCACCCCTCCTCAGCGTCCTCCCCCTCTGTTGCTGAACATCAGCAGCAGCCGCACGGCAGCAGTAAGCAGCAGCATTCGCAACCAGCGAGTAAGCCGCTAGATACAGGTAGGACGCACGCCATTTTTGTGGACGCCCGCCGTGCACTTCAAGCACTGGATTGTCACACTGTACAATGCAATGCATGTATTGTAAAAACACATAGGTATATATATATACATGTACATATGTGTGTATATATTTATGTATGTATACCAAAAGGGTACTGGTGAAATTGCAAGTACATAATTAACTTTTTGATTGCCTCGCAATGTTCAATGCGCGAAAAATTAAGAAATGTGGGCCCCGCTTCGATATTAACAGCCTATCTCCAAGCTGCAGCCTGCAGGTATTCGGTTTGAGTCCCTGCCAGCATGTTGCTTTTTGCTACTAAAATATTTTGCCTTTTTAATTGTGGTTGACCATAAAACTGCAATTCCCTTGTGGATGAAGATTTAGGCAGAGGACAGAGCACGCAGATATGCTCCAATATTCGCAAAACTCGCAAACATTGTAATAAACTGTCTGGCCTTGCCAAGCCCAAGTACTCGCAAATAAACTGCGCCAATTATTTGGGCACCTTGCAATAAGAGGAGTTGCAATATTCAAGTATTCCTGCGGTATTTATACGATGCGTCCTAAAAGAGGCAAGTGTGAAATACCTCCTCTCCTCTGCACCATTGCACCTTCTTTCTCTTTACTTACGCAGCAGCACGTGCACGTGATCTATTAACTTCTCTTTACTTACGCAGCAGCACGTACACGTGATCTATTAACTTCTACTTGCTTACGCAGCAGCACGTACACGTGATCTATAAACGTGTCCATACACTCAATCCGTGATGATGTGATGATGCAGGGGGCTATCTGTTTCTTTACTTTTGCAGCAGCAAATGCACCTAGATCTTAAATGCTGTCACACATCCAATCTATGGTTCTCAGGTCAGCAGGTCCAAACATCCAATCTATGGTTCTCTCCACAATCAATCTATGGTTCTCCAATATATGATTCCAATCTATGGTTCTCAGGTCAGGCAGTAGTGCCTGACACACATTCAATCTATGACTTTCAGGTCAGACAAGTCCACACATCCAATCTATGGTTTCAATCTATGGTTCTCAGGTCAGGCAGTAGCGCCTGACACACATCCAATCTATGACTCTCAGGTCAAGCAGGTCCATACATCCAATCTATTGGTTCCAATCTATGGTTCTCAGGTCAGGCAGTAGCGCCTGATGGCCCTTGCCCTCTGCCAGCGGCTGCCGTCATGGAGGCTGCTATGCGGGGAGTGCCGCTGATCATCGTAGCCAGCCAGGTATCTTTGTTGGCTCTGAGCCTAGGTATTTGGTGTGTCTTCATAGTCCTGTGGCAAAACAGGTTGCTATGCGGGGAGTGCCGCTGATCATCGTAGCCAGCCAGGTATCTTTGTTGGCTCTGAGCCTAGGTATTTGGTGTGTCTTCATAGTGACAGGTTGCTATGCGGGGAGTGCCGCTGATCATCGTAGCCAGCTAGGTATCTTGGTCTGAGCTGGGCACTAGATGTGCTGACACCCTACTTTTTGTTGCTTTTACTTGTACACACCTCAGATATCCTGCTTTGTGTTGCTTCTACTTTCACACACACACACCTGATATCCTGCTTTGTGTTGCTTCTACTTGTACACACACACACACCTGGTATCCTACTTTGTGTTGCTTCTACTTATACACACACACCTGATATCCTACTTTGTGTTGCTTCCACTTGTACACACACACCTGATATCCTACATTGTGTTGCTTCCACTCGTACACACACCTGATATCCTACTTTGTGTTGCTTCTACTCGTACACACACAGGAGATGTCGCTGTCTTCCCTTATGGGCGCCTCGCCTGGTACCACCACCGACAACCCTGCTAGAGTTGCCGAGGGATCAACCGGACCTGCTTTCACAGGAAAGGTAGGCTGCGTTAAAAGCAAAAGCTGGGCTGCACCAAGTCTGATGGAGTGCTTGTATCAATGAATCTCTACGTAGCAGATGATGGCTGCAATGTATTCTTGTGGTACATCCAAATGGTGCAGGCAACAGCACACACGCACACATACACACACACGCACACACACACAGTTTGGGTTGCCTGTATTCACGCATCCCCCTTTTGGGCACTATACCTGATACTGCAGGCAATGGCTTGGATACACGCAGCTTGGAGTGCACGCATTTTCCTCCCTCCTGGGTCACCTCAAAAAAGCAGCTCAGCACCAGCACCCTCTAACAAGCAACAGCCTGTATGGCTGTCAGTTGGAATTCGGTTAGGCATCCCGGATGTGGAGTTGAAGGGCATTTCCCTTGTGAGTGCGTAGCTCAGATTGTTTGGCACTCTCCCACTCATACACGTGTACATTCTCATGCACACACACACACACACACATCTGCACACAGGACACCCTGAAGCGCATGTCCATCCAAAAGGCCTTGGCTGTCCCCGACCTGCGCTTTCTAAACTGTAGCCGGGTTTCGCACCTCAAGGTGCGAGGGTTTTGGCAATTAATCTCAGTTGAACCCATATGTGAGTGTGCGTGTGTGTGTGTATGTGTGTGTGTGTTTGTGTGTAATTTGCACGAGCAAATGTGTATGTGTGGTTCCTTTATTTCAATCCTGGAGCTTAATGTACCTTCAACGGCACCCGCTCCCTTGGGCATCAACGCACCGATGCATTCATTTTGTAACCATGTACTCATTGCAAAAAACGGGTCAGGGTTTGGGTCTAGAGAAAAAAGGGTCTAGGGGACGACACCCAAACCCTTTTAACCTTGCCATTGGCCATCAATTGCATCCTTATGTCTACTTTCTTGACCGAGGAGTGAGCGATTGAGGAGTGAAGGTGTCCTCTGAGGAGTGAGGGGTGTTCTCTGAGGTGTTCTCTGAGGTGTTCTCTGAGGTGTTCTCTGAGGAGTGAGGGGTGTTCTCTGAGGTGTTCTCTGAGGTGTTCTCTGAGGAGTGAGGGGTGTTCTCTGAGGTGTTCTCTGAGGTGTTCTCTGAGGAGTGAGGGGTGTTCTCTGAGGTGTTCTCTGAGGAGT
>Ga0307945_1001963_pt1 | contig 16426 bp, 13 predicted proteins | sample OrgLakmetagen228_FD_201818 | JGI IMG/M metagenome (GOLD analysis project Ga0307945, IMG submission 201818) | Saline water microbial communities from Organic Lake, Antarctica - #228 | ecosystem: Environmental > Aquatic > Non-marine Saline and Alkaline > Saline | place: Antarctica: Organic Lake...
TACAGCGCCAATGGCCATCGGCCGCCGCAAGAACTGGAGGACGAATTCCATGCAGAGATGAATGCTCTTGAAAAAGCCGCCTGAGTTTTGGACAAACAAGCCTCTCGGAAACCCGGGGCGGTTCACTGAAGTGGTGAAGCACGCGATCGTTTCCGTGCTTTCCACCACCTTTTCCGACATAAAATGGCCTTCTATCTCTTGGGTCAAACAAGGCGTATACATACAGGCCGAGAGAAGAATTAACATTGTTGTCGAACGCTCGATGCTGGTTGAAATCTTGATTTTCAGACATCTTTGGCGTTCCCTTCAATCTGCGCACATCATAGTTAAGCCTGCGGTGATCAATCCTGTTCAATTGAATGTCTGGCTGTCAAGGTCGGTCGCGTGAGACCGTGCGTCAGCGTTCGATGGCATTTCGCTGCATGGCTGATTGCTATCTCCTCGCTGGGCTAACCGTCCGCTGTGGGCTCCGAGCCGACTTGCGGCGGTGCAGCGAAAGCTCCTCTTCCAAACTCGGATGGATGTCAGCTTCCTTTGTCTTGGCATAATAGGGTGCACCCGCGGCGAAGGTCCGCAGTCCGCCCCCTTTGCATGGACCACACGGTCGGCCCTGACCGGACATCTATCCTGACGAACTTTGCCGCATTGGAGCTTGCTGAAAGCTGACCTTGGTGACCGCTAAATTTCCTATTGGTCAGTCAAGACAGTCCCAACCAAATTCTTTGACATACCGAGTTCTGTACGTAGTAGCAATTTGTCTGGGTGCTTTGCGGACATACTCCTCAGCTCTTTTGGCAGAGCGCTCACTGAGCCCTCGGAGATGCGAGATGACTTCTTCAATGGAAGGGGTATCGTCATTTCTATTGGTGACCGGTGATTTTGGCGGAAGGCCAGTCCATACGACGCCCGAAATACCACGTTGTTTCGCCCAAGGCTCAATGAATTCTACACCAAAGTGTCCAGATGATCCAGATTTGGTCCAGAATGCAGCATTCGCGGTGCTGGGAAGTCCCTCGCGCTTGGCAAGTGCTTCGCGCGCTTCATCCAACGAAGAAGACGACAAGGTGTTCCAAAGTGCCGGACATACAGTTCCCTGCTTGCATACGACAAGCGTCATGCGGCCATCGCTCGATTTTCGCGCGAATTCAAGCGGCAAATTTGGCCCATCTTCGTGCCATTCATGTGAAATAGGAAAATCTCCTGGCTCCCAAATCAATGAGCCCCAGCCAAGACAAGCAAACACACCCAAATCCATATTCCTTTCAGTTTCCATGTCAGTCACGGATGGCCTATGTCATATTTTCCATTCAGGTTTGCGGATTTTCAAAACTTCAAGCATCGCGCAATCCTCTTTGAAAGTCGCGCGGGCTTTCCGGTGCGCGACATTTCGAATACTTGGAGTGCCCCCATCGGGTGGTCCAGTTTGAATGTTAATGCAAGGTCGGTGTTTGGTCTACCCGCTCACAACCGCACCAGGAACTGGACGGGCGTCAGCCCCGCGCTCAGGACGCGTGGCTGGAAAGCCCCGCGCCCGAGGCACCTATGCGCCTCGGATATTGAGCAAACGGTCAAAGCTTCAGCGTTTCAGCCACGCCTTGCGGAACATCATGTGGACGCCCTTTTCGCCATCCACGACTTGCGTGATCCGCAAGTCGCCAGCCAGTGACAGCAGCATGTAGGCATGATTACGGCTCAGGCCCGCGCGTGCGGCAACAACGTCGATCATGTCGCGCACGGCCTTGCGCATCGCCTCGTCGAGATCTTCGTCAAATCCCATCGAGATCAGGTACTCGTCATTCTCTGCGAATGGCGTCTTGAGCGTCATGTCCTTAAGCACGGTCAGGCGAAACTTGCCGACCAGGCCCGTCTCGACCGCCGCGATGCAGACCTCGCCATCCCCCTGCCGCCCGTGCCCATCCCCGGCGGAAAACAGCGCGCCGTCTTGAAAGACTGGCAGATACAGGGTCGTGCCTGGCTTCAACTCCTTGTTATCCATGTTGCCGCCCATCGCGCGCGGCTCGGGCGTGCCGATACGCCCCCATTCCGTCGGCGGGGCGACGGCCATGATGCCGAAAAAAGGCTCGAGCGGAAGTTCCAGGCCCCACGGCATCCGGCAAATGCCGGCATCTGCATCGATGGCGATGTGCAGGCGTTCATAATCTGTGAACTCGTCCGGCAGCGCGCCCAGAAGCGGCAAGATCGCGGTAAAGCCCCAGCTTTGCGCGGGTCGCGCTTCGAGGATTTCAACCTGCAGAACGTCGCCTGGCTCTGCCCCTTCGACGAAGACCGGCCCTGTCACCATGTGCGGTCCCGCGCCCTTGTCGGTTTTGTGCGCATCCATTGCAGCCAAGTGCTCTGGGAGGACACCTTCGCCGCTGGGCGGCAAGTCCGCGGGCTCGCAGGCCGGCAGACAGTGCAGGATCACCTCGTCACCGGAGGCAATGTGCGACACCGGTTTCCGGGCTGGATCAAAGTAGCCCCAGAAGACGTTTTCGGGCGACCAGTCGATTTCATACGAAGCCATTTCTTCCCTCATCTTTTCGAGTTTTCATATTGTCAGGAGCTTTTCGACGCCATCTGTGTCCATCGCGTCACCGGCCCCGGATTTTATGACCCTGCCGCGGTCCAGCACGACATAGGCATCCGCCACAGAGCGTGCGAAATCGTAGTATTGCTCGACAAGAAGGATCGCCGTGCGGCCCTTCAACTCGCGGATCGTCTCCTGGATGGCCTGAACGATCGAGGGCTGGATGCCTTCGGTCGGCTCATCAAGGATCAGAACCTTGGGTCGTGACGCGAGCGCACGCCCGATGGCAAGCTGCTGTTGCTGCCCACCCGAAAGGTCACCGCCACGCCGCGACCACATTTCGCCGAGCACCGGAAACAGGGTAACAATCTCGTCGCGCAGCGCATCGGATTCCGGCACGGCGTGATTGCGCAAAACGATCTCGATGTTCTGGCCAACGCTGAGATCCGAGAAGATCTCTCGCCCCTGCGGCACGTAGCCAAGCCCCGCACGGGCCCGCCGATAAGCGCGCTGGGCCGTGATATTTTGCCCGGCCAGCGCGATGCGCCCATCAGAAGGTGGCAGGATGCCCATCAAGGTCTGCAAAAGCGTGGTCTTTCCCGCCCCATTGCGTCCGAGGATCGCGGTGCAGCTTTTTTCGGCCACGCCAAAACCCACACCGTCCAGCGCCCGTGCTGAGCCATAATGCTGCGTCAGATCGGAAACTTCCAAAAGCATGCTCAACGTCCCAGATAAACGCTGCGAACCTGCGCGTTGTGGCGCGCATCGGCCATGCGGCCCTCGAATATCGGTGTGCCTTCGTGCAGCACCGTGACGCGGTCGGCGATCTCCTCGACGAAGGCCATGTCATGTTCGATCACCAGCACCGCGCGGTCCGGCGAGCGCAGGCGACGTACCAGATCGGCGGTGTGCCGCGTCTCTTCCTCCGTCATGCCTGCGACGGGTTCGTCGAGCATCAGGAGTTTCGGGCGCTGCATCAACAACATCCCGATCTCGAGCCATTGTTTTTGTCCATGGGCAAGGATTCCCGCGGGCTTGTCCGCCAGCCTGGCAAGCCCGATCTCGTCCATCACCTCCGTCACGCGCTCTGCGCGCCTCGGGTCGCTCCAATGGCGGATCTCGGCAAGGATCGACCTCGGCTTGAGGCGCAGCGCCGTCTCGAGGTTGTCACGCACGCTCAGGGCCTCGAAGACCGAGGGCTTCTGGAATTTTCGTCCGACCCCCGCCAGCGCAATGGCGGGCTCATCCATGCCGATCAGGTCGATACGGTTGTCGAGCCGCACATGCCCGCCTTGCGGCCGCGTCTTGCCGGTGATGACGTCCAGCATCGTGGTCTTTCCTGCCCCGTTCGGGCCGATCACGCCATGCACCTCGCCGTAACGGGCGATAAAGCTAAGTTGCGGGATCGCGACGAAATCGCCAAAGACCACACGCAGCCCGTCTATCTGGATCGCCTGCGCGCCACTGGCAGTCTGCACTTCTGCCGCGCTCATTCGATCATCCCTCGCTTGCCGGAACGGCGTCCCCGCCACAGAACCTGGGGCTTGAGGTCCAGAAGCCCGTTGGGAAGCAAAGTCACGACGACCAGCACCACAAGGGCGAGGATGAAGGGCCAAGCCTCGGGCACGAAGCCCGTCAGCCAGAACTTCAATGCGCTGATGATGGCGGCGCCAATCACCGCGCCAGACAGCGCGCCGCGTCCGCCGAGCGCGACCCACACCGCTATCTCGATGGACAGCTCGGGCGACAGCAGGCGTGGATTGATGATGCCGACTTGCGGCACGTACAGAGCCCCCGCGATGGCTGCAAGAATGCCGGAAAGGCACCACGCGGCAAGCTTTGGCCACAAGGTGTCATAGCCCAGGAAGCGCAACCGCGCTTCGTCGTCACGGATCGCGACAAGAAGCTTGCCGAAGGGCGATCGCAGCAGTGCCGAGCATCCGATAAACGCCACCAGAAGCGCCAGCACCGAGGCCGAGGCGAGCCCCACCACCATGGCGTGCCCGCCGATGTCCTGGCCCAGAAGCGTGGTGAAGCCCGTCATGCCGTTATTGCCGCCAAAGCCCGTATCGTTGCGGAACATCATGAGCATCGCGACATAAGTCAGCGCCTGCGTGATGATCGCGAAATACACGCCGCTAACGCGGCTGCGAAAGGAGACGTAGCCATAGAGGAATGCCAGTAATCCGGGCACCAGGACGATCATCAAGAGGGCATAGGGAAAGCTTTCGAAGAAGGCCCAGTGCACCGGCAGCTCGCTCCAGCCCATGAAGGTCATCAGGTCGGGCGTGACCCCTCCGAAGACATAGCCAGCCTTCAGCATGTGCATCGCGATAAGGTACCCGCCCGCCGCAAAGAACAGACCGTGTCCCAGCGACAGGATGCCGCCATAGCCCCAGACCAGATCCAGCGCGAGGGCGAGAAGCGCGAAGGTCGCAATCTGCCCGATGATATTGGCCATGTAGGGGCTCAGACCCGCCGCAGAGCCCGCGAGGGGCCCGCCCAATAGCGGCACCGCCACAACAAGCGCGATCAGCGTCGCAACGACGATGCGGGACAGAAGCGGAAGACGGTGTCGTTCGGCGAAGGTATCCGAAGCCATCAGCGGCGCCCTTTCGGTGCAAAGAGGCCTTCCGGGCGCCACTGGATGAAGACGATCACCAGCAACAGCACGAAGACCTTGGCGGCCACGGCGCCGTAGATCGGCTCCACGATCACGTTGATCTGTCCGATCCCGATGGCGGCAAGCGCGGCGCCAATCAGACTGCCGACACCGCCCAGCACGACAACCATGAAGCTATCGACGATGAATCCCGTGCCCATGCCGGGGTTGACGTTGTAAAGCGGCGACAAAGCCAGCCCGGCAAGCCCCGCGAGACCCGAGCCAAGCGAGAAGGCCATCATGTCGGTGCGGCGCGTATCGATCCCGGCCGCTCCCGCCATCGCCCGGTTCTGCGTGACGGCACGGATATTCATCCCGAAGAGCGACCGTCGCAATAGAACCACCACCGTGACGCAGGCGCAGATCGCGACGACGATCGCAAATAGTCGGTTCGACGTCATGATGAAATCGCCAACCAGGGGAAACCCACCCGACACATAGTAAGGCTGATGAAATTCCAAGTTCTGTGACCCGATGGTGACCCGCACGGTATTGATGAGCAGCAGTGAAATCGCCCATGTTGCAAGAAGCGTCATCAAGGGACGGTCATAGAGACGGCGGATCACGATAACCTCCATGAGCAGCCCCACGAGGGCTGCAGCCATGAAAGAGATCGGGATCGCGATGATGAGGTAATAATCGAGAAGAGCCGGAAGCGCCGTGCGTATGGCCTCCTGTGTGAACCACGCGGCGTAAGCACCGACCATGATCAACTCGCCTTGCGCAAGGTTGATCACCCCCATGAGGCCGAAAATGATCGCCAGACCGAGAGCGGCGAGAAACAGCACGCTTGCATAGCTTGCCCCGCTGTAAAGCGTGGACAGAATCTTTCCGACCTGCAGCATTCTATCGATCGACGCGATCGCCGCGTCGCCCGCAGCGAGGACATCCGCATCGCTTTCATCCCGCATTGCCTCGGCGATGGTCGTGCGATTACGCAGGGTCGCATCCTGCGCGATGGCTTCAACCGCGGCGATTCGGTTCGCGGGGTCCGGATCCTCGAGAAGAAGGCTGGCACGCAGCGTCGATAGGACCGCGCGCACCTCCGCGTCGTTTTCACGCTCGAGCGCCGCGGACAGGATCGGAGCGGTCGCGGCCTCGCGTCGCCGGTCGATGTAATTGGCGGCGCTCAATCGGTTTGCCGCATCCTCCTCGATGAACAGGCGCAGGATCGCGGCGGCACTGGCTGCGGTGGCCCGGAGCCGCAGGTTGACGGATGGCGGGGCCAGTGTCTCAGCGTCCACATCGCTTGGCTCCATCGACGCGGCCTGCACGGCCCCGTCTTCGGTCGTGATCAGCGCGACGCCATTCCCGCAACGCAGCTCGCGCCCTTCGAAGGCCTCAACGATCCGGCGCGCCCATGTCGCGTCGCTTGAGTCCTCCGACATTCCGGCCGCGGCCAGCTGCCCAAGCGCTGATTGCTGCGCGCCGAAATCGCCCGAGCAGATTTCGGCGATAATCGTACCGCGATCCTGCGCCAAAGCTGGCAGGCTGGCGGCGCATAACAGGATGAACGACACCAGAAGGTGCCCAAAGTCGACACGGCGACGGGCCATGATCTGCTCCGAATTATGGGGCCGGATGGCACGGCCCAACTGTGCAGGCCGTGCAGAAAGGGGATCAGCTGTTCATGTAAGGGCTGAACGGCACCGGTTCGGGCGTATCGGGCGATTGCCAGAGGATGTCGAAGCCCTGGTTTTCGTTGAGAGAGCCGATGAAGACGCCGCGTTTCACATAGGTGTTCTCGGACGTCATCGAGATGTCGTAGCCGGACGGACATGCAAAGGTGAGCCCGGCGCTGGCGTCGCGCACATCGGGAACACCAAAGGATCCGGCCTTCTCGGCCGCCATCGCCCAGAGATGCACCCCGTCATAGGTCGACACCATCGGGTCGATCGCGACATTCGGGCTAAACGGGACATCATTTGCGGCCACGTAATTCGACCAGTTCGACAGAAATTCCTCGTTCCGCGGACCGGCGGCATTCTGAAGGTAGGCCCAGCAATTCAGGTGCCCCACAAGCGGCGCGGTATCGAGGCCTTCAAAGTCGGCCTCGACGGCATCGAGACCAAGCACAGGGATGTCAAAGGCACTGATGCCCTGGTTGATGAATTCGCGGAAGAAGTCCGGGATCGAGTTGCCGACGACCGTCAGGACCACGATCGGCTGACCTCCGGGCTGGTTGGCAAACTCGCGGATCTCGTTGATCAGCGTCTGAAAGTTGGAATGACCGACGGGGACATATTCCTCGCGCCATGCCTCGGGTTCGATGCCCTGTTCGGCCCAATAGCCCTTGAGCTGCTGGTTGATGGTGCGCGGCCATACGTAGTCAGAGCCCAGCATGAAGAAACGCCTGGCCGACCCGCCTTCGTCCCCCATGAGGTATTCCACTGCCGGCAGCACCGAGGAAGAAGGCGGTGAATTCAGATAAACGACGTTCTTGGAATTCTCTTCGCCCTCGAAATGGAGCGGATAATAAAGAAGCGCGTCGTTTTGCTCGACGACCGGCAGCACCGACTTTCGGCTGACCGAAGTCCAGCAGCCGAAGGTCGCTGCGACCTCTTCCTGTTGGATGAGTTGCCGACCCAGCTGTGCATAGAGCGGCCAGTCGGACCCCGGATCGGTCGTCACGACCTCAACTGTCTTCCCGAGCACACCACCCTTGGCGTTGATCTCTTCCGCCGCCATTTGAGCGACGTAGTTCAGACGCCCTTCGATGTTTGCCATCGTGCCCGAGGACGAGAACAGACACCCCAGCTTGACGGTACCAGAATTCGAAGCGGCCACGGCCTTGCGCGCCACCCAGGGTGAGGCGATGACAGAGCCTGCGCCCGCGGTAAGCAGACCTTTAACGAAATTACGTCTTTTCATTGACATCTCCTGCTGTTGGACACCTTTCCGATGTGGGCGTCAGATGTAGCCGGAATGAATTCTGAATACAATCTTACCTGTCAGAGAAACAGTAAACGGTTCGGTAGAAACGTGCGGGCGTGCATGATGCTTAAGCGTATTTTCTGAGGGCGACAGTTTTTATGGCAACTTAGAGACGGCAACCCAGCCATCGCCGGTTTTTCTTGCCAACACGCCGGGATGTGCTGATGATGTTCAGTGTCGTTTCAACAATCAACAATTGCACGACAGGGAGAAAGACATGGCGGGATATCGATCCATTGTAAGCGTTGCAGCCCTTGTGTCCGCGGCCGGCGCGGCATCTGCCGATACCACTGATGTCACGTGGCAGAACCGGGTGGTGATTGAAAAGCAGGGGGAGTTCTGCTCGGACGACCCCAACTGCTTCAACCGGTATCACCCGGAGATAGAGCCCGTCGCCACGGCCGCGCCCGGAGATTTCATCGTCTTCGAGACGCGTGATGCGCTGGATAGCGATCTGACACTCGATTCCAAGGCCGACGACGTCGGAGCGCTCGACCTCTCCGGCGTACACCCCATGACCGGGCCGGTCAGCATCGAAGGCGCGGAGCGCGGCGACGTTCTGGCTGTGACTGTCGTCGACATCGCGCCTGACGAGTTCGGCTACACCGTGATCGTGCCAGGCTTCGGCTTTCTGCGCGACGAGTTCACCGAGCCGTATTTCGTTGGCTGGCGGCAGACGCGGACGCATGCAGTCTCCGACCAGATGCCCGGAATCGCCGTTCCCTACGAAGCCTTCACCGGATCGATCGGAACGATGCCGGGCGGGGAAGAAGTTGCGGCCTGGCTCGAACGCGAGAGCGACCTTGCCGCTGTCGGCGGAATTGCATTGCCGCCGGAGCCGAACGGGGCACACCCGACCGAAATATGCGGGCCGGATGGAAGTCATGCGACCGAATGCCTCCGGACCGTTCCCCCGCGCGAGAACGGTGGCAACATGGACGTCCAGCAAATGCAGGTCGGGACGACGATCCTCATTCCCTGTTTCGTTGACGGGTGTAACCTGTTCATCGGCGACATTCACTACGCTCAGGGAGACGGCGAAGTCTCCGGCACGGCCATCGAAACCGGAGGGGTCGTGACGGTCACCACCGAGATTCGCAAAGGCGCCGGGGAGTTCATCACGAGCCCCCAGGTGGAGGGTGGCAGTCAGATCAAGGACATGGAGCCTTCGAGCTTCCATCAGACCATCGGCTATCCGCTGAAGTCCGAGGGTGACGTCCCAATCTATCATACCTACCTCGACAGCGATCCGATAGAGGGGCTGTCAAACCTCTCCGAAGACCTGACGCTGGCGGCCCGGAACGCGCTGAGCCAGATGATCGACCATCTCGTACGCGAACGCGGCCTCACGCGTGAGCAGGCCTACATCCTTGCCAGCGTGGCAGTGGACCTGCGTGTGGGACAGGTGGTCGACGTGCCGAACTATGTCATCACCGCCGTGCTGAACGAGGACGTCTTCTTGGAGGACGCAGATGCCGACGATGCCGAATAGGCGAGACGTCCTGATCGGCCTTGCGCTCGCCGCCGCGTCCTGCGCTGCGGCGGGAGCTCACACGCCCTACGGACAGTGGGTCGTCTACCGACAGAAACACCTCTTGATCGGCGCCCATCGCGGCGACGCTCGGACGTACGAACTCGCCCAAGCTGTGGTCGCTGCACTCGAGGACGAACTCCCGGAGGCGCGCCCGAGGGTGGCACGCGGACCGCGACCCCAGCGCATCACCTCGCTCATGGGCACGGGCCAATTATTTGTAAGTGTCCTTTCAGCCGACGAAGCCGAGAGGATGGTGGATGCTCTGCCGCCGTTTGAGAACTACACGCCCACGCCGCTTCGGATCCTGGCGACGCTTGAGGGCGAGTATCACGTCTTCGTCAGTCCCGATCTACCCGAGGACCACGCATGGCTGGTAACGCGCGCCTTGGATCACGCCCAACTCGGCCATCGGCCGGATCGCGTTTCCATCCCGCTTCATCCCGGTGCAGTAACCTTCTGGGAGGGAGGGAGCATGCCGGATTAGTTCAGCCTGAAAACATCGTTGGTGCGAGAGCCAATTGCGACGCGGCGTTGGTGATCGACACATAAAGCATCTGGGACAGGGGGCGGCTTGGATGCCTGTTCGAGATCGGCGTCCACGCGGAACTTCTTGACGCGAAAGATGCGACAGCTGCCGATTTCGTGGGTACCAACTACAAAGAAGCCGTTGGGCGTCGTTTTCTACACCACTTCCCGGGGCACTACTCGAATCGTCGAAACGCCGGTCTCGATTTGTAGGCCTTGAGGTGCGCCCGCGACCAGATTAGCCATGTCCTTGGCCCCCATCCAGATCAGGTAGTCCTCCTCGGTGACCTGCTGATCCGGGGCAATCCATCGGCCAGGCTCGCAATGGCAATATCCATAGCGAAGATGCGCGCCCTTTGCGGCCAGGTTCTTTGGAACAAGCGCAAAAACAAAACTCGGTCTCCAAGCCGCCACCGTGATTTCAAGCAACACGCGCGACAGAAGTGCCGTCGCGCCTTGACTGCGCGGACCGCCAAGACCACGGCCGCGAAGCCAGAAATCGCCTTGGTAACAGACCCGTCCTGTAATCGTGTGAAGGGCCTCGGGGCCCGAGTAAAAGGTTCGGTCCGGATCCGGTGTCGAGTCGGGCGTTATGTACTTATGGCGATGGTTATCGAGATGCATCCCGAGCGTAGTCCCCGACAGGTCGAGCAGCCGTACTGCCTGGGTATGGATCAACTCGCCGTTTGGATCAAAAGCGCAAACCCAAAAGCCGTTTGTGCTATCGACGTAAGAACTCGCCACGTCGAACATCGGATAAATCGGACCGCGGTTGAGCTGTTGTGTCCGGTACGTACGGTATTTTGCAAAGTCGTCGCCAATCTCTAACCGGATCCCCGATTCTTCAAGCTGACGAAGTATCCCCGACACATTCGTTGTCATAGTGAACAATTTACTCGGCAACATGACCATCCGACCTTTCCTAATCCCGCAAAATTCCCCAGACTATCATTCATTCAGTGGTACGTTTTAAATGCCTACAATTGACAGAAAACTTTATCGGCCTGGTTAATTGAGAGCGGCGGTGCAAAAGTCGGCCGTTGTAGTGATGAAAGAGATACTGGCACAATCCTCGTGTGTCTCCTCAACGATCTACAGCTCCTCGTCAGCAAGCCAAGGGCGCCGACGACCGACGTCGGTGAAGATCTCATAGTCAGAGATAAATACGTCCTCAGCCATAAGCCTTAGCGTCCCATCCCGGATGTGTTCTCTGCCGGGCAGGTCAAGGAGCGCGCCTCGATCATCCCGAGCAAGACACTTCATCCCGTTCGTTTCGAGATCGCCAGCACGTTCCGCGCAAACGTGTTCTGGTTTTACGTCTCCTGCGATCGGCCAGGCGACCGGAGATCATCCAGAATTGCGTAGAAGGCGGGCAGGACCAGCAATACAAGCACGGTCGCACTGAACAGACCGAAGACCACCGAGATCACCAACGGTTTTACCGTCTGCGCCTGCGTGCTGGTTTCCAGCAGCAAAGGCGCGAGGCCCATGAGCGTGGTCGAGACCGAGACCACGATGGGCCGAAAGCGATCGCGGCTGGCCAGTCCGGCGGCCTCGACCGCAGCGACGCCGTCGACGATGCGGCGCTTGATCACCTGCACCAGAAGAATGGCGTTGTTGACCACGATCCCGGCCAGCGAGGCCGCCCCCATGATCGACGGCATCGAGATGTTGTAGCCCATCAGCAGATGCCCCAGAACCACGCCCACCAGAGCCAGCGGAATTGTCAGCATGACGATGACCGGCTCGACATAACTGCGGAACTGGAAAGACAGGACGACATAGATCCCCACCAGCCCGATCAGGAACCCGCGAAGGATGGACCCCATGGTTTCGGCGGAATTCGCGTTCTGTCCCTCAATGGCGACGGAGACATCCGGGAATTCGCGGGCAAGATCCGGCAGAAACCCGGGGGTCACATCGCTGACGATGGCATCGGCATTGCCGATGCGCCCGTCCACATCGGCAGCGATCGTCACGGTGCGACTGCCATCGACATGGGTGATGCTGCCCCAGCCCCGGCCCTCGTCGATCCGCGCGATCGTCGCGAGCGGTGTGCGCGTGCCGTCGGGAAGACGTATCTCGAAGGCGGTCAGATCTTCCAGCGAGCTGCGATCCGTCAGGGCCTGTTCGATCTCGATCTCATGCGCGATGTCGCCGTCCTGCACCGTCATGACGATCCGGCCCAGAAAGGCCGCGCTGATCTGATCGGCAATATCGCGGCCCGTCAGCCCCAGACCGGTGGCGCCATCGGCCAGTGTCAGGCGCAATTCGGGGCGCCCGGGGCGCAGATCGTGCATGGCATTGTAGACACCTGCATAGGTCTCGAGCTCGGCCACCAACCGGTTGCCGGCCTCTTCGAGCGCGTGCAAGTCCGATCCGGAAAGACGGATCTCGACGGCCCGACCCTGCGGGCCGATGCCCGGTTCGGTCAGGGTGATCGCGATCGCCCCTGGCACCTTGCCGATTTCCGCGCGCCATGCGGCGATCATTTCGTCGAGGGTGGTGGCGCGCCGCTCTGCGCCCAGCAGATCCGCCGATATCGTTGCGACATGCGGGCCGGACTCTCCGGCGCTGGCGTTCCTGTTGAAGATGGTCTGCACCGTCTGGACCAGTGCCTCGCCTTCGGGCTGCATCGGCGACAGCCTCTGGTCGACCGCGTCCAGGGCTGCCGTGACGCGGGCCGCGACTTCTTCGGTTCGTTGACGCGGCGTGCCCCGTGGCATGAGGATGCGGGCCTCCAGCACGTCCCCGTCGATATCGGGCAAGGCTTCGCGCTGCACGTGCCCGCCGCGCAGCAGGCCGACGGTCACGATCATCGCTGCCAGCGTCAGGCCGGTCACCAGATACCGCCATGCCACGGCCCCGTCCACGAGGCGGCCAAGCCCGCGGTCGCGTATCCGGTCGAAGCCCCGCTCAAAGCCGGCGCGAAACCGCGATGGCGGGCGCTCGGCCGATTTCAGCCCGTGCGACAGGTGATGCGGCAACACCCAGAGGGCCTCGATCAGGCTCGCGGCGAGGGCGGCAATCAGGACCACGGGCAGCACCTCGAGCACCGCGCCCAGGTCTCCCGACAGGAACGACAGCGGCGCGAAGATCGCCACGGTGGTCGCAAACGAGGAAAGCACCCCTGGCAAGACACAGGTATCGATAGCGATGCCGGGTCTGATGCCACGGGGAAGACAAAGGAGTTTAAGCTTCGACGACGTGATCGTGGATCAGACCCGGTTCCCGGCATGCCGGGAACCGGGTCATAGTGTCGGCGCGAACCAGGCCGGTTCGGGCTCGAAGACCCTGAGAGATCCGCAGATCGTCTCGTGACCGTGAAGTTGTCAGCCCGGTCCGGCCGCGCCGACGAGACAAGAGTAACATGATTGTGGCGCCCGATCTTCCCAAAGATGGACGGCCACGAATGACACACCTGACTGTGTTCTCGGCGCTGGTTCTGACATTTGGAGGAACGTCACGATGACACAACGCAGTATTGGCATCGATCTCGCGATCCGCGGCGATCATGTTGCCCAGATTTTTGAAGACGGCCGTCCCCTCGGTCGGCCCATACGCTTTCGACATGATCCAGACTCGCTGGACGCCTTCGTCGCCCGCGCCCTGGCCGACCTGAACAAAGCTGACCCTGTACAGGCCATAATGGAGCCGACAGGAATGAGCTGGTTCCCGGTTGCCCACCGCTTGGCAGATGCCGGTATCGATGTTGCCCGCGTCAAGGGCAAACGAGTGAAGGCCCTGCGGCGATACCTTTCGGAACATGCCAAGACCGATCTGGCCGATGCCCAGGTCCTGGCCGCAATCCCCGGCTTCGGTGGACCGCGGCTCGATCCGGTTCATATCCCGGCAGCCAAGAGCCACGCGCTGCAGCGGCTGACCAAGCAGCGCGGCCGTCTGCGCGACGACCTGTCCGCCGCCAAGCGACGCCTGCTGGATCTGATCCGCTGGGCCTCGCCGGAACTGGAGCGGGTGCTGCCTGATCTCGCCACACGCCTGTCGCTGGCCCTGTTGCAGCGCTGGCTGGATCCGGACGCAGTGTGCTCGGCGCGACGCGCAACGCTGCGGACGTTCATCGCCAAGCATGCCAGTGGCAACCACCCGCACATCGGCCCCTTCGTGGAGACGCTGATCGATGGGCTTCGTCATGCCGCACATCAGGCCCGCGCCCTGCATCGCCACCATGTCGACTTCGTCGAACTTCAGGCCGAAGTCGCTCTGGAAATTGACATCATGCTGAGCAAGTGGGCGGCTGTCAGCAGTCTGGAGAGCCGCATTGCCACACTTTATGAGGATCTCGATCCCGAGGCGCTGCTGCTCAGCATTCCGGGTGTTGGCAAGCAACTTGCACCCGCCCTGCTCGGAGTTTTGCACACCGTCGATCGGTTTCAGTCTGTACGTCAGATGCGCGGGTTCTGCGGTCTTTTCCCGCGTCGCGCTGACAGCGGCGGCAAGGAACATCCGGGGCAGCCCATCACTCAAGGCGGCAACGATCGGATCAAACGCGCTCTTTTCCTCGCCGCCGACACCGCGCGCAAGAGCGACCCAGAACTGGCAGAAGTCTACTGGCGGCTGATGACCACAAAAGGCCATCACCACAAGCAGGCACTTTGTGCAGTCGCAAACCGCCTCGCCAATCGCATCTTCAGCGTTATGCGGCGCGGCCAACCCTATATTCTGCGTGACCTCGACGGTTCGGAAATCACCATCACGCAGGCCAAAGCGATCATCACAGAGCGTTACACCGTGTCTGAAAACATTCGGGCGGGACGACGCGCAAACCGATCACGATTGGCGGCTTGAGCCCAAAAAAGGGCTTGCGCTACCGGTACAAGATCATTTCGTGCCCGCGATGGCCGCCTCGATCCGCGAGGCGCCGTTTCGGGCCTCGTCCGCGATGGCATCCGAGATCACGATGGAATCGTCCATCACGATCCCGATGGCCATGAGCAGTGCGACCAGCGTGATCATGTTGAGCGAAAGCCCGGTCACGGCCATCACGACGAAAGCCCCCAGAAAGGCGACCGGCAGTCCGAGCGCGGCCCAGATCGCATAACCGGGACGAAAGAACAGGCTCATCACACCGACCACGAGGATTAGCCCGATCACCCCGTTCTGGACCAGCATCGTCAGACGGTCGCGCACGATGCTGGTCATGTTCTGGACAACCCCGATGCGGATCGTTGGCGGCAGGCGGTCGCGTTCTTCGGTGACCAGCGCCTGCACCGCGTCAAAGACCCGCAAGGCGTCCGACCCGACTGATTTCTCGACCTGCAGGAACGCGGCCCGCTGCCCGTCGAGATAGGCGCGCTCCTCCTCGGGGCTGTAGGTTTCCTCGATCGAGGCGATCTGCCCGAGGGTCAGCTCGGCCCCGCTGGGCCGCGACAGGACCACGATGCGGGCCAATGCCTCGGGGCTGCGGCGCTCTTCGGTGAGGCGCAGGGATATGTCCCGTGCGCCGGTCTCCAGGCTGCCCAATGGCCGGTCAAGGCTTTGCGCGCTGATCCGCGTGGCGAGGTCCGAGACGGTAAGCCCGTGCTGCAGCAGCACGGCGCGGGCCACCGTGATCCGGAATTGACGTTCACCAAACCCGGTCATGCCGACCTCTGCCACATCCGGCAGGGCGGCGAGCCTGTCCTGCAGGTCCGCGGCATAGAGTTCGAGCTGCGCGGGCGGCATGTCACCTGCCACGGCGACCGAGGCCACGGCATCCGAGCGGTGCAATTGCCGCACGATGGCCGGATCGGCCTGTTCGGGAAAGTCGTCGACGGCGGAAATCTCGGTGCGCAGATTGGTCACGAAGCGGCCCGCATCCCCGCCCGGTGCCATGGTGGCGACCGCACGGGCCACGTTTTCCTGTGCGGTGCAGGTCAGTTCATGAAGGTGTTCGACGACGTCGACCGCCTCCCAGATGCGGCGACAGATTGCATCCTCCACCTCGTTGGCCGTAGCCCCGCGATAGATCACGGAAATCTCGGCCTCGGTATCGCGGAAATCGGGAAAGGTCTCGCGCTTGAGGCTCAGGGCAATCGGGTGAGTTTGTGCTCGACAATCGTAACGAATGCTGAATCTGTCGGTGTCCTCTTGATTTGCAAGGAGGATTACCAGCATGGGAGGCAAGTTGGCGAAGCAGAAGGCAGCCGAGGCGTTCGACACAGTTGTCGATTTTCTCGAGTCATTCGAAGGGCTTGAAGACCCGCGCCAGCGGGCCAAGGTGCTCTATCCGCTCGACGAGGTGCTG
>Ga0307945_1001966_pt1 | contig 16407 bp, 20 predicted proteins | sample OrgLakmetagen228_FD_201818 | JGI IMG/M metagenome (GOLD analysis project Ga0307945, IMG submission 201818) | Saline water microbial communities from Organic Lake, Antarctica - #228 | ecosystem: Environmental > Aquatic > Non-marine Saline and Alkaline > Saline | place: Antarctica: Organic Lake...
GGCATATTCAGTGCAGTCAGTAGGCTCTGATACTCCTATGAACAAGCAGCAAAAGACAATGTGGAGCGGCAATAATGATACAGCACACTTGGCTGACATGGTCCTCCAAGGTGCGTTTGTGTGTGTGCATTTTTGCGTTGTGTGTGTGTGTGCTGCGTGTGTGTGTGTGTGCATTTTTGCGTTGTGTGTGTGTGTGTGTGTGTGCTGCGTGCGTGTGTGTGCGTGTGTACTGCGTGTGAGCTGCGTGTGTATGTGCGTGTGTGTGTGTTTGTGCCTAGTGTGTTGTTGTGTGTGTATGTGTGTGTGTATGTGTGTGTGTGTATGTGTGTGTGTGTGTGTGTGTGCTATGTACGCATGTTTGCGGCGTGGGATTATGTATGTGTGCATGTACATAAGCATGTGTGTGTATATGCGTGTTGTTGAAGGAGGAGGTGAAGCTCTATTATTATTATAATCGGTCCATGGTTCGTGTGCTCCACGTGTCGGCAAATTTAGTAGTAGTGGCAGTAGTCAATGTTTCACCCTCCTTGTTAGCGCCTATCTAAGTAAGAGCAGCCAACACTTGCTCATATGTTCTGTTGAGCACGAGCGAGCAGTATTGCACGTACATTGACATGACTCCTACCTCCGCCTGTTGTCCACCCTGCTACGGCCTTCTTAGAGCCTCAGGAGGATGAGGTGTTTTGGGGGGAGATTGATGGCCAAACCCAGGCTGCCGCCGCCCCCCTGAATCCTCCACCTGCCTTCACGAATGAGGAAGACCACGCCTTATACCAGTACTTGGGTGAGTGTGCAATACCAAACTGGCTGTCTGTATGTGACAGGTTTTGTATAATTGGCAGTGATCTGAGAGTGGCCTGGCTTACGACTCCTTGTGGCTGAGTTAAATGTGCCTAACAGAAGAACGAATAAAAGAATGAACAACGTCTCGAATCCTCCATGCAGATTACCGTCTTCTAAGTCAACTTCATGGCGGGCAGTGGTATGGTCCAAGTAAGTGGTGAAAAGTGCACAAAGGAAGAGAAAATAAACCTCTTGCATAAACTCAAGGAAAAAGGAGGGCCACTAGCTAGCTAAGAGACAAAAGCTTTGAACCCCCCCAATGATGATGACCGCCAACAAATGATATCCCGCATATTACATCTTCCCTCCACTCCACTTCCTTGTGCCAAAAAAATTGAGTGCTCCGGAGCGTACTAGTCGTAAGGGATGATCCCTTAAGACAAGCGCTGCCTGCCGCCTTTTATTATTTCCTACCTGCCGACTTTTGTGACACTACCAACGCTGCTCTCGTATCTCCTGACATCTGCCACACAGTTGGGTTCTTCAAGAACTCCGATACGCACAGGCTTCAGCCAGCTTCCGGGGGAACAAAGGCGGAGTGGTCGGCATACATGGCTGTTGACGCGCACAAGCTCCGAGTGGCGGCACTGTGTCTCTGTCACGACAATAGGCTGCCTTCACTGGCCATGCTGCCCGCCGGCACCCTGGATGAAATGCGTGAGCCTGGGCCGTGCCTGTACGCTTGAATGCTGCTGCGGCGCCAGCTTATTGCGGTCCCGCAGCAGCAAGTTGTTCTACTGCCCGCCACCACCACTACTACTACTACGCCGCCGATCACCATGCCGCCTTTACCTTCCTCCTCATCCTTCTCCCCCCGTGCTTCCTCCTCCACAGCCCTCATTTCCTCCTCTCATCATCAAGCCCATCATGAGCCCCCCTCCCCCACTCCTCCCTGTCACACACCAGCACTACCGCCCGTTGACCTCCTGCACCCAGCTGCTGCTCACCAGCCACAGCAAGATCTGCGTGAGCGCCAGCACAAGCTCGTGCTGTATGCTGCAGCAGAGCTTGTGACTCAGGAGCAGTACGGCCATAGCGACAGCAACAGCATGGCCGTTTGGGTGGAATATGCAGCAGCCCTGGTGGAGGATGGCAAGGAACTGCCTTTACACTATGTCGGGCTCACAGAGCAGGAGGGGGAAGCAGTGGTCAGGGTGAAACCGGAGACCAGCAGCACGCGTCAGTTTTGTGGTAGAGTGAAGAAGCTGGCCGAAGCCCCTGACTCTGACCTGCAGCCCCACAGCCTGGTCCTGGTCAGCCGGGAGCAGATCAAGAAGTGGTCACGGGAGGGGAGACGCAGCGAGACAGCAGTGTTGTACCATGCTGAGGCAGTGGGGTGCCGCTTGTTCGGGAGCTCCATTGAGGAGGGCGGCTTGAATGTGATGAAGGGGGGGATGGTGGTTATCCAGCAGAAGAGCATTGTTGACACCATCACCATGGCCACAGAGCATTTGTGGCAGCAGAACCAAGAAGCTGTCAGCATGATTAGCTACCAGGCGTGCGAGGACAAGGTGTGCAGCCTCCCAGCATTGCAGGTCATGTCGCGCATGGCCAGTCTGGGCTTACTGGCTGCCAAGGAGGAGGATAGCCTGAGCATCTTCCTCTGCCGCGTAGTGGAGGAGACGGGGTTGTGCCATGCAGACATGTGGAAGTTGGAGAATCAGGGCATTCAGCTGAGCAAGGAGATTGTCACGCTTGGGCACCTCAAGCGCGCCATCAGCTCGATTGGGGGTAATCAATAAAATGATGTGTTGTGAGAGGGAGTCTTATTTGCAGTATACTGTAGGAGGCAGTTATAATGCGAGCAGTTATGTGATCAAAATGATGAGAGGGTGCGTGGGTGTGGGGTTGGCTTGCTTGCGTACTTGCTTCCTTACTTTTATGTAATAGAGGTGTGGTGGGTCTGTTAGACAGCGCGTGTGTTTCAGATGCCTTGCGTGCTACCCTAAAATATGTCTAAGCCTATTATTTACAGACTTCTTCCTAGCTTCCGCTCAGATGCCCCTGAGGCATGCATATAGCGATTTCCTTATTACCTTGCTTACCTTGCGTGCTTTGTTGGTCGAATTGACTCATCGATTGACATGACATGACTTGATGGCGGAGTGTTGGATTATATGTATACTCCCTGGACACTTGATGTGCCTACTTGCTTGGCTGCACTGCATGCTTGATTGGCTGGCTTGCTTGCTGATGGGTTGTCTGACCGGTACAAACCCATGTTACCTACTCACCTACCTGCTTGTCTGAAAATCATGTATTGCCCTTGCCTGTCACCTTTCTGGTCGCTTGCTCACTGGTTGATCTCTTGCTTGCTTGCTTGCAGACTGGCTTGCAGACTGATTTGTCTTTGCCCTCGCCTTGCCTTGTCCTGCTTGGGAAGCTGTGTGCATGGTTCTTGCCCACCAATTTCCTTCCATCGGATCTGCCTAAATTTTCCAAACGCAGGCCATGGGAGACCCTTGCAAACCAGGCTTGTTATGACACTGAACACCTTGTGAGTGTTGCCGATAGCTCAGTGAATTTATGCATCTCCCTTGTTCAATGCGCAAACAGGGCATGCTAGCAAAGGCACCAAGAACCTGCCCAGGCAACCAGCAGCAGATAATGGCAGTGACAAAGCTGTTGTTGGACACAACATTGACACAGCTGCTCCTACGGACGCCACACCTCCTGGTGCGTGCATGCTGTGATCTCACTTGCTTATTGCTCCCATTGTGCACTCCAAATGTGTAAAAAGGTGAAAGGGGATATTGTGCTTGATCCTTTATTACAAATGCCTCATCCTGGACATGACAAGAGAAAGTACTCTCCACCTAAACCCTTACAATGAAAAAGAAAGAGAGAGGGAGAGAGAGAGAGAGAGAGAGAGAGAATGATGAGGGACAGGAGAGAGAATCATGAGGGTCAGGAGGGTTGCTGCCACAAGAATCAGCGGCAATAAACTCCACGGACTGTCTGGTCTTCACAGGTTTATGAGTGCAGTTCACAGCATGGACGTGAAGCTTCAGAGCTCACTCAAGTTCTTGTGATATTATTAAGTGTGATATATAGCACTTCCATGATAGAGTCATTGTTGGTATAAGTACAAATTGCCAATTATTTGATACACCTGACTCACATATCCCACACGGATTCATCCTCATCTAGATCTGCATCAGCTTGCTCAATTTGGTCAGTGCCAACCCTGGTAATGATGCAATACAATTTTCGACCACTCAAAAAATATGCCACGTGTTTGTACAATTGCTTGGTGCTCATCTTCCCGTGCAGCCCGCCTGCCCAAGTTCACTCCCCTCAACCTCTTCACCCTCAACATGTGCAACGCTGAGGAGATCTGGTGCAGGACAGCTTCAAAGGAGGAGAAGCGGTGCCGGGCAGAGTTGGACAACCATAGGAGCATTCGCAGTGTCCTTGGCAGTAGTAATGGGAGAAGTAGTGGTAAGAACGGCAACGACGTGGGGGGCAGTAGCAGTAGCGGCAGCAGTAAGAGCGGCAGCAAGGGTTACTTTGCCACAACTGACTACAGGCAGGGCAATGACAGCACGCTCTTCTTCAAGGAGTGCTGGGAGGCAGCCAGGGATTTGCCGGCAGCTGGGGTGTTGCGGACAGCTTTGAAGGGGGGGTGGGCAAAGGAGGAAAAGCGGCAGCAAGAGCTGATGCAGCAGTTGGAGTTTACAGTGGAGCGCAACAAGGCATTGGAGAGGCTCATTGGCGCTCCAAGCAGCCAGGACATGGAGCTCATCTCCATGAGACAATTCGAGCTCAGCAAGCCTGTGCACAGTGAGTGCGGGAGGGAGGGATTGTACAGGAGCGGCTGAGTTAAGTTGCCCACGTGCCTGAGTGAAGTTCTGAGGATGGCATGCTGCACACGGAGAATTGTGGCGTCTTTGCTAAGCTCCGGTTCCGCACGTGTATGAGCGTTTGGCTTGCTGCTTTTACTCGTAATAAATCATCATCATCATTAATCCAAGCACGTTGCTTGATTTTGCATGATCTTAGCAATGATCAACATTTTCGGTTTTTATGCATTGCTCCCTACTGGAGCCAATCAATGAGAATGAGAATGCGAATTTAAAAAAAAGGAAGATAACACACCTCTCTCTCTCTCTCTCTCTCTCTCTTCCATCCTATGCACTCAGCAGCTTTGCACTTTCTTACACAGCATGTCACTGATAATGCCATTGAATGCCTCACGCTCCTCCGTAGCTGACCAGTCCTTAAACTACCGGGGCGTGTGCTCTGCCAAAAAGGACTCAACATTCAAGGCTCAAATCAAGCATGTGAGTAAACCAAGGAGTTGGTCCAAGACCAAACAGCTTCTTTCTCTCTCATTGCTTGTTAAGCAGGAAAAGTGCAGCCTTGTTATAAGCAATAAGATAAGTGCTGCCCCAACAGTCTCTTGTCAATTGAGGGCCCGTAAATCATGCCATTTAGGGGTGCCGTTGTACCATAATAAATCAACACCTTACAATCATTTCCACACCTTGCAACTGACACACCTTCACAGAGGGGTAAATTTGTCTACATCGGCGGTTTTACCAGCGAGGTGGCTGCCGCTGTGGCATGGGATGAGGCCGCTAGCTCATTGAGGGGCCAAAAAACCCACTTGAACTTTCCTGGTGGGTCCTTGTTCTTGATTTGCTTGACACTACTGTCTTATGTGACTCACGGAAGGCAATGATTGACTCACAAGTAATTGTAATGGCAGCAGCTGGTGTGTCATGTCTGACATGATATCTACTGGTCCGTCAGGTCTGGCATGTTTGAGTACGCATGACCTCATCACACCTGTAATTTTAAAGAATTCATCTCTCGGCGTCAAGGATCATACCTTGTGTGTGTGTACCTTGTGTGTGTATAGCTTGCGTATGTGTACCTTGTGTGTGTGTATGTGTGTGTGTAATGTAGAGGAGCCTCCGCGCTCGGCTGCCTCTGTCAGTGACACTGGAATTAATTATATTTGATAAAAGATGCCGTTCTTGCACATTGCCCGGGGATATACATCCCTTTATCACACTTTGTGTGAGATGGTCAATTACTCCTGTGATATCATAGATATTACATAAATAGTTAGTCGTAACTCAATAGATCGTTACATTCCCCCCAACCTGGACAAAACCCGTCTCTGGGAACATGCCGTGGCATGTGTAAAAGACTAAGTTGATAAGTAGTGTTCCTCTATCCATTTGTTATTCTCATTAAATACCAGGACATTGCCATACATAGTTAACATAAAGTAATTAGCTCTTTATCGGGTCTTTCTGTATATCAATTTAAAGAGAGAAAGTAAAATAGAGGGGACCCTCAAGTAGCGACCTTGGGTTCGTGTTAACTCACTTCTTTAAGCAATATTGTGAGTTGCTCACTTCTTTGTAGCAATATTGTGAGACTTGTAAGAAAATGTGGGCCAGACCAGACGGTTTTCTTGGACTTTAAGAACTTGGGACATGGTTCCTGTAAGCCCAGTAGTTTGTAAGAGCGTCAGCAGGCTCCCAAGAGTTGTGATCATCAGTGTACCCTTGCCAATTGACATAGTACTCTTTTTGTACTTTGGTTTCTTTGGCTTGTGCTTTTTGTGGCACGGTGTACAATGACTTCGATATCACGGTGGTTTAGAAATTGTTCCACGCCAAATCATTCTTTGCCTTCTACCACCGTTGGTAGTGGGGGTGGTCATACGTTCAAATCTCTGAAGTCTGGTTTAATCAAAGACACATGGAAGACATAATGCACGTGCATGGTTTCCGGAAGGTCCAGCTTAAATGCCACCGGTGCTGAATATCCTGGTTCTTCCACGCTAGGCCTGTGACGGCTAGCATGGTCTATGATAGTGAAGGGACCGATCCACCGAGATAAGAATTTAGGTGTACCACCAAGGTTTCTATGCCTGATGTTTTTAGAACTAAGAAGTGCCTCATTTCCAATTGTGAAAGTGACATGGCGTCTGTTTTGGTCAGCATACTTCTTTCGTCGTTGTTGAGCAGCCTTCAAAGCTTTCTTAGCGTCTAAGAGAGCTTCTTGCATTTTGTTAGCGAAGGCTTGTGCAGCAGGAACCTTACACCCTTGTTTATTGCTAAGAGGTGTAGGTGGGTCCTTGAAAATGTTGAGGCGGAAGGGTGTAGTATTAATAGACTCTTGATCTTGATGTGAATTATCTATAGCAAACTCTGCCATAGCTATGTGTTCGTCCCAATCCGTGTGGTGAGGAGCCACAAAATGCCTCAAAATGTCTTCTAGGATTCTATTCATTCTTTCCGTCTGGCCATCAGTTTGTGTATGGTAGGCAGTAGAAAAGCGTTGTTGAGTTCCCAAGATTTTAAGGAGAGCTGTCATGAAGTTGCCTATAAAGCGAGGATCTCTATTGCTCACAATGGCTTCAGGATTCCCATGGTGTTTCACCACGTGATTGACGTACAGGCAGGCGGGTGTATAACTTGTCCACCACCACTAAGAGTCAGTGTGCCCGTTATTCGTTTTCGGTAGTTGCATGATAATATCCTTGGTCACTACTTCCCACGTGTGATCAGGTATAGGTAGAGGGTGCAGCATTCCTGCCGGCTTTTGAGTAGAGCTTTTGTTTACCTGACAAGAGTGGCGACGCTTCACATGATCAGTCACGTCTTTGAGGACATCCAGCCACCATAGAAGTTTTTGAACTGCCTTCTTTGTTTTCGTGATTTCGCCATGTCCGTACATTGGTTTGCTTTTGTGTACCAAAAACCATCTTTCAAAACATAGTGTGCAGTGTGACTCTTGCCTTGAAAATACGGGTCATTGCTATACCCTGTAATAATCGCCTCATATATATTTAAGGTACCTTCCGGTATCTCAGTATGAATTGAAGTTGGCAGTGGAACCTCGTGTGAAGGAGAATTATCCCCCCCTTGAGATCCTGGGCCCTCAGGTAGTACAGTAGAACCAGCAGTTTTGTGCAAGTTAGTACGCCGCGCCTTTGAAGGTTGATTTGAGGTGAGTTGTGTCTCAGTGAGGTTAGGTTTAGCTACGCTTCTTTTGTTTGTAAGTTTCATGCAAAGGTGGACAGCTAGAGTGCTAGCTTTATCTTTGTGATGGGGAAAGCGGCTTAAGGCATCAGCTGCCTGCCAAACTTGTCTTTCCAGGTTTGTAGACCCATGATTAACGAATTGTGAGAGGTAGTCAACCCAACGCACTTGTCTTCTTGAGAGGTTAGGTTGGGTCGGCAGGTGTGCAAAAGGATTATGATCAGTGACCACAGTGACGGCGGCTGCAGCAAAGAGGCATATCTTGAACAAGCAAAACTGTGAGCAGAGCGAGATGAATGGCTTACGTTGTAGAGTGAGAATGGGCGTTAAGTTTACCCTCCTAGCTCCTTAAAGAAGTAGAGAGCGTATGCCTTTCTTGAACTTTCAGGAACAATTGTGTTTCCCGCTCTGTGTTTAGCTGCTGTCTCCTTCCCTTTGTGTAAAGATCCTTTTGTTCCTTATTTTGTCTAGAGCAGGAATAGCAGCCGTGCTTCCCGTCCTGTGTTGACCTTTGTCTCCTTTGCCTCTGTGTAAGTGGTTATCTTGTTACACACCACCACCGGATCTTAAATGGCGCCAAGCAACCTCAAAAGCACTAACCAGCCATGAGGCTTTTGCAGATGACCTTATCTGTCTCTCTGGCTCCTACCAGAATCTCAGGCTCCAAGCCGTGAAGCTTACCCAAGATATGTGCAGATTTGGCTCACCTCATCATTTCAGACAAACAGACAAAGGTGACTTGCATGTACCATAGCAATGCAAACATATAGCACAGCAACACAGGAGTGGCGGACTGACTTTGCCCACCACCATTTGGCCAACAAGGTCTCGGTACAGAGGTTACATAGGTCAAAAGGTTTAGCATAAGGTCAAGAAGCACAGACCCACAAACCTGACGATTCTTTCCCACCTTGAAGTATGTATACATCACAGTGGACCTCAACTGGTCAAACCAATTGGCACACATGACTATCAATGTTTTTTTAGGCTGGAACGGCCAAATAAAATGGTTGCTGTATCTGAACAAACAATGGACATATGTCCCACAGCAAGAGTGCCAAGTGTGCTAACAGCCTACTCTTTCCCGATTACCTTATGCTCCTTAGTAACCTACATCAATGGGACACACAAATTCTGGCAGCCATTAAAAGCAAGTATAAGTCTTTGGATGTGCATCTAAACTGCGCCGCACCGATAACCTGCAGTATGGCTTGGATGATGCTTTCTCTTTTCATTAATTCAATACCACTTCTACAAGAGCGCCCTTGCACTTATCACGAGCTTTATTTATAAAGCAAAGCATGGTAGGCTCACCAAAGCTCTCCTCGAGCATCAAACTTAGTAATTAAAACTGCGGCACTAGGCCACTTGGGACCTCAGTGTCAAACACCAAGGTACCTTTAATATTAACAATAGTACATGTATATTCTAAGATCACGGCAATAGGTTAGCATATATAATAGGAATTTACCCCTCACACGCCAATGCCAGTCCATTCTCGCATAAATGTTTGACAATGTGATTGCAAAATCTCTCGGGTCACTTAATCTGCCTACACTGGAAACCTTAATTAGCCAGGTTGCATTTTGTATCATGGAATCCAGGATCCCTATCCTTTAAGGCTACCAAGCCTAGATGACACGCAAACATACCTCATATTCAAGTTTGGTAGCAAAATTATGAAGGGGACAAATCATTGCAATTGATAGGCTTGCCTCACTATTGAACAACTATATACCTTCCCAGCTCACTAGTGACTTGCGCAAAGCAAGGACATGACGCCTAACAACGAAAAAAGCTCAAATTATGCTATTTTTGAACCACTTCGGGTTTGCGCTCCCGTAGAATGGGCTTGGTCAGAAATACAAATTTCACAAAGCCAACAACCCCAAATCCTGCTTGGCGAACTGCCTTCACATAACAAGGTACACAAGTCAGGGACAACAGAGAGTTTGGACAAAGATCCGGGCTGCTTGTCCCCCTACTTACCTTCAATTTTCATCCCCGCAAAACACTACCCTACAGCAATCTCCCATCACAATGTTTTCAAATATGACCACAGGAGGTGTTAGACAGGCAGCAAATAAGCAAACCAAAACGTATCACCAACGCGACTTCCAAGTGCAATTAATTACAACCTTTGTCTTATTTCATAGCATGAGGGCGAAAACAGCAAAAATAGAGCCCTTTGCAAGAAGCCAAAAGGAAAACGATTGCTGCTGAAATGCTGGAGCCCGGTCAGCCGAGAACAAGAAAAAAAGAAAAGAAAACTAGGATGATATGCCACAATGCGATACGTGTCAATGCATCTACCATTGGAAATGGCTGGATGGCCTTGTAGCCTGCTTGCGTGTTGCGAGGCAAGCTGCGGAAAATAGTGCAAGTTGGCATGGCCGAGCCTGTACTGACCCAACCCAAGCGGCTAAAATGGTTGTACTCAGCACTTTGAAAATAAGTGGAACTCGTTGTAAGGCCAAAATCATCGCGGACAAGAAAATCTTTGTCACGAACACTGTCAATTCCAAACACCTAAAATTGTGAGATCTGGATGCGGGATATGGGTCTGCTCAAGCCAGAAACAAATAAAAACGCAGAGGGTGAATCTACAAACCCTGATTTCAAAGCCTGTCGAGCATCCTATGTGTGTGTGTATAACATTCAAGGCAAGTGCACAGGAGCACTATCTGTCGTACGTCTCAACAATCTGTTACATGCCTACAACCAAACTAAACAGATTAACATACAGAGTACTATGCAACCACCTGTACAAGACAGTACAGCAAAATTTGTAGGTATGCTACAAAGGTAAAAGCTTTCAATGAGCTGAATGAGCAACTTTGGTAACAAGACAAAAGGTTCCAACACGTACTGCACCCTGAGGCACATCACGGCCTCCCTCTGAAAATGGGCATTAGTAGTCAAGCAAGAATTTGCCAGCCCCCCAGATCTCGGCCCTAGTTACCAAACCTGTCGGGGCGAAAGCACCAGAGACACACCTTTTGAGCAAGCACTGATGCTCTTGACCCAAGATTTGCCGGCTTATCTGTAAGTCACCCAGATTATTGCAACTGCCTCCTGCATGCACTTCAATAGCAAAACATCCATGCTCCTTCCTGGTTAGCTTAATTGGATTAAGAACGGGTACATGACTTGGATAGACGACTATTCCGAGCATGCATGTGCTGTAGCCAAAATTTCTGCAGACAGCATGCTTTCAAGCCATACAGAAATTTGGTTCGACACCCCAACCTCATCAAAGCTCACACACTGCTGCACACACTGGTGCTGTCAGCTGATAGTTCAACAACAAAGCAAGGCAAGGTCACCAGCAAGACAGCTCCTGGAGAATCTAAGCACTCCACACGTCATGACCTCCACAAAGAGAGGGGCATTTGCTGTAACATGCACAAGTACATTGTTAGTGCTTTACTTATCGCTCATTTTCTGGGTTAACCATTTTGGCCGCTACAATACATTTGGTATCAAAGCTCAAGGTCCTCGGTTTGAGATCTTCAGCCCGTGTAGAAACGGTGTTTTGTGCACGCGTTAAAAATTCGCCACTCAAGCCAACTTCAACCTCTATCGAAGCCCCTGTCATGTTAAACCTGTGGTTTTAGGCAAGTTGCGATAGGCGTACGAGGGCGCAAGCACTTCAGGGTGGGACGAATGTAACATGCATAAGTAAAATACAAATTTTACTGATCATCCCCATAAATTTTTCCTTTCCTTTTCGCGGTGTTTACGATACTCAATAGCAACGTGGCTCCTTTTCCTTAATTAATGTGGGAGTGGCTGCCTGCGTATTTTTTTCTATTTCTTTTTTTCTTTTCATCTATCAGGGTTGACCATTTCGGCTGCAACGCTACGTTTGCCAAGTCCTGAGTTGGTTATGCCTTGAAAGACATGCCACGCAGACTTGGTCTCACAACAAGGACCCAACAACAAAACCTCTACGTGCACTAACCGTTTTTGCCTGCCAGTTGCATGCTCACTGAAAGTCTGCACGTTCCCACATGATATGGTCTGCTTCTGCCCCAGCGCTACATGCACGCTCCGCGCCACAAAGCAACTCTGTTCCTTCCCAAGTTGCTTGCTGTAGTCTGCTACACCGCTCAAATGGCGAGGTACGCTTCTGCGCTTCTTATGTTATTGCCGCAATATTAAGTGCATTCATCTTAAGTGTTTTCACTAAAACTCTGGTGGCTGACGTTGTTTGGGTGCCGTCTAGGCGTTGTTGCCAAAGTGCAGGGCAGGCTGTTGTTGCGGTGGTACTTCTGCTCCTTCCTTTTTGAAACGAGGGGTTTATGCTTGTTTGTTTTCCATGTACAGGGAAGTTCCCTAACCAGACTTCCTCTGTTTTCCCGGTGACCTATAATTCTGGCAGGGAGGCTATCCTCACTCTTTTTGTGTATAGCAGATTCCCAGAAGTGTAGCCTTTTTTCCACGAAGTGCAGATTTCCAGAAGTGTAGCCTTTTTTCACGAAGTGCTCACACTTTGATTAATTTGTGGCAGCAAAGGTGATGGAAATGGTCCTCGCAAGTGATAACACAATGAAGCTTAGACAGTAGCTAGCAGAGGGATGTCTAATAAATATGGTTTAGAAAGTGATGTAAAAAATGTCAAGAAATCAGAAGTAGTCATCAACCAATTAATCGCAGTCAGATATTTACCATCAACGGCACATCAGTAGGTACAGAGCTCCAGCTACAGATGAATTTATGTACAGAACATTTGCACAAGAGCAAATGGCAGAGCAAGCTGCTGCCTAACACAAAATCTATGCAAAAGCACCATGCACCCCTAAACAACCACCTGAAATTGAGTAATTGATATAGGTTAAAAGGAAAGAAATGCAGCCTTGCAAGCCGCTTCTTGTGCCCTCTGTGTCTGAAACACTCATGCCCATGCCTGACCCGGCCTAAGGACAATCGCACATATAAGTTGCCCTAAACATTTATACAATTGGCAAAGTACCATAAACGCATATTGCTGTATTGAAAGTTGATAGGCAAAAAGCGCTCTTCCTAATTGAAACGGCGGTGATGTACACCGGCTCCTCCAAGCGAGGGAGGAGAACGTGCGTTGGACCCTCCAATTCCACTCCCTCCCACAACCACACTAGGGATTTGGGCACTCCCATCTCCGCTACCCTTAGAACCCAGAGGCCAGAAGTCACTCGGAGGCAGCAACAAGTGAGACAACGTCTCTTCCTTCCCCTGATTTCTACCCAGAGGCCCTCCCTTGCTGCCTCCTGCATCAGGTGCTGCTTCCTCTTGGCCTGCCTGTGTTACATAAGAGGTATCAAACTTTAAGCACCCGTTTTTCCACACACACCACACCATTCCGCCCTATTCAAAGACCGTCCGCCACAAAACTTTGTAACTTAAATTACGTACTCCATGCACAGCGCGTCGTGTGTCACGACCATTTCTGCGACATCACCGAATCAGCACTCCACAAACAGCGTTTATATAACATCTAAAAACAGCGTGTATATAACATCTAAAAACAAAAATGTAATCTAGAGAGTATTAATGTATACACATAACCCCGTGCTATGAGGAGACACTAAACACCCCACACGCACAGTGTGAAACAGCAACCAACACACTACATGCACAATTTCAGCACTCCTGTGCCTCACTCCACGCACAGTAAGATGAAAAGGGAACACCTCACTCTCCACGCACAGTGGGAGCAGCATGAGGACAAAAGGGCTGCAAGTATAGCAACTCAGCTGCAGGGGCTACACGCTCCACGCACAGTAGGAGTACCAGGGCACACCACACACTCCACGCACAGTGTGAGGTGTAAGCAGTGCATCAGACACAAGCAGCAGGCACAGCGACACCCCACGCACAGGGGTAGCAGTGTCACCTCCACATACTCCATGCACAGTGTGACAAGCAGGGCATCAGACACCAGCAGCAGGCACAGCAAGGATACACAAAAGGGTTTGAACAAAAGGATGCTTCAAAGCATGCTGCCTCAATTCCTAACCCACCTCAACTTGATTCCTGACCGTAATGCAGAGCTTGTCACTTCCCCCTCCCAGGACTTTGCTCAAGGACGAGTCCCTGCAAAAGTGTGGGAATTCGTGGAGGCGAGGACAAGCTTAGCATGAAGCAATGCTATTAATTAGCGGTGAACCTGGAACCGCTATTGCTTTGCAAGTATTAATTACCTTCTTGACCCTCCACCTCCTCCTCCACCGGCGCCACCTCCTCCTCCACCGGCGCCACCACCTCCTCCGGATTCTACTTTAAGCCCGATGGAGGATGTTGCCGTGGATTGCCGCCTCACAGCTTTCACCGCACAAGAGATAGCCATGGCAAAGGTAACGAGCCCCACACAGCCAAACACCTGCAGTGACATGCAGCATATCATGCTCAGAGCTTACAGAGCCGGCGCACTGTCAGCCAAAGAGGACAGAAAAAAACTTTTCAGCTACATCCACAATTGGCAGACAACCTTCATCGATGAACGGTTCATGACCCTGCTCTGAATAGTAAAGAGAGACGCATTTCCAACCCTCTGTCTGTAGAGTGGCATCTTGTTGCACTTTTAAGTGCTGTTGCCACTCACCAGACAAAACGCTGCAGCAAGGCCCGCAACCATGTCTGCAGACAACCCGTGAGTGGAGAAGCTGACATGCATGCAAGGGTGCTCCATTTGCTCAAGCTGGCTGGCCCCACCCACACTTTGTGCTGCCGTATAGTACATGGCCCCCAAGAAGCTCTGCCCCTCTTGCTTGGCAGGCGGCAGCAAGTGCGGTGGTGAAGGGGTGCCCATAAACCCCTCTCCATCTGCCTCTGTAACGTAATGTGCGCCTGCCCTTCCTGCCTGGTTCTGTAGGTTTGCCCGGTGCTGCTCGTCCACGGTGAGCTGGGTGGAATGGAGATGCATCAACTGCAGCTCCTGTTGAACCCTTTCCTTTTCCTCCAGTCGCTGCCGCTGCTGCTGCTGTTCAACAAGCTTCTGCTTCACCTGTAGCCGCTCCTGCTCCTCCTGCTGCTCTTCCTCCTGTTGCCGCTGCTTCTGCTCTTGCCGCAGCTTGAGCTGGTCTGACAGTAAAAGACCGGCATCACCATCAACATTCCTCCCTTCCAAACCAGCATCAATACCGGCCCCCGCATCATTAATAGACCCGCTTAGGCTGCCCAAACCACCCCCACCCCCAGACCCTGCACCTGCACCATCTCCTCTACTATCACCAACTCCATCCTCCAGAGCTAGTCCGCCTGCTGCTCCTGGAGTGACACCTGAGCCAGACCCATCCACAGCACCCTCTACACCTTCCTTGGCTTGTCCACCATACTGACCCTGCTCTCCCTCACTTGCACTAGCGCCTTCAAACGCACTCAGACCCCCCTTCGCCTCCACACTACTATCTCCGAACTCTCCTGCAGCCCCTATACCTTCATTACGTCCAAACGTGCTACCAGATGCTAACCCTTCCATCCTTCCCTCCTCCTGACTCTCCCAGGCACCTACTTGCCCATCCCCACCCCCTCGAGGCTTGCTGTCATCCCTGGCAAAGCTATTGGATCTCAACCCCCCCCACCCCTCAGCACTTTCCAACCCTCCAACAACCATCTCATCGTTTTGTCCTCCCCCCCCTCCTCTCAAGTCCTTCCCCAGGTCACTCCCGTCAATCTCGTTCCCCGTGTTTCCCAGGACGCTCACGTCCGGATTGTCTTCTCCCGCCGTCCCCCCCTCCTCATCAAAGCCGTTCCCGTCCCCAGCAGCTCCTCCATCACCGTATCCCACCTCACCGCCTTGCCACTGAGCCTCTTGCTGGAGCTGTCTGCTGGCAACTTGAGACAGCCCTTGCTGCTGCTCAGGTGAAAGCGGAGGGGAATGTTGCAAGGGTCCTTGCCTGCTCAGGTGCCGTGCGTGGAACTGAAGTTGCTGGCGCTGTATGTGCTGCAAGCGTTGCGTGTGCAGCAGTGTATTTCAGACAGTTTAAGGAGCATGACATAAGCAGCAACCTAACGTGTGCTGGCAGGCTGAGAAATCTGGGCCAAATGAAATCTAATTACTCAACTCCTTCCAGAGCTATTTTTCTGTTTCCACTGATATGAATGAAACATGATGGCGTTTCAGACAGGAGGGCCTAGTAACCATAGCTTTTGGACACCACGTGCAAATCTCCACATTTATGATATAGTTGGACCCCTAAACGACGTCAAGAGCTTTCTATTGAAATTTGTGTATTCATGTAAGTCCAACTGGAAAGGGTGGGGGGTGGAGTTAGAATTGCTGAGACCCTTCTTGAAAACTTTGCTTGGTCACTCCCTTATAACAGTACAAGTGAATTAAGAGAGGAGTAATTTCTAGGCATTTGGCTGGTGTCCTATGCATGAGCGCATACCCCTTTTTCAATAAATCGCTATTAAAGTACTCTTTGCAGAAGCTGGCCACACAGATGGGTGCAGGATGTAATGAGGAACAGATTGACACCCATTTTATCTGAGTAGAAGCAGGAGGGTGCAAAAAATAACATGACAGTCACGTGTAAATTTTGCCTCTGGCCCGGGGGGGGGGGGGGGGGGGCGC
>Ga0307945_1001978_pt1 | contig 16368 bp, 14 predicted proteins | sample OrgLakmetagen228_FD_201818 | JGI IMG/M metagenome (GOLD analysis project Ga0307945, IMG submission 201818) | Saline water microbial communities from Organic Lake, Antarctica - #228 | ecosystem: Environmental > Aquatic > Non-marine Saline and Alkaline > Saline | place: Antarctica: Organic Lake...
CCCATGGTAAAGGGTTCGGGAGTAATGCCTTGCTCCATCACCCAAAGCGTACGGGCCCACACCACAATGCCGAACAGCGCCATGGTAATGCCTTTCACCATGGCCGCGCGCCCGCGCCAGGGCATGCCGAGAGACAGAACAGAAAGCGACAGGATGTAGTTGGCGCTATCGCCAAAGAAATCGATGGCGTCCGCCATCAAAGAAACCGAGCCCGATTGCAAACTGGCAGCACCCTCCACAAAAAACATGGCCAGATTAACCCAGAGGGCAATCCAAAGTGCGCGACGAAAACCCGGGGCCGGGGATCTTAGTACGGGACCGGAGCAACCGCAGGCCATGCCCACCTCCTTTCATTAAGTAGGTGGGTATTAAAAACCCTGTAGCTGCTACAGGGTCAATGTCTGGCAAGCTGTTTTCGCAATGTTTTCGTGGCTACTCGGTTTAGCCGTCACATGGTTTAACAGTCACATGGCTTAGTAGCCACCCGGTTTATGAGTTCCGGGCACATGGTTGCGCCGGTCTGTGTCTCTGCCCGACAGGTCGCCCAGCTCTGAACTCAGCCCCCCCATAATGCCGCACTGCTCAACGGTGCCTGTTTTTGAGCAGGCCTGTTGCAACTGTTGCAGGGCCGTTTCAAGATTCGCAAGCTCGTTCAACCGGTCGCGCACGTGGCTCAAATGTCGAGCCAGAAGGGCGTCCACTTCATGGCAGTCTGCTTCGGGATTTTCGGACAGCCGAATGAGCTCGCGGATTTCGTCCTGAGTCATATCAAGGTTACGGCAGCGCTTGATGAACAAAAGACGGTTCAAATGTGCGTTACGATAAACACGGTAACCGCTGGCGTCCCGATTTGGCTTTAGCAGCAAACCGATTTTTTCATAGTAGCGAATCGTTTCCACGGGAATCGATGCGTGACCGCATACCTCACCAATTTTCATCGCATCGGGTGTCCTGATGGTTGGTTTTGCCCGGGAGTTTTACAGGCTGTTCAGGTTGTCCAGCAAATAGTTGGCGCGTTTCAACAGCGCTTCGCGGCGCTCCGGTTTTTGCTTTTCCCAGTTGCGATACATCATAGTCATGCGCGGATTTTTAGCGAACTGGTCGCGGTGGCGGTCGATAAAGTGCCAATACAAAGAGTTGAACGGGCAGGCGTCGTCTTCGGTGGCTTTGGCCACTTTGTAGTGGCAATTGCTGCAATGGTCAGATTGGCGCTGGATGTACTTGCCGCTGGCGGCGTAGGGTTTCGAACCCAGATAGCCGCCATCAGCGTGCATCACCATGCCCCGCACGTTGGGCAGCGACACCCAGTCGTAGGCGTCTACATACACCGCCAGATACCAGTCGCAAATTTCATCCGGCGTAATGCCGGCCAGCAGGGCGAAATTGCCGGTCACCATCAAGCGTTGAATGTGGTGGGCGTAGCCATTACGGCGAGTGGCATCGACGGCTTTTTGCATGCAGCGCATGCGGGTGTCGCCGGTCCAGTAGAATTCGGGCAGGGCGCGGTCATTGCCGAGCTGATTGTTACGGGCGTACTCGGGCATGTGCAGCCAGTAAATACCGCGCACAAACTCGCGCCAGCCGAGAATCTGACGAATAAACCCCTCCACCGCGTTGATGGGCGCACGCCCAGCGTACCAGGCTTGCGCGGCGCGTTCGCACACGGCAAGGGGGTCGAGCAAACCGCAGTTTATGTAAGGCGACAAAATGGCGTGAAAGAGCCAGTCTTCGTGGTCAGATATCGCGTCCTGGTAGTCACCGAAGCACGGCAAGGCGCAGTCAATGAAGTGTTCCAGAGCGCGCTCGGCGTCGGCGGCCGTTACCGCAAAATGGAAGTCGTCGCTGCTGCCAAAATGGTCGCCGAGGTGCTCTTCAACCATGTTGATGACTTCTTGGGTGACGGCATCCGGCTCAACCCGAAACGGCGTGGGCGCCGGCGGTTTGCCCGTCCATTTGCGGCGATTTTCAGCGTCGTAGTTCCACTCGCCGCCTTCGGGCTTTTGCTCCGGGGTCATCAGTAGCCCGGTTTTGCGCCGCATTTCCCGGTAGAAATACTCCATGCGCAGCTGTTTGCGGTCTTCGGCCCAGTTGGCAAATTCTTGTTTAGTCGCAATAAAGCGGGTGTCCGGGCGAATTTCTGTCATTACGCCCAGAGTCTTGTGCCATTGGCTGATAATGTCGTGCAGCCGCCATTCGCCGCACTCGGTGGTAATAATGCGCTCGGGTTGGTGGGCGTTTATGTGCTCGGCCATCACCTGTTCCAGGCTTTGCGCAGCGTTATCGGGATGATAGCGCTGGTAATGCACGCTGTAGCCGTCGGCTTCCAGCTGGCTGGCAAAATGGCGCATGGCGCTGTACAGCAGTATCAGTTTTTTCTTGTGGTGATCGGTGTAGTTAGCCTCGCTGTGAACTTCCGCCATAACGATGCGGTCGGTATCGCGATCGGCGCCTTTCAAAGCGCTCAGGCCTGGCGTTAGCTGGTCTGCGAGAATCAAAATCAGGTTAGCCATAGTGCTTTATCCAGACAGTGTGTGTTCCAAAAGGGGCAGGCAGCATGCTCAACAACCGCAACTCCGTCTTTTGATGCCCTTATTCTGCCCGAGTTTATCTGGGATGACGCGCTGATTCGCCGCTGCGATTTGAGCGGTCCACGCGATCTTTCTTACCCTACGGCGGTGGAATTCAATCAGACGTATCCGATGAGCGATTGCGCCAATCGGTGGTTTTCGCGAATCATCTGATGTCTGTAGCAGAGAACCCCACACCGGCCGGCACTGTGTTTACCCAGCTCAGCCTTGGCGTTTAGCCGCCGGTCATATTCATAAAGCGCAACACCTGCACCTCACCGTTGATGGAAAAGTGGTGTTTTTCCGGTTTCAGATCCATCGCCTGGGCAATGGCATCTTGCAGGCGTTGGTCAGAAATGGGGTTGGCGCGCAGCACTCGCCGCAGGTCCACAGAGTGTTCGTTGCCCAGACACAGCAAAAGGCGGCCTTCAACCGTAACCCTTACCCGGTTGCAGGTGGAGCAGAAGTTGTGGGAGTGGGGAGAAATAAAACCGACCTGAATCGGGCTGTCTGCCATACGGTAATAGCGCGCCGGACCACCGGAATCTGCAGCAGCAGGCACCAAGTCGTGATGGCGGGTAATGATCTCGCGCACTTCGTCGCTGGTGCAAAGGGCTTCGCCGCGATCGTGTTCGGAAATCTCGCCCAGGGGCATTTCTTCAATAAAGGTGATGTCCACCTGTTTGCGGCGGGCGTACTCAACCAGTTCGGGCACATCCTGATCGTTACGGCCTTTCATCACCACCGTGTTCAGCTTAATACCACGGAAACCGGCCTCGCAGGCGGCGTCTATGCCATCAAGCACCTGCGACAGCTTGCCGGTACGTGTGATGCTTCGAAATTTTTCGGCGTCTAGCGAATCCAGGCTGATGTTCAGGCGATGAAGCCCTGCTTTGCGCAGTGGCTCTGCCATAGAAGACAGTTGGTTGCCGTTGGTGGTCATGGCAAAATCACGCAGACCATAACCGCCGATTTCTTTCACCAGATCAACGATGCCTTTTCGCACCAGCGGTTCACCGCCGGTCAAACGGACTTTTTCAGTGCCCAGGTGGACAAAATTACGCGCCAACCTGGCGATTTCTTCGAGGGTGAGCACTTGTTGGCGGGGCAGGAAGGTCATGTCCTCCGCCATACAATAAACACAACGAAAGTCGCAGCGGTCGGTTACCGATAAACGCACATAATTAATGGTGCGCCCGAAACGATCCGTCAACTTATTGTTGGACATTGGCACAGTCTCCTTAGCAGGCAGTTCGAATTTTTATAAGTTATGACCCAGAGTATCGCAGACCACAGCGTGAAATCCGATACCCCAGGCTGGGCACGTGTGCCTGATTTGCGAGTGCACGTTACTTAGGTCATTCGCAGGTCAGCCAGCGTCGTTTTTCACAGCTGGCTTCTTTTTTACAGCTGTTTTAGGCCTGCGCGGGCTGGGTTTCTTTTTTGGCGGTAGCACCAGGGCTCTGAGTTCTTCCAGTGCCTCACCGGTATACACCGCCAGATTTTGCATGCTGGGTAAGGTGTCGCGGCAACCGGTAAAGCCAAAGTTCAAAGATCCGGCATAGCTCAGGCAAGTAATGTTCAGAGCTCCACCGTGAGTGATCAACGACACCGGGTACATGGCTTCCAGTTTAGCGCCTTCGTAATACAAATCTTCAGTGGGCCCTGGCACGTTGGAAATGGTGACGTTAAATACCGGTCGCATGCGCCCACCCAAGCCAGACACCAGCTGTAATATGTAGGGCGACATCAGCATCATGGTGTATTGGGTCAGCGCTTTCTTGGGCAACTTTTGCAGGTGCTCTTTGGCTTTGGACGAGGATTCTTTGATGCACTCCAAGCGCGTTAGCGGATCAGGTTCGTTGGTGGCCAGGGCGGCAATCATGAAGCTGATCTGGGTTCCGGTGCCTTCGTCACCCGCCGGGCGTATGTTGACCGGTATGCCCGCTGTTAATGACATTTCGGGCAAATTGTCCTGTTCCAGCAAAAAACGCCGCAACGCAGTGCCGCACAGATACAGCACAACGTCGTTCATTGAGCTGCCCGAGGCGCGGGCTATGGCTTTCATGTCTTCCAGCTGATATTGCTGGGTGGCGAAGCGGCGCTGACCGGTAACCCGATGATTGATCTTGGAAACCGGGCCGGCGAAGGGGGCGGTCAGGCCGTCTTTCGGATGGCGTGCCGAGCGAATCAGGCGATTGCTGGCCTGCCACAGCCGTGGCGCTAAGCCCAACTGCAGTTTGAGAGCGTCCATAGCTTGGGACACAGCACCTGGCACACTGGCTTCGCTGTCGGTCTTCTTGCCGCGCCGGCTTTCCGGACGCACTGACCAAGGTGGCAGCATGTCGCGCTCGTCGGGGGATTTGCTCAGTACCCTTTGCATCAGGCGCACACCACTGATGCCGTCAATCATGCAGTGATGCATCTTCGTGTACAGGGCAAACCGGTTGTGTTCCAGACCTTCGATCATGTGGCATTCCCACAGCGGCCGCGACAGATCCAGCGGGTTGGAATGCAGGCGCGATACCAGTACCCCCAGCTCGCGTTCACCGCCGGGCTTTGGCAGAGCTGAGTGGCGCACGTGATAATCCAGGTCAATATCTTTGTCGTAATTCCAGGCGGGCGCCAAAACGCGGCCTAACAAGCTTGGCCATACCAGCTTGCAGCACCAAGGGAGCTCAATACTACCGGCTTGCTTCATACTTCTGACCAAGTCGCCGGTGAAGGTAGAAGGGGCGTTGTCGGGCAGGCTGAAAATTTGTAGGTTGCCCACGTGCATGGGTGTGTCGTCAGACTCGACCGCTAGCCAAGAGGCGTCCAATGTTGCCAGGCGTTTCATTCCGTGTTCACCCCTACTGTATCTGGAACATGAAAAAGAGCAGCAAGCCCTGATCCTTCAGTGTATGAGGTACTGTCACGATAAACGAATGCTGACACAAGAAAATTCGGCAGAAAGGGCAAGACTGCCACCAGCGCCAAAGCGCTGGCGGCGATGCAACGACCCGCTGCTGGCAATCCGGCCCACGCGTTGAAAATATCTGTGGCCGTGTTGATCGCCTTAGCGGGCGGCTGCCCAACACCTGCAAGTATCCATGAACGCTCAGGATTTGCAGTAAAGTGTCGGTAATTTTTTGAAAATTCCGTTACATACTTGGCGTTGCCGAAGGACACCGATACTGCGTCACCACCTTTAGGTCACTGACGCTTTGCAGATGCACGTCGAAGCCCCACAGCCGGTGTATGTGGCGCAGCACTTCTTCGCTATCGTCTGCTAACGGCCGACGTTCATTCACGATGTGGCGCAGGGTCAACGAGCGGTCGCCACGCAAATCCACATTCCACACCTGAATATCCGGCTCGCGACTGCTCAGGTTGTATTGCCGGGCCAACTTTTCGCGCAGTGTGCGGTACCCGATTTCATCGTGAATGGCGGTCACCAGGTAGGCGTCTTCTTCATCGTCGTTTTCAATGGCAAACAGTTTTAAATCGCGCATCACTTTGGGCGACAGAAACTGCTGGATGAAACTTTCGTCTTTGAAGTTTTTCATGGCGAAATGCAGGGTTTTCTGCCAGTCGGAGCCGGCAATGTCTGGAAACCATTCGCGATCTTCGTCTGTAGGCTGCTCACACAGTCGGCGTAAGTCGGTGAAAATCGCAAACCCCAAGGTGTAAGGGTTTATGCCCGAATAATAACGGCTGTTGAACGGCGGTTGGTAAACCACCGCAGTATGACTGGCCAACAGTTCCAGCATGAACCCGTCGGTTACCAGCCCTTTGTCGTACAGCGCGTGAATCAGGGTGTAGTGCCAAAAAGTTGCCCAGCCTTCATTCATCACCTGGGTTTGCCGCTGTGGATAAAAATACTGACCCAGTTTGCGCACGATGCGAATAATTTCTCGCTGCCAGGTTTCCAGTAAAGGCGCGTTCTTTTCAATGAAATACAGAATGTTTTCCTGGGCCTCCTCCGGGAAACGCTTTTTAGTACTTTCGGGGTCGGTGTCATCGGTGGGCAAGGGAACGGTGCGCCACAAATCGTTGATGCGGCGCTGCTGGTATTCTTCGCGTTCGGTCTGGCGCAGCTTTTCCTCGCCGGCAGAAACGGGCGATGGCCGCTTGTAGCGATCCACTCCATAGTTCATCAGCGCGTGGCAGGAATCCAGCATTTCCTCTACCGCGCCTACACCGTAGCGCTCCTCACATTCAGCGATGTAATGGCGGGCAAACACCAGGTAATCAATAATCGCGCTGGCGTCGGTCCAGGTACGAAACAGGTAGTTGCCCTTAAAGAAAGAATTGTGGCCATAGCAAGCGTGGGCAATCACCAGCGCTTGCATGGGCAGAGTGTTCTCTTCCATCAGATAGGCGATACACGGGTCTGAGTTGATGACGATTTCGTAGGCCAGCCCCATTTGCCCGCGCTGGTAACCTTTCGATGTGTTGAGGAACTGCTTGCCGAACGACCAGTGGTTGTATCCTACCGGCATGCCCACGGAGCTGTAAGCGTCCATCATCTGTTCGGCGCTGATCACCTCTACCTGATTAGGGTAGGTGTCCAGACCGAACTCAGCTGCACATTTTGCGATTTCTTCGTCGTAGCGCTGGATCAGGTCAAAGGTCCATTCTGACTCGGTCGAAATTGGCTTTCGCGCTTTCACAGCCTTAGGCGGCTCGGGCGGGCTGTCAACGCGCAGTGCGCGATCGTTGTGTTGATTCATACGGCTTTCCTCTCGAACAGCCGGCGGAAGACCGGGTAAATGTCGCTGGCATCGGCAATCTGCTGCATCGCGAATGCGTGCGGAAAGCGCGCCAGAATTTTCTCGTATTCGTACCAGAGCATCTGATGGTTCTGGGGTGTAATTTCTATGTAGGCGTAATATTGCACCAGCGGAAGCAACTGGTCTGCTAACAGTTTGCTGCACACTGGGGAGTCGTCATTCCAGTTGTCGCCGTCAGACGCTTGGGCCGTGTAAATGTTCCACTCAGCCGGTGAGTAGCGACTTTCGATGATTTTCTGCATCAGTTTCAGCGCGCTGGACACGATGGTTCCGCCGGTTTCCCGCGAATAGAAAAACTCTTCTTCGTTCACTTCTTTGGCGCTGGTGTGATGGCGAATGAACACCACGTCGATTTTTTTGTAGTTCTTCTGTAAGAACAGGTACAGCAAAATAAAGAAGCGTTTAGCGATGTCTTTGTGGGTTTGCGTCATAGAGCCTGACACATCCATCAAACAGAACATCACCGCGCTGGTGGCCGGTTGCGGTTGCTTCAGATGCTGGCGGTAGCGCAAGTCGATTTCGTCAATAAACGGAATGCGCTTCACGTTGGCTTTCAACCGTGCGATTTCTTCTTCCAGAACCTGAGTCTGGTCGGCGTGGCTGAACGCAGCGTCCAGATCATCCGGCGCTATTTTCAGTGCGGCGAGCTGCTCTTCAAGTTCGCGGATTTTATGTCGGCGGGCTCCACCTAAGCCCAGGCGACGAGCGTGGGATCCGCGTAAAGAACGAATAACATCGAGCTTGGCCGGCACCCCTTGGGTGCTGAAGCCAGAACGCACGTATTTGAACGACTCGGTGTCTTTCAGGCGTTTGCGCACCAGATTGGGCAGCGCCAAATCGTCAAACAGGAAGTTCAGGAACTCTTCCTGAGTAATCTGAAAGGCGAAGTCATCCATTCCCTCACCGTCTTTGCTGGCTTGGCCATTGCCTTGCCCTTGTCCGCCACCGTCGGCCGGTTTGGGAAGAGTGTCGCCTGCCAGAAACTCTTGGTTGCCGGGGTGCACCACTTCCTGACGCCCGCCCTGGCCGTGGTGAAAAATCGGTTCCTGAATGTCGCGATTGGGAATGCTCACGCTTTCCCCATGCTCCACATCGGTAATGGAGCGCTTTTTCACCGCTTCAGCCACGGCCTTCTTTATGTGATGGCGATAACGGCGCAGGAATCGTTCCCGGTTCACTGCGCTTTTGTTTTTACCGTTCAGACGTCGGTCAATAATGTGGGTGCTTCCCATAAAGCTACTCTCTATGCAAGTACGGCTATGCAGTGTGCAGTGCTCGGTACAATGCTTCGTACAGAGCACCCGTTACCGGTCAATGGGATTTGCGAACCCGCAGGTACCACTCGGCCAGCAAGCGCACCTGTTTCTCGGTGTAACCACGGTCTATCATCCGGTCAACGAACTGCTTGTGCTTTTTCTGATCTTCGTTATTGGCTTTGGGATTGAACGAAATCACCGGCAGCAAGTCTTCGGTGTTTGAGAACATTTTCTTCTCGATCACACTGCGCAGTTTTTCATAGCTCAGCCAAGAAGGGTTGTCGCCCTGGTTATTGGCGCGAGCACGCAATACAAAATTGACGACCTCGTTGCGGAAATCTTTGGGGTTGCTGATGCCCGCCGGCTTCTCGATTTTCTCCAGTTCTTCGTTAATAGAGACTCTGTCCAGAATTTCCCCGGTGTCCGGGTCGCGAAATTCCTGGTCTTGAATCCATAGGTCGGCATAGGTGACGTAGCGATCGAACAGGTTCTGGCCGTATTCGCTGTAGCTTTCCAGATACGCAGTCTGAATTTCTTTACCAATAAACTGTACGTAGTGGGGGCCCAGGAATTCTTTGATGTAGCGCAGATAGCGCTCTTGAATGTCGGGCTGGAATTGTTCCTGTTCAATCTGCTTTTCAATCACATACAGCAGGTGCACCGGGTTGGCGGCCACTTCGTTGGTGTCGAAGTTGAACACTTTCGACAGAATCTTGAAGGCGAAACGAGTGGACAGGCCATCCATGCCTTCATTTACACCGGCAGCATCGCGGTATTCCTGAATTGATTTGGCCTTGGGGTCGGTGTCTTTGATGTTCTGGCCGTCGTAGGCCCGCATTTTCGAGAAAACACTGGAATTGTCCGGGTCTTTTATGCGCGACAACACAGAGAACTGGGCCAGCATGTCCAGGGTGTCCGGCGCGCAGGGCGCACCCGCCAGGGAACTGTGTTCCAGCAGCTTGCGGTAGATTTCGACTTCTTCGGTTACCCGCACGCAATAGGGCACTTTCACAATGTACACACGGTCCAGAAAGGCTTCGTTGTGTTTGTTGTTGCGAAAAGTTTGCCATTCGGATTCGTTAGAGTGAGCCAGAATAACGCCATCAAAGGGCACGGAACCCATGCCTTCGGTGGTGTTGTAGTTGCCTTCTTGGGTGGCGGTCAGCAGGGGGTGCAGAACTTTGATGGGCGCCTTGAACATTTCCACAAACTCAAGCAGGCCCTGGTTGGCTTTGCACAGGCCACCACTGAAACTGTATGCGTCGGGGTCATCCTGGGAATAGTCTTCCAGCATGCGGATGTTCACTTTTCCCACCAGGGCGGAAATGTCCTGGTTGTTGTCGTCGCCCGGTTCGGTTTTGGATACGCCTACCTGGTCCAGAATGGACGGATACCGCTTTACTACTCGGAACTGGCTGACGTCGCCGCCAAACTCGTGCAGGCGCTTCACGGCCCAAGGCGACATGATGCTTTTCAGATAACGCGGAGGGATGCCGTATTCTTCGTGCAGAATTTCGGTGTCTTCGGCGGGGTCAAACAAACCCAGCGGTGACTCGTTAACCGGCGAGCCCTTGATGGCGTAAAATGGCACCTTTTGCACCAAGGATTTGAGCTTTTCCGCCAGCGACGACTTACCACCGCCTACTGGACCCAGCAGGTATAAAATCTGTTTCTTTTCCTCTAGCCCCTGGGCGGCGTGGCGGAAGAAAGACACGATGTTTTCCACCGCTTCTTCCATTCCGTAGAATTCGGAAAACTCCGGGTAACGTTTGATGATTTTGTTGGAAAATATGCGTGACAATCGGGTATCACGTGAGGTGTCTATCAGTTCGGGTTCGCCAATAGCCAAAAGTAGGCGCTCGGAAGAGCTCGCATAAGCCCCGGGGTCGTTTTTGCAGATCTCCAAGTATTCCTCTAGAGAAAACTCTTCTTCTTGAGTCCTTTCATAACGGTTCTTGTACTGTTGCAGAATGCTCATGAATGCCCCTCGCTTACAATGGTTTAACCGTTCGTAACGTGTATTCCTCATCAGTGTATTGTCTCCGCACGCCTGGGCGGAACTGCTCGCAGCTGGGCGCACGTGTTGTAATTACTTATAGGGTTATTTTTTGTTTTTGGCCTACTTATCGGAAGCTTAGTTTAACTTTTCCGGTTTGGACAGTGGCTTAGCGGCAGCTGTTCCGTGGCCAAAACAATAAATTCGCCCAATCAGCGTTTGTACAGCTGGAACACACTTTCCGTGGCGCCACTCAGGCCTTTGCGCTTGGCGAAAGGGTCGTCTTTTGCCATGTTCTCTTGGCGCAGGCGCTCAACGGTAAAGTCATCGCTGAACAGTTCGTACACCTCGTGGTCAGTGACGTTGAACGGCGGCCCGGTCATTTCACCGCCGTTGTAATCCAGGGTAATCAGCAGCATGCCACAGCTCTCAGGCAAGATAGCGCTCAGGTGGCTGGCATAGCGCTGGCGCATGGACGGTGGTAGGGCAATCAGTGCGGCGCGGTCGTACACCCAACGTACGTTGCTTACGTTTGCAGGAGACAGCTGGTAAAAGTCACCGCACCACAATTCGAGGGTGTCGTCATGGCGGAAACGGGTAAACGGCGAACCGGGTGTCACCATTGCTTTTTCGCCGGCTTCTTCAAAAAAATCTTTGCAGGCAATGCGGCTAAGTTCCACGCCCAGAACGGGATGGCCGCGATCATGAAGCCACCAGAGATCGTGGGATTTACCGCACAGCGGTACCAGAACCTGGTCTTTTTCTGGCCCTGTCAGGTTTGGCCAGTGCTCGTGCAAATAATGGTTGACCGACTTTTGGTGGAACCCGGTCTCTTTACGTTCCCAGCGGGCATGCCAGAATTCATGATCCATGATGTCGCCTTTTTTTAGCTGCAAGACAATATTGGCAACGCATTAATGCGCCACGTCAGTACTTTTAGCATAAGCGTAATCGACCTGCTAACCGCCGTTGTAATGATAAAAAATCCGCCTGGGTTACAGGTAAAATATAAGGGTTTTTTGCTCAAAATGTAAAACATTGCAATAAAAAGAGCTTGCGCTCTATCAAGGTGTTGGTTTTCGAGCTAGGTTAAACCCCGGTAAGATTTTGACGACAGTCAAGATGGGCAGGCTGCCCGTCGTAAACTCAGGGAGCTTTAGAGTGACAGTAACTTATCGTTTTACGATGGTGTTTCTAGTTGCCGTTATGGCAACCGGATGTTCCTCGTTCAAGCATAAACAACAGATGAATTCGTTTAACGACGCCTACACCACGGGCGACCTTGACCGTGCTTTGCTGGCCGTGAGTTTCAAAACAGCGGAAGGCACAGCGGTAGACTCCGAAGCCCATTTGCTGGATTTGCTGCACCAGGGCGAGTTACACCGTATGGCTGGCCGCTATCAGGAAGCCGCGGATACTTATGACCTGGCCGAAGAAGGCATGAAGTACCTGGACACCGAAAGCCTGGTGGAACAGTCCGCAGAAGGTTTTATGGCGGTGATGGTGAATGATTCCGAGCGCGACTATGAGGCGCTGATGTCAGAGGCTATTTTGGTCAACACCTACAAAGCGCTTTCGTTTCTGGCAGTGGCCAATAATGAATACGCTCGCATAGAGTTTAAACGGGCAGATGATCGTACTCGGCGCGCCGTGGAGTTCTTTGGCAAAGAGATTGCCGAGCAACGCAAGGCACTGGAAGAAGAAGCGCAGAACCAGCAAAGCAGTGCAGCGCTGGTCAGCGACAGTCTCCGTAGCAACCAGCTGCAAGCCGTTGTGGAACAGAACTACGGCGCGGCGGAACAGTGGTCGGTATTGTCTGAGTTCATGGTGCCAGCCAGCACTTACATGAACGGCCTGTATTTTTTGGCCAACGCGAGCAGTAGCAGCGACTTCGAACAGGCTGCAAGCTCACTCAAGCGTGTTGCTGCGATGAAAAACGACAGCCTTGTGCTGCAAAAAGACGCTGAGCTGGCCACGGCTTTGGCCAGCGGAGAGCAGTCGGTTACCGAGCTTGCCCCACAGATTTGGGTCGTGTACGAAAATGGTCTTGGCCCGGTGTTGGAAGAAACTCGCTTTGACGTTCCTTTGCTGCTGCTTCACGGCAACCAGCAGGCACCGGCGTATTTCGGCATTGCTCTACCACAATACAGTGATCGGACGTTTATTCCCGGTGGTTTGAGCGTTTCCAGCAGCACAGGCGAAAAAGTTGAAACTGAGCGTATCTCTGATATGGGCTCGGTGATTCGCACTGAAATGAAAGCGCGCTTCCCCGGTGTTTTGGCGCGAGCCGTTTCCTCGGCGATCATTAAGGCCATCATCCAGAATGAAGCGTCTGAAAATTTTGGCGTGTGGGGGCAACTTGGTGCCGCCGCCTTGACCATAGCGACCACCCAGGCCGATTTGCGTGGCTGGCAGGCTCTGCCCAACCACTGGCAAGCGGCGCGGATAGATCGCCCGGAAAACGGCCAACTGGTTTTAAGCGACGCGGCGGGTAACGCCTTAGGCACGCTTGCGATTCCCCAGCAGCCGTTTACTCTGGTTTACGTTAAGTGGCCTACAGTGACGAGCTCTGCCAGCGTTGTTGTACTGGATCTGCAAGGCAGCAACCCAGCGCTTGCCGAGCAATTGCCAAAACCGGATCGGCTGACGGCGGCGCCATAAACGTATTGGGGAACTTTCACAATGAACATGAAAAGACTGATTGTCGCTTTTGGTTGTGCGTTGCTGCTGACTGGTTGTGCCAGCCAGCAGCCTGCAAACAACGCTGCGTTTATTGATCGTCCGCAACTTCAGATAGATCCTGAAGTGAATTACTTTGCCGCTGTGTCCGAGATGTTGGAGGAGCGTGTTAGCCAGCCAGATGGCAGCAGCCTGCTGAAAATCCAGTACGCGGTAGAGGCTCGTTCCGACGCAGACCTGGCCTGGAAAATTACCTGGTTTGACAACAACGGTATGCAGGTTAAAGGCGTTGGCGAAGGTTATCGCAAAGCCTCCCTGCTAACCGGCCAAACCCGTTACTTTACCGCAGTGGCGCCCCATGCCCGGGTGACCGATTACCAACTTCATCTTCGTGAACCTAAGCAATAAGGATTCTGCAATGTTCAAACTCAGTCTCGTTCGCTTCGTTGTTATCTCCACCGGCCTGCTGATTCTTGCCGGTTGTGCGGCGCCTACCCGTTATATTGACCCAGCCGCCGACGACGGCGCCGTGGCTATGGGCATGGATTACCGGGATTTTGAAAAAGCCGCGACCGAAGCAGTAGACAGCATGCTGGAAAGTGGCGCAGTCACCAACCCTAACGGCGGTCGCTACATTATGGTGGTCAGCCGTATCAGCAACGACACCATGCAGCGGATTGACACCGATCAGCTGACCAAGAAAATCCGCGTAGCCTTATTGCGCTCCGGCAAGGTGGTGACCACGACTGCCGTGGGCCTGAACGGCGCAGAAGACGAAATGAGCATGCGTGCTCGTGAGCTGCGCAGCTCTGAAGAGTTTGATCAGTTCGGTGTGCAGAGAAGAGGCACTCTTCAGGCGCCGGACCTGAGCCTGTCTGGCAAAATTTTGCAACGTAACTTAACCGTTGGCAAAGAACAGCAAGTGGAATATTACGTTCAGCTGTCGTTGACTGACCTGGCGAGTGGCCTGGCGTCCTGGGAAGGAGAGACCCCCATTATCAAGCGTGGCTCTAACAAGTCCGTTTCTTGGTAAATCATCAAAGGATTGAGGGAATGATTGTTCGTAGAACCTTATTGCCGCTGACGATAGCCGGTGCACTGTTGATTGGTCCGTTGTTTGTGACCAAAGTCGATTCCGGCACGGCTAAAATTGACGAATTTTTGGAAGCACGCGGCTAGATCCGTGGGCAATCAGAACGCAATCTGGGTGGTGGTACGCTGGTTGTAATTAGTCAGGCGATCAACTCTGACCCCAGCAGCATTGCGCTCAGCGATGCGCGCGTACTGGCAACCGAGAAAGCCTTTTTGCAGGCCATGGGCGAGCTTGTTTCGCAGGACGCGGTAACGGTAGGTGTGTCTATGGCCGACCGTTTTTTGAAAGACGAGCGATAAACTCATCTACGCCAAAGCCTGCCCAAACACCAGAACCAGCTGGCCAATACCGGCCAACATGCCCAGCGCCGCACCCACCAGAATCAGTTTGATTTCATCTTCCTGAAAGCACGGCCGCAGCAAGTCCTGAAACTCGCTGGACGACAACGCCCGCATGCGCTCTACCATAATGGATTCAATGGCTCGGGCACGGTCTTTTTGAAACGCCGGTTGGCTTAAGGCGCTGCGGGACAGCTCAACGGCTTTGTTTTCCAGCCGGTTGCGTAAGCCGACTGCGGCAGCGGGGCCCAGCGCCATGTGCGCCAGAGTTTGATTGACGCCTGCGTCGGCGTTAAGCAGCGGCCGTAAATGTGCTTTAACGATATCCAGCGCCTGCTCGCCCCGGGGGCCGTCCAATATGGCGTCTATAATACCGCCCACCGTGAGTATGTCGTGGGCCACAATGTGGCAGAAAGACTCGGCCACCTCTGGTTGACGCTTTAAAAATAGCCCCTGAATGCGCCAACGGCCAATTTGCACTGGGTACAGCGGGCGGAAAATAACGTTCAGGGCAATCCAGTTGGTGGCAAAACCCACCATTAAACCGCCCAGCGGCAGCACCCACCACACTGGAACAACGTACCACAGCAGCATCTGCAACAGGCCAAAGCCAAAACCCAGATACAGGCCTGACTTTACAATAAAATGGAACTCACGGTAGCCGCAGGTCAGAAATATGCGGTTCAGCAGGGTTTTATCGGCGGTGAGCTGGTTTATCACCATGGTTTTGATGTCCAGCAGTTGTTCCACGTTTTGCGCTATGTCGTCCATCACCTGCATCACCAGTGCGGGCAAGGCCTTGCGCGCGCGCTCGTACACCAGCCACTTGGCTGGGCCCGGCAGGCTTTGCCACAACGCCGGTGATTCGCTCATCATTAGTTCGTTCACGTAGCCTTCAAGCCGCGGGTTGATGGTGTGAATAAGTTGAGTTGCGAGTACGTTGGGGTCTAGCTGTTGGAAGATTTGCGGCACGGTGCCAATCTTGGCGATGGTGGCGTCTACGCTGATGAGCGCCATTTTTCGGGCTTTTGAGGGAATAATGCCCTGCCAGCCCAGGTACGGAGGCCAGCCAAAAAATTCGATGGGGTAAAACGTCATCTTGATGGCCAGCCAGTTAGTGGCCCAGCCGATAACCGCCGCGATGAGCGGGATGCTGAGGTACTGCAAAAGTTCGATCGACGTGGTCAGGCTTGTCACTCGCACGTCTTAACGATTGGGTGTGTGGGTGATTTAGCCCGCTGGAAAGAGCATATACGGCGATCAGGCACTAAAATCACCCCACAGCCACTGGCACAGTGCCATGGCGGCCACCGGTGCGGTTTCTGTGCGCAGCACTCTCGGGCCCAGAGCAACCGAGAGGAAGCCGGATTTTTCAGCTTGGGCAATTTCGTCGGCGCTCAGGCCACCTTCGGGGCCAATCATCAGGGCAACGCTGTTGGGCTTGGCCAGAGAATTCAGTGACTGTTCGGTGCGGTGGTGGAGCACCAGGCGCAGGTCGCAGCGTTGGCTGTATGCCAGCCACTCGGCGATGTTCATTACCGCTAGAATGTCCGGCACTCGTGCGCGGCCGCATTGTTCGGCGGCGCTGATGGCTACCGAGCGCCAGTGGCTCAGGCGCTTGTCTTCGCGGTCGCCTTTCAGGCGTACATCGCAGCGTTCGGTGG
>Ga0307945_1001979_pt1 | contig 16363 bp, 18 predicted proteins | sample OrgLakmetagen228_FD_201818 | JGI IMG/M metagenome (GOLD analysis project Ga0307945, IMG submission 201818) | Saline water microbial communities from Organic Lake, Antarctica - #228 | ecosystem: Environmental > Aquatic > Non-marine Saline and Alkaline > Saline | place: Antarctica: Organic Lake...
TCTACATCTGTCTCCTTACGCTTAAAAAGTTGTGCCTAAATAGTTGTCAAGTGAATGACACACAGCGTGACCCGAGGGGGGGGGGAGCGTAAGCTTTCCTCAATCTCCTATGCTTATATGGTTGCCAAGGTAAACACATAAAGTGGCTGGTCTTGTGCAACTACAGCAAGCAGGTGAGTGGCTGTGGTCTTGATGCTGGGCGGGATGGGAGAGTTTTTGTGTCGAGTGCAAGAGGTGGGTGAGAAACAGGATGACAAGGAGTGGGTGAGAAAGGTGGGTGGGACAAGGTGGGTTATAGAGGTGGGTGACAAAAGTGGGTGAGAAACGGGATGACAAGGAGTGGGTGGGACAAGGTGGGTGAGAAAGGTGGGTGAGAAACAGGATGACAAGGAGGGCAGCGCAAGCTGTCTGTGACCTCTCTTTGGTCTAGCAATTATTAAGGCAGGCAACAACTGCCGGCCTATGATGTTCTGCAGCAAGGCCAGGACGAGTAGGTGGGTTGATGTCAAGGTAAAAGGTTTGTGGGTTCACAGTGCTGAGAATCAAGAAGTTTGATTTTGTACCGTGTTCCCTGTAATGTATTGCAATACACATCTCTTATGTTTTTGCCCTGAACATTTGCAGCACATTCAATCTTGTGATATTATCTCCACTTGTCTCTCACATGCAAACACACACGCACATGTATACACACAGGGTAAGGAGCCCTTGCTTTACGTCACAGTCCTGCTGCTGAGCCTACAATTCCATGCAGCGCTTCGGTTCCTGTGGAAGGTGTGTGTGTTAAGCGTGTGTGTGTATTGGCACGTGTGGCCGAACGCCTAAATTGAGCCTACAGTGCCATGCAGCGCTTCTCTTCCTGTGGAAGGTGTGTGTGTTAGCATGTGTTGCTGAATAATTCATTATGGTGTGTCATTGCGTGTGACCATGCGGAAGTGCTGAAGTGTGCGTGTGTGCTCACTTGCTTATGATCATGCTGAAGCTTATGCATTCTTTGGCGGGGGCAGGGCGGCTGCGGCTGCTTATTTAGTACTCTCCTTCAACTTCTGCGCTTTCTACCGCAGGAAGAAGCTGCACGTGCGTACAGAGTGGATGCGGTGCACCTTGCTATTGCCCTACACCAAGAAGGGGCACTATCTCTCCTGCAGTCAGGTGGGTGGGTGTATACGTTTGTGTGTGTGTTGTGTGTGTGTGTGTGTGTGTGTGTGAAAGAGTGTGACTGTGACTTTGTGGGCTTGTGTGTGCGTGTGTGGCGGTGTAATTAAAAAGCCCGAACTAGAGCTTCCCACCCAAGGAACATTTCTGCTAGACTCATGTAAAGCGTGTGTGGTGGTGTGTATTTAAAAAGCCCGAACTAGACCTCTCCTCCCAAGAAAAATCCCTGCTAGACTCATGTAAGCCCCCCTCATTTCAGCCCCCCACTGAGCCATGGAACACATGCATGAAATACTGCCAATGAAATGCTGCCATCCATACAGCTCCTTTAGCTCTCTGCTCTCGATCTCAAAGTAAGTATCCTGCTCTTTGCTGTCAAACTCTCAATACGCTGCAGCTTGTGCTAAGCCTGTTGTGGCCTTTACAAGTCAAGTGGTACAGTGAAAAATGCAGGCTGTGAAAATGTATTGCACCTTGTGTATTGCACCTTGTGCGTTGCATCAATGCTGATCTCGGCCCCGGTGCACACACCCTTACACGCCCGTCTCCCCATTGGATCGCACTCCAGCTTTCATCTTTTGTCTTTGTATTGCATCAATGCTCCCTTGGACCCAACACGCATACCCTCACACGCCCTCCTCCCCATACAAATGCAATTCTTGCTGTCCACATCTATCCTTAAGCTTTCGACACTTTACGCCGGCCTAAACCGCGTACCAAAAATGCCAATGCTTTTGGCTTGCTTGTTGGTTTCCAGAGAGCACGGTCACTTCCATGGCAGGTTCTGGTTCTGGCAGGCCTACTGATAAAATCTTCATACGTGGTCCATTGCTCAACGCCCATGCATTCCGACCCCCCCACCTCCTTCTCATCCCACTGCAGATAACCTCCTCTTTTTCCTTAACCTTCATATCACGTCACACATATCTAGTGTTGGCCAGAACCATTTATATAGTGTGGTTAGCAGGGTAACCACCAAATACACGGTCATATACCTACACATATCATCACCCATATGAGGGATCCACCATATGGTGTGCCAACCTCACACGGCCAGCAGCGCCATCGTCACGAAAACACCACTTTGTTGTCGTTGCTAAAGTCGCTTTTTAGGTACCAAGCTGCCTGAACACAACCTATGCTCTCATCAAAGATGTGCCAACCATCATGTTGCAGATGATTTAAATTAAACCCGGTCCCATTACTTCCTCTCCTCCAATGCTCCCTTGCCCTCCCTCCCCCGTCCCAACCTCCCTTTGAAGAAAAAAAAATTTAAAAAAAGCTGGTAGTGTTGACACAGCTGGCATGCCCTCCCCTTGCCTTTTTTGCAGCGGGTGCTGAGCCCGGCCCGGACGTAGCCTCCATGATTCACTCCTACGGCCGCAAGTTCCTACACCACGACAGCTCAGTGGCATTGCAGTACTACATGCTTGCAGCTGTGGTGCGCGGCAACAGCATCGCCGTCAAGGGACAGGTGCGTGTGTGTGCTGTGTATGCCTGTGTGGTGGTGTGTGTTTTGTGACTTCAAGTGATGTACCAATATGCCCCTGATATCCCCCTGTTGCTATGCCTTCACACACACACACACACACACACACACACACACACACACACACACACACACAAACAAACACACACACAGCCCTTTACTGGCCTGGCTTATTTATAAAAAGTAATTTGCAGCTTTCAACTCTTTAATCCCTAAGATTGCATGCACATATACTGCATGAGCTGCTGGCTACCTCCCTTTCCTTCTTCTTATGCATAGACGCTGCGTGAGCTACTGGCAACCTGCAACCTCTGAAACCTTCCCCTCCCCCCAATGCACAGATGCTGCGTGAGCTGCTGACGGAGTCACGGGATTTCGGCACCCTGCTGGGAGGTGGCAGTGGGCCTGGGGGGCACCCTGGAGGTGCCCTGCGTGCATATGTACCGGACCCTCAAGAGCGCAAGCAGCTGTTTGAAGCAGTGGCCTACGAGTGTCAGGTAATGGCACGGAGTGGTGCTTGAAGCAGGGAGGGATGTGTGTTTGTTTTGGGTGCTCAGCGTGCGTACATAGCGGACCCTGGGGAGCGTGTGCGGCTGTCTGAAGCAGTGGCCTATGAGTGTCAGGTAATGGTGCGCAGTGGTGCTTGAAGCAGGGAGGGATGTGTGCTGGGTGCTCTGCATACGTGCGTAGCGGACCCTGAGCAGCTTGAGCAGCTGTTGAAAACAGTGTAAGATTACCATCGGTGGTTTAAGTCTGGGACTTACGATCAGTGTGTGTAAGGACTGAGTTATAAAAGGAGCACATGCAGCTTTCTATTCAGCAGTTCATGGAAGGCGGGAGGTGCTCACTAGCTTGTTTTGTAGGGACTAAGCTTGCCTTCGTTTTTGTTGTGGAGGACTATCTGGCACTAGGCACCTTCATGGCCCCTCTTTCTTAATTTCAGTATGGAGGGTCTTGACTGCCTCGTGTTTTATGTGCGTGCTGAATTTTACACACCTCCCTTCAGATCCCCCTGCTCTGCTTCATTTACATCAAGCCTGGCACTGGGCACACATATTTCTCTCTCTCTTTTGCACATGGTCAGCGCCTTCTGCACACGGCATACTCCTGATTTCCAACCCAGGCCGCCGCACAACTTGGAGAGGCTACTAAGCACCTACCTGCAGCTGCTGGTCAACGCATGAGCTGCGAATGATTGAAATTAGGCCTGCGACCCCTTTGTTCCATTTCGCAGTGCCTCTGATGCACAGCACCCTCGTAACGACAAGCTCACCCTGGCACCCCACACAGCCCACCCTCGTAACAACAAGCTCACCCTGGCACCTAAACCTAAACCCAAACTCTAACCCTAAACCCTAAACCCTAAACCCTAACCCTAAATCCTAACAACAAGCTCACCCTGGCCTCCCACACAGGTGGCTGCGCAGCCTGAAGAGGCAGTGGAGTTGTACCTAGCGGCTGATCGCCCTCGCCAGGCTCTGTCAATCCTGAACCAGCAGGTGTCAGCTGTCATGCCACGCGCGGCAGATGAGGTGGCCACCGGATTGGATGCTACAGGTATGTAAGGGAACGAGATGGGTGTTGGGTTTGGGTGACTTAGCAAGGCCGCATACAATGCAGACACATGCATAAATTAAAAACAGGATTATCGCGCATTTTCAAACGGAGGGACGCTTTGTACTCACAATCGCCCCCCCCCTTCCCCTAGGCTCTTCTAGTTCAACAACGAACAAAGGGATTCCTTTGTAAATGCTGCAAGCGCAGTAGGTGTTCAGTTGCGACGTCTGTGTGATACACTTGGTGCATACATTTTAAGTTGATGCAACTCAGCATACTCTTAAGTAAATCAGCGTGCCTCCTTTCATGTCAAGCCTCTCTCTGATGGAGAAGCTCTAAAACGCATCCAGAGATTCTCAGTAACGCACACATCATAAAGTTCACCTGTGTGGGGGTGACTGAATTTGTGACTGAAGCGTACACAAGTCGTTAAGGTTGGCCAAAACCGTATATATGCACCGTATATGACCGTATATTTGGTGATTTCCCTGCCCAAAATACCGTGTATGCACTGTATATATATGGTTCTAACTAACCCTACACATCGTGCATGCATATAGCACAGAAATTCACGCGTGTGCTTATTTTTATCCGTGCAGGTACTTACAGTCACCTCACAACTCCACATTTGAGCACATCAATTTGTGTATGTGTCTGCACGTGTGGCTCTTACACTGACAGCTCAAGCTCAACTGCTTTCTTATGCAGTTGTGCAAAGTGCTGCTGTGGCTCTGGACCAACTCGCAGACATACAGTATGAAGCATGAAGTATGAACACATGAGGTGTATACTTAGCATGCGTACCTGCGCAGGTGCTGCTGTGGCGTTGAAACCACGCACAGACGTACAGCATGAGGCACGTACAAGTGTGTGTTTGTGCATATGTGCAGGTGCTGCGGTGGCTTTCAAACGACTTGCAGATATTCAGCATGAACGTACGTCTGCGTATGTATTTGCGCACAGGTGATGCTGTGGCAATAACGCAATCTGTAAAACGCTCAGTGTGGACACACGTGTGTATAGTGTATATAATATATATCTGTGCAGGTGCTGCTGTGGCTTTGAAACGACTTGCAGACATACAGCATGAAAACATGAACGCATGTGCATGTGTGTATACGCATCTGTGCAGGTGCTGATGTGGCACTGAAACAGCACATGATGCGCGGCCAGGATGCACGCGCTCGCATAGGGCCCAATGCAGACGCTGGTTCGCAACGAGAGGTGGAGGCTTTTGACCAGCTGTGCGCCGTGTGGGAGCTGCTGCTTGCCTCACGCAAGGGACGCCATGACATGGTGCGTATATGGAACTGTGATCTATAAGAACATGTTCTGCATACGTAAGGGCTGCTGCCAGCCTCACACAAGTGAGGCCATGACTTGGTGCGTGCTGTATGATTTAGAAACAGCGTAGAGTGCTTTGTGTTTGTGGCAGCTGCTGCTAGCCGTACAAAGAAGGGGGGCGTTGACATGGTGCGTGCAAAATAATGAATGATTTATAAAGGAATATACAGTGGAATATACAGTGTATTTATGGGAGCTGCTGCCAGCCCCACGACGATGGGAGGACGTATATGGTGTGTGTATGCATGAGCGAGATTGCATGGTTTGCAGGGTTTAGTGCGTGCACACTTGTGGGTTGGATTGCAGAAAAGTGTGTTTTCCACTTGATACCCATGAGTATGTGGGTGTGCACCCTGTTTTTATGTTGCTGTGCTCAAAATAAGCAGGCAGAAGGGATTACTCCCCATAATAATAAAAAAGGGCAGGGATGGGTCTTACGGACTTCTGAGACGTCCCATACGGTATAATACGCTAATAATACGCAATACGCGTATAATACGAAAACGTATTTATGCTATTTTGGGGGGTACCCTGGGCTTGCACCAACCACCCTCCAACCACCACGAATTTTCCCCCCAGCCTCCAGAACATTATAATGCCTCCTGGTAAAGACCCTGAGTGGCATCGTGTTGTTATGGGATAGAAGGGGCAGATTTACGAGATGCCAGATGCCAGATGCCAGAATTCCGAGATTTCAGCAGCGGTGCCCCCCGCATCCGCAAGCACTTAATGAGGCAGAATACCAGCGTAGGTGTAGCAGCATGCAAAGCTGACCCGGCAGGAATCCTCAGGGCGTAGTCGCAGCGCTCGCTAGCAATGGGTGAAATTGCCGACGCTAGCGGGAGGAGCATGCAGGAAAAGAGAGGCACCTGCACAGGACTACAGCAAGCACATCAGCAGCAGCATCTACACAGTCATTGGACACCTGCAGCAAGAGGGCAGTTACCAAGGCTTGTGTGGATGCAGCTGTTGCACAATTCATCTATGCTACAGGCACCACCCCCTGGGTTGTGGTAGCAATAAGCAAGTGATCATGCTACGTTCTGAGGGGCTGGGAATTCCTCTGGGGGCTCTAGAGGGCTTGGAAGTGGCTCTGGGGGGCTCTAGAGGGCCTGGGAGTGCTTCTGGGGGTCTCTGGGGGGCTTGTGGCTGCAAATTTCGTTGTGTGCCCAAAATCGTATTATACGGAGCAATTTAAAAAATACGGTTAAATACGTGATAAATACGTTACGACGTATAATACGCCTACGCCGTATGACTCATCCCTGAAAAAGGGTTTAGTTTAGTTTGGGTGCAGTAGATTGTTTCCATGCAACAGGGGAGGGGATGTTGAGGCTCTGGGCCTGTCTTGCCTAACAAATGCATCGCACAAATACTTTGTTTGCATTTAACACGTGTAAGGCGGGATCATATCTGAGAAGGGTAAACTAGGTTGAGAAGCTAGAGGCAACCAGTTAATTGGAAAGACAGAGACAGGGTCAGCCAGAAGCTTGCTCGTTTGGCAGGTAGACCAAAATATTGGTCACGTCACAGTATTACACATACTGCTGTACTGCTACTGATGGCTCTTATGTCTTTTGAGGAAATCAAGTGGAACAGTGCGCTTGTGCTGCACGTATGCTCGACTTCATGCTGCCTCAGACCTTGTTGGATTACGCTCCTCTCTTTTTCCTTTTCCCCAGGCACTGCAAAAGCTGCATGAAATGGCATTCGTGCCTTTGGAAAAGGCACGGGTGGAGCATTGCGTCCGTGCTGCCCAAACCGCTTTGCATCTGACAGTCCAGGAGCGGCTCCAGGACGTGCTTGGCATCGCAGCTGACACCATCTCCGCTCAGAAAGTAAGTGCAAGGCTTGTTGGGTGTGAAGGTGGCCGGAAGTAGGTAGGCGCTGTCCTGTGGCAAAAGGAAAAGGAAGGAGGCAGCAGTTACTCCCCGCAATCAGTGACAAATTCGCTGGCGAGTGCCCTCGTTGGTTGTGTAATTTGTGCCGTTATTTGGCAACATCGGTGACACTTTCTTGTTAGAAATTGCTCTGTTTCCTTGTCGGTAGAGAGCATAAATCTCCCATTGCTTCAAATCATCTGCGTTTATCTTTATCAAGTACACAGGCGGAGGTAACTTTCACAATTTGTAGAGGAGAAGGGTCCATGATGGTCCACCAAGCATTGCAAAACTCCTCTACTGCAATAGGAAGAGGATACCAGCTGGTACCAGTACGATGAGCAAGCACCCCATGCCTGTCCATGTTTGCAGGCCGGAGCTTCGCGAGAGAAGCTGTTCACCCTCAGGAACCAGCTAGATGCGTTGTGCCTCTTTGCCAACAGCGTTTCATTCCGGGTGCCAACCGCGGTATATCAGAAGTTGTGCGCGACAGCTGCAAGCTTTTCGTGATTGATGATTGACTTAGTCTCATTAAATGACCGGGAACGAACTCTTTAAAGGGAGACCTTGATAAAGTAGGAGCTGCCTATTGCTTACAAAAATGTGCGTAGCAATTTGAATGCTTGTAACAATCAGCGTGCTCCCAACTACTGCTCACACCAGCCAAAATTTCACCAAACTGGCTAACTAGAAGACAGTTCCAACTAACGTAGTGTTGCAATCTCCTCCAAGAATTCGAGCAGAGTATTTCCTTTGCTTGTAGATGGCGCCCACTACTTCAATCGACACCAACTTGAGTTTTATCTATTTGTACCCTGTCTTTGAAGATTGCTAATTAGAGTTTGTTGTTTTGTTGCCTCGTCTAGCTGACGTTGACCCTGAAACAGCAGCTCTATATTGAAGTTTACAGAAAATCTTGACTTGAGTGCCAAGATATATAACATAAAAAATAAGCTCCTCTTGGCATTTTACAGAAGTAAAATGCGATAAACCCTACACTACACTTTGCGACCTTTATCCAAAAAAGCAAGTTCAACTGACGTTGCAGAAATCAGTCAAGACGTTAAAAACCGTACGAGCACAGTAGTGCTCTTGTAATCATTAATATGGTGAAACCCCGGGGACAAGCCTTGACAGACAAAAGAGGGGTTAGTATGAAGGAGAATCGGCAATCTACTTGCTTGTGTGAGGCTCTGAGGGGGGGTGTACATGTTAGGTAACAACGCCCGGTGAAGATTTAACCTATGTTCTATTAATGGCACAACACAAAGGGGTGTCAGGTGTAGATTACGAAGATAAAATAAGATGAGGTAAGCAAGCCCAGCACAGCCAGCCCAGAGATGCTTGCAACAGCTGTCTTAAAGGAGAGACCGGCGGGCCCAGCTCTCTAGGGGTGGCAGCCATCTATGTTTCGTGGTGGGCTCCCCGACCTTCCAGCCAGGTACCTGCAAAAAGCATTCGTGCGACATCGATCATTTCAGATGGCGAGTCTGATAATTGGGAGAGGAAAAAGTCATTGACCGCAGAAACACAATGGAATGTACCTCTTTGTTGCATGTTTCCTAGCATGTGCAAAAGTATGAATTCCATTCTGCAAGAACATAGGCGTACTCCACATAATCTAAGTTTCATAATGAGATGAGGGTTGTAGCATACGGCCAAAATGGCTAACCGGATGAATGAGCGATTTGTAGATCGTACTTATGCATGTTACAAGGGTAGTGCAGCATCCTCTGCTGGGCCTGCATGTCCTTTCATTCATGCATAATTTACATGTGAGCATGGTTTGGTTGTGGACAGATCAAACATTTTAAAGCATAGGAATCCTGTGTGCGGCATGTGCATAGGAAGTAGAGTGAAGGTACAGCACATTCACAAGCCACACACACATAGGGATGCACACATACACAAATACACAAACCTATTCCAACCACAAGGTTTTGACGAGCAATGTGCGGTACGTATTCTGCATGCAGCATGCTCGCATCCTAGTAAGCACTTTAGCACGTGCATGGCTCCTGTGTTCAGGAATCCTGTGTATGACACTGCATCATTTTAGAGTGAGATGAGACGCCACCGTACACATAATTGTTATATATATGTCTTGCATTGTACGAAGGTATATGTGTCTGAGACAGTGCTGCACCTTGCACCCTATGCATCATGCATGAGTAAGGTCTGGCCAAAACCACATGTTTATTCTCTGTGTGTGTGTGGTGTGTGTGTGTGTGTGTGGTGTGTGTGTGTGTGTGGTGTGTGTGTGTGTGTGTGGTGTGTGTGTGTGTGTGGTGTGTGTGTGTGTGTGTGTGTGTTATAATTGTAGGGAACCCCCAAATTCAAAAATCATATACGTTGCGTATACCCGGTCTTGCTGACCCTGGTCATCAGCAACCGACAGTGAACGCCAATTTACAATGGTCAAATGCCTTTGAAATTTGAAATGAAGTATGTGTATACGCTTTTGTTACAGCAATTTGCCTGAAGTCGTCTTTGCATTTAAGCATGCATAAATGATGAGTGCAACCTCCGCCTCGTTATCCTGAGACTCTGTGGAGCATCCCAGAATCTTGATTTTTATCTGTGCACCTAGCCACACTCACATTCTTCATGAGCTCAGCCTCCTTTTCGTGCTCCTTGCGCTGGTGCTCAAGGTACCTGAAGGTCAGAAAGCATCGCAGTCATTATGGGTTTCATACCTGATGATGAGAGGCACAATCAATGTCATACCAGTCTTCGTGATGAGGCACAGGAATCGTGATTAGGCACAGAAAAAGCCGAAACCTGTCCTCATGATGTACATTTGCACGTGTTTTGATACTAAAAGCCTGTATGTGCCTTACATCGCTCAGCGGGGAAGTTTTGGACACAGGTTAAACTCTTGGCTCCTGGTTGTCCTGAAGAATGAGGCCAGAAAACAGCAAAAGCCATTTCTTACCTGAGGTCCCATTCAGCAACGAGGACAGGGTGCACGATAGAACGCACGGTGTGAATCTCGTCAGCTTGAAACCTGGAGCAAGGAGAGGAGAGAGAGAGAGAGAGAGATAGAGAGAGAGAGAGATGAGAGGGAGTCCTGAGGGACATGCACACATGAAGACATGGGTCGCTCAAACAGGAGTGGCAGGGAGGTGGCACCAAGAGTGGCTGGCGAACGTAAACGTACACGTGATTGCCATTGTACTACCTCTTGTCCTTCTTTGCTCCATATAGCTGGTAAAATCCGTAGCCCATGATGGTCGCAGCAATGCCAAAAATGGCAGCCCCTGTGGGGCCTGTGTTGGGTAGCCTTCTCTCGATTCGGATGGAAGGAAAGCCTCCAGGAGGCTGTGTGAATGTGCAGAGGAGGTATCAGAGATGAGGACGCAGCGTTAAAGCTTCACACGGGACACTTCCCTAATGAACATTCATGGCTCCAGGAGGGATTTGCTGGGTTGTACTGTGGTTTGGTATGCTAGCACTTACTGGGGCATCCTGTGTAATTGGCAAGTCTTTGATGCTTGACATGCCCGGCACTCCCCGCTTCAGGTACTCCGTCATGTTGTGTGCCTCCGAGATGCCAACTGATTGAATAATAATATATTATATTAAAATTGAATAGCAGGCGAGTCTATAAGGAGCACCTGTGCGGCAATTCCCTAAACTTTAAGCGATGGAAATGGAGTGCAGTCCAACAGGTACGTAGAAGGATTTTGGACACACCAACACACACGCGTGCACACATGCACACGTACGCACACATGCACACATGCACACACAAAAGCACACGCACGCACACACACACACACACACACACACACACACACACGCACACGCACACACGCGCACACACACACACACACACGCACACACACACACGCACACACACACACACACACACACACACACACACACACAGAAACACACTTACACATATGCACACGTACACACACATGTACATGCACACACGCTCAAAAGCTTAGTCCCCTGAGGCACACGCACGTACACAAACTTATATGCTCACGTGCGCGAACGCGTGCATACACATGAACACAATCGTACGCATATTCACACACACATGCACGCACGCACACACATACACACACATGCACACACACACACACACACACACGCTTACACACACAGACACACACATTTACGCATACATACAACCACACACTAAATACATAACACATATATAGGTGCATACATATATACATACATAATACGTCTTTCCTCCCTCCTCTCACTCCCCTCTACCTGTGCCATTGTGTATTTCAGGCAAGCCATCTTTTAAAAAGAGCATCAGTGTCCACATCCACGAGAAACAGGTCTGGTGAATTGTGATGAGTTCAATAGCACAAGTGTCCACATGGCTGCGTTCCTGTCTTTTCCCCTTTTGCCCATTCGGCATGCTCCTAGAAAGAGACTTCACAAGCAGTGTTCCACGAGACCTCAGAGAGGTTGCACAATTGTTTACCTATACCCTTCCATCATGGGCCTATTTCCTATTTGCTTCTCTGCATGCAGGAGGAGCCACAAACGGGTGAGCTACTTCCCACACCAACCGTAGAAGAGGTGGAGCGGACACTTGAGAAAGAGATGGCAGGTGCGAGCATATTCCTACCCAACCACACAACAGACACAACTCTTTCAGAAGGAAGTAGACCTTGCCTGGAACAGAAAGATATGGTGTACGCTTCTAAATATGGGACTGGGCATAACCCTTGGCGCTTAATCACTCATTTGATGTGCCTCTTAAGACCTTGACATTGTCCAAACAAGACACGATAGGTAGACAGCGTGACCCTGTTCCTTGTCAGTGTATATTTTAGTCAAGCTGGTGTAAGTGCTGTTTATGCACACTGTTTGCTTATCATGTGGAGCCTAACTGCCAGTGTAGCAAAGAAACAGTTTAAGGCCGTTTCCTTCTGGCAGGGAACCCTCCCCAGCACACCTGGGCACCAACTGGCTCAAACTGAGTGGCAGGGGTGCTTATGCATTTGTAACTAAGGGTCCTGACTGCTTAAGAGCGGAAAAGCGTGCAGGCTTGTTTTATCAAACAGGGATGGTGGGCCTGATTATAGGTGGACCCCTTTCTCAACCTGTTTTACTAATAAGCATCAAGAGGAAACGAACACGCGCTGCCTAATGACTCTTTATCTGCCTTTCCTACCTCGCTGCAGACTTGAAGCGCAACCAAGAGTGAATCGTCCAAGTAGCTTGTAACAACGTTGTACTTTCAAGGCTTTCTCTCTGTACTCCAAACATATAGGTACCTAGCTCATGGTTTGAGGGAGTTTTCTCAAATCTGCTACTAGTGATCGTCATTCCTTCTTGTGTATATTAGTGTGTATGCTTCAAATTCTGTTCGTGTTGCTGGGACTTTTTAGCTTTTCCCTGGAAGCTTTTCGGATCCTTGCAGCATAAAATTCCACTGTTTCTGCCAGCTCTTGTGCCGAGGAGAGACCAGACACCCCACTAAGGGTCTACAAAGGGGGTTCTCGGGTATCTTTATGTATCAGGCTGCTGGGCTGTATTGATGGGCTCAGCCAGCAAGTAGGTGGACATGACATCATGTAAAGCAAGAGGAGAGTTGATCTCACTCAGCCAGTAATAAAAAGTTGGTACTACAAGAGAAGGCCTCGACGAGCATAAAGATCGCAAGTAAGGTTCAAGGACAGACGCATCCTAACTAGTTCAGCATAGCTAGGGTTTTCCCACTCGTCTTCATAAATTACTTCAATACGGATCATTACGTGTTTAATTCCACAACTACAGCACGCCTCGGTTAAATAGCGGTTGAAGCGGTTGAATTTAACTGAGCTCTACCCCAAAGTTTAGGGTTAAGGCATCCCATTGTCACACGCCCTAGCTGCAACGCCGCAGCTTTGAGTATGGCAGGGCATTAATTGAAGCTTTACAGGATACAAAGTTAAAGCACAATGCTAGCCTGCTCATAAAAAACAATCAGTTCATGTAGAAAAAAATTGAGTTTGTTGTTGTTGTTGTTGTTGGTGGTGGTGTATTACATAGGTCAAGGGGAGATAGCAAACTCCCTACTACAAAGTTGAAACTGAAAGTTGATAAATAAAATGGGAGCAAGAGAGGCAGGCTGGAAGCGAAAAACGAAAGTAGGGGGGGCAACCAGGTTGATGAGAAGTAAAGCAAAAATGTATCCGAGAAGGTCAAGCACGGGAAAGAAAGAATAAAGTAAAGTCTGCGTACTTTGGTGCCCACGTAAAAAGCAAGGTTTAGAAAGACAGCAGGGCTCGTAAAGAGGGCACATCTAGCTACACCATCGCGAGGCACTCAACATAAAGACTACGGAAGCTAAGAGTTAGCCAGGATAAAAGTAGCTAAGCCATTGCAATGACTGGTGCGCCAAACCCAACTCCATCACAACCCAAAGAGAAGAAAGAGTTCCCCTACAGAAAACGCAGCTGTGCCAACACGTCCCTCTCAGCATTACTAGCCCGTACTAGGGATGCAAGAAAGGAGTACAGTGAGCTAAAGGTTTAAATAACAATAGTCGGGTTGTTCTACTAAGAGCCGAGAGCAAGGGGAAGCAAGCCAAGCTAGCTAGACCTAGAGCCTATCTAGAGCAAGGTGGCAGCCACGCTAGGATGAGAGCTGCAGTGACACTGCTAAGGAGCCGTTTGGCCTAGCATACACAAAGGGGTGAGTCTGGCCTAGATCAGAGAAACTGGAGGCTCTACGGGTACCTTGGCAGGCTGCAAAAAAACAGAAACATCCTGTGCTCTTGCCTTTGAGAATAAGGACTCATATCTCCTGTGAAGAAACACTGTATGGGTGTGTGGGCAGTGAAAATTAGCACCATGTTCATCCTGGACATCATCATCAGCCTCACACAAATTACAGGTAGGGCAAATGTGTTTTACTCTTTCTTAAATCTTTTTAGGATTAGGATGAAATCTGATTTATGAAACCCAAGTGTTAGAAGACCAAAGTGTGAATTTGTGTGAGATCTATGACTGAATCAACAGTGTTCCATCCTGCTTTTTTTAAGCTCCTTTCTTTTGTACGTAACTCTGATGCCCTTTTTCCATTTACCTAGAAAGCGTTGTGTCAGGAACTGGTTGTGACTTTTCAGGGTGTTGGTTGAGTCTAGAACTGTTTGTACCTCATGCGAACCTCCCTTCTGTAATCTTTGCCGAGAGAAAGATTGATCAGAGGCCGTCAATTCAGACGGGTCGGTGGCGGTACTGGCAAGATAGAAAGGGTAAGCAATTAGCAAAGCAAGAAAGAAGCATTGAAGATAAGAAGCAAATTATCCACATCAGGTTCCTGCCAGCCTCAAACAACAAGCGCACACGCGATCCCACTCAATAAGCTCGGCAGCAATTTGCTGTCAGCAGAGCATCAGGAGAGCAGCGCATGTTGTAAGAGGCGCAAACCTCACTCCATACCCAATACAGAAGAAATCCTCCCTATTTGTGTGCGCATTAATCAAACTATCGCCCGAGTAGAACGCGACACCATTATGGAAAGGCTTAGTGATTATAAACACATGAATAAGAAGATTGGATTTTGCCTTCCCTAAACACACGATAAAGTTCTAGCTTAGTACTCATTTCTCCTAGCTAGCTATACGTGGTTTTGTAGATTCCAGGCAGTGCAATGGAGATGACAAATAATTCTCCGCAGGCACTCTAGTGGCTTTTCAAATCTGCCACACACCTTATTGAGATGGAAAAAGTTGGGTTACGATCGATCAAACAGTGAGGCTTGTCGACCAATTAACTGGATTGCAGCTGGAACTTGCACTTCAATTGCTATGATGGTGTGCACTGCCCCCCAAAAAGGCTCTGGCTACTCGTTCTCCCTACAGCCTTCCCAAATACATATTCCTTGACTTCCCGAGATGTCATTAGCAGTGTTGCACGTTCCCATTTTGCGGAGGGTAGACCAGGCTGATCTCAATTTACAGCCTCGTCCAAGTGTCTGCTGGACAGCTCAATTGCTGAGCGCCTTTCAGGGACTGCGTGGGTGTGAGTTGTATGTACGAGCTGTTGAAACTGGGCGTGCTGTTCCCATGCAAGAGTTTACTGCAGATTTGAAGCATAGGATGAGAGGAGTTTGGAGAGACGCTGAGTTGCTGGTGGACCCCAACACGCACAACAACAAACTGGCCAGCTATCATTCTTGGTTTGCCATCCCTTTTTCTAGAAATGAGCGTATGCCGACTATTGTACCACCGTATCTCCATCTTGATCTGTCCAAACATGTTATGCGCAATGTCAGTAGATTCCGCTTGCGTGCGCATACTTTGAAAGTTGAGGCAGCAGCGGGGCTTGAAGATGGTTCTCGCGTATGTGACCAGTGTCCTGGTGAAGATGAACATGTTCAGAACGAGGTGCATGCTCTTTAATTTTGCCAAGACCATCGAGTTTGTGAGCTGAGGAAACAGTTTTCCTTTCTGTTTGCACCTTTTTTTGAGGACTATTCAGCAGCCCAATAACCCTTTTTGCTGCAACAGGTCAAAACCAACTTGTTCATGATTTCCTTTCTCAGCAGAACACTAGACTTTTTCTTTTTCTTCCTGAGCTTATGGATTTCTTTGTGGCTGGCCGAGACCAGTCAGCAGCCGATCACCCAAACAACCTGGCTGAAGGTCACCCCCCATTGTAACCATTGTTGCCCGTTTCAGGCTGCATGTTCACACCCTTTGCTTTGAGACCGCAACATGGAACCCAGGTCCTCCCCTGCCTGTGATTTGTGTGAGGCTGATGACGATGTCCAAGATGAACAGCTATCATGTAGGTCATGTAGGTCACTGAAAAAGGAGAGTGACAGCTGCAATCGTAGGATGAAGCGTCGGCACACCAGACATCTGCGTAACCTGTTTTTAGATAGGCTGTTTCGTAAAGACCCAGCTGTGCATGCCTTGTTGAAGAAGCAAACCAGGTCTAACACAACCCCTGTGTCTGCTCCAGTTTGGCAT
>Ga0307945_1001981_pt1 | contig 16359 bp, 20 predicted proteins | sample OrgLakmetagen228_FD_201818 | JGI IMG/M metagenome (GOLD analysis project Ga0307945, IMG submission 201818) | Saline water microbial communities from Organic Lake, Antarctica - #228 | ecosystem: Environmental > Aquatic > Non-marine Saline and Alkaline > Saline | place: Antarctica: Organic Lake...
AGTTATAGAGTGAGAGAGTGAGAGAGAGAGTGTGATATAGAGAGAGAGAGAGAGAGAGAGAGAGAGAGAGAGAGAGAAAGAGAGAGAGAGAGAGAGAGAGGTGAGAGAAAGAGAGAGAGAGAGAGAGAGATAGAAATAGAGAGGGAGGGAGGGAGGGAGGAAGGGAGGGATGGATGAAAGCTGTATAATCATTGCACCTCAGGGCAATGGATGAAAGAATAACAAGAGCAAGTTACTGTCAAGGGCGTAAATAATGTTGCAGACCCCAAACATGCACGATGACACTCTGTAGTCATCACTCACAAGCCTTCCTCCCTACCTACAACCTTTGAAATGCAGTCACTAACAGCATCCAAACAAAGCCTGTCACCTAATACCTGGGTTGTAGCATCCAAACACATGTCACCTACCACATCGGCCTGGGTTGTAGCATCCAAACACATGTCACCTAATACCTGGGCTGTAGCATTTAAACACTGTCACCTAAAAATACCTGGGCTGTAGCATCCAAACACATGTCACCTAATAATACCTGGGCTGTAGCACACGGCATCCAAACACTGTCACCTACTACCTGGGCTGTAGTTCCAAACAAAGCCTGTCACCTAATAATACCTGGGCTGTAGCATTCATCGCACGATCCTTTCTGGCATTCTCGCTTGCCTTTCATGACAGCAGAAACTTCACGCCCTCTAGGCTTCTGCCTACCTTGGCTGTAGCATCCATTGCACGATCATCCTTGCCGTCCTTCTTCTTTGCATTCTTATTGTCGTTTGACTTAGGAGCAACCTGCACATAGGCATCATGGCGCAAGGCAGGTCGTTTCACTTAGGATCAACTTGTACGTTGCATCATGCCGCATAAGGCATAAAAAGTGACCTTATATATATGCTTTAGGGTTTGTGTATGTGTGCATGTGTACAAGTGTGGCAGAGACCCACAGAACGTGCCGACCATGCTGTAGCTATGCATGCCACAACAAGGTGCTAGAAGGGGCAGGAGTTTTATTGAAAATCCGCACAGGCAGGGAAATAGCTCCCCACTCCCCACACCCCACATCGACAACGAAGAAGGTGAAGGAGGATAAACAGTCCGTTTCATTAGAGGGAGATAAGAGGTCTGGGCAGTTGGAAATAAAAGAAGTCAGTGTGGATGCTTGTATGTGAGACAAAGTACCACATGTTAAGCATGTACGTGACACTGTGAGCATAGCAGTATGTACCATGCTGAGCATGTATGTACCACAGAGTACCACATATTGAGCACAGGGCTGTGCAATGATGTTCTGACGGTACAGTCTGTTGAAATAGGGTCTTAATTTGACGCGGTCTTAGTTAGAGCATGTATTTATGCTGTTCAGATTATCAAATATCGAGCATGAACATGTAAGAAACGTGAGGTCTCCTTGCACGAGGCCTGCACACAACCACTTGCTGAAATGTTTGGTGATCAAGGATTCGTGCAGGTGTTTATGCGGCGAAGAATGTCAGGCCATTCCAAGATGATCTCTCCTTGCATGCAGCTCTGCAGGTTTACTCTGAGGAGTCATAGTCAGGCACTCTTTATGAGCTATGGTCGCAACAAAGATTGAGAAGCTCTGCAAATCTGACCCATGCGAGCCTGTGAGCTCTGAGCCCCACCTCCCTCCCACACCCCTTCATACTAGCAGCTCCACCATTATAGCAACGTGTTGCAGCTCCGATTGCAAGCAGGCAGATCCCATGCATATGCAGGTAAACGCACTTTGCTCTTTGTAAGCTTCTTCCACCAAGAAACTTTGACAGGCCTGGGAGGCGGAGGTGGACGTTGCCCCCTCACGCGCATCGTGCTGTTACCAAAGCCAGGGAGTTGAACTCCTGGGGGTAGTCCACCTGTGGGTGCAGCCTGGCCAGACCTGCCATGTGTGTGTATGTGTGTGTGTTGTTGCGTGCATACGTATGTATGTATATGTGTATGCGTGTGTGTATGTGTATGTGCATGTGTGTGTATGTGTGTGTATGTATGTGTATGCGTATGCGTGTGTCTGTGTATGCGTGTGTGTATGTGTATGTGTATGTGCATGTGTGTGTATGTGTATGTGTGCATATGTGTATGTATGTGTATGCGTATGCGTGTGTCTGTGTCTGAGTCTGTGTGCGTATCTGTGTTTGTGTGCGTGTGTGTGTATGTGTATGTGTGTATGTGTATGTATGTGTGTGTCTGTGTCTGTGTCTGTGTGCGTATGTGCGTGTTTGCGTGTGCATTTGTGTGTACAAGTGCGTATGCACATGTGCACAGCTATATGACTATGCAATGCATTAGCTCTTAACGCACATTTGGCCTACCTGGGATCTACGGTGCACTGCGTCCTTTGGTGCTTGAAGCCTCTTTTTTATCTCTTCACGTTTGCTATTTTTCAATCTCACACAGGAGGCGTCAAAAAATAGTTCCTGACAGTCAGATGAAAATTTTAGGCCTCCGGCCCAAAATGAAAACCAACCCTTAGACCCCCCTTCCTGACCCCCAAACTATTAAAAACGGTGTCAATTTGCTCAGAATTAAAGCAGCTAATCTGCCTGCACAGTTTTCATGTCAGTTAATTTAATACCTGAAGAGTCATAGGGCAAAAACTGGTTTGCGCACAATTTTGCACTGACCTCCTGTTTAGTGTACAAATCCAGCCAAAACCTTTGCCGAAGCACTTTTGTACTTCATTCACGCAACTCGTGCATAATGCAATGCGTGAACTTCATGTTTGGACTTAGTTGCTGACAATCTGCCTGGACACACCTCCGCGGCCTACTTAAGGGCATTCCATGCATTTCTGTGACCAGGCACCCAGACCCCCCCCTTTTATCAAATCACCCAGCAAAGGTGCCAGGGGTGACTGGGCTTGAGCTGAGGATTCCAAAATTATATTTATTAATTGATGGAAGTGGCCCAGAAAATTTCTGGAGAAACCCCCCAAAATTTCCGAGCACCCCCAAATGAGCACCCACCAACCGACCCCTCAGAATTGACTCATTTATGTACCAATTGATAGCTCTCAACGTCAGATTTCCAATATCGTAATCTATATATTTTAATCGACACGTGACGTCAAAAAAAGTTATGATATTCGAAACTTCCTGCAACTCGTATCACGTTGTAAGCACAAAATCACATCAGCTTAGAAGCCACATACACACACGTATCCAAACACACACACACACCCTCTCATACCTGCCGTTATGCAGAGGGTTTATCTGCTGCTGCTCATCGGTTGCAGCAAGGAGGCTGGAAGGCTTCTTCACGTTCCTGCTCTCAAATTTCTGCAGGGTTCACGCATGTGCACAGCTCGTCAATGTGTGCGTGTACATCTGAATGCATGTACACAAGTCACTGCAAACTGTGCATACCCACCTCATCGTAGGTCATTCTGGTTTGCACTCGTGCGTCTAAAAAATTGTGCACTTGCATAAAGTGCTCATGACCTACTGATCAGACGACTCAGCAGCTTCTTTCGTACACACAGCTCCAGGTCCACTCAATTCACATTTTCTAAAGTAGGCTCAATCAGACTCAGGAATATGGAGGAACCATGCACAATGCGCGGCACCTCCATCGTGGCCACACAGCAGCACCGTACCGTACCATGAGGCGTGACTCCTCTCTTTGAGGCAGCATCAGCAGGATGGATACCACCACAGAGTGGGCTAACTCCACAGAGGCCGCGAGGAAGATGAACACAGCCAACGTGGAAAAACGCGTGACGAGCCAGCCGGGTTGCACGAACACACTGTGATGTATCATTGATCCACACAACTGATCACAATGCAGAGACGCAATGTGCGCATGCACATAATACGTGTTTGGCAAAGTGGAATTGTGAACATGACCAGCCAGAAGAGGAAAACATTGTGCAGCAGGGTTGCACAAACAGATTCAAGGTGTACACATGGTGTCGCGTTGTCTTGGGCTTGCTGTCGCGATGTGTACGATTTTTCACTGCAGAATTTTGGAAGGAGTTTGACGTTTCCTACAGCAATCAATTCACGCCTTGCTCGGTCCGATGTAATGGTGCAGTTAGGGTGTCATTCCAAAGGAGCACAGGCATGAGTGACGTATGATGGACGCACTGCCAACGGTAGCTTGAACAGGTGCCTTGACCACATTTGGAGAGTTAAAGTGCTTATGTCGGACAAACATATGATATTGCTGATAACGTTGTTGGACAGACAGATAAAATATTGCGCAGGCAGAGACAAGACGACGCCTTGAAACATAAAGCCAAGCCGCTTAGCTACCAAGCAACACAAGAACTTCTTATGGCAGTTTTCAAACCACGGGAGATCTTCTCATTCACTTTCCGAGTGCAAAAGTCAATAACGCTACCAAGAGACGTAGGATTTTCCCGGCATATCTTATGTCACACAGATGAAGATCTCCTGATTTACCTGCCAAGCGTGATCAGCTGTGTCCAGTCCAAAAATTGCTTGTGTTCCCTTGACTTTAAGGGATTGGTGAGCTGATACTGTGTACGCATGGTGAGCTTGAAGTCATGGGCAGTCTTGAGCTTCGTGGTCAGTGTGTCACCGATGTTGAAAACCTGTGGGCATGGTGGAGATGTTCACACAATGTTTGGTACTGTGTACGCATGGTGAGCTTGAAATCATGGGCAGTCTTGAGCTTGGTGGTCAGTGTGTCTCCAATGTAAAAAGCTGTGGGCATGGTGGAGATGTTCACACAATGTTTGGTACTGTGTACGCATGGTGAGCGTGGGAGTTGTGGGCAGTCTTGAGCTTGGTGGTCAGTGTGTCACCAATTTTGAAAACCTGTGGGCATGATGGAGATGTTCACACAATGTTTGGTACTGTGTATGCATGGTGAGCGTGGGAGTTGTGGGCAGTCTTGAGCTTCGTGGTCAGTGTGTCACCGATGTTGAAAACCTGTGGGCATGGTGGAGATGTTCACACAATGTTTGGTACTGTGTACGCATGGTGAGCGTGGGAGTTGTGGGCAGTCTTGCGCTTGGTGATGAGTGCATCTCCGAGTGGAAACCTACAAGCATATTCCTAAAGTGTTTGTCTCATTTGGTGTTGTAAAGACGGGAAATACGATGGCAAGCATCACTGTTTGCTAGAGGCACGACTGGGTTTGGCCATTAAAAATGTATTCCCGGTGTATATACGGCATACTTGGCAGGGTTCTTCCCGAGTATACGGTCATAGACAGTGTGTATATACGGTTCTGGCCAACTCTGGCCAGGCCAGCCAAGCCCGTCCACAAAAAGGGGAAATTAATGCCCCCTTTCTGAATTGCACATCTGAGGTGAACACAATGGTTTTTATACATGAATGTGACACTTCTGCATGAAAATTAATGAATTTGGGGTGAAGGGTGTGAATGGGGGGCTGGATTTTTGCCATTCCCTGTCAGAGATGTAGCATGGGTGTAGAAATGCGGGTTCTAGGCCAAATTTTACCATTCCTCTTGTTCCCAGATAGGTTTAGGGTCGAAGTATACCCATTTAAACAAAAAAAGGGGGGTTAAAAATTCGCCCTCCAAGGACCCGGTGCGTGGGCCTTTTTGCTGAGCAAAATTGGTGCATTTCTGGAAACCCTAGGAACACGCTTTTTGGCCACCACCTGGGTGACGGGACTCCTTTAGTATGCTCCCAAGGTATGCCCTGTCAAGTACTGTGATCTGGAATGCTGGGATTGGGCTGTGGTGGGCAGCGACAGCTGAGATTTTCAAAAAACCAGGCTCTGGCCAGCGCCAATAAAAATTAAAAATGTCGAACTCATTGCAAAAAAAGCGATCGGATTCCGTAAGATGTGGTGCCTTCGCATTTAGAAGCTTCCCTGCCAAAAGTGGGGGTCCAAAACTTGACCTTCGCCCCAGACCCCCGGACCTTTACCAAAATCCCCAATATTAATGAAAACACCCCTAGTAAGTTGCTGGTACCGGGGAGGAACTTTTGAAAATCCACTTTCTGGTAGGGATTTCCACCCTGCCCATCTGGGCACCTCCCGCGACAAACTGAGTGTGCAGGGGTGCTTCGATATATCTAATTATGGTTCCTACATATTTGATGTAACTTTTTAACTTGGGGCAAGAGCTTTGACAGGAATGGCTGGCCTGACTCTAGGCATGAGTATTAAACACGCGCTTGATAAAAAAACACATTAGAATCCGTACTAACTAGTAGAAATCTCGGCTCACAGTGACTACGCAATCCATCAAGATCAGTAAAGCAGAGACTTTGTAGATGCCCAACATAAGCTTATGTACAGATGCTGATGCAGCATTGCCGGCACGTAATTCTAATTTTTATCTGTCCAGACAGGCTTTTCCCAATCCAGGGCTGCCTATTGCTCAAGGATCTTGATACAATGACACAGGCATTTTAACTTACCTTGTCTAGATACAACTTTTCCCAATTCAGGGCTGCCCATTTCTCAAGGAACCTGGTAACAAACGGGTAGCCCAGGGTGAAATGCTTGCTGCTGTTGTTGCTGTGGAGGTTTGTGAAGATGTCCACTTGAGACTGCGCGAGTGTGTAGGGTAAAATTGAGCTGATCCAATTTTGTAAACGTCTCTGCTTGGCCAAAGAAGTGGCATTTCAACTGCTTTTGTTGCTGGTGGAGACGTGTGCTCAATAGTGTGACGTTGGGATGCTAATGCAATCAGGTGTAAGGTGGTTGCTGAGGGCTGAGGTGGAGTGGTACAGAGCCTTTGAAAAGAAAATGGGTGTGTATGATTTAGAGAGGTTTATGTTTTGCAATTTATACCAAACTCCTGGGACAATAGTTATATGAGACATATATTCAATGTACCAACCGTATGTTGGGGCTAAGCTTTGCTAAAAAGGTCCGCGTACCGCTCATTCACATAAGGAGTCTAGCAACACAGAAGAAGCGTGAAATTGCTCCCAACATCATTTCACGCAAATAATTACAAACTGATATGTGAACAAATGTGTGAACATACGCTTGCACACCCACACCCACCCACCCACACACACACACATGTACACACACAAACATTTACTTTACTCACTCACACTCACACACGGGCACAAGTACCGGCCCCCAAAATCAAAACAGCACCTGAAGGAGCTCCAAGAGCAAGATTCTGTCCTCAACAGTGGTGCGTTGGACTGGGTGTGTGAGCAAGATGTCTATGATCTGGAAGGAGAGCCTGTGCACCACACCACGTACACAAGTACACGCACGATGTCTTGTTTCTGATGAAGGCACTGGGTGTGTGAGAGCAAGATGTCTATGATGTGGAAAAGGAGCCTGTGCATTACACCACATACACAAGTACAGGTCTTGCTTTTGATGGTGGCATACTAGGCTGGGAGTATGGTCAGGATGTGTCTGCAACTTGTGTATGTGTATGCTTAATATACTATATGTACGGTGTATATACGTACGGTGTATGCGGTGTATATACATGCAGTGTAAGTACGTACGGTTTGTGTATATATGTACGGTGTATATACCGTCTGTTCACAATCACTTTGGATATAAATAATTATTTGGCCAAAAGCAAAAATCTTTAATAATTCTCGGAGCCCTCTCCAAAATGTAGTTAAATTTTAATGATATTTCTACAGAGGGGGCTAATTGAGGAAATGCCTGAAAATGTGCATTTTTGCATTCAGAAGGCAGCCACTCGCAGCCACTTCATCCGATCAGCACCATTTTAGTACCAAATAGTAGCTGGCATTCAGAACTACCCGAGCATGTGCCCAGTTTTATGTGGGTCGCTTTGCGTGCTGAGATAGACTGGATTAAGCACACATGGTACATGTAAACCCTAATGCGGTGATTTCCATGGGAAAATGGCTGAAATCCTCATAAAACACCAACCAGTTAGCCGTTTTCTTTCATTTTTTGTTGCAATGATGTTTTTTTCCAATAAAGGATTCTTTACCATTAAAAATATTCCAGATTGGTGCAGTGGGTGATTTGGTAAGAATTTGTGGTAAAAATGGCCTGCACGCCACAGCAAATCAAGCACACGCCCCAAAATTGGCAAGCTCTAAATTTTACATCTATGGACAGAGCAAGGATTCATATTTTATACTATGTAAATTTTGGAGCTTGCCAATTTTGGGGCGTATAAGTCAAAGAGCATATAAAAACTTGCCCGTTTTGGGCCTCAGTTAGCCCCCTCTGATATTTCTAGTACCTATGTTTTGGTCACCCGAACTAAAACAATTAAGCTTTTTTGATTTTAATGTCAAAGTGATTGTGCAAAGATGGAACGTCATTTTTGGCAGGGAAATCACCACATCGGTGCATGTATACGGCTCTGTCCAGCCCTACCTGTATGCTACACAGACATATAAGGAGCATGCAATCGTCCCCCCTGAGGCGTGCATTTTACTGGCTTGGCTCCTTTTCCTTCATTAACGTGGGGAGTGGTTTTCACTGCCTGCATAGTTGTTTTTTCTTTTCTACTCGCTTTTCCTTTGCGGTGGAGAAGTTGAACGGAACCCGGCACTGTCAATGGCTCCTTTTTCTTACTTACTGTAGGGAGTGGTTTTTACTGCCTGCGTACTAATTTCACGGTGGCAAACGGCTCACATTAGATTATCACAGGAACCATGAGATGAGCACTCACTTGTTTTCCAGCATGCTGGCCACCAGCTCAGCCGGGATACCCTGCAATGGACAGAGCGCTTTACTGTGAGCAAAGTAGAGAGCGCAAGGTAGGGCTCTGTATGTACCATGCGCACATGGCGTGTTCAGCATGGAATTTTATGGAGACGGCCACATGCAGTGCATTTGTGAGTTACTGGCCAGCCATAGGGAAAAAACACGACGTGCCAGCATTTGTTTACCATTCCATGAGATGTGTACACGAGTGTATGTGTGTGTATGCATGTGTATGTGTGTGCGTGTGTGTGTATGGTGTATGTGTGTGTGCGCATGTGCGTGTGCGTGCCGATTGTTGCGAGCAAAACAAATGGAATAGAGGACAACGTGTAAGCGCGTGTCTGGCCAACCCTCAAGGAACTTAAACCACATGTCAGCAAAGTCATCATGACGCGAGGCATGCCGGCAGCCAATAATATCAGCAGACACACACACACACACACACACACACACACACACACACACACACACACACGCACACCCACTCATATTGAGTACACCTGAGCATGCCTTGATGGTGAAGATGGGAGTTATGTCACCAATCATTTGTTCCCGGGCACTTTGACAAGGGTGTGCAAGCAATTTATGACTCAACCATACAGAAAGCGCACACGCGCACACGCGCGTTCAGTGTGCCACACCTGCTCGGGTACCAAAACATGTACCAGGGTGGGAACATCCACCTGTCAAGTACAGTCTAAACATACAAGTACACGAGGACATGCCATACCATACATTCAAGCACCGCAAGAGAAAGCTGTCGAGCATTGGGATCACTTGTGCAACCCACCCTCTCCAGCACAGTCCGGACACGTGACAGCTGGGCACCAGAAGACACCAGGTCTGCTATGTGCTTTCCAGACAGCCCCATGTCCATGAGCTCCAGCAGCTCATCCACAGTAGTGCCCTGCCAGTATGTGAGTGTGCTTATGTGTGTGTACGTGTTGGTGTGTGTGTGCGTGCGTGCGTGTGTGTATGTGTGTGTGTGCGCGTGCGTGTGTGTGTGCACGTGTGCTTACGTGTGCGTATGTGTGTGTGCACGTGTGGAAGCATGTACTCGTGTTGCGTGTGTGTGTGTGCACGTGTGCTTACGTTTGTGTGTGTGTGTGTATGTGTGTGTGTGTGTGTGTGTGTGCACGTGTGCAAGCATGCGTTCGTGTGTGACAACAGGGGTTCCCTAGGTCCACCTGGTTGGCTGCCCTGCATATGTACATGAAGCGCATGCTCTGATCAGCCAGCATCTCCACTTCCTCCAGTTTGAAGCCACGGTTAAACAGGGCCCTCAGCTCTGACTGTCTCCACATGAAGCTGTAGCGGGTATGGCTGCAACGGTGGATGACACTCTCCTTGCCGAGCAGCAGGCTTGACACCTGTGTTTGTGCATTTCAAACGTTTGTGTGTTTCAGTGTGTTTCAGTGTGTTTGTGCATTTCAGACGTTTGTGTGTTTGCGTGTGTTTCAGTGTGTTTGTGCATTTCAAACGTTTGTGTGTTTCAGTGTGTTAGAGTGTGCTTCAGTGCGTTTTGCCTCAGACACATTCCGGCACCTGCGCTTGTGTGTTCCAAATGCTGTGCTTACTGCGTTACTGTATAAACATAATTTTGTTACTGTGGATTTTATGTATTTATGCTTGAACCTTCACAGAGGGGGTTATCTGAGGCCAAAGATGGCACGGTTTTTGCATGCTCCTAGGGTATGGGCCCCCTAATTTGCAGGTTTCGATCTCAGCTCTGATATGCAGATTTCAAAGCAGTTAAGCTTGAAACCTGCAAGTTAGGGGGCCCATACCTAATCATCCACGGCGTAAATCCTACTTTCTGAGCAGCCATATGCTGTATCTGACCAGCCAGCGCACCAAACTGAGTGATGCTTGGTGTTTTGGAGTCATTATAATAAATAAAAACCATTGCAAAAACAATGGAGCTAAAAGAGCAAGTGGTTGGCGAGATATGCAAATGTATGCACCATTCCCCATGGAGAGCACCTATTTAGGGTACAGGTACACGACGTGTGCTTTTAGTCCTGTCACTCCTTACGCAGGGCGACTTAGCTAAATCTGAGCACATGCTCTGGTAGCTTATGATATCAGTAACAGTGTGAAGCTAGATTGGGTTCAATTTGGTGAAGTGACGTGAGAGTGGTTGCCCCTTTAATGCAAAAAGGAGCATGTTTGGAAATTTGCTCAGATAACCCCCTCTGGAACCTTCACAGTGTCACGACATGGGGGCACGTTTGACACCTGCAACTGTGATTCCTTAGGGTTTAGGCTTTAAACCCTAACCCTACATGTATTTGTAATTGACAGTGTGTTTGACACTGTCATGTCATGTGCAGGTTTTGACACCTGCGTCTGTGCACCTCTAGTGTTCTTAGTGTGCTAATTTCCATTGTGTTGTGTCACAGGCAAGTTTGACACCTGGATGCTTGTGCTCAAGCGCACTGCGTCACACCCCAAGGCAGGAGCAAGGCCCTCAACTGCCGTTATTATCGTAAGACATCATTGTACCAACGCAAATTGATGGTGGCAAAAGATCCTCAACTGCCGTTTATTGCAAGACATCATTGTAGCAAGCGCAATTGCTAGTGACAGAAGGTCTTCAACTGCCGTTTATTATCGTAAGACATCATTGCACCAAATGCAAATTGCTAGTGACAGAAGGCCCTCAACTGCCGTTTATCGTAAGACATCATTGTACCAAATTGCATGTGCTGGTTGTAACTCTAGATGCGTCACGTTGCAACTCTTGATTTGTCACGTTGTAACTCTTGATGCGTCACAATGACATGCCTTGCCAGCCTCCCTGAGGCTCGCAGCTCAGCTTCCTATCTAAGAAAGCCGAAATCCACAGGTCGAAACTCACAAGTCTGTGCTGATAAGGAGCAGTGTGTTGGGTGGTCACACACACACACACACACACACACACACACACACACACACACACACACACAAACACACACACACACAGTGTGAGTCTACAAAAGGGCAGCTAGCGCCCAAACCATCCAGAGCCCCCCTAAGCATCTAAAAACATCAGCCAAACATGGAAAGCTAATACATGTGACATCAAATGCCCTTGATGCGCTTCACGCATCCTCATTTCTTTTGCCTTTTGTTTTGCTGAATTATGTGGCAGATTGCCCTCGTCACAACTGCGGCCTCACCTGGATCCCTGTCTGCTTGGGAGGCAATGTTAAATGGCCGACCCAGTTCTAAACAAATGCAATATCGTATAGCCGCGTGTCTTTACATTACGCAGATCCCCAAGGAACAAATACTCTGTTCGTCACAGGGAAACACACAACGCTGCAGCCTCACCTGGATATCCCTGTCTGCTTGGGGGGCAATGTTGAGCAGGTTTGAGGCAGCGTTGGGGAAATTCCTTGCCAGCTCTTCCACAAGGTCACAGCGCAGACCTGCGCAGGAAAGAGCAATGTGAGCTGGCCACAAGTCTGTCTGTCACTAGGAAAGTCTGTCAAGCTGGCCACAAGTCTGTCTGTCACTAGGAAAGTCTGTCAGCTGGCCACAAGTCTGTCACTAGGAAAGAGCAATGTGAGCTGGCCACAAGTCTGTCTCTACTGTGGCGCACGAGGGTCAAGGGCTAAGGGTTAGGGCGAGGGACAAACAGAGCAGAGGCATCCGTGGCCTGGTTTAGGGTAAGGGTTTAGGGTTAGGGTTAGAATTAGGGTTAGGGTTAGGGTTAGGGTTAGGGTTAGGGTTAGGGTTAGGGTATGGGTTAGGGCTAGGGTTAGGGTTAGGGACGAACAGAGCAGAGACATCCGTGGCCTGGGCACACCTCGCAAAAAAGGTTTCCAATGCGCTCAGATAGAAACAGCTTGGGTGGCACGTCAGCATGGAACGGTCCCTTGTTGATTCTCATCAAAATGAGTAAGTGCACATCTGAATAACAAATGCGCTCAGATACAAACAGCCTGGGTGGCACGTCAGCATGGAACGGTCAGTTGTTGATTCTCATCAGAATGAGTAAGTCTCATCAGAATGAGTAAGTGCACTTTTGAATAAATAACGCACTCAGATACAAACAGCTTGGGTGGCATGTCAGCATGGAACAATCCGTTGTTGATTCTCATCAGAATGAGTAAGTGCCTATTTGAATAAGAAACGCTAGCCGGAGCCAACAATAAAGAGGCCTCAACATCTTTTCCGGCCATGTGCTTAGATATCCTTGAGATATTGGCATACTGATTGTCTCAAACAAACAGGCTTCTTTAGCCAGCAATGGCCTTGCTGCCAGGGCAGAACATTCCAGCTGTTCCTCCGCATCTGATTCCAAAAGGCTTCGCTCACTGCCAGGAAGCACGCGTGTGCTGCTGCATTACTTAAACCCAGCATGACCCGCGTGTGCTGCTGCAATACTTAAACCCGTTCAAAAGCACATCACAAACATACTCTTCATCCTCATCCGAGCCTTACCATCAAGGAAGCACATGCGCTTTTCTGCGCCGTTCACCTCCACCCAGCGCACCATCGCTGAAACCCCAGACTCCACGCTCTCAACTGAGCGTGCAGTCATGGCTGCTGCCAGCAGTCGAGACACATTCAGCACCTGTGTGTTGGTAGGTAGGTGCGGGTGTGGGTGTTTTAAGTGCGTACATGTGTGCGTGTGTGTCTGCATATGTGTCTGTGTGTGTGCGTGGGTGGGTGCGCAAATGTGTGTTGGTGTGTGTATGTGATGTTGCATGTTTTACGCTGTGCCATGGCAGCTGCTACCGTGATCCATATTCACAAAATAGGCAGCAGACAACATGGCAGCTGCTACCGTGATCCATACTCACAAAATAAGCAGCAGACCATGGTACTGGCAAAACACAATGTATACATCTTACTCATAAGTTAACGCACAGGGGATCGCTTGCATGACTGAGGGTTTCAGCACTTACGCCTGATAACCCTGCTTACGTTTTTCCAATGGAGGGCCTTCTTAAGGTTCTCCATCTTACAAAATCTCTTTCGTTTTTCCTCATCCTTGTGTCTCACACCACACCTGACAAAAACCGCGCCTCCAGAAATTACACGACCCAATCAACAACACCCATCATCAAATGCTACCAATGTCTGCTGCACCTCAACACGTGTGTAATTGTTTGTTAGATCTTTGTGTCTTCCATCGTGGCGCCCTTTTTGCCTTAAGCTCTTTCGCAGATCTTGGGCAGTCTTCTTGGCCTCCTGATACCACATGTACGTGTGTATTTGTAAGTCAGTGCGGGTGTACGTGTTTGTAGGTGCAAGAGTATGTATGCTTGTATGTATGAGCGAGGGTGGAGGGTGCATGTGTGCGTGCACATGTGTGTATGTGCAGGTGTTTGCGCTTGAAATGCGTGGCTAAGAGTGTATACTGTGTGTGAATGGGTGTCAAAGTGTGTGTGTGTATGTAGGTGCGGGTGTGAGTGTGTGTGTGTGTACGGGAGGGGGTACATGTGATAGTACAGGTGTAAGAGTTTGTGTGTGTGCACGTGCGCCTGCGTGCGTGTATACGTATGTATGCGTGCGTATGTGAAAGTGTGGGGTGGTGCGAGTCCATATTCTAATGAAGTAGCACATGGGTAGCTTTCAAAGGGGAGCTGCAACCAACTCATGCTCTGCACATTTTGGGTTCTTCACACAGGCACACAACCCTCCTTATCACTACTCACTTGCACGCTTTGACAGATGCTGTTCATGGATTTGATGGCGCTGGCTTTGACGCTCATTTCCAGGCTTTCCATGCCCTCTGCAAATTTTGAAGGCCGCAGGTCGGGCGATTGCAAACAACAGGATATGTGCACACGTTGGGAAACGTACATAAAGAGATGATATCTGAGTGGGAACTTATTAATAGCAGCAGGCTGCCTATAACAGCAGACATGTGGCGCTGCCACTTCGCACAGCTCTAATGCTATATGCAGATATGCATCATGCCATTGCACAGCTTGAATGGAATTTGCGCAAAGATGTGTGTGCGTACGTGTTTGCACGTGTGTGTGTATGCATACCACATGTAGGTTGTAGTACAGCTTGTATCCACTTGTAGGTTGTATGCATACCGTGTACAGGTTGTGGTACACCTTGACACCACCTTCCTACCTTGGATCCCTGCACTGCTATCTAATGTATCCTCTAAGAGACTTGCGCCCTGTGCGTTGTTGGATTTATATCCATCAGGCACATCATGGCCTGACTGGTATGTCACAATCTTGCTGGGCAACAGCGATACAAAGTCCTGCATGTGTATATGTGTATGTGTGTGTGTGTGTGAATGAATGCGTCGGTATGTGAGAGTGAATGTGTGTATGTGTATGTGTTTGCGTGTGCGTGTGTGTGTGTGAGAGAGAGAGAGAGAGAGAGAGAGAGAGAGAGAGAGAGAGAGAGAGTTGGAGAGAGAGAGAGAGAGAGAGAGAGAGAGAGAGAGAGAGAGAGGGTGTGTGCACAATGTATATGCATGTGTGTTTCAGGTCTACGACATGCCCAACTCACATAATGGGCAGGATTCTTATGCTTCACAGTTGCTACCGACCAACATCCAGACTGCCTTTGCAGTGCAAGCACACATGCGCAAGACTAATGTCACGTGCCACAAACCCAGATTAATATGTTGGGTATGGACGGCATACAGATTCACTTAAAACAATTTGGGGATGAGTGGCACTCGCCATGGAAGTTTCATAACATAGGGGAGGGTAATATGCGGACGCATACCATAAAAGTCACACCCGTAAGCTTGCCTGATACATAGCGAACATATAAACTGGAGCTCGGCAAACAGCACGGACCTTGAACGCACTCATCATGGCCATCTCATACACGATCACAGGGTTCCTACACTCCACAAAGCTTTACAGCAAGCATATAAGCTGGTGCTTGACAAACAGCACGGACCTTGAACACACTCATCATGGCCATCTCGTACATGATTGCAGGGTCCAAACGCTCCACAAATGCTTTCATCACGCTATAGGGCACTGCTTCCAGGCCCGCCACCAGCTGCGAGTGGAAATGATGTTGTTATAGCGCGCAGCTGGTTTGTTTGTGAATGTTTGTTTGTGAAGTTAAATTGTGTGTGCCTGGCGATTCTCAAGCACAGAGCTGGTTTGTTTGTAGATGTCTGTAGATTTCTGTGATGTCTGCAAGTGTTTGTAAGTTCAAGCTGCAAGCCGCAAGTGTGATAGATGATATTCAATTGCAGATCTGGATTGTCTGGTTTGAGATCAGGGTGCTGGACATGAATAATTTTTCAAAGAAATGCCTTGTCGATTCAACCATCCCATGCAAGCCGCACTTGTAGGGTTGGCCAGATTTACACATACATCAGATACAACCGTAAACATAAGAAGAACCCCTGCTGCCCTTCACCTCTGCACCATCCATCAAGGAGCCTCCGTCATCCTCCACACCATCCTTTTGGGAGTGGGTGGCACCATCTACAACAATCACACACTGGAGCCTTTCAAGGAGCTGGGTCTTGACTCTCAAAGAGCTAAGAAACTTGCTTCCAAGCTTCATATTCATTCTGTCAACTACGCTAACAAATGTTTCCATATCAGACGTGTAAGTTCCAGTACTATTATCAACTCTCATCAGGATCCGGTTTCAGGTCAAACCTGCATCCCTCCTGATCCTCATTGGTATTTTTCTTATTCTCTGGTGGAGGGGTTTATGGTACCCGGTACCAAAGTGGCTTCATCTCCTTGATTAATGGGGGGAGTGGTTTGCACTGCCTGCTTTGTTGTTCTTA
>Ga0307945_1001982_pt1 | contig 16350 bp, 18 predicted proteins | sample OrgLakmetagen228_FD_201818 | JGI IMG/M metagenome (GOLD analysis project Ga0307945, IMG submission 201818) | Saline water microbial communities from Organic Lake, Antarctica - #228 | ecosystem: Environmental > Aquatic > Non-marine Saline and Alkaline > Saline | place: Antarctica: Organic Lake...
CTTGCGGGCGGAGGTGACTTCTGAGCTTGAGATCGTCTAAAAACATGCTGTTTCCTTTCAAGGCTAAGTGGAGCTTGCTGGCGTGGATGCAAGCGAGTTGACGTGCTCGCATATGTAGGTTGAGTTGCCGTTTTATTGGTAGCGACGTTCCTTCTCTTGTGGAGAGGAATGTAGTGGCAAGGGCCTTGAGTTGGGCGACCTGGTGGGTCAGGAGATGCATGGTTACAGATTGGTGACGTTCAGAAGGGTCTTCTAGGCTTGTTACGAGTGCTACTGCTGAGCGCCTGTGGTACTCCACGTAGATGGAGGGGGCACCCAATCCAAAGCTATGGACATCTTCACAGATCATGGCAGTCACTGTGCTTCGCCATAAGTTGTGCTTGCTTTTGATCACCCTTCCAATCATTGCATCCCACTTATCTAGGTCTGGGTAGGAGCATGGCGTGACCGCAAAAGCAAAGGCCAGACTAGGGATGATTGCTGTGCGTTTTTGTGTTTGCCGTGGTGAGGCATAAGAGCCTTCAAGGGCGTCAAGCTTTTGCCTTGGGTTTTTGTCCATGCGCCTGTGCCGGTGCTTCGAATTGAGATCCATCATCAGGATGGTGACTCTTAGATAGAGGAAGGGGGAGCTGGGTGTGATGTATTTTGTTGACTGGTTTTGAACCAGTATGTTGTTTTTGAGTTGATGTTCGAGTGCTTCAGACGGTGTTAGGCCATATTGGTCTTTGAAGGGGGACTCTTCTTGGAATCTTTAATCTTGTTTCCCCCAACAGGAGCTCACAATTTTTTCACTTTCTTGAGCCAGAACAATAACATGCTTTGTTTTTTCCTCCATGAACTAATTGTGTTTTATGAGCAGGCTAGCAGTCACACTTCTTGACTGAAGGCCTTTTCTGTAAACCTCGTAAACCTTGAAGGCACAGCATCATCTATAGAAGCACACTATTTGTGGCTTACTGTTTATACACTTAACTGCACACAAGAGGAAGAGTACGTCCATTAAAGGATAAAAGCTGACACGGGCAAAGATGTCAACAACACTGTGGCATAGCAACTGACACTCTATGAAAGAGAAGCTGTCTGGATTTACATCAACAGATCACGTACTATTAGCCCAAACTGCGCAAATATACGAAATTTTTGGGATTCAGGGGGGAGTGCTTATGGGGGCTGTGTACATTAATCCTCGCTCTTCTTCATGTTCTGAGGCTGAGATCTCCCAAATGTTCTCGCTCATGCAACATGATGTTTCTGATTCTGTGTTTCTGAATCTGTGTTTCTGAATCTGTGTTTCTAAATCTGTGTTTCTGAATCTATGTTTCTGAATCTGTGTCCATGCACTAGAGATGTGAGTTGATATCAATTCCCAGCTGCTGCGCCCCTTCAAAGAGCTTGGCGTTTTGATGTCTGACTGTATAACAGCTCGCTTATCATGGCAATATGCAGTATGAAAACAGCCTGTGTCTGGGTGAATCATCAATAGGGTGAATCATCAATTCCCAGCTGCCACTTCCAACTGTATAGACATGTCTCGCAATGTGACCCATTTACATATATGCTCTTGCTTGTTTTGCCATTCTCCTCGCTGAATTATTGCTCTTGTGTGTGGGGTGTGGGTGGACTGCTGGGCGAGCGCGCAACTACTCAGCCAATATCAATCAATCCCTATCACATTGTTGCAGTCACTCTCTTTTCCTCCCCACAGCTTTTATTATTAGCTACGGCATAATATACCACAACCGCGCTGTCTGCACCTGCCGAGCCCTTGAGAGCTGAGAGCTGATGCAGATTGATGCAAATGTATATTACACACACATTCACGTCCACCTTTTTTTTCTCTCCTTGCAGACCTTGGTGCCTGCATCAGCACCCTCACAGCATCACAACGACAAGGTGGGAGTGCTTGTGAAGAGAAAGGGGAGTTGTGTGTGTGACCATTTTCTCAGCACACACTTGCAGCATGTGGGGGTGCGTGCACTGCTGTGCAGGCATGCCAATACTATGAAGCCATGAATCCTGTCGGGATTAAGGGTAGGAGAGGGACAGCCAAGCAGTAGTCCTGTTCTTTATCTCTGTCCCCCAGATCTGAGCACATGAAAAAATGGTTGTTGATGTGTAAAGGCGTGCATATTTTAATAAGTGGATAGGCATGCATAAGTGGCAATGCATTGTTGTTGCTGCGCGAGAAGTGCAAGCCTGGGTAGAATTAGGCCACACAATATGCAACACGTGGCTCTCACTACAGCTTTAAGCTCGTGCATTGCCATCTTGCTTCTGAAATGTTACACCACACCGTCTCTTGACTCACAGGTTGTGTTCATATCAGCCATTACATTAGGGTTGCAGGTGTACAGAGCAATTGACATGAGACATGAGTCATTAAATTTACAAAACCTGGCCGGACAGTATGGGCACTTCCTGAAATGCCTCCCTTCATCCCTACTCTTTATGCTGCAGAAGCCGGGCATCAGCAGACTAAGACGACGCCAGAGTGCTGCTCAAACATCTTACAAGAAGGTGAGATGGAAATGGCTAAGGCACACTGGACGCCGATGACATGTCAAAAGAAAAGAGTGAGCACGCGAGCATAAACAGTTACAGTTACAAAGGCACACACGAATGGTGGATGGATTGCAAGCAGTTTGTTGTGATTAGCTGGCATGCAGTCCACACATTGCAAACTGGGTGTCTCCTGTCTACACTTGATGCCTGTCGTGTTGTGCTGTGCTGACTCAGCTGAGGAAGAGGGGGAGGCTGACGTAGGGGCAGGTGCTGCAGGAAAGGCGCCAGTTAGGGAGATTTGCTTTGTGATTACACACTTGGGCTTTGTAGATTGACTGTTTCATTCCCACTTTTTTCTTGTCATTTTTCCATCATCTGAAAAGCCAGGAAAAAGAGAAGGGTTCTGGAGGGTCCTTAACAGTCACCCCTCCATAAAAGATATATGTTGTGTGGTTGGGTAGCTGGTGAACCGAGTAGTATGCATGTCTGATGAACAGGAAAAGCTTGTCGAGGACACGCGCATATAGAAGTACATACACAGCTTGCTTCAATAACAGGAGGACAACAAGGAGGACGACGAGGTGCAGATTGTGGTGGAGACCAGGCACCAGGTGTGTGTGCGTGTGTGTATGGACTTCGAGCAAGGAAGGGGTGATGTGTGATGAGGATGGAGGCGGCCTTGCATTGTATAATTATCAACTTAATTAACAAGGCACATAAAAAAATGAACAGGCCACACACGCTTGCACAGCAGCACCAAGCCTAGTGTGTGATCATGACTTGCCGGATTGGGCACTTATATGTGGCTGCTCAGCCTGCTCATGTGCATCCCTGTTGCTGGCTCAGTCTGGTCATGTACACGCGAAGTCTACAAGCGAAAATGGCTAATGAAAATACATGGAATGATGAATGTAAGCCTATTTTTCCATTAGCCTATCCCATTAACCTGATCCGATATTTTAATACACAAATGCATAATGCAGGGGAAGCGGCCACTCTCCCCACCCTCCACCTCAGGCTTGGCTAAGAGACCCTCAGGGGGGAAGGAAATCATAGATCTCACCTCTGATTTAACGGTGAGGAAATATCATAAGATAAGTAAGGTCAAGCGATTTACCCAGATAGTCATTGTCATCCGGTGCAATTACATGTAGTTGCTATTTACTCGATTATAGGACCTTTCTGTTTTTTAAGTTGGTCAAATGGGGATGCGACCGTGGTAGTACGGTATGTGAACTCCATATACTTTTTTTACAATGGTAGAGCTTGTTTTTCCAAAAGCCATTCTAGGTAGGCCTTGCTCGTGGAACCCTTTACAGGAAAACCATTGCTTCATGTATGACACACTGATTCGCCCCCCCCCTTGCCCTCTGCGACTTGCAGGGACCCTTGCCCTCTGCGCCTTGCAGAGATGATGATGCGTTTAGACAGAGATGTTTGGTCTCGTGTTGATCGTTGGCATCGTGTAAGATATGAGAATTGCAATGCAAGATACTTTCTTCAAACGAGTTGCTGACTTTTCTCAGAATGGACAATTAATCCAAGACCTTGCAAATGTTTGCTTTTTATTTCATAGTTTAAGGTTGTAAATGTGTCAAAGGACGCATGTTGCTCTTTTTTATCCAGCTGCTATTGTTGATAGTGATAAGGCCTGGCCTAGAAACAACCTCTGCCGCGATAAGGACGGAAAGAAAAGAACGCAGATAATGTAAATACTACTGGCATCATAGTCCGTGATGGACTAAAAAATCATGTTGGTTTGTGTCCTGCACCACCCAATGGATGCAGGCCACACGGCATTACATCTGGAGCGAGAATAAAAGGAGAAAAGCTTTCAATGGATCTCAGGTGGTTGCGTGGGAGACTGAGACCTGCACACCATTATTAGGGGTATTGCTGAGTTGCCTTCAGCCTCCTCTCAGAGGTTGCGTTCCTCAATGTCTCATCTCGTCTGTATGATTTTGATGGTGAACACTAATAGCAGCAAAAGTCCTCTCAGACCGCCAGTCACTTACACCCACTGTGGAGCTACTTGAATGAGCAGCTTAAGGTAAGGTAAGGTTACGTCGCTATATATGCCTCAGGGGGCGGAAGCTTGGATAAATGCCTGTTAAGTAAACAAAAGCGGAAGCGTCTATGATAAGCATGAGAAAGAGAAAGAAAAAAAGGACTAGTTTGGAAAAGAAAAGGAGAGTCAAGTATGGCTTAAGAACTAGCAGAAAAAGGTTTGGTCTGAGCACAGAGAGTTCTGAAGGAAGCACCACAGTGTCAGATCAAATTACGGTCTTTGCAAAGTATAAGACTCAGCACATCTACTGATTAATGGTTGCGCCTTCGGACCAAGAAAGGCCTCCAAGGTGGAAAAGCTATCCAGCAGAGGAGTGAGTTCTTTGCATCGCTGGTCCCTAATGCTTCTACCAGTTCTCTGTCTCATGCCCTTGTGCGCTCTCTGCACACATGTATGTGTGTCTACTAGTGCCACTCAGCTTTGCGTGGCTGCCACACTACTGCTCCTTCTCCGGAGCTGGGACCCATGACTCAGACGGACCTCTCGGCCTCAATGTGTTACATATTAACATCGCTAAACAAACGAACAAATAGAATCGGAGACCTTACACGGCACAGGATCTTTTGAGGATCCCCTCTAATGGTACCTCTTAGAATGCTCACATGTTGTCAATTGATTACCAAAACTATTAAATCCAGAAGATAAAGGTTATCCAGCTTATTGAACAAGACATAAAGAAACTCTCAACTGCCAACCAACTTAACTGCTCTGTCACACGATTCGTCGCTGCCAACGATTGGGCGTGACAACAGAAAACACGCAGGAAGTCAAGCCAGCTCTAGAAACCAGAAGCAAGGCAGCAGACGGGTCCTAACAAGAAGCATCTTGAGTTGGGCATCATAAACAGGCAGCATGTATGAGACGACCAGGCAGGCTCTATTTCAGCGCTCGCAGCAAGTCAAACTTGTTATCTACTCGTACCAAAAACTCATTCATGAAGGTCGCAGGGGATCACAAATTCGTTGCAACTTGCTCACGGCTGGCTGCCTTGGGAAAGCTGCTATGCATCTGTCACCGGTGCCTGCTTTCGTTTCTTAGGGATGGTTGCTGCTGATCCTGTTCCTGGGGTTGCTTGTGCTGGTTTCGCTGATGCTGCTAGCTTGGCTGTTGCTGCTGGTTTGGCTGGTGCTGCTAGTTTGGCTTAAGAGAGCAGCCTGTCTCAGAAAAAGAAGGCCACATATGACAAGTGGGGGGAAGCATCGCAAGCGATGCTGAAAAGTCGGCGAAGCCTTTTGCGCTGTGAACTGGCAATTTGTGTGTGCTTTGTACGCGCTTATACATGTGTGTGTGTGTGTGTGTGTGTGCGTGCGTGTTTGTGTGTGTGTATGTGTATGTGTGTGTGTGTGTGTGCGTGTGTGCGTGTGTGCGTGCGTGTGTGCGTATGTGCGTGCGTGCGTGCGTGCGTGTGTGTGTGTGTGTGTGTGTGTGTGTGTGAGTGTGTGTGTGTGTGTGTGTGTGTGTGCGCGCGCGTGCATGCAAGCCTTCAACCTGCTCACATCTGTCAGTCAAACATGGAGACTCGCATTTTCAGAACACGCTCCCATCGTCATCGCGCCATTAAACATTAATTTTTAAGTCCCTTGCAACTTGATTTGTGGAAATCCGTGCACCCAGTTGTGTGCTTGCATGGAGCAGCGAACTTTTTGTCCCGCCTCTCCTTGGCCCCGGACCCATCCGGCACACTCAGAAACGTCTCCTGATTACGCCTGTGCTGTCAGATGATGCTCGGGGGGCATGGGCTGGGCTGAGCGCCGGGCAGCTTCCTCCAGCTACCAAACATTGAGTCAGTTCTTTCCACAGCACTTCTCACTGCACCCCTGGTCACCAAAACTGGTATGCCCCAACAAAAACCTTTGCTTGGCCTGCCTGCCAAGTTTCAGACCTGGAACTTGGCTGCGTGGCTCTGGCCAGGCCCTGAGTCTCAACTTTCCAAATTTTCGTTCCGGGGTACGCCCAGCAGCACCACCCCCTGCCCCTCCCCTCCCCCTGACACTGCGGGGCTGCCTGATTTGTAAGTTTGGGTCACTGTGCAAGAATTGGGGGCGGGGGGTGCGCTGAGCGGGCCTGCGCACACTGGTGTGAATAATTTTCGTTTTAACGGTGCGCCCAGCAGCACTTCCACCGCCCCTCCCCATCCCCTGACACCGCAGGGCTGCGTGTTTAGTCAATCTGAAATGCCTTGCAAGTTTTGGGGGCGGGGGGTGCGCTGGGCGGGCCTGCGCGCCCTGGTGTGAACTTTGGTGGGAATCCACCAAACCTAGGGGCTGCGCCCCATGACTGGGGCTTCGCCAAAAAACACTCCTGAATACCATCATAGTAAAGTCTTTCTCAAACGCAGGAACAGATCTAAACTGACCTAACCCTTACCCTAAACTGACTTTTTAAGAACAAAAGTGATGTAGGCAGAAAACTTGGGCTGTTGCCCAAACTAACCCTGGTGCAGAGCTCGTTTTATAAATGAGCCCATGGTCTATACTGTCACTTTGATACTGCTCCATCAGTACTAGGCACGTTGCCTCTATGCTTACTTCAGTGCCCGAGGTTCTTGTGAGCTCTTTGGTGCCTGCCTTTTGTGCTCTTTGAGGTGTTTAACCTCTCCTGTCGAGGGCCCTCTTTGCTTGGACAGCAACCCTCCACCTTCAGTGGACATTCCATCAAATTCCATTAAAACAGTTTTGAATGTATTATCCAAACGAACAGCCACACTCTATTTACCTCCAGCAAATGGCTGGTAGTCAATAGAAGGGCATATTATTTGCTGCTAAAAAATGCTAAAAAATGATAAAAGCACCTTGGTCATGGAATGGTCACGAGGTGCATACCAAGCAAGCGAGCCACGCAACTCGCCTATTGATGTGGGGACCAACAGCTGTGCACGCCTGAGCAACGACATACACAAACACACACGTGTCCGCTCTGTGTTGTGAGCGGCTGCGTAACCTACAACTTCCCCCCCACAGTATAACACACACATATACACGTCCAGCTATGAGCGTCACTGCGGCGGGCCAGACGGCAAAGCAGCAGCGTGCTTAATACGCTCGTACGCCCACGAGACCAGGTGCTGCTGCTGCTGGCTGAGCTTGGCCAAATGCACTGAAAACCCAGCGTCTCCGAGCTTGTGCCACATCTCTGCGATCGCGAACACTGCCGCCTTGCGCACATCTGCACGCACGTGATCACACGCATGCACTAGGCCAGGCAGCAGGTCCAGGGCCACACGCGGCCCCAGCTCCTCAACCGGTGAGCTGTGTGCCATGCGCTGCACGCAGCGGCAGGCTGCGCACGCCACCTCACCTGCGTGTGTTTGTGTGTGTATGTGTGTGTGTGCGCGTGTGTGTGTGTGTGTGTGCGTGTGTGTGTGTGTGTGTGTGTGTGTGTGTGGTTGCGCATATAAGTGTGTGCGTGTGTGCATGTGTGCATGCAAAGGTACATGCACCACACATGTCTCAGTCATCGGCAAATGCGTGCTGCTGACAGAGGCAGGCTGCTCTTACTAGCTCAACTGCGTGCGCAGTCAATTTGGCATACAGTGCAGACAAGAAAGGGGTCATAGTGTATGCATCGAGCCTCAACAGAAGATGAGCTGGTGCAAACACAGGTGTGCATGTGCCAGTCCCGGCATCTTTGACATCTTCTCGTGCCTGCTAATATCTTGTGACTAACTCCACATGTTTCTACCTCACCTTGAACATGCATGCCAGCTATCGAATACCACCACAACCATCTCACCACAAGAGCACATTTACACACATGTGTCTCCATCTTTGGACAAGCACGCTGCGCACAATAGCAGGTTGCGCACTTTTCCTTGGCTCATCTCCAGGTTGCACACACATCCTAGCTCACTACGAGGACACACACACACTCGTGTGTCTCTATCTTTGGATGCACGCTTGTGCTGCACACAGCAGCAGGTTGCACACTCTTCCTTGGCTCACCTCTGCTCTCTGCATCCAGTACATTTTCGACTGTGCCACTGCCTTGCAGGGAGCTGGCGGCCGCAGGCGAGGGGGGTAGCATGGCCGATAAGATATCAAACACCTGTGTGTGTGTTGTAGCGACCGCAAGGGGATGCATTCATTGATGGCACTGAGCTTGAGTAGGCCTTCCATGTGCGCACACTCACATAGGCATGCACGTATCACTGCTCTTGAATTCACATACAGGCATACACATACCACCATACTCATACACACACATTATACACAAACCAGAACCGTGAGAGTTCACAGCACGTGCCCATGACGCACGTTTGTAAATCTGTACTTCCTGGTAGAGATTTGCCATACTGCACTGGAAGCGTTAATGGTTTGGCTGACCCTGTACACGCACGTACCTTTTGGGGGGGGGCAGCAAGCACGAGGCAAGCCACAGCGTGGCTGGCAGCGAGTATGACCTCCTTGCTAGCATCGGCTTCGCACGAAAGGACTGCTGGCAACAACGCCTGCGCGTTGCAATGCAGCACACAGGCACACATGAGCAAGTATGTAGGGTTGGCCAGACCCATATACATACGTTGTATATGCAGTAGTTTTGGCAGGGAAAGTACCAAACATACGGTCATGTACGGTATATACATAAATGTACGGTTCTGGCCAATCCTACAAGCATGCAGTTTGGTGTTTGCAGGCTGAAAGCGTGGAGACTCTTCTTTAGGGAACCAGTTTGCACAAAAAGCAGGCCGGCAATTAATATCCACGTGCTGCCATGCAACACGCAGGAGCATACGAGCAATCGTAGGGTTTGCCAGAGAACCGTATATAGTATACCAAAAATGGATGTATATTTGGTGATTTCCCTGCCATCATTACCGTTTACACACCGTATATGTATGGTTCTGGCCAATCCTACGAACATGCCATTTTGTGCTTGCTAGCTGAAAGCGGGGGACTCGCTTCTAGGTATTTGCGAGCACGAAAATACCGCTAGCAGCTAGTATTCCACACTTTAGTGCCACAATGCAACATTATACGGCGTACCGTATTACACCTATGGTTATTCTAATACCATTTTGGCCCACGCTACGTAATTGCAAAAAAAGGTTGAAAACCTGCGTTATAAAAGGTAGAAAAACCTGAATACCTTCCTACGGGCATCTATGTCTAATCACAAAGTTGCTTGCATTAATGGCATTTAAAAGGCGTACCCATAGCCAACAGGTGTAGAATACTAGACCTCTGATAGCAGTTTTAGAGGTCTTTGCAGCACCACAAACATGTGTATGCAGCGGCGTAAATATTTAACACCATATACAAACACATAAATACACACACCTGGAGGGTGGCAGGCGCTCGCATCAGCTGCGGTTGATGACTGGCTAACCTATCAACGAGCACCATGGCCAGCTCCCTACACACGAGAGGAAAATACAGTATGCATCAGCTAATGGTTGCGGTAAGATGTACGCTGATTTGCTGACAATACACAGGCGCGGTCAAGGAGATACCCCGCGGTCAAGGAGAAATCTTTGGGTACCAATGTACAATTAGTGCACCCTGACCTGTATCAGCAGGCCCACAGCCACACACAACACACAACACACGCACACACACTGGTAACATACACCTGTGGGCAATGCAAGGGCTACAGCTACACACACAATTCTAACACACACGCAGGCATGATATGAACAAACCTGTGGGCATTGCAAGGGCTACAGCCACACGCACAACCTTGACACACAAGCACACACACAACATTCACATACCTGTGGGCATCGCAAGGGCTACAGCACACACGCTGCACCAGAGAGGGTAAGAGGGAGGCAAAAACTGACTCCCAGGGGCCAGGGCCAACCTGCACGTGTTTGTAGTGTGCGTGTATGTGTATGTGTGTGTATGTGTGTGTGCACGTAGCAAGAACACAACAACAAAGGAGCAAAGAACAAAAGGTTTGTCTGTAACGCACCTTACAGGTGAGGTCTATGAGCTGCAGGAGGGTGTCTTCTGAGGGGGTGTTGGCCAGCCTGTGAAACAATGGTGTGTGTGTGCATCAGTTCATGCTGTGACTAGCACATACTGATCCAGCCAACAGTGGCAAACCATGTACAAGTGCCGCTGAAGTCAAGACAAAGCACTGCTTAATGTCAGCTGCTGCAGGTGCCCTTGTCTTGATCCAGTTGCGAGTGTGACATAATCCTCTAATTTTGCTGAGATGCGTGAACAGGGATAGGGACTTCCTTTATCAGGGGGGGGGGAGGTATCTCACGCGTCGAGTCAGCATGGCATCACGTCATACCTGTGAGTTAGGAGGCTGAGCAAGCGTGCCTGTGCTGCAGGATCTGAGGGTGGCGGCTGCTGTGTGCTTGCAGTCCCGATTGTGGAGGAGCTCGGAGGCAGGACTTCGTGGTCTGCTACGATGGGGCCAATGGTGGACAGGCGTGACGGGTCGACCTGGGCAGTGCAATGAGGAGTGTGTGTGCGTGTGTGTGCGTATGTATGTGTGTGTGCATGTATGTCTGCAAGTGGGTGTGTGTACAAGCCTCATTGTAACACCTGTCTACACAACACTCTCATACACAGAGCTAACGTACTGCAGCCCAAGGTCGCAATGATTTTAAACAGACCGTGTTTACACATGGCAGCAATACAAGATACACGCGTTTGTACGGCCCACCCTACAAGCCCCAGGTATACACGGAGCTGGCCAGCCCTTTCAGTGCACACATACACACACGCACGCACGCACATACACACACACGTGCACACACAAACGCACACGCACCTTGTACGGAGTCATGTATTGTGCTGGCTGGTAGGGTGCCGGCTGCGACGAGGGGGCAGCGCCAGAGCTTCCTAGCCCTGATGCCATACTGTGCTGTGCGTGCTGCTCATCCCCACCGAGGGACAACGTGATGGGGAAGGAGCGTGGCTGGTGCTGGGGCTGCAGCGGCTGCTATGTGTGTGCGTGTTTGTGTGTACTTGTGTTTGTTCATGTCTTTCAAGTGTGTGTGTGTGTAGGTGTCTGTCCATGTGTGTGTCTTTGGGTGTGTGAAAGTGCGTTTGCTTGCGTGTCCTTGTGTGCTGGGTACGTGTGTATGAATGTGTGCGTGGACATGCATGCATGCATGTGCAAGGGCACGTGTTTATACATGTGTAGGGTTGGCCCAAACCGTACATACGGAAATACTTCAATACGTCGTATACACGGTACCGTATATAAAAATTTCCCACTGAATCCGTATCCATATGATTGTACATGGGTTTTGGCCGACCGTATATGTACGGCGTATATACGTCAAAACCGTAAATACGTAGGGTTGGCCCAAATCGTACATGAGATTTCCACCGTAGGTTCACGATCACACCACACATTTCTAAAGATTAATTAAATTTTCGATCTAAGTTCGTGAGGGGGTAATTCTCGAGTTTGAATCCAGTTCAGGCAGGCTTGGTCGGGAATAAAATTGTGAATTCGAGCCCCCCACTGTTGGCTGCTGCTGCTGCTGCTGCTGCTGTGCAGGCTAATGGGCAGACTGTACATTGGCTGCATGGGGAGAACCACAGCTGAGTGCTTGCACGTGTGCTTCCCTCAATCGAGAAGCAACCCTCTCTTACCCACTTGCCATCTTCTTTAACTCTGTGTGGATGCCCCAAAGGAAGGGCCTGAAGGGCCTGTGAGAGGAGGAGGCTTGTTCTTGGAGCAGCATGCATGGACGCCCCACGGGCCTCTTCACAGCCGCGCCCCTTGCCTTCGCCTATGCCTCTGCCAGCTCCCTGAGCTGCCTCTCCCTCTGTAGCTTCTCATGGTCCCTCTGCTGAGCAGCCAGCCTTTCAGCTGGGGACAGGGGCTCCAAAAACGGGTCAGGGGTTCACAACCAGGGCACGCTGGGAGGGAGCTCATTTTGAAAAGCACCCTCAAAACCACTTAAATAATAATTTATCACTCCGAATTTAGTTCGGAGAGGCCCTGAGAATTATTAAGAAATTTTCGTTTTTTGCCAGATAATTATTCAATTTCCAAAGTGATCGCGAACCTACGGTACTATATATACACCTTTTATGACTGTATGTACGCTGTATTTTGTACACCGTATATAGGGAAATTTGGAGCCACTCAAAATGAATTCAAAAGGAAGCCATTCTGCAGCTCTTGAAGAGCTAGCACGCATGACCCAATCCTTATACTGTACCTTTTGGATAACACCCCGCATGAAAATCGTGTTTTGCCCTGCGAGGTGACTGCGGTATTTCTAATATATGTTATATATTTAACTTGATCCTGCGGGGTTGCGCGGGATCAAGAATACTAATCCTTATTGCTGGCAGTCATGATCAGTGAGAGGCCCCCTGCCCTGCCCCCCCTTGCCCCCCCCGCCCCAGCAGCACAAGGAGCAGCCTCAGCAGCAGCCCCAGCACTGGTCGCTCCATTCCAGCAGAAAGTAAGCAGCTTTGTTAAAGCGGCGACAGCCGAGCATAAAACAGCTCTTCAGCTAAGGAGCGACCGAGCCAGCAAGAAAACGTGGAACAGGCTGAGCGGCTGGCAGAGGGGGCAGCCAACAAAAGGCTAATTGGCAGGCCAGAGAAAGATTGGTCTCACAGGAACATTGGTATTCATGAGGGGGAAGCTGTGTGGCAGGGGGAAGATGATTGGGAGGAGAGGACGAAGCTGCAACGCTTGCGCATGCAGAGCAGGTCAGAGCAACTGGTGCGGCAAACGAGGTCACCAAGGCTGCCCGCACCCAAGCAGCACCATCAGCACGCATGAGCGGTAGCAGCAGCAGTAGGTGGGAAGCAGGGGGGCGCGTAGAGTAGCAAAACAGAGAGCAAAGTCACATGCAAACAGCATGTTGGCTTCGCTTTGCTTTTTTTGTGAAAAATTCCTTTCATTTTCATTATTTGTAAAGCTTGTTGGTGCTGAACAGGGCTAAAGGCCCTGCGTGGTTGATGCGAGGAGGACAAAAATATGTAATTTGGGGGTGCGGGAAAGGTGCGGGATTCTACTAAATAATTCTGGATTTTGGGGTACCGGACGAGTACGCTAAGGTACGGTACTCCAAAAAAGAAAGGTTGGGAAGCTAGGCCTGCTTTAATTCAAAAGATGGCCTTGTTCAGCATAAAGAGGTTCAACTACCATAACCACCAGTACAACTATTCAAAGATTGCAACTACATGCATTTATCAGGGTTGCGCAGTTCGTTTTTGGGGAGCAAGGGTTCAATACAGTTTGTGCAAGTTCTAGAACCCTCGAACTGTTCGAGCAGTTTGATGTGCGCTTTTGAAATGGAGGGTATCGATGGTTTCTGTCATACCCATCCAAAATGCGCTTGTATTGTCTTGTAAATATATATATTATCATCAATGACTTCAATGGGCTCAATTTTGGACCAAAAATTCTGAAAAGGGCATTTCTAGGGTTAGAATGCGTGAAAGTTTGCAAACCCAAACTCTTGACTCCACCCCGAACTGATGAATCCGGGCATTCATTAAACAGAGAAGCTAAGGAAGAGCTCAGGAAGAGGCACAATAATATAAATCTCAACCAAAAAGAGCAATAGGGACTGCATTTGCTGAGACTTGAACCCGAGTTTGGAGTGTACCGCCTACTAACTGCATACTATCATACGGCCGTCGGGAATTTCCAAATAAGGACTGGTACCGATTATACGGCGTATCAAAATGCGCTGTATTTTGGAACATGCGGTTTGGGCCAACCCTACATACACCATGGACACCCGTACCCCTAACCCTGGCTGTATACCCTATATCCAAAGGCAAAGTTTTGAGGACGAGGGCTGGCTGGTTGAGGCTCCGCCACTCCGTAACCTTAAACAATAGGTGCTGCCCAGGAGTTCAGAGTTTTTTTGGAGGCATGTCCACTTCATGGGGTGGGCCCCCCTGAGGGACGCCCCCCCCCCAAACCCCCTTCAGTGCTCCCACCCAGAAATTCTTTGTCTCTCGCCCAGGAGGGTGTTTTTGGGGAAATTTTTGTGGTGGAATCCCCGAGGACCCCCCACCCCCCAAACCCCCCTTCCAGTGCTCCCACCCAGACAAAAAGGGTGCCAATCTGCTCCTTTTTACAAACTACATCCATCTGTACCTCATCAAGACCTCAAAGTAAAATGCTGCAGAGTTATGGGGCAAACACTGAGATACGGACGCCCATGCACACATGACCTACCAGGCACCCACAACTGGCTTGCACAGCCCCACATTGCTTTCATTTCTTCAGATTTATACCGACTATCTCATGCTGGCACAAGCCTGGAAGTTTGGAGTGAATTGCTGCTCCATTGGCTTGACTCACCCCACTGCCTGCAACCAAGCGCGTGTGCCTCTGACTTTTGAATATGTCCACAGACTCCCCCTTTCACCCAATTTGCTCAAAAGGGCGCCAATTGACGGGGCTTCAGCTGAGGATTATGATGTTATATTCAAAATTCCTTGAAAACGGCCCAGAAAAAAATTGGAGACTGCCCAGGAGGGTGTAAAAAAAAACTAGTGGACGGGGGGTCCAAATTTTGGGCTGGAGCCCCCTCCCCCCCCCCCAAACCCCCCTTCCGGTGCCCCCACCCAGACAAAAAGGGTACCATTCTGCTCCTTTCCAAATAGGCATCCATCTGCATACTCACCACAACCAAAGATTGACTTGATGCAGAGATATGGGGCAGAAACTGAGACGCGGACGCTCTTGCATACATGACCTGCCAAGCACCTACAAGTAGCCTTAAGTACCCACAGATTGCTTCATTTTCTTCAGCATTCCATTGTACATCTTGTGTTAATACTATCCTCCAAGTTTGGAGTGATCAGTTGCTCATTTGGCTTTACACACCCTGCGACCCACACCCATGAGCGCGTGGCTCTGACTTGTAGGCGTGCACACAGACCCCCCCTTTTACCCGTTTCGCACTAAAAGGGTGCCAATCAACTGGGCTTGAGCTGAGGATTGCGCTGATACATTTATAATTTCGAGAAAGTGGCCCAGAAAAATTTTGGAGGGGGGCTCCAAAAAACTCACCCCCCCCCCCCCTCCGATTGGACCCATACATATACTAATCGAAAGCTCTCACGTGAGGATTCCAAATATATAACTTTTATCGGGATTTGGACGTGACGTCCAAAAGATGTTTTTCTACACCCTCCTGGACTGCCCCCAAAAAAACTAAAACCCCACTGGGGGACCACCCCACACCCCCCTCCCCGATTCGACCCATATATACCCATTGATAGCTCTCAACGACAGAATTCTGTACATCTAATTTTTATGGGGAAGTAGACATGCCGTCCATAATTTATGCTTCCTACACCCTCCCGTCTTGCCTCTTATTAATTGAGCACTTCCTTTGCTTCCTACTTTTTATGCATGCATGTTTTTGCATCAATAGCTAGTTTTATTGGTGGCTGCGGTTGTTGAACTCCCGTTTGCACTGAAAAGGGCATTTTTTGGTATTTTTGGTCTAGCTCCCTAACCATTCATTTTTGGGTATAAAAGATTGAGCCATGCGTACTCAGCACCTCAAGAGCTGCAAAATGAATCCTCTATGAATCGACTCTGGGTGAATGCATTCCCCTCATATAAAATATAAACGGAAATACGGGGTATGTACAGTATTATGGATATCCCATGTAAGATTTGGGCCAACCCTATACATGTGTAGTGTACTTAGTTGCACATGCACATGCACATGCGTGCGTGTGTGTGTGTGTGTGTGTGGATGTGTGTGTGTATGTATGGATGTGTGTGTATGCTAGCAGCTGGCCCACCTGCTGCAGCTGTGGCTGTGGGAGGACAGAGTGTTGGTGGGAGTAGGCAGCTGAAGAAGAGGTCGTAGAGGG
>Ga0307945_1001984_pt1 | contig 16348 bp, 15 predicted proteins | sample OrgLakmetagen228_FD_201818 | JGI IMG/M metagenome (GOLD analysis project Ga0307945, IMG submission 201818) | Saline water microbial communities from Organic Lake, Antarctica - #228 | ecosystem: Environmental > Aquatic > Non-marine Saline and Alkaline > Saline | place: Antarctica: Organic Lake...
GCACACACAGGATTTGAACTTGCACATCCATGCTATTGTATTGTGAGCAAACACATGGATGCACGCGCATCCACTCACACACGCACCTACATATACACGCAGCATGCGCATGCACACAACGTATGCACAGTATGCACGCATACACCCATCATGCGCACAAGTGCTCCTGAGCAACATGAAACTGCTCCCCGTGCTGCTTCTGCTGCTGCTGTTGCTGCTGCAGGTTGCAGGTGGCATGCTGGCATGCTGCAACTCTTGCATGCTCTTGAGGGAGATTGGCCTCCCTCTCATCATCACTTTAACAAGCACCCCGAGCAGAGCAACCCAGAGGAACACTTCCAGAGGGGGTTCCTCCTTCCTTCCTCCCCCCTTTTCTCTTCCTGCCCGGGCCACCTCTACAGCATCATCGGATTTTCTCCGGGCAGCCCGGAATGTAACATATATTTTATTACGGGCGTCCCGGAGCCAGGGGTCTCCGACCACTGACATTTCCCCGGGAAGCCCGGAATCAACATATTGAAATTTGCTTAATAAGTGCGGCGCCCGCACGGGCTGAAGTTCCCTGTTGCAACTCAGAGACCACTTGGAACGGCTACGTACAATCGATCACCTTGAGACTTTCAAGCCCCAAACACTACAGGCCCTGTAGAACCATTTACCTGCACACTCTGGAAAGCATCCACCCCCTGTTGAGAAGGCTCCCTCGCATTAACACCCCCACACGCTCCCTCCTCCTCTTTTTCCTCTTTTCCTTCCTCCTCCTGTATTTCAATAATAACAGTAGTCCGGAGTGAATTGTAATATCAGCACCCCAGTCAGTGCCTGCGCTTTCTGCAAAGCAGCACACTCCTAACTCCTTCCTCACTTTTCATCTACTTTAAGCGCAAATTACATCTATGAATGATAAGAGCAATTACTACAAAAACGCTGCAGAAAAGGAGAGTCCAAGCTTGGCTCACCTCTCTCCTCCACTCTGCCTGCCTAAAGCCCCATAAGGAAGGCGGGAAATGGTAAGTGGCCGGTGTAAAGTCCTCACCACTGCTAGGAAGAGAAGGGGAAGTCAGGGTAGGAGGCTGGTAGGTGCCACCCTCACCTTCCTGTCCTTCCCTGTGTGTGTGCAAAATTGTGTGTGCACGTGTATAAGTGCCGGCATGTACGTGTCTGCAGAGAGGATTGTAGGAAGTAAATGTGTATGAATGTAAAAAGGAAGATAATTATTGCAGGCCTAAAAACAGCTGTAAGAGGTAGTGCACGCCTATATCCTGCCAAACAATACCAGAGGGGGCCAAGAACAGGCGCAGTTGTTATTCCTAGAACATGTGCGCCCCAATTGCAATCGTTCAAGCTCAAAACTGCCACGCAGGCTAAACAGCAGCTGAGCTTGAAAACTGCAATTCAGGGCGCACGTGTCTAATTGGCCGCAGCGTGAACCTATAACTTCAAGCCCCCATATGCTGTATCTGACCCGCCAGAGCACCAAACAACACGAATTTTGATGATTTGGAGTCCTTACAATACACAAATACCATTCAGGATCAATGCGCAAGAATGGAGTAAAAGGAGCCAATGGTTGATGAAATCTCACATTTCCCCTTTTTATACCTCTATTAAAAAGCAGCAAAAAGGGGGCCAAGAACCGACCCCCTCCAAACCTAGTTTTAACATCCATTGCTGTTTTATGGCATACTTCATGCTGCATGAACCCTAAGATACTGGCGGTCTCTTGGGGGTAAATTAGCCCTGGTTGGGGTGAATTGCCTGGACGGCTCAATACGTGTACATTTATGCCGAATTTCTAGGCTACACACTTGTCCAGGCCAGCAGGGTCATCCAATTCAGCCAAAGCTTCACCAATAGTCGAGTTATTTTATGCTACATATATTTCAAGAAGGAGCATTTCTGGATATTTTGCCGCCGTTGGCCTCCTCTGAATCAATACTACTAATAGATTACCATTTTATACTCAAGCAAATGTTCGCAAGCAATTAAAGCAAGTAAGCAGCAATTATTCACACAAACACACACACGTACCCTGCTTCTGTAAGCTTTGGCTTGTGCGATGCCATGTCCAGCAGCAGATCCAAGAGCTTTCCAAGAGGCCAAGATACCTGGAAGAGTACAAGTTCCGTTCCAGGACTTTGAAATAACCTACTAGTGCCGCCTTTACCCTTTCTAACATGTGTTGCTTGCTCCTTGAGGCAAACATCTTGCCTGACCCCCGCCTCTTTGTCCAGTCTTAGAAAGGCTATAGGCATACCCACCATCAGCGAATGATTAACATAGTGCAACCGTATACAGGTATTACTAATGATCAGTTATTAAATTAATGCAATTTAGGAGGTCAATACTCAATGCCATCAGGACAATATGATAGTGGCTGGGTTTTTAAAGCTTCTTGGTGCCAGTGAATGAGAGCGTGGGTAAGCATCGTCGGTAATCTAGAATGGGAAAGCTGAGTTGGCAACCAAATGATGACACATCAAGCTGGGGATCTGAAACGATAAGCATGCAAATAAGTCACATAGCTTTAGTTTATGAGTGGCTTCTATAACTCACAGGGGCGGTCACAGCCATGAGCAGGGTGGCAAGGGTGGTGCAGCGGCCAGAGATGGAGAGAGCGTACCTGCACATACAGAAAAGCGCAAGTGCATTAACAACGGACACCTTGAGCGTCTGCCAAGGTACAACGGACACCATGAGCAAAAGGTTGGTTCAGCGTCCAGAGATGGAGAGAGCAAGCCTTTTGTGCAGAGAGCGTGCACGTAAGCAAGAAACATACAAGTTGTGCTTGTATGCACGACAAGGAAAGATGGCAGAGGTATGTACGCGCGCCATGGGCGATGCAATTTGTGTATGCGTGTTGCATAGATATAAGGCAGAACAAAGCGTCGGAGATGGAAGGTCAGAGATTTTGGGCAAGGGAGCAAATTGTTGAGGGCATGCAAAGGTCAGCCCTGGCGTGAATAAACGATGCAAGGCTTTCCAGCACCTATTTCTGTCATGTGTAGCAAGTGTCCCAGGAACATGGTGTAAGTATATAAGGCAGTTGTCAGACGTACGGTCACAATTGGTGTGGGTATGGATGGGGTCCTGGCCGATCCTCATTAATAATAATAAAAAACCCTAATAACCCTAATTAAAAAAGAACGCCACTCTCACTGTGCACAAATGGCGCGAGGTGCGATTTCGCCAAACACAAGGACAAAAAAGAGCGCCACTGTCACCTTGCACAAATGGCTTGAGGTACGATTTCGCCAAACACAAGGACAAAGGTGACGCTGATCAACTGCGAAAGAAGGAGGGGAAGATAGAGGTGTGATGGAAGTAGCAAAGCTGCTGTGTATGAGGCACATTAATAAAAGAAAAACGTGTGCTTTGTCTGAGTCATTTGCATACAAGAAGACTGGAGGGAAAGGAAGTGCGCGATCAAGTAGAGAGCAGTGGTGATTGACCCAAGCCCACTTAGTGTAGGCGCAAAGGGGTAAGTGAAGTATATGACGGGGATTTGAGGTGAGCACTTATTTAGACTTTTCATTGCCGCCACTTCCTCCTACAAACACACTTCCCTCGCACATATGCTTACCCACACATACTCACACACAAACACACACACACAACACACACACACGCACGCGCTCACATGTGCAACATAAAACAGACAAACACAAACACACACCACTGCAGCAACAGGATTGACCAAAGGGTCCAGGACAAGGGGCAGGCTCTCGTTTGCAGCACTGTTGACGATGAGGAGGGCAACAAGGAGCTGATGCTGGCTGCGAGCACAGAGGAAGGGCAGGATGCGGGCCGCCAGGGCCTTTTCCTGCTGTGTGCCAGCGCGCCTTAAGACCTATAGGGTTAAGTATAAATGGCAGGAGGTAGGTTAGATGGAGAAGGGGTGGGGTCTGCGTGGGAGAGGTGTGTGTGGCTAAGAAGGGTACGGGGCAAAGGTTCCTTTGCAATATTCCATGACATAGATGGTTAGTGCCACTCTGGATGAACATGCGTACAGCCTGAACATTTGCCGGCAATTGGTGTGCCAAACAGCACCCATCTTGGTGGCCCCTCCCCCCCCATTCACCGTACACACTCACCTCCAGCTCTAGAAGGTCTAATGAGAAAAAGGCCAGAGTCAGCCCAGAAGCCTGCAGATGCGTGCGTGTGCTTTTGATTTTGTACAATGCGAAAAGCAAGCATGGAGCGTGTCATCTTGGAACGAGTTGAATTAAGGGTATCATTAGCGTGCAGAGGCATACAAAAGAGCAGGCGTGCGTGTGCGTGCATGAGTGTATATACGTGTGTGAATGTGAGTGTGTGTGCGTGTGTTTGTGCGCGTGTGTGGGTGTGTGTGTTTGTGTGTGTATGTGTGTGTTTTTGTGTGTGTGTTTGTGTGTGTGTGTGTGTGTGTGTAAATAGGTGTGTGTATGTGTGTATGTGTGTGTATGTGTGCATGCGTGCGTGTGTGAGTGTGTGTGTGTGTGTGTGTGTGCGTGTGTGCGTGCGTGCGTGCGTGCGTGCGTGTATGCGTGCGTGCGTGCGTGCGTGTGTGTGTGTGTGTGTGTGCGTGTGTGTATGCGTGCGTGCGTGTGTGTGTGTGTGTGTGTGTGTGTGTGTGTGTGTGCGTGTGTGTTTGCGTGCGTGCGTGTGTGTGTGTGTGTGTGTGTGTGTGTGTGTGTGTGTGTGTGTGCGTGTGCGTGCGTGCGTGCGTGCATGCGTGCATGCGTGCGCATCACTCACTAGTCCGGCTGTTATAACAAGAGTAGCTGCCAGCATCCATCGAGCAAGATCAATGGTTGCCTCCTCTGGTGGTGGACCCTCCACAGACAGCCAGTGGGTGAGCACGGTGTTCAGTGCACCTGGCATAATAACACAGAATGAATTAAAGAACCAGAAAAAACAAGCAACAAGAAAGAAAAGGAACTCAAAATTGCCAAAGCTTGCAGCAAAATTTGAACAGATTTTTTTTGCACATAAAATACATTGTGGAGCATTTGTATTGCACGTTTTCTTTCGCCACCGGTCGCGCAAATGCCGCGGATCGTGTTGCTTCGTCACGGAGAGTGAGTTCACAGATAGGAGTACTGAGCTATTTAAAGTGTGTGTTATAATTCCCTTTGGGCGCCTGACACCAATGATCTGGATGGGATGTCCTGCTCCTTTCACTCCCTCCCTTTGTTCACACCTCTTCTCACGTCCCTCACCAGGTCTGCGTGGAATACTGCCAACAGATTCACGGGCTGGCAAGTGAAGCTCTGTGTTTGCCAGACAGTTTTTTACCGTTTGAAGTGTGTTTTGCATTACATAGTCATTACTGCCAGCACGCCCGCTCGTGGTCTTAGAATGAATTCCTGTTATCATCGTTTGAGGTATGCAAGGGGATAAGTTTCAGTGACATGTTGTACAAGTGGGCGATAGATCTATCCTGCCGACTCTTTTGAAACGGCGGCTGCTGAATGTGTTGTGCTGCATCCAGCCTGGTAATGTAATAAGCTGGAACGCCTGCAACCTACTATAGTTTGGTGTGTGGGTCCAGAGTCTCTCTGCACAACACCGTCCGCCTAGTTCTACAAGGCTTGCCATGAGTATTTTCACTTGCAGGACTGATGTGGAAGTGAGCGAATCTGGCAAGTTACAAGCTCTGCGTGCTGGCAACATGCTGAAGGTTTGTTCGGGGGGGTAACATTGTACCCGTTTCCATTGTACAAAGCTGGCAGGATCATGATATGGGCTCGGTTTGGCTGACAGCTGCCGCTCCTTTAGACCCCAAATGCTGATCAAACCTCACAAAAACCTTTCAATATAATGACCTCAGGCACATGGATTCGTGTTTGATTTTTGCTTCACCAGCGTCCTGAAGCGTGCTATCCGCACTCAGTGGATCGTTCTGGACACGATGGACCTGCTGCACTGCCAAGGTGCTTTGGGACTGTGTATCAACATGTTCAATGCAAATCGATGATTGGGGACCAATTAAGCCACAAATATTGATGCCTGTTAAATTGGATGCTGCAGCAGAGTCAGAAACTGTTTACAAAGTCTGTGCATTTATTTAGCTTACTGTGCCCTCAACACACCGTGATGATCAGTTTTATCATACCCATATGCAGACACAAAGTCCTGGCGGTTGAATGAGAGGCACTACGGTGCTCTGCAAGGCCTTGACAAAGAGCAGACCGCAAAGAAATACGGGGATGAGCAGGTGTATTGATTAATTTATTTTTATTTGGTGCAAACTTGGTAAAATTGATATAAAATATATCCATGATGCGTAGATGAGTTAAGAGGACATCACTTTTATCACGCCAGGAACGCAATCATTCATGTCCCTGTTCTAGCTCCCAACACAATCTTATTGTGTTACACAATAAGATCCTGACTACAGACTCTTGCTATAACTAATTACATTTTGGCTGCCTATTTACTAGGTCAAGAAATGGCGGCGCTCCTTTGCCACGCAGCCACCCAAGCTGCAGCACGATGATCCTCGCCATCCACGCTTTGATCAAAGGTCTGACACGCCACACCTTACTTCAACTAAAGATGCTTCATCTAGATTTTCTTGATGCACAAAAAAATAAAGCGCTAAAGCTCTCTGTCCTGCCATACAAATTGATCTCAATGGCATACATGCCGTATTAATAGGGTTGGCCAGAACCGTACATGCAAACGTTCATTGGCTTTCCGGCCTGGTTCAGTTATGAGGAACAATCTTCATGACGGGTCACAGACCTCCATGCCTCTTTAATTTACATGCATCTAATTTTTGCTTGTCTTTTCCATGGCAGCATGATGGCAGCAATGGTGTTTGTGGTAAAAATTGTCATTAAATGAGGCATATTGTGTCTTGATTCTGGTGAACACCTCTGGCTGGCTGACTGTCCATATCTTGTTCTCTCCCCTTCTTTGATCACACAAATCGATTTGGCCAAAATTATGGCTTATTCTTTTGTTACCTAAAACACCAATCTACCACCAATCTACTAATACTACATCATCTTACACACCCACTCACATTTTAAGATTAAAAGCACCGGTTTACCTAACATTTGCATGATACAGTAAACTTCTGCAAATGTGTGTATGGATGGTCCACCTCACGCAGCTGCCTCTGGTTGCATTTACAGCACGGTTGGGATGATGACAGCAACTCAATACTCAGACCACGAGCCAAACTAACTTTTCTGGCCTGGTTCAGTTATGAGGAACAATTTTTAAGATGGGTCACAGACCTCCGTGCCTCTTTAAATTACATGCATCTAATTTTTGCTTGTCTTTTTCATGGCAGCATGATGACAGCAATGGTGTTTGTGGAAAAAACTGTCATTAAATGAGGCATATTGTGTCTTGATTCTGGTGAACACCCCTGGCTGACTAAAATGCTGTGTCATATCGTATTAATTACCATAGCAGCAGATGCAAGTGTCGGTGCTTCTTCATTCTGCACACGACCTCCAAATTTCAATCTAAGGCTTCTGTCTCATTCTGTAGTAAGGGTCTGTTAGGTGCTAGCGCATGTCACTCTTTTCCCTTCATCTTGCTGGGTGTGTCATCACTGCTGGCACAGCCTGTTCGTGTTCCTTTTTGCAGGTACGCATTGCCTCAGGGCTTCATGGACAAGGAAGGGCAAGAACAGCTGCCAGGCACTTTTGCTGATTACCCGTGCCCGTCAGAGCTTCCCGCTACAGAGAGCTTGCAGGACTGCGTGGAGCGCACTCTACCTTTCTGGTAAGACAGCGTGTCATCGTGTGTATGGGAAAGATCCATTTAACTCAGAATGCAGGCTGGATCCACTTCGTACAATTATTTGAATACCAAGGTATATTGCTAACTCCTAAATTTCTGTTCTAAAGGCAATCTTTGACCATACAGGGTTCTCCCACCGCAGTATATTGTGTTTGTTGACAAGTGATAACTTGTAGCAACCTTATATGTTTTCTCCTCTTGCCTCTGCCTCTTCGTGGCTATGCTATTACAATCGGCACATTTCCCCCTATATTTCATGCAATTAAGTCCACAAACTTTGCAATGGACGCTTATGATTATATAAATTACATATCCAGGCACAACGCCATCGCTCCTGCCGTGAAGAGGGGTGAGAGGATTCTCGTGAGCGCACATGGAAACAGGTGAGGTGTTACAAGGAAAACAATTTGACACGGGTGGTTAAATGTATACAGTTACTGCTGCTTGACAGAACTCCCATCATCCTCTGTCATTTAGTGTGTTGTTTTAGCACGTGACCATGGAAATTTGTCAACCCCTTGATTATACGCTTCAACAGCGCTTACTGCAATTTAAAGCCCCTAACTGGAGGGAGTGGATCACCACAGATGGGAGTTGTATCACAAAACAAAGAAACTCAGTGAATTAGGGTTGGAGAGTACCACCCTCATTTCAACAATCATCACAGGAAATCCTGGAGGGACAAGCATCATAATACATAAACAGAGCCAAGCTAGCAGGAATGCTGCTGCTTTGATAAATGAACACACCCATGTCGCAACAGACAGCGCTGGTGCACTAAGGCAAATAAAAAAATAGCGTCCTCTACCCACAGCGCATGAAACGGCATGGACATGCCAAACTCCTAGAAACCATCGTACACCACATCCAGCTATATAAGACACCATCTATTTCTACAGGGTTAAATCTCATGCTGGCATCCTAGGGACCGAGTGCGCTGATGCACTGATGCAATAGCAAAATGCTCTGCAGAAAATCAAAGTGGCCACTGGCATGATATCCACGTTAACACCGACGCCCATCCCCATTCATCCATATTCTGGCCAGCAAGGGTGAAAACCCTCCCCCAGCTTGCCTACCAGTTACTCTTAACACCTGCCAACGAGGGCCTCCATCAGAAAGGCCCTCCATTTTCTCAGATCTCGATGCGGTAAACGCACACACGCACGTCCAACACAAACTAGGTCCTAAATCGAAAAAATTTTCACCACAAAGTGCATCACAAAATACCAAGAACTGATCAAGGAAGGCATTGTCGAGAAAGACATAAGTAACTCATTTTGGAAAAATGCAAGTGTCACCTCTGGAGACAAGTGGGGGGAAGCGTCGCACGCGACGCCGAAAAGTTGGCAAAACCCACCCGCGCCGCAATTTTGCCTACTCTGCACCTGTCATTTCTATCTATTCTAATTCATTGCCCCTTTTAAAATCCAGCCCTCATTGCATTTTCATTGAAATTCCAGAGTGACTGAATGAGGGTAAGCTTTGCTTTCACTGTCGGACGCACAAGTTGAACGTCAAGTTGCTTCGAAGTTTGGTCTTGTCTGTTGGAAAGGCATCATTTCGCACCAATGTTGCAAGAGTAGCCAGAATATTTGCCGTGAACAAATGGCAACAAAGTATTGTCACAATAATCAGTTTAAATGAGCTCTCACGACACCAATCATGCAACTAACAGACGCTCAAAACCACACACACACACACACACACACACACACACACTGAAATGCAAAAGCCAAGACTCGTGCCATCATTTATGAATCATTAGAGCAGAGAGTGTGAGCTAGGAGCACCTGCACCACCCAAGCATGCCAGGTGCATGAGCCCTGACTCTCCTCTCTCCTCACAGAACACTCGTCACAGAATAAAAACCACCGAGTGCCTCGTCTGAACGACGTTTGGACAGTCCAGTTTGCACAGCAAAAGCAGTGAAAGTTCCAGGCAACGCACCAGGTAGAGCACAGCAGGCAACAATCCCGCGCACACGCTTCATGTCTGCATGCTGTCTCACTACAACGGAACTGAACGATAGAGAATTTAGTTCGAAAGCCAGCCCCATGCACCATGCTTGCAGCTTGCAAGTTGACTCTCTGCTCCGGTCCACCTCTAGGCCCTGAAAACGGCTAACACACTCAAAAGTCAGCTGACGACGCTTGTCCTTTCAGATGATGTTCCTGTGGCCTGGGCTGGGCTCCGTCGGGCAGCTTCCTCCAGCTACCAAACATTTCACGTGATCTCCCAAACACGCCACTCACTGCACCCCAGGTCACCAAAACTTGTGTGCCTTGACAAAACTTTTTCTTGGCCTGCCTGACAAGTGTCAGGCCCAGGCGTGCGCTGTGTGGCTCTGGCCAGCAAAACTTTTCAAACTTCCAAAAACTCCCCCACCGCACGCTCACCAGGACACCCCCCCGCCCCAAAACTTCACAGGGCCTCTCTAAAGACTTTTAGAAGGGGCTCTGTGGGGTTTGGTGCTTGCAGGCTTCGCTCCGCGAGGCCTGCTGCGCCCGCGCTTTACTGTGAACTTGGGTGGGAAGAGGGCAAATCTAGGGGCTACGCCCCCCCAGGGGCTTTGCCAAAATTCAAAATGTCATTTTCTGCCGCACAGATTTGATTAGGATTAAACCCTAACAACCAAAAACGTGCCGCTCAGTGCAACCATATAGAAGGCCCACCAATCTGTCCCATCTGCCAGAAGCTAGACGGCACCTACAACATGCTGTCAGGCTGCAGTCATCCCATTATCAATAAAATGTTTTTTAACAGGCACAACGTTGCTGGACGAATAATTTTGAAAGCGATCCAAAAGGGCACATAGGGTGCACGCCTGCTAGCACAAGCAGACGTAGGCAGTCGTGAAAAAATGGTACAGCAAGGCATTACACGCCCTTCAGAAGAGACATAGATAGGAATGATCCCAACCTGGCTATTACCTTTCAATCTCAATGCACAACAGCAATAAGCAAGCCAGATGCAATCATAGTTTCTCCAACCCAGCAACCACACCCCAAACGAAACCCAACAAACACGTATCAAACTAGGTCTGCCAAAGCAAGAAGAGTTGCCTGTGATAACCTAGTAGATGGCGCTGCCAATTCATACCCCCTGGCTATGAAACCAAGAGACATACAATCAAACAAACGCGATATACATTAAATTAAAATTAAGTACCATGTAGACACCTCCCCTACTCAGCAAGCAGGAAAGGCATGAGAACAACGTAAGCTGCTAATGCCTCGCTTTTCGGACACATAAATCTCTTCACACCATCCTGCTAGGAGCAACAGGCACCATTTACAGCAGCCACACAAGGAACCCACTCCACAGTCTCGGAGTTACTGGTCTACATGCCAAAGCAACCATGAAAAAAAATAAGCCTACATGCCATCAGATCCCCAACAAAAAACACTCAAATCAGACGCGACATTGAACGCAACCCTGTAAATACTACCGGCATGGAGGATTTTTAGATAACAACACCTTTTGCTATTCCATGTTGGTGTTGTTCACATTACCTGCGTTCTTTATCTTATTTCTTAGTCTTAGCACGTGTCATCTCACTTCAAACTCACCTTAACTCCTGTCTACCCTCCTTTCGTTTCCCTTGCAGCATTCGGGGCATTGTCAAGCATCTAGACAACATCAGCGATGAGGTGCGAGCTTTGATCCTAAATTATTGCACTCGTAACATTGTACTGATAAGTTAGATGTGAGCTTTGGGGGGGATTGAGCTTTGGGTTCGACTTCCAATTGATGGTTAGACCACAATGATGGTGAAGACGCTACCTGTGTCTCAAATTTATCATGTCTTCCTGTCCTCTTACTGACTGCTCTCTAGGCAGTTCAGCTTGGACTTGGCAAGGTTATCCCGCGCTTCTTTATAAGACGGACTAGAACACACCCTTGTTAGCCAGATGAACTTGTTGAGTTAGTGCTGGTACGCCTCATGCACCACAGGACATTGTGCACTGCGAGATTCCTGTTGGTACCCCACTCTGCTACGATTTGGTGCTTGAGGATGGAGACCTCAAGGCTGTGCGACACTTCTACCTGGGAGAGCCACAGATTATTAGCCCTCCTGGTGAGACTCGTGGTTTTTTACACCCAACGTAGAAATAATTGTTTTCAGACAGTTGGTTCTGCTTACTTAGGCTGCTTTCGTCAGCCAAGTGCTCATCACATACGTGGATGCAAATAAATATCACAGATAACTCTTCTGCGGCCCAACCACAGGAACCACTGGATCTGGTACAGGTTTGCTCTGCAAACCTGCCACATTTGGAATTTTGGTGACCGCAAGGTAAAGAAGGAAACATTTTCTCTGTGCAGGCCTGGTTTAAAGACAACCGCTTGCTCGTCCCCTGTTGTCCCCACTGGCTGCTCACGTGTTCTGAGGTGTCCGCTTTGCACACACAGTGACCTCAGCAGCGGAGTAATTGCCAACAAAGAAGCTCTGGCTGCCAATGCCGTGCCTTCCAATGTTACCACAGTTGGAGGCGCGGGTCTTGCAACTTCTCCTGCTCAGGTGTGCATCCCATTTTTGGCATTCATAAACTTTGCACACTGTGTCATAACAATGTAGGGGGTGGGTTCTTCGGAGAGGCAGGGAGAAATTGAGGGAGACTGGGAGCACCTCAGCAGCACCGCCAGCCACCAGTAGAGCCACCAACCCCAGACAGCACCGACCTAAAGACCTCAGCAAACCTCGGCAAGAAATCCACCTTGTCGAGATCATATACTGTGAGGACACCAGACCTCAGAACCAGCTGAACGCCGCAAAGGAACAGCACAAAGACCTTTGCAAAATTCTCCAAAGAGCCTCCGTTACTCTCCACATCATCCTTCTGGGTGTGGCACCATCTACAACACTCACACTCTGAAGCCTTTCAAGGAACTGGGTCTCGATTCTCAAAGAGTTAAGAAGCTTGCCTCCAAGCTCCATGTGCATTCTGTGAACTTTGCTGCTAAGCTTGTCCATACCAGACGTGCCCTTTCCAGTACTGTTATTAACTCTCATCAGGATTCGGTTTCAGGCCAAGCCTGCAACCCTCTTGATCCCCATTGATTTTTCCTTTCCTTTTTGCGGTGGAGGAGCTTTACGGTACTCGGTACCAAAGTGGCTCCTTTTCCTTAATCAATGTGGGGAGTGGATTTCACTGCCTGCGTAGTGTTTTCTTTTTCTTTTTCTTTTTCTTCTTCTTTTTCTTTTCTTTTTCATAACAAACCATCACATGCCCTTCTGCATACACTCTTTTTAAATGCGAACACGCATATCAGCAACTTAAAATATGTGTTCATAGTGAATGATGTGCATGTGCTGTTTGGTAGTGCTTGCACTTGCAAAGCATACACATTTTAATTCTCAGACTCAGACCAATTTGTAGCAATAAACAGCAGACTTTAAAAATCCGTAGTGTACTGCACACACACACTCTCTCTCTCTCTCTCTCTCTCTCTCTCATTACCTGCAGATGTGCGGCAACGCGGGAGTTTGCGGATGGCTGAAGGATCTACAGAAAGTGGGGTTGGTGTCAAAGCCCGCTGGCTCCATCGGTGGAATTATACAGGTAACCAATAACCAATACTTGGCATGTTTTTAAACAAGTCCTCAACGCGTGTGCACGCTAGCTGGCCTGCTTCTTCCCAACTACAAGCCGCTATTAACTTAGCAACTGGCCAATACGAGCTTTATTGCCTTGGTCACATCAAAGGTTGAGGGGAGCTAAGGCAGATATCAGGTTTTAATAGTGGTCTTCTTGGTGGCCTTGTGTCACGTAACAGATACAACGTGAATGGGGCTGCATTTCCCAGGTCGCACCTTCCAGCATTTCTCGCCCGCTTCAAGAGGAGATGGTCCCAGAACATCACCATCCATCACAACAGCCTACATCACACTGTCGCCGATACGTTGCCCAAGCCCCCTCCGTCACTTCTTACCCTTCCCCATCAGAAGCTTCCTCAGTGACTACACATGCAGAGCCTACGCCATCAGGCTCCTTGCCCACGATTCAAACTGGATTACCCCTCAACATTTCAGCCGCTACCATGGATCTTCCTGAGATTGATGCAGCAGCTGCGGAGGCCATGGCATGGAACAAGATGGATGTGAAAGGCGAAGGATTACCCATCCCTGTTGAGAGCTCTGTGTATGTGGACAGCGTGGCCTGTGTGCTGCAGCACACCAGGTTGGTGGGTGGTATTGTGGAGGCGCTGCACAATTATTTGTTTGAGGGTCAGGCCGTGGTCCTTGGGTCAAGATGTGCTGGGTCACAAATTTGGATAACATTGGCTCTTGTCTTCGTAGCAGCTTTAGTTCGTTGCTGCAGACCTTCCAATAACTCTGCTCTGACCCCTTGATCACCCTCCATCATCCCAGTTTCATAGTCATTGATGCAACCCCTTCTCCACCTGGAGAGCCACCAAGGATGCCCAAGCCAGAAGCCACACCTCCTCCCGGCATGCCTCCAACTCGTGATGCGCTACTATCAGCACTCGCACCATGCCTTGATCCCGCACAACACACATTGCTAGCCATGGTACAGGTGATGATGATCATGTCAAGTTACCTTCTCGGAGGTTGAGAGATCTAGGTGACTTCACACAACGAAGCAGTCAGGCAGCTGAATGGCCTGCTCTTTTTCGTACAGGGGTAAACATTTTGAACTTCAATTTAATTTATAGGTAGATGCTCTTAGCAATAGCTTCCTTTATGCTGTATACATACTTTGTTTGAACCAGAGGGCAGGGGGCACACAATAAAAAAACAATGAATGAACTTTGATTATGTTGTCGATGAGCCTGCTTTCATGACAGCTTCCTCTGTGATCCTTCTCTTGCCCAACTCCTTTTTTACCAAATGTAGGTAACCTACAACACTTCACCAAGTAAAACACGTGAAACGCAAATGCACACACTCTTGTAACCCGTCCACTAGGCTCGTCCTGGTCTGGCTTTCCAGCTGCGGCAGCGGCAGCAGAGTAAGGCAGTGGCGGCTGCTGGCACAGGAGGATCAGCAACAGCAGAGGAAGGTAGCAACGTGTCCAGCTCTTCACCTGATGCTCAGCAAGCACTTGACAGCTGGGGAGGGCCTGAAGGAGGGCATCAAGAGCTGAAGGTGTGAGCGGGAGGAGTGGGTTCAAAGGTGTATAAAATACTCCCTTTCTGAGTGTTCTATTACTTATTATTAGTCTGAGTTAACTACATGTCCTAAAGGTAACAGCCCATTCGACTTTACAAGGGTATCTCATCTTCCCTTAATTTGATCTAGTGTGAGGACTTGTAGCAACAATATACCTTATTTATAATATACGATTGATCAAGCCTGTCCGTCATCGGTTACTCCCCAAAGCTGCATGCAAGATGAAACTGATCATACACTGCTGGGACTTGTCCAGGTGGTGGAGGACATTTTGCGAGTTGTAGGCAGTGTGTGCAAGGTGGTGGCAGTGCGCATGCCGCCTCCCCCTTCCCCTCCTACATGCCCCACAGGCGGCGCGGTGGCTGCTGAGCCTGCTGGAGATCAGGACATCCCAGTGGCAGCCACTGCTGCAGTTTCGGGCAGTGAGCTAGAGCAAGGAGGGCCTGGCGGTCAGACAGCTCGCCTGGAGCCCTGGGAGGTGATTGCTGCCGGTAAGAGCTGAAACTCCCTAGCAAAGGCAACCGATGTGTTGTTGAAAGCTTACCATTAATCATTCAATCCTTTGAGCATTTGTAGTTCTCTAGGGTCTTGAGATGTTTGCCTCGCTCTGCTCATTGATTGCTATTCATCGCCGGAAATGCCCACGATGAAGCGAGCGTACAGCGTACGGATGCAGTCTGGTTTGTGAGCTATGTACCTTGACAGCCTCCCCAAAACATTTGTACATATAGGGCAAGACGCCATTGTTTGTGACAAGACAGTTGCGACTGTTACTGTCATATTTCTCTGCAGGCAGTGCCAGTGCTGAGGACGCACGGAGGGTGATGCTTATGCTGCAGTACACTGGTGCGTGCTCGTGGGTGTGGAAGCAGGACAGGAAACAGGAATTTTGACGACGACAGAATTATTCGAGCTCGCTAAAAACAAATGGCAGAACACAGCCTGCACTGTAAGTTTAATTCTCCAGAACTAAAAGTTTGTCTTTCTGTTATTGTTTGTCTTTCTGTTGCTGCCTTTTCAGGTCGACCTGCTGCAGTGGTTGAGCGCAGTCTCCGGGTCTAGTGATACAGGTGGCCTCCACTACGTAGTTGGCCGCCGTGCGTAATTGAAAGTTGCGAACGAAGCATTATTTTGCAGGATCAGTTATACACGACACGGTTAAACAGTTGTTTTAAAGACGCCTATTTGTATTAACTAGATGGCATGCATGGACATTGTTGTTTTCGAGGGTCTGGTCAGTATCCGCTGTAAATACCGGAAAACAAAAAAAAACGCTCACACGGCTATTTTTTAACCCAATTTTTTATTTGTTTATAAGAATCTCCTTACATCCCCAATTCATTGAGCCTAGTTCTTCTCCGTATGGTGCACCGGTGTTATTTGTAACAAAGAAAGATGGCTCTTTGCGGATGTGCATTGACTATAGAGCTCTTAACAAAATTACCGTTAAGAACAAATATCCAATGC
>Ga0307945_1001996_pt1 | contig 16316 bp, 14 predicted proteins | sample OrgLakmetagen228_FD_201818 | JGI IMG/M metagenome (GOLD analysis project Ga0307945, IMG submission 201818) | Saline water microbial communities from Organic Lake, Antarctica - #228 | ecosystem: Environmental > Aquatic > Non-marine Saline and Alkaline > Saline | place: Antarctica: Organic Lake...
TCGCAGCTTGCTTTGCCTGTTGCTTCTGCCATTGCACTGGCCGAGGCAAATGCAAACTCCTCACCCTGAAAACACATGTACAAGGGGAATGAATCCAATTTAGAATGCTTGGATGAGGTTGCTGAACTGTTGAACCCCTGGCATCCATTGGCAAACAAAGCAATACACACCCAAGAAGAAACAAAAGTGTATGCAAAGCACACCTTGCATGTCGCAGATGCAAACGCAAACGCCTTTGCCACAGCATTTGACTTAGCCTTGCCATCCTGCAGATACACAAGAGTGGAGGAGAGCACAAAAATTGCTTTAGGGATCCCTTGTGTTTCTAGTTTTAACTAAAAGCAGAGATTAAATTCAGACAGAGTGCACCCTTTCCGGTTACCTTTCCATCACACTTGACCTTCACTGCAGCACTTGCCATCGCCTTTGCCATTGCTTCAGCATCCTGATTCACAGGGAAAAAGGAAGGCCACATTTGTGATCAACAGAAATCTTTGATGCATACTGGGCAAAAAATATGTTTAAGAGATCCAAGGGTCCCTCCCTTGTATATTGCAAAATGGAAAAAGCATGGGGTAATTGAGAGACTAGAGGGTTTTACAATGCCTGTCTAAAAAAGAATGCTCTCACTCACATAGCCAGAGCACCCTGCCATAGCCTCTGCTACAGCGTTAGCTGTTGCAGTCACGCTTGCATCGTCACCCTGCAGTTGGTTTGGGGTGCTGTTATTCATAGGCGTGTGTGTATGTGTGCATCACAAATACTTCCGAGACTGCTAGCTTCCTCAATAATTGAGTACCGCTGCATTATAGTTCTGTGCATTTTTAGGCTGTCTTTGCAACACACAACTCACCTTCTTGTCGCAGCTGACCTTTGCTGCCGCCTCTGCAATTGCTTTGGCACTTGCCTGCACGTCTCCTCCAGATCCCTGAACATACACACAAAAGAGACATGCACATTCAATTCTGCATTGTGTGCGCAATATGTGGAAAGAGAGGGAAGGAACAATATTTAAGGGTTGTAACGTATGCTGCAGATGAAAACTTTTCCCACCTTGCAAATAGCGCCAGCTTCAGCAATGGCAGATGCCACGGCCTGTGCAGACTGTTCACCATAGCCATACTGCGGTCAATAAGAGAGATTGGTTGGTATACAGCACTAACAAGAGAGAAAGCAAGGTGTTATGCTGTTCTCCTTATTATCCGCAAGGCAGGTCATGTCGTGGATATATTTTTGGCATTGCATGAGAATTGAAAGCGCTTACCTTCTCCCCTTCACATGTAGCGCTCACAACTGCCTTGGCCATTGCCATTGCCATGGCAGAAGGCTGGTCGGATGTGTACGAGCATGGTGCATGAGGAGATGGAGGATGATACACAGGTTCTTTGTGAGCATAGGATGGCTCCTTCTGCAATTGCAATGGTAGTTGCATTCCATTGTGAATTGGAGGAGAATCCTTGCACCTGTTGCAATGCAAACAATGACTGTGGCTTAAAATTGGGTCGCTGCGCAGCATCGGCTTCCGCCCATCATACCTTCCAACTATCTCCGTGTCCTTCATACCCGTTGTTAGAATAGCCAGGGTGAGTGCCCTCATCTGTAGGCGATGAGATGAGAGAGGAGGGGTGTTTGATTTGGTGCTCTCTCTGTAAGGTTCTTCTATCTGACCTTGTAAACCATACACACAATTACAACTACAATGGGTTCGGAGTGAGTCCTGCCTTGATTACCTTCCATCTCTGTATTGTTACATTTCTTTAAATAGCCTTGCTCAGTACAGGTGACTGGACCAATGCAAGAGACACAGTGGTGAGATCAGAGAAATGCAACTCACATCCACTGCCGTCGTTGTCGCTGCTGCCCTGCAAAAGGATAAAGATGTAGGCGCGACATCACATTATTGAATGCATAGTATCATACAAGGAATGAATGTGCTCTTTATATGTTGCTTTTTGGAAGGTACGAGCAAAGCGCAACTACTGGGCAATAGACATGAGCAGCAGCACTGGCAAGCAATTGCTGTTCTTGCTCACCGCAGAGGCTGTAGCAGAGGCACGAGCATAAGCAGAGGAAGAGTCACTGCCACTCTTGTGTTCGTACTTGTAGCCTTGAAGCATACGGCCTGCAGCGTGTTTTGCAGAAAGGGATCTCACATTGTTGTACAGTAGTGCAGGCGGGTTTCTAGCTGCATCGTTCTAATCTTTTCATAGTTTTATTGTTTTACTTCGCAGCATGCAGTCTTGTAACGTGGGCTTGGTAACAAAAGCACTCACGCAGGATGCCAGGAGTGGTCTCAGCAGAGACAGAGGGACACGGCATCATGGCCACCATTCCGAGCATCAGTAGGTAGCAGGAACAGGCCGCCATCGAGGGCGATCTGTTGTTAAGGAGCATTGTAGGGGACCTGTGTGTGTCCCTGCAGTCATCATCAGGAGAGGAATGCAGTGTAGAGTTGAAAGAGGAGAGAGGGGCAGAGGAGACAGAAAGCACAAGGACGCTGCTATTGTTCATCTGTGCCACTACGTAGTGTGTACACTACTGATCATCTCTTACCAGACAGGCTAACGTCGACGCGAGGTGACTTTAAATTATTTACACAAATTGGCGCAAACCCAGTTTTTATTTCAGTCTCGAATCTAGGAAATTATCTAGGAAGCTCCGCGGGATCCATTGGAACTACAAATTATGCCAGATTATAATTATAAAATAAGGATGAGCAACACAATTAAAATTGTGACGGTCAAATTCTGTTTGAATCGAGCGCGTTCTCACGGAAGGAAGATGGAGTAGCTTGTGTAAATAGTTATTACAATTTGTAGCATACCCTGCTTACTCCCTTTCGCTTGACATTCCAACGACGGGAAAGCATTTTCCTCTGCTTTGTTAGTTTTCTCAGCTATTTTCAATGAACTAAAATCATTCGTGCTGTTGCTGAGCATCTGATCAAGTGTATTAATGGTAAGCTGAAAGAGGGCTGCAAGCAAACAACAGCGCTAGCGCTTGCGTGCTCATGCGGTGTTGTTCTCCGTACTAAGGACTACATCAACAAGATATGAGTTCGTCGTTCGTCTCTGGTTTTCACGCGCTGCGATGTTTCTCAGGATAGTGCAGTACGTAGAGGCCTCCCCCCCTAGGGACGATCCAGCATTATGGATAACAGAGAAATACTTCAAGTGCTGTTCGCTTTATTGATATTGAAAGGTGCGAGCGCTTGAACCTACGTACACGCTGCAGATCGTTGCTTAGTTCAATTCCTCTGTCGAATAAGATTGCGTGCAGCGCTTCCTTTGTGCTAATCGGCTAATAAGTGTAGTTTTCACCCGGTTATCAAGTCACAAGTTGCTGACAATATATATCATGAATTGGGTGATGTCCGCGCACATGCACAATTGCCCCAACAGCCTCTTTCAGGTTGCAAAAATGCGCTCTGCGCCTCACTAACAATCAGTCCGCCATGTGCAAGCAGGAAGGGCTACTAATCTGTAGACAAATTCAGCGGCTCGCTTTACGGCTTAGGTGTTATGCAGGGGATGTGTGTATGTAATGTTGGTGCATTTGTGTTATGATGTGGAGTGCATGATGTACTAATGCCAGGGTGTGTAATGTGAGTTTGTCTGTGCATGTGCGTGTGCGAGTGTGTGTGTGTATGTGTGTGTGTGTGCGTGTGTGTACGTGTATGTGCGTTTGTGTGTGTGTGTCCGTGTGTGTGTTCCCGTGTATGTGTGTCTGTACGCCTGTGTGTGCGTGTGCATGCGTGTGTGTGTCTGTGTGTTTTGTATATACACGAACGTGTGTGTGCGTGCAATATTTGTGCAAAATTTATAGCAGTTTAAATATTTGTATGTGTGTGTGCCTGTGTGCCTGTGTGTGTCTTGAATTTGTGTGCAAGCGTGCGTGCGTGTGTGTGTATGTGTGTGCATGTGTATGTGTGTGTGTGTGCGCAGTTGTATATGAATGTGTATGAGTGTATGAGTGTGTTCGTGTGCGTTGTGTAACACAACTTGTGTTGTGTGTGCATGTGTGTGTGTCTGCTTGTGCGTCTGTGTGTTAATGCAGTACGCAGTGGTATAACGGCTCTACAGTATGGCAAAAAGTGCGGGGATCAGAAAGGCGTATATTGTGTGGGGGATATCCTGACATGATGTGCAGTACAATATTTCAGCATCATTCACATGAGTTTGTTCCCTGGCAATTCCAATGTATTAGGCGTTTGAGAGCTGCATATGGTACCAGAGCTTTTGTGTGTGATGGTTATGCTGGTTGGAAGACGAGTTGTCCCAGACACTTTACACAGATGATTTGCCTGGTCGGCACATGGAAGCCTTTGCTTGGTGCCAAGCTACATGGTGGCTCATCGAGTCAATCGATCTTTGTTTGCTCATTGCAATGTCTGAGTTGACCATTCCCAAGACCAGTCCGGTAGACTGCCTCTCTCTGTACACATTGTACGCTCGTAGTCCATGCCTGGAAAAAGCCGTCCACACCAAATCTCCAATCAGTTCTACCTTGCGGACATGGATAATGGTTGGATTTGCCTGGGCGAGTTCTACAAATGTTATCTGGAGCTTATGCTGCATAAAGGTAAGGTGTATGGTAGTTGCACACACTCTAGGCTCTCTTTCCTACTGTGTTTCAAGTCTACTCTAGCTTCGTTTTGGACGACAAAGGCCTCCAGCCTGGCATGGCTGCTCAACCGATAAATCCCAACAAATTATGACACTTGCACAATTTCATGCATTTGCCCTCTTTATGTTGAAAATACAACCCTTGGTATCACCATTAAAAATATGATTAATAGTTGACTGTTGTCGTACATGCTCGGTGCCGATGCAAGATAAAGTGATGTGTCTCTCAGCTTAACAACCCTGCTATCACAAACATTGCAGACACAAAATTTCCAGTCTGGACCTCTACCATACAAACAAGTCTCACATTTAAATCCATGACCTCAAGTCCTAAACCGTGCTACATGCCCCCTGAATTTCTTACTATAAGCCTTAATTCAGCATTTGGTTTTTTTAAAGAAGCACACGCCAGTTAGAAGAGGTGTATTTAATTCTCAACACTCTCTTAAAAGTCGTTTGTGCGACTGGCAAGGATTGCTGAAGACACCGTTTTTGAAATTGCGTGGAATAATCCTGACTGGCTCACTGCCAGCTGACAACACGTATGTCCTTCAAAGCCACAACACAGCATTGAACCTATCCAACATTCTTTTCAGGATACCAAACTTTTTCACTCTGCCTATAGCTGCATTCAAAGGCTTCAAAGCATGGAACGTAGCATGGCGGAAGACATGGACATGTGCTTGTCAACTATGACGATACATATAGGAAAATAATTCCTAATCTTTCATTTGATATAAGTATGCCTTTTACAACGCACTGCTACATCCAAATTCCGAAGTTGGTAAAAGGAACTCTCTCCAAGCTCCTGTAGTGGTGTTCACCCCCCAAGCTGACTTAAACTAAACTGGATGAAAATTGGGAATGTGTGCACTTGCGTCTAAATTTATTGACTCGCAAAACAACCAAGCGCATATGGTAATATAATAATTTTATGTCACAGCTGAGCCTAGCGCCTTTCAGTGAGGCAGGGGTGAGCCCATTGAGCCTTTACTTTACGCCTCATAGCAACCCTGACTAGACCGTTTCATCTAAGGACATCACCCTAACATCACCCTACATCACCCTACATCATAATTGTCTACCCGACCTGCGGGAAGAGGAAAAAACTCAAAAAAGCGGCGCGTTTTTCGTCCAACTGACCCCTTTTCACCCTATTTTGCTCACTCGCGCGCACGCAAGCCTCGCTTTATTGACGTCACACACACACATACACACACACACTCTCTTACAAACAGCACCCACTACTGTTACACACCAATGCACAGAGCCACCCTATCCCCGACACCAACAACGCAGCCAGCTGCCAGATCATTTTGCCCCAGAAGCAGCTGCAGCGGCGCTCTGACATGTACGTGTTCTGCTGCTCACAACGTGTCCGCCTCTGGCAAGTGGCTGGCTTTTGTGAGCACCAACGTTGAGACACCTAACCCTGAGGCGGAGCTGGCTGCTGGGCTCGCTTTGCTGGGGCCCATCGACGACAAGTTTGTGGAGGTCAGGGACGTGTACGAGCCCGTGGAGGACGGCAAATGGTGTGTGGAAACTGGTTGGATGTGTGTGTATGTGCGCAAGTGTGCAGGTTGCCCTTGTAAATGTTCTATATAGGATTAGGAGGTGTTTTTACAGAGGCTTGGCATATTTGGGCGAGTGGGTATCGGCAAGAAGTTTGTAGACGTTCAATGCAAGTGTTTGCTTCCTTTTGACTGGAATTTGATTCACGGTCATGTGTCACAGTCAGGCAAATTTAATTTGCATGGCGGATGGCAAAGAACAGGAAAATCGGTTGGTTGTGAAACCTGGCAGATTGGGGTATATGAATGTGACTTGAGGTGAGTTGAGGTGGACTGGGGTGACTTGAAGTGGCTTGAAGAACACACACAAAGGACAGCTGTGTGCCTGCACCTCTGAGTGAGGGTGACAGCAGGGCCGATGATGGTTGGACGTCAACGCAGCTTAGTACTACTGAGAAAGCAACAAGTCGAGCGTTCAAGCCTGTGCTGAAATGAACCAGTGCCCATTAAGGAAGGTTTAGGCCAACCGCTTACATTTTTCTGGTCACCTTCAAGCTTTGAGTCAAAGGCTTGTTTCCAATTCGATAATTGATTGGCACACATGCATTTGTGCAATCATCTTGTTATATAGTAGAAGGTGGAAGTGAATATGTAAGTCCATAAATTAGAAGTAGTTTGTTGCGGAATCACTTGGAAAGTGGGCACTGGCTTCAATTATGAGTTGCAACGTGAGTGCATTGTTGCAGTGTGTCACAACCCCACAATTTCACCACTCTGAGAAGCAAATGTCTTCTGACTCTCCTGTGTCGACTGAGAGAGGGGGGGTGCAGCCTTCGCCCACTGAAAACAGGCATTCACTGCTGCCCGTAAAGATGGAGAGCGCGCGGCCAAGGGAGCAGGACAGCTTGACAGGGCCCCTCCTTGTCTTGCTCGTTGTGCTCGCTCCCTTGCTGCCTTCTCCTCTTCGCTCCCTCTCCCTCAACATCGTGCGCTTGTGACTTACAGGGACAAGTGCTTCATTTCAAAAGGCTACGATGCTACGACACACTTTGAGACCACTGTGGAGGATGTGCTGGATATGTACAAGCGCATCACAGGTGGGAGTGAGGTTCCGAGTGGCTCTTGTTAACAATGGCTCAAAGGATGTGAGCAGCCTTGCTTTTGAGGCTCGTTATGTTCAGGACGAGGTGTGGATCATGTTGACTGGGTAAAACCATTTGAGCTACTCTGCTCCTTGTGCGGCACTTGCGCACGTTGCAGCAATTTCCCTTGAAAAGGGAGGTTCCTTGTTCCTCTTTCGGTTGTAGGGCACTCAAGAGTTTATGTTGTGTGCGCAGCTAAGGGCATAAAACTCTCTTGTTCTTGCTTGTTGCTCTGTGTGTGTATGTGTGTGTGCATGTTGGTGTGTAAAGAATGAACTAATGGTCGTTGCCAGCCAGTTTGGTCCTTCAAAACAGTGCAGGTGTAGGTGTTTGAGGTCAGTGACTAAGAGGTGTGATGGGAGCACGCAGTCACGCATTCCTAAAGGGCTGTGGGTAACTTTCATACATCAATTTACCTTACCTTTCAATAGCATTGCTTGCTGGAATCCAGAGTGGGTCGTACAAACCAAGGCTCTTGGAATGCCCTTTTCTAATAGAAATTGAAAACCCTCCGTCGTATTTGATAACACAGCCAGCATGAACTAAGGAGTTTTCTTATCTGGCGCCCGCACCAGACAACCCCCACTATATAAACAACTAATTGAACCATGTGGATCAGGGGGTTGTGTGCCGTAGCACTTAAACCCGCATCTCGACTGTTGCTGATGTGTTGTCCTGTAGTGCAAAACTAGTTAATGAGTACCTTATAGAGTGCTTGTTTGTGTGCATGTCAGAACAGTAAATTTTTGTTACTGGAAATACCTGTGTAGTACATCTCCAATACTACGATAAGAAGAAACCTTGGAACTTAATTTTAGCTTTTTGCGTTTGTATGATCACCGTTGCTGGGCTTATACCTTCAAAAGTGAGGATCTAGTACAGAACCTTCGCTGGACTTGTGTGTAAGGTGAGCGTTCTGACAGTTTGGAGTACGCACTTTATGTTAGGCAACAGGTAGGCATTTGAAAGTAATACGCAGTGCTGGATGGAATTCGATAAAAGTCAAGGGCAGAATTGTACGCTGTTCATTTTGGAAGCAACCATGGTGGTTTCCTGTTGGCGATTGTTATTATGCTGAGGCCCTACCTTGCAAAAGTATCAGCATTGCCCACTCCAGTGTAAGCATTTTGAATGGCATTGTACAGTTGCCTTTGTAGGTTCTGAACCTATGGTGCTCTGTGGTCAATGTTCCTCTTCTTGTATGCAAGCAAGCCAGAGCTATGAAGCGCACAAATTGCTGGGGGTCCCCCCTTATTATTGTCTTGGCAGCAATACTGTGTTCCTTTTTCCTCCCCATTAAAACGCAGGTACTGAGCTAGACTTGAGCAAGGAACCTGCAAGCGTCGATCAGGATTCCGGTTAGCATGTCATGGAGTTTTTTAATTAGGCAATTCCTAGTTTTTGAACGAGTGTATTCCTAACAGGTAACACATAGAGCTGCAGGAATTTTGTTTCGTATATTTCAAGAGTGCTTAACCAAATACATGCTCTAATCTCATGCAATTTCTGCTATGTCGAGAGAGAGAAATTTGTGAGGGGCAATCAGAGGAACAATCCCGAAAATGTTCCTTCTTTATTGCAGATCATATAACTAGCTGTATGAATTTGATCTGAATCTGATATCCCTGCTAGTCTGGGCAAATGTGTGGCCTGACCCAGATTTTGACACACGACGCTCACGTATTGAGCCATCACGACCTAACCAAAATTGTTTTACCCCCAAAACGCCACCAATATACTTCTTTTGTGCCCTATAAACATACTAACATGATTGATGTTGGAAACAAGGTTTGAGGGGGGTCAGATTTCGACCATTTGGCACCCCTGACGCTGTTTTCTTCAAGTAGAATGTATCACCAGCCACAGGGTCCTTTTGATCCTTTTCTTTCGCAATGACATTTGTTTATCATAAGAACACCACATGCCCAGAAAACATGTGATTTGGTGCAGTGGGTGGTAAGATACTGAAAGTGGGTGCCTGAAACGCATGGTTCGTGCCGCAGCTAATTAGGTATGGGCCCCCACTATGGATAGCCTGTGGCATGGGCTGTATTTATTTTGGAACCAAGTTTGACAGTTAAGCGCCAATGAGGGGGCCCATACCCTGGGAACATTTTAAAAACACCCCCATTTAGGGTTGCACAATACGCTACGCTACGAAAGTCTGCTGGCAGGAACTTTGCAGTTTTGCCTCTGGATACCCATTTGCCACAGGAGCCAAGACCGCTCCTTTGCTTCATAAGTAATTATGAAATATGTTGTAATATTATAAACTAAATTTCAAACTAAATTGGGCTGTCTGTTTTAAGTGACAGAAGCTGAATTGGTGCTGTCCAGATTTTTTGTAGCTCGTAGCCGTAGCGTAGCGGTGTAGCGTAGCATAGCAAGCATACGCTACGCTACGAGTGCTTGTAGCACGTATAGTGCAACCCTGCTCCCATTTGGGGGTCAAATAGACCCCTCTGCGTCAGACAAAAATCATTTCAACCGCATTTCAACCGCAGCGATGAATGCAACAGCTCAGTTAAATTCAACCGCTTCGACCGCTATTCAAGCAAGATTGTAGTTCTGGAATTATACAGGCTAATTCCTGTGTTCTGTTAATTATTTAAAGGCAAAGAAAACCTTTATTGTCCATTTGAGATGTTAAGAGGCTTCCTAAAATCATTGCAACCGTCACTAGAGTGATAGACCCTAATGATAAAACTTGCTTGAATCAAGAGCAGAGAAAGACAAGCGGGGGAGGGTCGCTCGTGATGCTGACAAGTTGGCAAAGCCCATCACACACACAACGCGTGCATGCATATGCATATGTGCGTGCGTGCGCGCGTGTTGTGCGTGTGTGTGTGTGTGTGCGTGTGTGTGTGTGTGTGTGCGCGCGCGTGCGCGAGTGTGTGCATGTGTGCGCGCAAGTGTATGCGTGTAGTGGATGTGTGCGCACGCGTGTGTCTGTGTGTTTGTAAGTGTGCGTGTGGCTGTGTGTACTCACGCGTGTTTGTGTGTGTATGGGATTGATAGATGAAATTTTTATATGGGACCTTCAGCCAGATTGTTCGGCTGATCGGCCTGTGACTGTGTGTGCGCGTGCGCACGTGTGTGTGTATGTGGGAGTGTGTGGGTGTGGGTGTGGGTGTCTGGGTGTGTGTGTATGTGTGTTTGTGAAAAATGTGCATGCATGCATGCGTGTAGTTTGTGCATGTATTTGCACTCGTGCTGGGATTCGTGCATGCTTGTGTTTACGTGTGTGCATGTGCGTGTGCATGTGCGTGCATGTGCGTGTGCATGCTTATGTGTGTCGTGCGTGTACGTGTGTAATGCGTGCATGTGCGTGTACGTTTGCGCGCATAATGCTGGGGTTTGTGCATACAAACGTTTGCGTGCGCATGCGTGTGGGCGTGCTTGCTTATGGTTGTATGCATGCGTGGGTGCGTGCATGTGCGTATGCTTTTGCGTGTGTGTCGAGGTTCGTTCACGCACGCATGCATGTACGTGTGTGTCAGCGTACACGTACGTGTATGTATAAGTGTGCCCGTGCATGTGTGTTTACGTGTGTATCTGTGCACACAGGTGTGCGTGCACGTATGTGAGCGCGTGCGGGGAATGCATGCATGCGTGAGAGTGTGTGTGAGTGTGTCTGTGCGCATGAAAAACTCATTTTCACGGATGCTCCCCCCCCACATTATCACCGCCCTCCAAAAATGGGCCCTAGTCTCTATAACAAATAGCATCCCCTCTCGACCATGACCCCACATTCCCCCAATACTGGAGTGAACACCCAAGAGATAAGGTCTTCGGGGTAAATTGCAACGCCTTCTCCAAGTTCTCTGGTTTCTCTATTTGCCATCCCATTTATGAAACCAATATGTACCTAGCAGCAAGGCACGCCTATCTAGCGTGCCACAGAGGTACCTAGCACAGAGGCAACAGCTACCTTCATGTTTCTTCCTTCCTGGAATACAAGGATAACCACAAATCCCTACGCATCGCTCTGCCGCAAATTCCCGCACATGTGTAAAAGAATAGGCTCCTTACAAACAGGACAATTTCAATATACAGAATTGCCCTTCTGGAGCAATATACAGACGCCACTTCCCAAATACTGTTAAAATATGCAGATCATTGCCGAATGGAATACTAAAGACAGAAACTGCCTCAATGCCTGCAATAAAAATTGGCTAAGAGAGCTTGCCAAAGAAATTCCTGAGGCAGCAAAGAGGGAAATCACCAGCATACAAACCCTGCCCCTTTGCTTTGGGCACTGAAAATAATTCATCAGGCCTTAACACGGCAAGGAAGCTACCGAGCGATCAGCTCTACTCATCAAACCCCCCAAGGTATAATGAGTACCCTAGGGCCTGAACCAACTTCACAACTCTTACAAAGCGACCCAAAACAGTTCCAGTCCAAACCTGATCCGTGAAGTACAAGATTGGCGGGACTGGACCTACATGGCATTCTTAAATAACACAGAGAAGGGCAAGACCAGGAGGCTGCAAGTATCATAATTTTAAAAATTATAGTCGCGTAGACCCTGCGCGTAGACCTTGCCACGTTCCACTTTATTTTCAGAAAGTTACTGCCTCAAAGGCCTTCTTCGTCTATCGGATCAATTAAACGATTTCACCAATTGACAGCCCAATTATTTGCTGCGAGGGAATGCAAGTGCCTCTCACCTCTGCGTTGGAATTTGGGGGGGTTGAGGGGTACCAGTTGACACACTATACAGCCCAAAAAGGTCTCTGCGTGGGAATGCAAGTACCAAGTGCCTGTCACCTTCAAGCCTGTCACCTCTGCGTTAAATTTTGAGGGGGTTGAGGGGTACAAATTCACGTAATACGCAGCCCAAAATAAACCCCTGTGTAAGATTGCAAGTGCCTGTCACCCTTGCATTGCACTGTCAAAAAGGCTCGCGTTATCAACGCGCTTCTGAACTTCAGAAACGCGTTTCTGAACTCTCGCGCTCTGCACGCTAACAACGGCTGATAAGCGCGCGCTTTTGAGTCATAATAATATTACTAGAAAACTGGGATTGAAAACAGTTGGACGATACAATGGCTGGCAAGCAGAAAGGAAGTTCCTCTCGTTCTCTCTCGTCAGACAATGATCCGATTCTGCGTGACTCAAACATCTCTGACAAGCTTGGTGCCATTGACTCCAAGTTTGACTCCAAATTTGATGAGCTTGACTCCAAGTTTGCTGCACTCCACAACGAGTTTTCTTCCTCTAACGTTCGTATGCAATCCTGTGAGGCTCAGGGCACTTCGGGCCAATGTGTCTCCTTTTCTTTAATTGATGCAGGGAATGTTTTGCTGCCTGCGTAGCTTTTCTTTTTCTATATAAGCCAATTGGTTTTCTGAGGGGTACTAATTGGTTTTTGGGGTCGAGGTACCGATTTCCGCAACAAGTAGCCCAGACCTGCGTTGGGTGTCATGTGCCTGCCAATTGGTTCCTGGGGATGTGGTGCAATCTCTTCTACAACATATACTGGCTTGCAAATGAATATGAAGAACACCTCAAAATCATCCAAACACAGCCCAGTCACCTACCTCAAGGCTCTGGTACCTATCCAATTACCATGGCGCCTTGCAAGCACACATGCACCCCTTTCACAGACTAGGAAATGCCAATACGCACCGCAGCAAACTACCATGAATACCACCAGACCCTTATCAAAAATGGCACTGCCAATGGAGCCACTAGTAACTAGCAATGCTTACCTAACAGCATCCTATGTCCCTGTTTAAACCAAGTGCATCATTATGAAGTACAACCAAAAGCATGCGATATGATTAAGCACTCAATAAGCCTAACTTGCCCCGTCTGTCCTCAACTAGACAGTGGCGCCCTGCATGTCCTTTCTGAATGCCAGCACATGCAAATAAGAATTATAATGATCACTGAGAGACACAACTTAGCATACAGCATGATGTTCTAAGCCATCGGCAAGGCGGGCTCCCTAGGATCCTGCTTTGTCTGCATGGATATAGGTAGCAGCTAGCAGCAAATAGCTGGCTGTGCAAAATCTTCAGATTCTTCCCAATTCAGCTAAACTAGGATTATACCAAAGTGGCTCTTTCCATCCTGCTTCTCAGACACAAATAGGTTCACCTCCAGCCTCCCGACTGCTGTACTGCTGGTCGCTCCCATCCCCGCGAGAACAAAAACGCAACAGACTAGCATTGAAGGGGGGTGGGTTCTTAGCATTTCCATTTGGGGTTGCTGCCCTGAAAGCCTAGTGGCCCGTGGTCAGGCCGGACTCTTCGGGGTCGCGGGTTCAAATCCGCCTGGTAGCGTGAGTACTTCGCTGTCCGACAGTAACGTCTCCGTTTCCTGAATCCATGCTTGTGGTGTTATCGTCACCCTTTCGTAGTTTTCATTTCTTTGGAGTGGCAGGGGGCAACTGAGTGAGACCAGGAGCACCTCAGCAGCACTGCCAGCCAATAGCAGATCCATCTTCCCCAGACAGCACCTACCCAAAGATCTCAGCATTCTCCAACGTGACAATCAGTTCATCGAGATCAAATACTTTGAAGACACTAGACCGCAAAACCAGCTGTGCGCCGTGCAGGAACAGCACAAAGGCCTCTGCTCCATCCTTCAAGGAGCCTCCGTTACCCTCCACCATCCTTTTGGGAGTGGGTGGCACCATCTACAACAATCACACGCTGGAGCCTTTTAAGGAGCTGGGTCTTGATTCTCAAAGAGTTAAGAAACTTGCCTCCAAGCTTCATGTCCATTCTGTCAATTACGCTGCCAAACTTGTCCATAGCAGACGTGCCCTTTCCAGCACTATATATTATCAACTCTCATCTGGAGACGGTCTCAGGTCAAGCCTGCATCCCCATTAACCTTTTCCTTTTTCTTTTGGTGGATGAGTTTTACAGTACCCGATATCAAAGTGGCTTCTTTTCCTTAATTAATGTGGGGAGTGGTTCTCACCGTGAGACACAAAAGGTCAAATTTGCGGTTGAAGCGGTTGAAAACAACTGCTTGGTTGAATTCAACCGCTTCAACCGTTTTTCAACCGAGGCTGTATTCCTGGAATTCAATTGGTTATGATCCCTATTGTAGATAATTATATATAAGCTAAAAAAATTGTATTGTCTGTTTGGGATGTTGTGAGGCTTCCCAAAGATTTTAGGAATTAAGCAGCTGCAGTAGGCCTAGAGTCATGCCGAAGACACTAATCCTACTTGTCCTTTCCTTTTCTGCAACCCCCGCAATATGAGTGAAATGAAACAAGAGAGATTGAGTAGGGAGGAGAGACATTAAAGGGGTGCACACAAGGCGGGTGAGAACAGGACTCAGGAGCGGAGTGAAAAAGAAGCAAGGGGACCGAAACCTTCCGCCGGTATGATAACACAGAAAGCATGACTGGGGGAGAGGGCTGGCACCTGCACCAGGCAACCCCCCACCACATCAACGCATAGTAGAAGTATCAATGTGGACCAGGTATTTTTTGGTTGATTTGTGTATTATTGATATGGATGTATGTTTGTCACGACAAATTATGGTACCAGTTTAAGCATGGATTGCAAGTATGAGCCATATCATGATGCTGCTTTCCTTTCGCTGCAAAAAAAATCGTGCTAGACGTCTGTGTCAGGTATACCCCTGCCACTTAGAATAAATGCCACAATATCAAAACCAGAAAATGCAATTTTCAATAACTGGCTTCTCCAGCTTATTGAACGAGACTAGGCAAAACAATTTCAACTGAAAAACCAACTAACCAAATCACACGAATCGTCAGTGCATTGCCAACAATTGGGCGTGACAAGACACTTCCCTACCCAACAAGCAGAAAAGGCAGAGAGAAGAACATAAGGTGCTAATTGCTAATGCCTCGCTTACTTGGACACCGCAAAACCCTTCACACCATCCTTCTTAGAGCAACAGGCACCATTTGCAGCAGCCACACAAGGAACCCACTCCACAGCCTCAGAATTACTGGTCTACATGCACTCATGGAAAAATTAAGCCTAAATGCAATCAGATCCGCAACAAAATCATACAGGTGAAACGAGACAGTGAGTACAACCCTCAAAAACATCTGAGCAATACTCCTGGTGGTGCGCAGGCTTCTGCCACCTGATCCCCACTGAAAAGCTTCTCTTGTTTTATTCTCGATATGGGATGTTGTGTGTCTCTGCATCCATTGGGTGGTGCAGAACACCAAAAAACATCCTTTCCTGATCCATGCATGCTGGTAGTGTTTACACTTTCTGCATTGTTTTTTTCTTCTTTTAGAGAGTGGGCCGTCACAGATGCATGGGAGTTGTATCACATATGAAGAAAGTAGATAGCTCGCAGTCATTCGGAGCTAGAATGTACCACCCTCAATCCAACACAGTTAGCACAAGAATCCTGGAGTGGCACCGAGTATAAACAAAAACACGGATATAGCCCAACGAGCAGGATTTGTTGTTACTTTAGTACCCATACTGCAACAAACAGTACTAGTACACTATGGCAAATAAATGAGGTACAGCATCCTCTACCCTCAACGCATGAAATGGCACACAAAAGCCAAGTTCTTGCTAGAAACCATCGTACACCGTTTCCACGACACCATACATCACTATAAGGTTTCATACTTTCTGCCGTTGTTGCGCATTGAGGTTGGATGGTAAAAGCCAGGTTGGAATAATCCCTATCTGTGTCTCAGCAGAGGGGCATACAATGCCTTGTCGTATTATGTTGCACGGCTGCCTACGTGCCTCTCCAATGTAAAGTTTGTTAACGCCATGTTACCTCTCTCCAAACTGCCTGATGCCTGAATCTCAAGTCAGTGTGCTAGCTGGAAAAAAAATCCTGTAAAGTGTACAATATTTTGAGCTCGGTGCCATTCTGCGAATCACCAACGGCATCCCTCATCCGTCTAGCCCAGTAATTAGAAGCACCAAAACTTTTAGGGGGACATACACAGGAGGGCAAACAAAAAAAAGTAGTGGAACACCCCTCAAAAAATGGGTGGGACCCCCTCTGAACCACCCACCCACCCCAAAACCCCCCTTGCAGTAACCCTACGCGGACAA